>Ga0209090_10000538_pt1 | contig 23852 bp, 45 predicted proteins | sample ArcticOcean_MG_C_9_FD_187432 | JGI IMG/M metagenome (GOLD analysis project Ga0209090, IMG submission 187432) | Marine microbial communities from western Arctic Ocean - ArcticOcean_MG_CB2_152 (SPAdes) (version 2) | ecosystem: Environmental > Aquatic > Marine > Oceanic | place: Arctic Ocean... | reverse complement strand
ATATTATCTTGATAATCCAATTGAGTATAGGGTAAATGATGTTGGATTTAGAACAGATTCTTCATTTAATACTGATAAAGCTGGAAACGTATTTTTAGGATGTTCTCACACTTTCGGTGTAGGTAATCATTTAGAAGATATTTGGTCTTACAAACTTAATAAATTAGTTGGTGGTGAATTTTTTAATTTAGGAGTTCCTGGTCAAGGAATTTCTACTTCACTTAGATTATTAAGATATTGGTCTATTAAACTAAACATTAAAAACATATTTCATTATCAACCAGTCTACCATAGATATGAATTTTATAAACCAGATAAGCTTTTCCATACAGATAACATAGCTGATTTCGAAAATATTAAAGATAGAGATTTACGGGATGCATTATCAAGCGATGAAAATATCTTAGAACTATATAAGAATTCTATATTAGCTATAAGTGCAATAGCTCAATCACTTGGAATACCGTATTATTATTATACACCATGGCAAGATATTAGAACCGATTTTAAAAATAGTAAACACACCATGATGATACCTCCCTTTAGAGCTAGAGATTTAGGACATCATTCTATCTTAGAAAATGAAATTATAAAAGATAATTTTATATCAAGTATAAGCAAAACTTAATATAAAATAATTCACTTTTTATTAGGTTATTCCAAATAATTTTCGTATATTTACATAGTAAATGAGTTACTAATAAACCCTTAAACTAAATAATATGAAAAGTACACAATTTGAAATCTGGCTTAAAAACGTAAATAAATTAAGAAAACTATATTGGGATAAGAATTATTCTTATAAAGAATATCAACCGATGACTGCTGTTAAAGGAAAGAAGTATATTAAGTTACTTGATGATTCATCAGTATGGGGATTTGTTTCAATGTTTGAAGGAGCTAACAAAGGTTCTGTTGTACGTAAAGGTGATTTACTAATGGCAGCTGGATGGAGTTCACCTGCTAGACACAGTAGAGGTAATATATTTGATGGTACTGACCAATGGACTTTTAATGGACCAAAATATTTAAAATAATATGATAGATGATTATTTAGATGATGCTGATGAGTTAGATGCTGATGTGTATTCTAAAGAGTTTAAATTACCGAAAGAAATCATGGAACATAATTTTATGGTTGTTCATAAACGAGATTGGAAATCTTATTTAAATTCAATTGAATGGGATACTTGGTGTAAACACGATACGGATGAAGAACGATTGGTAAAACAAGAAGCAATACTAAAAAGAAAAAGACAATACGAATTGGAGATTTCTCCTTTTAAAAAATGGTTTTAATATGACAATAAAAGATTACAAGACATTTTTAAATTCTCTACCGGATGAATTTGATAACTTTGAAATTACACATAGAGAATATACTGATATTACTGATGATGAATTAAACGCACAAGAGGTGCCTGTTTTTTCGGTACACATCGATGAACCAAATAATAAAGCGTGTAACATGCATGCTAACTCATATGATGTATATAATAAGTTTGTAGATACAAAATAATGGGAATTACTAATTGGAAATTACTTGGATTGTCTGCATTACTGGTATTAGCTGGTCAAACTTGTGCATGGATACAATTCAATACCCAATTTAAATATCCAAAGTATGGACCTGAATGGTGGGGCTGGTATGTGGTAGCAATACCATCTACTTGGTTCTTTCTTAAATCAGCACAATATGGTGTTGCTGCTATGGGTGGTTCTTTATGGGCAAATCGTTTCTTAGGATTTACTATGGGGATTATTGTATATGCAGTACTTACTAACTATTTTTTCCAACAACCAATCACCGCAAAGATAGGTATCCAAATTGGATTAGCACTATGTGTAATGATGGTACAAATTTTTATGAAATAAATTTGGTAGTCTCATTTATTTTTCGTATATTTACATAGTAAACAATTAAGATATGAATCAAGAATTACTAAAAATTTTAAACGAACTTAAACAAGATTTCGAGATGCTACAAGATGGTAGATGGGATTTAACTTATTCAGACGGAACTGAAATAGAAGCTTCACTAAATAATGTAGATAGAGCAATCGAAATCATTAAATCTAATACCAATGAGTAAATACACTTATTTAGAAATGGGTAGTAGAAACAAAAAAACTAACAAGTTACCCAAATACAAAGTAATAGTTAAAGATGATGTAATTTCAGACTGTAACTGTAAAGCAAGAGAGTTCAGACAACACACTCCATGTAAACATATGAAAAACCTACACACCAAATTAGGACAACATGTATCAATATAATCTGACAATTTGTCAGGTCATTGGTAATTGGTACAATAAGTGAACTATAGTATATAAAATAATAAATTAAATAAATAGAAAGTAAAGTTATGGCAAAACAATTAAAGTTTGATGTACAAGCAAGGGAATCTTTAAAGATTGGATTAGATATCCTTGCAGATGCAGTAAAGGTTACATTAGGACCAGCTGGTAGAAATGTTCTTTTACAAAAACAAAGTGGTACACCGCATATTACTAAAGATGGAGTATCGGTTGCTAAAGAAATTGAATTAGAAGATGTGTTTGAAAATATGGGTGCACAACTCGTTAAAGAAGTATCTCAACGAACTGCAGATTCTGCGGGTGATGGTACAACTACCGCAACCGTATTAGCACAATCAATTGCTGAAAGTGGATTCGCTATTATCAATAACGGAACAAATCCAATCTCACTTAAACGTGGTATGGATAAAGCAGTTAAAGTTGTAGTAGAAGAACTTGGTAATCAAGCAATCACTATTGGAACTGATAAAGATAAGATTAAGCAAGTAGCCACCATATCAGCAAACAACGATGCTACTATTGGTGAATTGATATCAGATGCATTTGATAAGGTTGGTACTGATGGTGTAATCACCGTTGAAGAATCTAAAGGTATTGATACCTCTATGGAATTAGTAGAAGGTATGCAGTTTGATAAAGGTTATCTATCTGCGCACTTTATGACTGATACTGAGAAGATGAATGCACAGATGGAAAATCCATATATCTTATTATATGATGGTAGGTTATCTTCAATGAATGAAGTTCTTCCTCTCTTAGAGCAAGTATCTGGCCAATCTAAATCAATGGTAATCATTGCTGATGAAGTTGAAGGAGAGTTACTTGGAACGCTTGTAGTGAACAAACTACGTGGAGTTCTTAATACAGTAGCTATCAAGGCACCAGCGTTCGGAGATAGAAAGAAAGAGATTATGAATGATATCGCAATCTTAACCGGTGGTACATTTATTACACAAGAATTAGGATTAACATTGGAAGATGCAACTCTTGATATGTTGGGTACTGCAGAAAAAGTAACTGTTGGTAAAGATTCAACTACTATTGTAAATGGTGGAGGAACTTCCGAAGGTATCCAAGAAAGAATCGCTCAGATAAAAGTACAGGTTGAAAACTCTACTTCTGATTATGATACAGAAAAACTACAAGAACGATTAGCTAAACTAAGTGGTGGAGTTGCAGTACTTTACATAGGAGCTGGTTCTGAAGTAGAAATGAAAGAAAAGAAAGATAGAGTAGATGATGCACTTCAAGCAACACGAGCAGCAATCGAAGAAGGTATTGTTGAAGGTGGTGGAATTGCACTAATACGAACTACACAAAAACTAATTGAGTTTAGTTCAACCGTAGAAGATGCTGATGAGGAACTTGGTGTTAATGTGGTAATCGAATCACTTAAATCTCCATTCACTCAGATATTAGAAAACGGTGGGTATAATGTAGAAGATGCACTTAGTAACTTAGATGGTAAAGGATTCAATGCTAAAAACGGAACGTATGTAGATATGTTTGAAGCAGGAATTATTGACCCTAAGAAAGTAACGAGAGTTGCAATTGAAAACGCAGTATCTGTTGTAGGTATGATTATGACAACCGAGTGTATGGTTGTAAACAAAAAAGAAGATAAACCAGCATTACCGATGATGCCACCAATGATGTAATATTATGTATTTAAAATTAGAATTTGATAACTTACCAAAATTATTAGAACAATATGATAAGGTTCTTGTAATGTATGGAGCAGATTGGTGTGATGATTGTACATCATTACACCCTGAGTTCGAAAAGTTGGCAGATAATCATACTGAAATTCCTTTTGTTTATGTTGACTCGGATAAATTCCCAAACAGTAGAGATTTAGCTGAGTTTGAATTTATCCCAACCATCGTTGCATTTGATTTTTCTAAAAATATTGGACAAGCTGAAGGTAATAATATAGATAAGGTTAAATCCGTATTAGCAAAGTTGTAAATATGAAAATTTTGATAATTTCTCCTCCGAGGTGTGGAAGTACTTCCTTACTCAGAAATATATCCAAATTATCTGATTATGATATGATTCTTGAACCATACATGAGTAATGATCCATTATCTTCTCGTACTAAAGAAAAAATACCATATCCATTTGATGTACCGGACAACTTTATAGTAAAAATGATAACAAATCAATTACCCAAAAAATTTGTATATACTGAAACTTCGAATACCTTTTTTAATTTTATAACTTCAATTTATAAAGATTACGATATGGTTATCTTACTAAGCAGAAGAAATGAAAAAGAACATTTCGAAAGTTATGTAAATTTACGTATACGTAATAAAAATAAAGATAATCCATTTCAGCCATGGTTCTTCGAAGATATTGAAAATAAATTATCTACAGTTCTTTTAAACGAAATTACTCTATATAGAACTATAATAAATATGATATCAACCAAGCTATCAATTCCAATAATATATTATGAAGATTTATATGGTAAGGATAGAAATAAATCATTAGAGATTATTAAGTCTTGGAAACTTGGTATAGATAATAATAAATTAAACGAATGTTTACATCCAAAATTTAGATATAGGCAACTAAAAAATAAAGATATTATATAAATAAATTAAAATAAATTAGGATAATTAAAATATTATTCGTATCTTTAGGTAAAGATAAATAAAAAACAATGAACACAGAACTAAACACAGAAGCAATAACTCAGTACGTTTATACCAACTATAAGAATTTAAAAGATAAGGTATTAACGATTACTGAACATGATACGTATTACAGTATTTTATCACACAAAGATGGAGGACCATTAATATTATCTAAGAATATTTTAAATAAGTAAATTATGGGATTAAAACAACAATTACTTGATATAGTTAAATCTGGCTATCCAGAGTTTAATTCAGAAACAGATACTTTCGAAATTGAATTCGAAGGTGGTGGTGATTCATTCGGATCATTTTATAGTATTTCATTATACCGAACTGATGATTATCAATTTAACTTCGAAGGTGAGATAGGTTTGGATGCACATGAAGATTTTTTCTTTTCTTTATTAGATGAATCGGAGGTAGGTTACAATTGGAATAATGCTGGTACTACTGGTAGGATTAATTATGAGGATGGTGATGTAAACGTTACAACCCTCGTTTCCGAGGAGTACTATGGTTCAATTGATGAGTAATGGCTAATCCACTAATTCATTCAAAATCATCCGTTAAGTTATGGGGAGGTGTAGTAGAAGATTACATACCTCTACATAACAAAATGGATTGTAGTAAGAAATACTTCTCAGATAATAGACATCGAGCATTGACTCATAATATGTTTTTTATATTTGAAGTTATGATTCCTATATTTGGTGAATACATCACCAACTCAGATGGTAATCAAGTATCTGTAAAAGATATATGTGAGTATCATATCTTAGAAGATTATGGGAAACGATTTATACCAAACGTTTCTGATTTCTTAGATGAAATGGAAATTAAAAGTTGGATGGCAAACGGAATAGGAACAGGTCCTTCTTCACAAAAGAAAAAACAAACAATTACCAATCGTGTAAGACGTGTGGTGCAAATAGATTAATTATGGCAAATGAAATGACAACTTTAGTTAGGGTCAAGAACGCTAATGATGATGTAGTAAAGAGAGTAACAGAAATATTCACACCTAATTCAGGTAGTTATGACGTTAGTTCTATTGAATTATTAAATCGTGTTTATGGTACTAATTATTCCTATGAAGCAGATAAAGAAGATTGGGATAGAGAAAAAGACTGGCCTTCAAACGAAGAATGGCAATCTAAGATGGGACCAAAATGGTCTTATGGTGAGGAATTCTACATGGAAGAAGGTGATACCGAAGGTTCGTTCATCATTCGTTCAGCCTGGTCAGTACCACAAGTTTTATTAGAAAGTATAGCAAAGGAACTTTATACTATCAAAGAAGATTGTTATATAGTTGGTAACTACGAAGATGAAGGATATGAACCAGTCGGTGCATTCATCTACGCAAAAGATTACGATGATATAGAAGATTTAGACCACGCATATGATGTAGAAGATTTATGGGATGATGATGAACTCAGAGATAAGATGTATGATGAGATTATTAAATTGGAAAATGAGTTAGAAAGTTGTTACTTTGAATACGTACAAGATAAAATAGATAATCCTGAAGATTATCTATAAAACTATAAACTATGACTTATGAATTTAGATTTACAAAAGAACAAACCGAAGGAATACATTTAATGTATTCGGTTATATATGATAATTATTCAGCAATTAAAGCTGGTGGAGTTAGAAGGAAACGTTTATTAGCTTGGATGGGATTCCTTAATAATATAAAAGATAGGAAAACTTATTCTAATCTCTCTCAATCAAAGTTAAATGAAATAAGACAACTCATCATTAAAAACAAATATAAACTAATAAAAAAATAAATTATGAAAACAATAAAAAAGGGATTTTGGGCAGGATTACTATCTTTCGCTTTAGCTAAAGTAGCACACTTAGCAATTACATTTTCTATCGGGTTAATCATAGGATTAGCATTTGCAAGTAACCCAGATCAACTTCCATGGGGTTTACTAACATTTATGGATTCACCCATTATAGGTATAATATTTTTAATATTTGCTACACACTTCATATACACTAAGTTAACAATACCACGTTCTAAGTAAAATGAAAAAGAAAGAATACCAAACTAAAGTAGATTGGGATGATATGACTCATGGTGAGGCATCGCATCATATTGGTAAAAAGATGACCGAAAAAACTCATAAGAGTGAAAAAGGATATTCACGTAAAGGTAAATCTAAAAAGAAATGGGTGGATGAAGATGAGTATTATCCAGATAGAGATTTCTAAAAATATATACTTATATACATGAATAAAAGAGAGATAGTAATAATTGGATTTATTATATTAGCAGTATTGGTAAGATTAATACCACATCCTCCAAACTTTACACCAATTATTGCATTATCATTATTTGGTTCAACTACATTTAGAAATAAATGGGTAGGATTATTATTACCTATTTTAGCAATGGCAATATCTGATTTATACTTAGGATTTTACTCTATATCAATATGGGTGTATAGTTCATTCTTTTTGATAAGTTTATTAGGAAGATATTGGAAAAATATAAAAGCTAAGAATATATTAATATCCTCTTCACTATTTTTTATTATTACCAACCTTGGAGTTTGGTTAGGTGGGTATCCAATTACCATCGAAGGGTTTTTACTTTGTTACACAATGGCAATACCGTTCTTTGTAAACTCTATATTGGGTGATTTATTTTTTAGTTATCTATTAAAGTATTCATTCGTATATTCAGAAAATAAACTACTAAAGGCCCGTTCGTCTAACGGTTAGGACATGCGGTTTTCATCCGTAAAATAGGAGTTCGATTCTCCTACGGGCTACAATATTAAATTATAATTAAACACAATATGAAACACTTATTTTTATTATTACTATTCACTACATCACATATGGTGAGTTCACAAACAACAACTAACGATAATGTATTTGAAAAAAGGTATATGTCAGATTTAGAAGGTTCTTATATGAATCTCGATGGTGAACTTTTAATCATTAAGATTGATAATACATTCGTTAGATTAAATTCCAATGGTATTTTAGCTAAAGGAAATTTAAGTTTAATTGATAATGAGATTAGAGTAATTCGAACTGATGTAAACCAAGATTACAATTTAGTTTATGGTTTAACTGGTAATACATTGGTTATCACAAAACCAAAATCAGTTCAAGCTTGGTTATGGACTAGAATAAATTAGTAAAATAGGAAGATTGTCAGAGTGGTCTAATGTGATGGATTTGAAATCCATTGTACGGCAACGTACCGTAGGTTCGAATCCTACATCTTCCGCAAAAAGCCTTTGTAGCTCAGCTGGCTAGAGCAGTTGATTTGTAATCAACAGGTCGTGGGTTCGAGTCCCTCCAAAGGCTCTTTTAATTAAAAACAAAAATATGATTACATTTATTACAATAGTATTATCCTTAACCATTATCGGTATAGGTTTACTAATCAAAGAAATTACAAAACTAAAAGACGAATTAAAAGAAATTCACAATAGAATTTCAGTAACAGACCAGCAAACTCATTTGAGAATAACTAAAGAGTTGGGAGACCTTTATGAAACTTTACTAACTAAAGAAGAGGGAATAAAATCACAACTACAATCTAAAATAGATAAACTTACATCTCAGTTAGTAAAGGATGTAAATAAACTACGTTCTGAAATTCCTATAACTAATGATGAACTTCTTAAAGAAGTTCAGCAAATGCGAGATGACTTTTTTGCATTAAGACAAAATTTTTAAATGGTAATCCAAGAATATTCAAACTTATTAAATGTAGATGAGTGTAATCGTATCATCAAAATAGCCGAAGAATCTAATATAGGTGAAGCTACCGTTATTGGTGATAACGATAATGGTTATCGAACAGCACTTTCGTGTTGGCTAGAAACGGAGGATGATATTATTTTATCATGGATACGTGATTATATTTCATATGAAACTAAATTACCTGTAGAAAATCAAGAAGGAATTCATTTAGTTAAATATCCCGTCGGTGGTAAATATGATCCTCATCATGATTATTTTGTACCTGATTACGAACTTCATAATGATTTTATTGGTAAATCTGGAAATAGAACCCATTCTTTCTTAATATATTTAAATGATGATTTTAAAGGTGGTGAAACTAAGTTTATCAAACAAGATAGAATAGTTACTCCAGAAACGGGTAAGGGATTACTATGGACTAACACAATAGATGGTGAACTTCTTAAAGATTCCGAACACGCTGGTTTGCCTGTTACTGAGGGATATAAGTACATACTGATTATTTGGGTTAGAGAAACTAAATTTGTATGAAACGGTATCCAGATAATTGTGGACCTATAGAATATATTAATGGTGAAGCTTACAAAATAATTGCAAGATATACCATAACAGAAGTCAAAGACCCTACATTAATAAAAGATTGGTTAGGTTGCAACACAGTATTTAAATCAAATAGACAAAACGTTTTTATATTTTGTGATAAGATAGAAGAAATAAATTGGGAAAAGATATAGTTATGAGTATGAGATGGGTAGAATATTTTAGAACATTAGCACATACTGTTAAATTAAAATCGAAAGATAATAATACACAGATAGGTGCTATCATAGTTGGTAAAGATAAAGAAATAGTATCTACTGGTTATAATTCATTTCCAAGGGGGATTGATGATTTCAAAAAAGAAAGACAAGAAAAGCCCGAGAAATACTTTTGGTTTGAACACGGAGAACGTAATGCTATTTACAACGCTGCTCGTATTGGTGTATCTACAAAAGGAACTACAATGTATTTAAGTTGTGGTATACCATGTGCAGATTGTACACGTGGAATAATTAACGCTGGTATAGCTCGTATCTTCTGTGAAAGAGGTGGAGGAGCTACAGGAATAAAATGGGCAGAATCAGCCGAACGTTCTTGGGAAATGTTAGATGAAGCCGGTGTTAGTGTGCAATTTTATGATGATGAATTTAGAGGATAACCAATTATGACAAACTCAGACCACTTAGAAGAAATTTTATACGATTCACATAAATTAGGTATCTATGATGAAGTAACTACTTTATCAAAAGAACTTAGAGAAACAAATCCAAAATTGGATTTATATGGAGCAACCGAACTTGCGTTCTCCAAAATAACTAAGTAATTTTAGTTTCCATATATTTATTACTATATGGCAATAATACAACTTTCAGAACTTCAAAATGATTATGGATCTTACAGAGGTAACACTCTTACGGGTCGATCAGGTAGTGTCGCGAATGTGCCTAATAATGGACTAGGTGGGATTCTTGGTAGAAACCTTCCTCACTTATCTGGACTAATTATTAATATAGATGGTGTTGGATATACCGATAGTAGTTACTTAAATGGCTTGAAAGCAAGTGGTAATCCATATTTGTCCAAAAATACTCTACCAACTATAGAAGTTACACTAGGTGGACTTAATACAGAGTTTGCTAAAGAATATGCATGGGAAGATCCTGAATTATCCGATAAATCCACCATGGAAATTTTTGCTGAAAATCGAAATGCAGAAGGTAAAAAAATGGAACGATTAGATTACGCAGAGGCAATAGTTGTAACTAAACTAAATACAGTTGATGATTACTTAAATTATTTTAATGATTTCTTTAATCCAACGAGAACCGAAGTTTTATTACCATCTAAGCAAAAAATTCTTACTAATGGTAGGCCGAATGGGGGTATTGGTAATTGGATACTCATGAGCGAACATTATAATACCAAAGATGGACCGGTCGAATATATTAAAACTGGTTATGCTCCAACACTAGATGAAAGCGGAGATTATCCTGGAATGAAGTTCATGCCGTTTGATGATATGAGAGCGGAGACCGATACGGACAAAAGCAAAGACACAACACCACCTGTTCCAGATCCAGAGCCAGATCCAGAACCAGTTGTTGTTACTGTAGAACCTCAACCTGAAATTGAGATAGCTATAGATGTACAAGATTTAACTCCTTATATGGGAGTAGTGGATACTATTCCAATTATTGTAGATTCAAACCCCTTTACAGGAGCTACAACTGGTGGTGTTACCGTTACCCCTGCGAGTACTGGTGGTGGTAACCGTTTCAACAACTTTGGCGGTTCTTATGGTGGAGACCCGATTAACCGACCCAATATTGAAAATGCATTGTAAATAAGTTTATACTATAAACCCTATATGAGACGAACAAAATCATTTAGTACAGTTGATTGGAGAAAATACTTAGATGTAAATGTAAGTACACGTGCCGCTAAGTTTATCCAAATAAGTGGAAATGATGTACTCTGGCAAATTGCAACAAACATAGATAACGCAATTTTCAATAACAAATCAGAACTAGTCTTATTAGTACATCCAAACGCGGGTGCTGTTATTAAAATAGCCGCATCTGAATTCGAGGAGGTATTAAATTTATCCTTAAATTGGTTCGAATCCAATGAAAATTATAAGAATTGTGCACACATTCAAAAAATGTTAAAAAACTTAAACAATAAAAAACACAAAGAATCTTCTAAAAAAATGGCAGGAATGCTAATTTGATATATTTATATTAGAAATAAAACACGGAAAGAAATATGAAAGGTACTCTATACTCATCGGATTTTGTAAAAAATGCTGGCGGCGATTTTAAATTATTAGAACTAAACACCGATACTGATTTCCCATCAGCATCATTAGAACACTTCGATTGGAGTGGGTTTAACACTATGTTGACGAATAATTCAATATCTGAGGTGGTTATTATACATAAGTCATTTCAGCGTGATTTGGTTAATAACATATCCGAATCAATACATGGTAACTCCAGTATAACCACTTATAGTGAACAATTAGAAGGCACGGATGCAATTTATCCAACGGATGTAACGGATGCTGATACTAAGTTTATTCTTAGACTAGCATATAACGAAGCAGCTTTGTTTGATAGTGAATATTGTAAGAAAACTATAAGTTTATTCAAACTATTTGGTACTGATTCAGAAGCATCATCAGAGATGGTAGTACCTCATTATGTATCCGCTTCAGGTGATTTAGATTATGTTGGAGATACATTATCACGTACATTCAATGTTAGTGATATACCTGATGTAACTATTAAAGAAGCAACATTTTCTTCTGGTGTAGGAATTGATTTTTTCAAAGTAGGAAAATCCTCCCTATCTGCGGCAGATAGATACGCTGAATTTATAACTGCTGAATATAATGATGGTGATCTTATTACCAATTATGTAGATACAAGTGGTGGTGGAACTCATATGATTTCATATAGAACTTGTAATATTATTTATGATACTACATTGGAATATTTAAATATTGCTTCTTATCAAATTCCATCATGGGTAGATTTACCCGATTCAATAGAATATGATGATGCACTTATTTCTAATAAAATAGATAATAAACATAGATATGAATTTGCAACGAACTGGCCAAAGCAAAATTATAGAACTTTAGGTGGTGTTCATGGTGATTCAACCTTAATTGATTTGGATAACAATTCCGTATTAGCTAAAAATACAGTTAGTGGTTCGGCTTATAAATCTTTGAATATTGTTGGTTTACCAGACACGGATGATTTTGATGCTTTCATAGCATGGTCACATGCTGGTAATGAATTACCAGCAGGAACTGCAATGACTTCCTCACTCTTAATATCAAATCAATCATCATCAATTGATTACGGAGTTATATCCGAAGTTAGTTCATCGGATAATACATCAATATCTATTGGTAATTCATTACCAATGTTAGTATATGATATAAATGAAGATAAGGTAAGATTTGAATATGTATATAATTTATTACCAAGTGAACACAAGTTATTTGATTCAACTGGTTCATTAGTTGATATCGTAGAAAACAATTTAGTAATATTAGATGGAGTGGATTATACATATGAATTAAACATGGAGAGTGATGATACGTTTATCTTAAATAATTCAGGTGTACTATTAGTTGCTCACAACTTCGGCCATTTTGGATATACATGTTTCTTGGCAGGAACATCTATTAGTTTATCAAACGGTGATTATAAAAACATAGAAGATATACAAGTAGGTGAAAGTGTTTACTCATGGGATTCGGAAACTAATTCATTAGTTTCTTCTGATGTAAGTGAAATAGACCACAGACACACAGTAGGAGACCATACTGATTCATGCTTATCATACGGTGAATCTACATGTGGAGTATTCTCGTTACATTCATCTGATGGTACTGATTTAGGTTTGAAGTTTACACCCGAGCATCCGTTTTTAACTAAACGTGGATGGGCATCTTTAACACCGTTGGAAGCACAAGAACCTTGGAAATCTCAACAAGCAGAACAATTAATATTAGAAGTTGGTGATAGTATACGAAATGAATCTGGTGAATGGACTACCATTGGAGAAATAACATTTGAAGCAATGGATGCATCAACTCCGGTATATAACTTTACTGTACCAACACACTCTAACTATATAGCAAACAATTTAGTAGCTCATAATAAATAAGGAAACATACGATATGGAAATATACAAAAGAATAAAACAAAGCGATAAAAAAGCTAAACGTTCAACTGAATCTACTACTGCTGAAAAATCAGCACTGGATGTAATTAACGAAAAGTTCATAGCATTATTTAAATCAACGCATATGGATTAACTTATTTAAGTTAAATTAAGAGTACCAAAAAACCCACTTAATTGTGGGTTTTTTATTTTATATAAGTTGGTAAAAATTTATCAACTCTATTAATTTAAAATACTTATATAAAAGGTTATTTAATTAAAAAACTAAACAATGGCAGATAATATTAAAAAGAACCCTCCAAAGGGCAAGATTAAATTTAATATAACACTTTCAGATGAACAAAAGGATGCAAAATCCAATATACTATACCATCCATATAATTTCTTAATGGGTAAAGCTGGTAGTGGTAAAACACTATTGGCAGTTCAAGTTGCATTAGATATGTTCTTTACAAGACAAGTAAATAAAATTGTTATAACAAGACCAACCGTATCTAATGAAGATAATGGATATCTACCCGGTTCTTTAAATGAAAAGATGGAGCCATGGTTAGTTCCAATACGTTCTAATATGAGAAAGGTTTATAACAAACCATCTATATTGGAAAAGATGGAGAACGATGAGGATATTGAATTAGTATCACTATCACACTTTAGAGGAAGAACATTTGAAAACTCTTGTGTTATTATAGATGAGTTTCAAAATTTAACTAAACAACAACTCGGTATGGTATTGGGTAGATTAGGTAAAGGTTCTACAATGATACTCACCGGTGATCCACAGCAGATTGATTTAAAATTTGGTAACGATTCTGCAATACATGAAGTACCAAAATTAAAACCATCACAATATGTATTCTCTATATCTTTACAAGATAACCATAGACATGAAGCTCTGAATGAGTTACTTAAACTATTAAATGAATATGGATAGTAGTAAGAAATACTGGCCTCTTGAAGATAGAATTAATAAGACCTTTAAAACATCCGGATCAGATAATTCGGGAATAAACACCTATACGTATAATGAGATAGGTTACAGAGGAGATTCTATTCATGAAAAAATTAACTTACTCACGGTAGGTTGTTCCCACACAGAAGGTATAAATGTAAGTGATGATGAAACATGGCCGTTCTACCTATCAAATGAGTTAGGGTATAAACATATTAACTTAGGTTACACAGGTAGGTCAAACGATTACATATCAAGGGTAACTTCATTATATGTAAGAAAGTTTAAACCTTCAATAGTAGCCGTAATGTATACATATCCGAGTAGACGAGAGTACTGGACTAAATACGGTCCTCAACCATATACAGTTAACTCATGGGGATATTTTGATGATTATCCGAACCATCATTCACATATTACTGAATTATCTAATGAATATAATAATCACCAGAACTTTCTAAAGAACCACTTAATAGTACAACTAGCATGTAATGCTGTGGGAAGTAAGTTAGTTTGGAACGGCAGCTTTATAGAATCGGAGTATACTGATTCTAAACGATTTGATGGTGATTATTTTATAGAAGAACGACATGCAACGGCTGAAGAAAACAAAGAGTATTCTAATAAGTTAACTACTTTTATTAAAAGTTCAAATATTTATTAACTAATACGTACCGAATTAAGAGTTCCTTTATGGATGCTACCTTAGAGGTGAAAATTCCCCCACATTTTTAATTAAGTGATGGGGGATTTTTAATTAAAAAAAGTAGCAAAAAGTTTGGTAGTCTCAAATATTATTCGTATATTAGTCCTGTTAATGAGTGAGAGTTTAACCTTAAAAAGATAAAAATGAATTTACAAGAATTAAAAGGAAAGAGTTTAGAAGATTTAAGAGTAATTTCTAAATTAGTACAAGGTATGATTGATATAAGAAAATCAGAGCTAGTATGGGAAATGAAAGAAAACCTTAAAGTTGGTAATATAGTAACTGTACCACATGGTAAGTTAAAGGGTAAGAAGTTAAGAGTTGATAAAATTAATATCAAGAAAGCTGTACTCAGTATATTAGATGAAACTCAAATTGGTCAATGGAATGTTCCGTTATCAATGATAGAATCTTAAAAAAATAAATACGAAAAGGCTTGTGTAATCCAACTATTTTTCGTATATTTACTATGTAAATGAGTGATAACTAAAACCCTTAAAAAATGAAAAAATTAAAAATAGTAAATGAATTTGTTAAGTATGTAACTGAATTTTATAATGATAAAGATGGTATCTATCCGATAGCAACTAAATCAGAAATTAAATCAGCTTGTTATAAGTTTATCGATAAACGAATGGCTTTACAAAAACCACTATACTTTGATTCACTTGATAGAGAAGAAGTAAGATGTATATTAGAACCATCTTATTCAATTTTTATATAACCAATTAAAATTAAAACTATGATTAAATCACTAAAGAGTAAATTACTGACTTACCTTTTCAAAGATTGGGTAAATAAAGAAACCGATGTAGAGTTATTATCATTAACTCAACAAATGTTAAAGAACCGAGAAATTGAAGTTACTGGTATAAAGCCTGTATTAGGATTCCGCTCTCATTTATCTGAATCGGAACGAGAAGTTCCAATAATAAGTTAATAAAAGTTTGGTAAATCCAATAAAAATTCGTATATTTACATAGTAAAAGAGAGAGATAATATTATGATAGAAAAGAAAAAAATAGTTTACATTGATATGGATGGTGTATTAGTTAACTTAGGTTACGAAATACAAAAGTGGTTTGATAACCACCCACACTTAGTAGATAGATACGAAGATTGTCCAGACCATATTCAAGGTATATTCAGAAACCCACCACCGATACAAGGTGCAATTGATGCGATTGAGAAATTACATGAGAGTGGTAAGTATGAACTATTCATTGCAACAAGTGCACCATGGGGTAACCCACTCGCAGGTGCAGAAAAACGTTTTTGGATTGAAGACCACTTTGGAACGTTATTTCACAAAAGAATGTTTATTACTCACAGAAAAGATTTGTTGATGGGTGATTATCTTATTGATGATAGAACTGCGAACGGAGCAGGTGAATTCAACGGAGAACATCTTCATTTTGGTACAAGTTATGAAACCGGCCTTGATGGTGAATATCCAACTTGGGATAGTATATTAAAAAAATTATTATAATGAAAATATTAGATTATTTTGTTTTGGTTTTATTGATTGGTACACTAATGGTACTTACATCATGTTCTAACGATGAACTATATGATGATGTATTAATACCAACGATAGAACTTGATGGTAGGTTACCTATGGATTCTAATGGGTATTATCACTTAACGTTAAACCAAGCAACCAACCAAACAACTCACCGTATCACAGGAAGAGTTTTAAACACTACTGAACCAACTAAAGTATCTTGGAAGAGTAATCTTAGTTGGGAGTATCAGGGGGAGAATGTACCTACTGTAAATGGTGCTTCTTACGTAAGTGATGTTGGTGAGGTGAATACTATGATAGCACCAATAAGAACAATGGTTGGGGATACTCTTAGAGTGGAGGCAACTGTTAGAGAATGGTTAATAACTAAACAAATTAATATAGTTTTAGAATGATAGAATTTCCACTAACACCAATCACCGATGATACTTTTGAAAGACAGGGTTGGGAGATGATTGCAGAAAAAGAAGAAGGTGGTGATTATGATGAATCCCAAGAATTCTATTATTGGATATTACCTTTACCAAAAGATAATCCAGATGAAAAATCACCTATATTAATTTCATGTGCAAATGATGATTGGAGTGAACTTAATCTTAAAAAGGGAGAATATTTTGTTGAGATTGAAGATTTATTTGGATTAGGAATGTGTACATCTGAAGAAGAGTTGGAAATACTTTATAGAGCGTTAACAAAGCAAGAAATAGAAGATTAAATTATAAAACATGAGAAATTACACAGCAGAACAATTACAAGCTAACTATGATAAATTCATGGAAGCAATCAATAAGGTATTCACAGGAGAAAGATTAGAGAAACTTCTTCATATGTATTCCGAAAATGAATTAGGTACAGAATTAGCACTAGCACCAGCGAGTGGTAAGTTAAACTTTCACTCTGCATACGTTGGTGGTTATATAGACCATGTAATGAATGTAGCTAGAAACGCACATAAGATTAAGAAACTATTCGTAGAGGGTGGTGGTATTGTAAACTTTACCGATGAGGAAATGTTCTTTGCGGCATTCCATCACGATTTAGGTAAACTCGGTGATACTAAAGAACCATACTACTTACCACAAACATCAGAGTGGCATCAGAAGAACAAGTTAGAGTTCTTTACACATAATCCTAAGTTACAGTATTTTGATGTAACTGATAGAGCATTTTGGTTATTAAATCAATATGGGATACAGTATACTCAAAAAGAACAGTTGGGTATTCATATGGCTGATGGGTTATATAATGAGGCTACTAAAAAGTATTGGATATCATATAATGAGGATTTCCAACTTAAAACCGATTTACCTTACATCTTACATTGGGCTGACCATATGAGTACAAGACAGGAGAACTCAGAGTATCGTGTAAAATACGGTAAAGATGATAATGTTTCACAAGCATTCATATCCTTTCCATTTTAATTAACTGACTATTTGTCATAATAAACTGACTATTTGTCACAAAACCTTACTTGGTATATAAATTGAACTATACTATATGAACTTATTAACTAAAAAATAAAATTATGTACACAACAACATTTGACAAATTATTTGATTCAGTATGGAACGAACCACTCATAAGAGATGCAGTTTTAGATGAACGAAGAAACACAACCTTTAGAAGTTTCGATGTAGAAACACTTAAAGATGGAAAACAAAAAGTAACTATTAATACTATTGGACACAATCCAAAAGATATTACAGTAGATGTTACTGAAGAAGAATTAAAGATTACTGCTAAAAAGGTAGAAGGAACTTCTCGATTTGTAAGAGATATCGATTTAACTTTATCGGTTGGTAAAGATTTTGATGGAACTAAATCAGAAGCTAAGTTTGAAAACGGATTATTAGCTCTAACTATTGATAGAAAAGCAAGTAAAAAAGCTAAATCTCTCAAAATATCATACTAAGGTACTTATAATAAAGGTTACTTAACTAACTAAGGAGGATGTATTATGAAAGATTGTAATTGCAATCCATGTACTTGTGAAAGTTCTTGTAAATGTGAGAACTGTACTTGTTAAATTTAAGGGGAGGTTGAAAAATCTCCCTTTTTTTATATTTCAATATATTTAATGATATGGCTAGAACTAAAGAAGGTATTCCATTTCATCCAAGTGAATATGATCCCGATTCATTACGAGTTAGATGTATAACTTGTGGTAAAATGAACTCATGTAACTGTGAGAACCATCAGTTTACTCCATGGTATCCCAGATTACCAATTCTTATGAACGGTGGCATGATTGAAAGTGTTGTACATGATAATGGACAGGAAATACATATATCAGAAATAACAACACACTCACTTCAACGGATTGTTGATTGTGATATTAAACTATATCCTACCCGTATGATGGTTATTGAAAACTTCATTGAACCATCTCTTTTTAGTGAATTAATTAAAAGCTGGCCAAGCAGAGATATATTAAAGCAAGGTGATCCTATTGGAAGATTTCAGACATCTGATGTTGATTTTAGTAAATCATATCGTACTTTATATAATGAGGTTATAAATAACGAATATATAAAATATGCTGTTTTAGATAAATTGGGTTTAGAATTTGAAGTTAACACAGAAACTAAAATTCAACTATGGGAAGATACTGAATCTTTTAAGGTCAATGATGTTCATGTTGATTTTGATTTATTCGATATAACATTTGGATTATATATGCCGGAAGATGATTCTTTAAAAGAGTACGGTACTGAATTTTGGTCTCCAAATCAATACGTTGAAAACTTAGAAGATTCGTTTACAAAAGATGAGTGTGATTTTATATTTAAAATACCATTTATACCAAATATAATATATTTTATTCCCCGTGGTAATAAGAGTTGGCATAGTTCACCTGATATATTAACTAAACTTAATAGAAAGCATTTATATGGATACTACGGCAAGAAATAGATTTATTAAATCATTGGTAGATTTAACTACATCTATTGAAAATTCAGAAGTAATACAAACGCCATTTCCCTATATTTTAATTGAAAATGGGATAGGGGATGATTTCCCCACAATAGAGGAATTTAAAAAAGATAAATTTCTAAAAGATTTAAATTCAAATGGTAGAATCACATTAGAAATAAGCAAACTTTTAGATGAAAGTTTGGAATTTAACTCTTTACATGATTTAATTATTAATAAATTTAATTTAAAAATACCAACTCCAAGTGATAATATTATTGTAAAACCTGCTTATAGTACTGAAATATGGGAAGATTCCTCAGATTTAGATATACAAGATATTCATTTAGACTTCCTAAAAAAAGGAAATGCTTACAAAAGTGAAGGGCTTGAACAATCAGAAACTAATAGTGAATTAGATCAATTAGTATTTAGTATGCATATTTATTTACCTGATGATGATAATCATATAAATTTAGGAACATCATTATACGATGTTCCATCGAGTTTACCCCAGTCACTAAAAATACAAGCAGATTTTCCAATCAACATACCATCTATGATAATGGCTTCTGATGTTGATAAACTTATTAAAATAAAACAAATTCCATATAAAAGAGGTGTAGTATTTATACACCCCACATCATTATCATCATGGCATCAAGCACCGATTGTACCAACCGGATATATTCGAAAATCAATGATGTTCCGTTGGGATTATTCAAGTTATACATCAACCTTATAAAAACTCAAATACCAAAAAAATATCCCTTTTTTAATACTCTAATATTTATTACTATACAACAAACTATATAATTATGAAAGACATTTACAAACAACGAGTAGGAAATACACTTGATTCATGTGTAACACGTATTAAAGTTGTAAACGAAATGGTTGCAGGCGAAAGACCAGCTGATCCAAAGCAAGCTGGTATTTATCTACGTGAAGTTCTCAAAGCTCTTGAGGACGTACAAGAAATAGTAGAGAGAACATAACACATGAAATTCAGAACTCTTTTATTGGGGTTATCTGCTTTATTTGTCGCATTCAACGCAGCATTCTTTTCGGTAAGTGGATTATCAAAATTATTCGCAGGAGCCGCATTATCAGTAATCGTGATGGCATCCTCATTGGAATTCGCAAAACTAATAACAGCAGGATACCTATACAATTATTGGGAAAAAATAAATAAAGCATTTCGGATTTATTTATCTATTGGTGTTATCATTTTAGTATTGATAACTTCATTAGGTATTTATGGATTTCTAACTGCCGCATTCCAAGATACACTTAATCAATATAATGTTTCATCTAAACAAAAAGCATTCTTACAACAGAAGGAATCTTTTTGGGGTGATGATGTTGCTCGTTATGATAATGAGTTAGAAAGAATTTCAAATAACATCTCTACATTATCTAACGCAAAATCAACAGGTATTCAAGTTAGAGATACAGCTTCTTCAACTGGATTTAGAAATACTATTAGTACTACCGAACTACGCTTATCTCAAAAAAGAATTGAAGTAGAGGAAACTAATAGAAAGGGAGTTCAATCAAAACGAGAAGTAGCTGCTGATTCATTACAAAGAATACAACTAAGAATATTAGATTTGGATACTGATACCGAAACAGGTTCTGAATTAGGTCCTTTACAGTATTTAAGTAATTTATTAGATAAACCTATGACAGATATTATCAATTGGTTTATTTTGATTATTATATTTGTATTTGACCCACTTGCCGTTGCACTTGTAATTGCATTCAACAACGCAATTAAAGTTGATAAAGGTGAGAAGGATAAGAAGAAAGTAGTTCAGAAGCGAGAATTGTATGGTGAAGAACCTGAAGATGAAGATAAGGATGCTAAAATAGAAAGTTTAGAAGAAACTTTAGATAATGTATTGGATGATATCCCATATGAAGTAAATCAGTTTGAAACTTACTTAAATGATATAGATGTAGTTTACGAAGAAGTGGTAGCCGAAGCGCCAATTAACTTAGATTTAGATATTGATGGTGATGGTATTATTAGTGATGATGAAAAAGCTGCTGATTTAGATGGAGATGGTAAGATATCGGAAGAAGAATTACGTAATCAATATGAAAATGGTGGTTGGAAGCAACCATATAAGGATAAGCAGTATTATCATCACCCATGGTTTAATTGGAAAAATAAAGAACGTTGGATAAATGATAGATCTGCTGTAAACTTCTGGTTAAGATTTCGTGGGGGTACTCAAACTCAAATAGATAAATACCAAAGTGCATATCCAACTGATTTTAATTCAAAAACTTACTAAAATATTTGGTAGTTTAAAATAAATTTCGTATATTAGTAGTATAAAATTTAAAACTATACAATTATGAATTTAGGTTACGCATGTATTAATATGACTCTCGGTTCTCAAAAACCACGAGTAACAACAAATCGTTCAATGATAAAACGTACCTTTTTAGAGAAAGGTGTGGAGTATGCAGGTGAACTCGGTTTACAGAACGCACACGATTTATTCAAAATTCTTCAATGGAATAATCGTAATAATATAAAAGTATTTAGAGTATCATCAGATATGTTTCCATGGGCGTCTGAATATGGAATAGAAAACTCCCCCTACTACAAACGTATCGAAACCGTATTAAGAGCATGTGGTAACTTTGCTCATAAAAACAATATTCGTATCACATCTCACCCTGGTCCTTTCAATGTATTAGTATCTCCACGTGAACATGTAGTAGAAAATACTATTAAAGATTTAGAGATACATGGTAAGATATTTGATATGATGGGATTATCACGTACTCCATACAATAAACTAAATATTCATTGTAATGGTGTGTATGGTGATAAAGCATCGGCATTAGAAAGATTCTGTACCAACTTCGAACGATTATCAGAATCAGTTAAATCAAGATTAACTGTTGAGAATGATGATAAAGGTACTATGTATAGTGTTAAAGATTTAATGTACATTCATGAAAAAATTGGTATCCCTATTGTTTTTGATTATCATCATCATTCGTTTCAGACGGGTGGGCTCACCGAAAAACAGGCCTTGGAACTTGCCATAAGTACTTGGCCTAAAGGTATCAAACCAATTGTTCATTATTCGGAATCAAAAGCATTACACGAAGAGAACTCAAAACTTAAACCACAAGCTCATTCAGATTATATCAACGAGTTACCTAACTTATACGGTAATGATGTAGATGTAATGGTAGAAGCAAAAGCAAAAGAATTATCAATATTACCCTTTATAAAAAAATAAAATGGAACAAGGAAAACGTAAACAACAACGAGAAGATTCAGAAAAGATAGCTCTTATCGGCTTAATTGGATTGGGTACTACTATATTAGGAATTATATTTTGGGGAATATTCAATGGCTAATTTAAACGCACATATACCTATAGTGGTGGTTCATAAAGGGCCCCGAAAAAACTCAAAAATAGAACTTGAGATATTTAATAACACCCGTATTGATGATGTTATAGATGGTAATAAACGAAAGCCATTAATACCCCATCATCACGAAATATTAGATATTGGTGTGGGTTCTTCGTTTGAAGAAAAATATAAAAAGAAATATAAATTAAATTAGTGAAGAAGAATTTTAAACATTTAGTAGTTATCGGTCATCCTGATCAAAAATCATTTTGTTACAATGGTATATTTAAAACTATCATACGGCAGTTGAAAAAGAATAACGAAGTATATGAAATCATCGATGTATATGATGATAAATTACATCGTGATAGAACAGAATTGATAAAGGAATACAAAAAATTAATTACTTGGTCAACTCACATATATTTTGTATCACCAGTATGGTGGTTTAGATTAACACCAAAGATGGAAACATTTTTTGATGAAGTTCTTACACCAGGATTTGCATATAACTTTGTACCACTTACAGGTAAATATGCCTACCCTAAACCAAGGTTAAGTGATAAGAAAGTTAGAACATATATTACACATGGGGCACCAATGTTACCTGTTGTTACGTTATACCTTAATTCAGTTAAGTTAAGATTAGTAATGGGAGTTTATACATTTGTATTTGGGTGGAATTTAAATAGATGGTTTAAAACAAAACAATTTTGGTCTGTACCATTTGTGGATGCAAAGAAACGAGCAAAATATTTACGAGTAGTAAAAGAAGATATTAGAAAAGATTTAGGACTTTGAAATTAAGAGAAAATCAAATAGAGCCAGTAGCAATTGGTGTGGAGTTTATGAAAACTCCTAAAATGAAACCTTCGATTATCGTTGCCCCTACGGCATTCGGTAAATCGATTGTTATTGCTGC
>Ga0209090_10000537_pt1 | contig 23853 bp, 26 predicted proteins | sample ArcticOcean_MG_C_9_FD_187432 | JGI IMG/M metagenome (GOLD analysis project Ga0209090, IMG submission 187432) | Marine microbial communities from western Arctic Ocean - ArcticOcean_MG_CB2_152 (SPAdes) (version 2) | ecosystem: Environmental > Aquatic > Marine > Oceanic | place: Arctic Ocean... | reverse complement strand
ACTAGTTACAGTTACAGTTGGCTCAGCACACGGTTATAGTAGAGGCGATATTGTTAAACTTCAAAGTGTATTATTAACTTGTAAGTACGGACAAAAAACTTATCCAGATTCTACTAAGTCACCAGGTATCTTTAAACTTTATGATATACCTACTGCAACTTCTATGGTGTTTGATGTAGGTAAAAACGGAATAGTACACACTTATGTTAGTGGCGGTACAATACATAAACATACCTATACTGTAAGTGCGTCTATTAATGTAACAGGATTTAACTTTACAAACTCAAGTAGAAGTGAAGCTGTTTATCAATTAAACCTTGCTACAACAGGTCAAGACAATACAACAAAATCAGGGTTGTTGCAAACATTAGCACACGATGACAAAGTTATTATTAGAAATAACTTAAACTTTAGATTTACCGGAGTTGATACAGTTACTACTAAACCTAGTACAGCTATTGCAATGGACGAAGCTACTGGAGTAATATATAGATCAATAAATTATGGTGTAACAGATAGTGTTGGTACAGCATTAGGGGCAACTGAAAGAATTATTACTTTTGATAGTACATATCAATATATTAAATTAGTTATTGATAATGCTGAAGCGGCAAATAGCACGTATGCAGGTAGTGGTACTACAATGGGTTCTACTGCTGGTGACGTTGTCCTTGCTGTTGGAACAATTACGTCACAAAGAGATAAAGACAGATTAAATGCAGGTGACATGATTTTTGCTTGGGATGGCAAAACTCATATTATTACCAGCTATATTGATAGGGTTGGATTTGGTACTGTTACTATTTCAGATCTTATACATTCAGATATTAACTTACCATTAACTCCAGCAGGAGTTGTTAGTACGGTAGTTAATGCTACAACGGTTGTTACTCTTAGAGTTGGACTACAAAAAGATGAAAATGGTACTATTACTATTAATATTTCTACTTGTAGAGCAACAGGACACGATTTCTTAGATATTGGTACAGGTAGTTTTAATAATTCTAACTTCCCGAACTTAACATTAGGGCCAGCGGCAAATCTGAAAAACCAAGAAAAAGAAACAGACGAACGTGATAAAGGTAGAGTATTTTATGTAAGTACAGACCAAGATGGTTTCTTTAGAGTAGGTAAATTCTTTACAGTTGATCAAGGTACTGGTACAGTTACATTCTCGGCAAGTATTGCGTTAAGTAACTTAGATGGATTAGGATTTAAACGTGGTGTTGTAGCTAGTGAATTTAGTGCAGACGATGCTATGACAGATAATGCTAGTGACTCGGTACCAACTGAATCAGCCGTAAGAGGTTACGTAAACAGACGATTAGGATTTAATCACGCAGGCGTTGCTGTAGGTAGTCAAATAGGACCAGGAGCATTAGCCAGAAGCGGTGTATTATCATTCACTGGCGATCAAAATGCTGGCGGAACTTATACCGTTGTAAACTTAAGAGATCCTTCAGGAAATCAAGATGCGGCAACTAAGAGTTATGTTGACGGATTAATTCAAGCTGGTGATACAATTCCAGAACAACTTGACGTAGAAACAAATAATATTGCAGGTGAACAATTACTTGTAACAACAGGAAAATACAGAATATATACAGCGCCAGCATCAGGTGGTAACTTCCAAGTTAATGATACTATTACAGGCAGTGGTACTGGAGCAACAGGTACAGTAGTTGATGTGCAAAATGTTACATTAAACGCTGTAGCAATGAACTTATTAACATATACTTGGACATCGAGTCCAACTCAGTTTAATACAGGTGATATTGCTGATACTGGTGGCGGTGTTACAGCCCAACTAAACCAAGGTCCATACTATGAATGGGCAAATGGTGTAGAACTACCAGCTACTGATATTACACTTCATGTTGAAAGAACACAGACTGAAGCAACTGTAGAATTTCGAATAGTTGCTGATAGAATTGTAAATGCAGATGTAAATTCAGCGGCGGCGATAGCACAAAGTAAATTAAATCTTAATGCGGCAACTACAAGAGTAAATGCAATTGGTATTGTACAAGCAGACTTAGGTGTTGTTAGTCTCGACAGTGATATATTTACAGCAACTAATGGTTGGGCAACAATAGATAACAATAAACTTAATTACAAGAAAATTATTAATATTGCTGATGGAACAGCATTAGGTAGAGCGGCAGGTGATTCAAGTACTGGTGATGTTACTGAAGTTCCATTTGCAACTATTGTTACTGAAGGTGGTGGTGTTAACGATGCCGTTACTACAGTTGGTGCCGCAAACGCATTAGTTAAAACACAAGTAGACGGAAAAATAGATGTACAAGGATTAAAAGTTGATAGTTATCTAATTGTAGATACTACAGGTACTACTGTTCAATTAAGCACACCAGGTGGTGCAGTATTCATGAGTTCAGTTGGAGCAACTACTCCAACAGTTAGTATGTCAGGAAGTCTTAATATTGGAGCAACTGGCGTAACGCAAGGTGTCTTCCAAACAAACTCTGCACTTGCTGGAGAATCAAGATTAGGTGTTGACTGGATACATACTTCATTTATTGAAGCACCAGGTGAACTTGATGTAAACTCAACAGGTATATCAATTGGTGCTAACACAGGTTATAGTGCGGCAGGACAAATAGCACTAGTATCAGATGGTGCAACTGTACTTAAAACAACATCAACAGGATTTGAACCTGCACTAGATGACGTATACATTATTGGCTCGGCAACTAAAAGATACAATACAATTTATTCCGCTACATTTAGTGGTACTGCAACACAGGCACAATATGCTGACTTGGCTGAGAATTATCTAGCTAATGCTAAATTAGAGCCAGGTACCGTTGTAATATTTGGTGGCGAGCAAGAAGTAAGTATGACACGCTTACATGAAGATGATAGGGTGGCTGGGGTTGTTTCAGAAAATCCAGCATACTTAATGAACTCTGCACAAGAAGGCGAATTTGTTACAGCAATTGCCCTTCAAGGTAGAACAAAAGTTAAAGTAGCAGGAGTAGTACGAAAAGGTGCTATGCTTGTAACTAGTTCAAAAGAAGGATTTGCTTGTGCAACGAGCAGTCCTAAAATTGGCACAATCATTGGTAAGTCACTTGAAGCTAAAACTACTCCAGGTGAAGGCTTAATTGAAGTTGTGGTAGGAAGAGTATAATGGCGCTACAAACTATTAATATCGGAACAAGTGCAAACAAAGGTGACGGTGATCCGATCCGTACAGCCTTTACTAAGGTTAATGCTAACTTTACAGAACTATTTGCAAAACACGATGGTACAATAGCCCAAAAGGCTGACATCCAAGGTTCTGTATTTGCAGATGATTCTACAGTTATAATCGATGCTGTTTCTAGTAAGGTAAACTTAGATGGAACTGTTAAAGGAAATATTATTCCAGATGTTGATGTTACTTACGACATAGGATCTAGTACAAAAAGATTTAAAGATTTATACCTTAGTGGAAACACTATTCATTTAGGAACTTCTACATTAAGCGTAGATACTAATGGTAATTTTAGTTTTAGTGGCGGATTAAAATCAAACAATCCAATAGTAGGTGATGATTCAACATTACTAGTTGATACTGCTAATAGTTCTATTCCATATGCAGTATTAAGTGGAGCACCAACAATTCCATCTACTACAGATAATATTACTGAAGCAACTAATTTATATTATACAGACGTAAGAGCTGATGCAAGAGCAGATCTTAAAATTACAGCTTTACAAACAGCAGGATTTGATGGTGACATAAAAGGATCTGTATTTGGTGATGATTCAACATTACTAGTTGATGGTGTTAATAACAGTATTTCATATTCAGTTATAAGCGGTACACCAACTATACCAACAAACAATAACACATTAACAAATGGTGCTGGATATATTACTGCAAGTTCGACAGAAGCTTTAACTAATAAATCAGGTAACGTATCAATGTTTACAAATGACAGTAGTTACTTAACTGCTGAAACAATTACGTTAACAACATTAAAAACACAAGTGGCGGCAAGTACTGATTTTGCTAACTTCCAGACAAGAATAGCGGCACTATAAATATGTGTAACATAGGAAACAACAATGGCAAATAGAATACCACTTATAGTTGATACACTAGACAGCAACAAATTAAAGGAATTACCAGTAGGCGATAACCTTGATTTAGGTGGTGCTGGGATTACCAATGCTGGGACTGTAAATGCTACTGATATTCGAATTAATAATGTATCATTTAATAACCCATTTAGTGGTGATTATAACGACTTAACAAATAAACCACTTATTCCAACACTTCCAACAGCTCTAAGTCAACTTGCTAATGATATAGGATACTTGACTCCTGGTACTACTACAACATCAATTACTGAAGGTAATAATTTATATCATACTACAGCTAGAGTTGATGCAAGAGTAAATGCACAAACAGGTGCAAGTTTAGATTTAAGTCAAAAACTAATAAGCGATATAAAAGATATCGCGGCTGTTACAGCAGGTGATGATGGAAAAGTTTTATATTATGATCACCCTTCTACTTCTTGGAAATGGAAAACAGATGCTGGCGGCGTAACAAAGTTACCACAATTAAATGATGTCGATGCAGTAACTGAAACTGACAATAACAAGATTTTATATTACGATCATGCTACTACATCATTTAAATGGAAGATAGATACAAGTTCATTTACATTTAGTATAGGTGCTGATGATTCAACATTAAGAACTATTAATTCAAATGAATCAATTAAGTTCAACGGTGGAACAGGAATTAGTACAACTAGTGATGCCGAAGGCAACCTTACATTTACCATTGGTAATTTAACTGCATTACAAGACGTAAGTACCTCTGGAGCAACTAACGGTCAAGCATTAGTATATGATTCAGGTGCTGGAACATGGGGACCAGGAAATGTTGCTAGTGGAATAAGTTCTGTTAACGATCTTGGAGATGTTGACACAGTTACAACTACACCGGTTAATGATTACGTACTAAGTTGGAAAACTGCAACATCAAAATGGGAACCAAGAGTATTAAATAATGTTAATGCGGCAACTGTTACTGCGGCACCAGATGTTAGTAATGTTAATCAGTTTGTAACTTTTGTTGCGGCAAGTGATAGTAATGGACAAGCATTAAGCACACAGACTAACATAACTTATAACCCATCAACAACTGTATTATCTGCACCGACTGTAGCGGCAACTACACTTCAAGCTACTAACTTTAATATTACAGGAGCAATTGCAAACGGAGTAAATGAAGTTACATTTGCTTGTGATTTAAAAATTGCAACTTCAAACGAAGTTAGATTTTATGATACTGATAATACAAATTATTCAGGATTTAGAGCACCTACTAACTTAACATCAAATGTAACATTTTCATTACCTGATGGTGACGGGACAAACGGTCAAGTTATTACAACAGATGGCTCAGGAATTTTAAGTTGGGCTTCAGTTATTGCTGGTGAGGTAAACGAATTTTCATTTAAAACTATTGTAGTTTCGGGACAAACAAATGTAGTAGCTGATACAAAAACAGATACCTTAACATTTGTTGAAGGTAGTAATATGACTATTACTACTAGTGGTGACTCAATTACATTTGCCTCTAGTGGTGGTGGTGGCTCTGGAACACCAGGTGGTTCTGATACACACGTACAATTTAATGATTCAAGTTCATTTGGTGGTGATGCAGGATTAGTATATAACAAAACTACTGACACACTAACAGGTGTAAATATCAAAGCTACAGGAACTATTGAAGCTGATATTATAAAAACATCAGGAACAGGTGTACCAACATTTACAAGTGCAAGTAATATAATTTTTGATGCGGCAAATGCCGTTGTAGTACAAAAAGCACCTTTGCGTTTAGGATCTTTTGATACTAATGGAATTGCAGGATTAGTTGGACAAGCTGGTGATGTAATTTATAATAGTTCAGAACAACAATTAGTATTCTGGAATGGAACTATTTGGGCAACAACAAATGATAGCTTTTCATTTAGTGTAGGTGCTGATGATTCAACATTAAGAACTATTACAAAAGACGAAGGTATTAAATTTATTGGTGGCAGTGGCATTGATACAACTAGTGACGCTGAAGGTAATATTACAATTACTTCCGGAGGACCAATTATAACATATACTGTAACTGCTAACGGAAGTTCTTCATATAGATTTGCAGGCCCAGGTATTGACGGGACAACAGATAATCCTAACTTTTCATTATACAAAGGATTTACATACGTCTTTATTAATAGTGCAGGCGCAGGTCATCCACTTGCTATTAGAGTTAGTAATGGTGGTTCAGATTTTACAGAAGGTGTAACAGGATCCCAAACAGGAACACAAACATTCATACCACAGCACGATACTAGTGACTCAGCATTAGTTTATCAATGTACTAATCATGCAGGCATGGTTGGTAACTTAACAATAGTGTAAAGGAGGAACTATGAGTGAAAAACATTATGTAGTTTCTTTACACAAAGGTATTGATAAAGAAGTAGTCATTGATGCACTTAATCGAGATACAAGTGCTGATTCTAGTATTGATAGTAATATAATTCCAGATAGAAAAGTAGATAACGTAAACACAAGACCTTCTAGTAAACGTATTTTTGAAATATCCTTAACAGACGAAGAAGCTAAGAAACTTAAAGCAGATCCTAGAGTTGGAGATGTTAACACTCCTCTTGTATGGACTGATGATTGGTTAGATTACGAACAAGGTGCAGATTGGACTAGAGAAGTTGCTGGTGACGATTTAACAAGAGGTAATTGGGGATTACTAAGACAGGTTTCTGAAACAAATGCTTGGGGACTTAATACTACAAATGACCTTAGTGCCGGAACAACTTACGATTACCATTTAGACGGAACAGGTGTAGACTATATACACCAAGAAGGTAGTAAATTTAGATATACACACGAACAATGGCAGGATAGAAACGGTGTTAGCCGTTTAGTACCATTCCAATGGAATACACTTCCTAATTGTAGTGCCATTGGAACTATTGATTATACTAACACAGCAAGTTCAAGTGGTCACGCAACACATTGTTGTGGAACAGCCGTAGGAAAAGATTACGGTTGGGCAAAAAACTCTGCAATTTATAATATACCTTATGCTAGTTTAGATCAAGCGTACTGGTTTGATGCAATAAAAGAATTCCATCGAGCTAAAGCAGTTGATCCAATTACAGGATTTAAACGTCCTACAGTAGTAAGTGCAAGTTGGGGATCAAAAGGTGTATTCAATAGTATGACTGATATTCAATTTAGAGGTTCTAGTGTAGGAAGTGTTAAAAGTCCTAACTTTGGCATGACAGGCGATAGTAGTAGTAGATTTAATACTGCTGGATATGGACTATCAGCTGAAGTTGAAGAAATGCAAGATGAAGGCATACATTATTTTAAAAGTGCAGGAAATCAAAAACAAAAACTTTGCTTTTCTGGAGATATAGATTATAATAATCATGTTATTCGTAGTGTTGCCACAGGAAGTATTGCCGCAGGCGATCCAGTATATTATAATAGAGGAGCAGGTAATATCGGTCCTGATACTATTGTAGTAGGTAACTTAGATAGTGCATTATACAATAATTTAGAAGCTACAAATGACAGTAGTGATAAAGGACCTAGAGTTGATGTATGGGCGGCAGGTACAGCTATTGTAAGTGCTTACAATACAAACGATACAGCAACTTATCAATATGACGGAACGTCGATGTCTACACCACAAGTAGCAGGAATGAGTTGTTTATTATTACAATTAAATCCAGGATGGACACCTACACAATTACGTAAGTGGTGGCATGATAATTCAATTAAAGATTTATTGTGGCAAGGATCAGTTGATGAAAACACTCCAAGTACTTTTTTTGCAAATGATAGAAGTTTAATGAACGGTACAAATAGAATAGCTTATTTTCCTTATGCGGTTAATAGAGCATTAACAATGAGGAGCGAGTAATGGCTGATGAAAAAGAATATATTGTCGTTACTGAAAAAGGAATTGATATTGCAGGAGTTGAAGCTGAACTAGGAAGAGATACTGATGGAGATGCGACAGCTAGTGCTAACGTTCCAAATAGAACTGTTGATGTAGCGTATGCTAAGAAAGCCAATAATAGAATTACACATTATATGTTAACAGACGCCGAAGCGGCAGAGTTATCAAAAGATGCAAGAATACATGTAGTAGAAGAAAAAGACAGTCCGTTATATAGTAAAGAACTATATCAGACACAAACTGGTCAGTTTGATAGATCAACATCTAACGGTCAAGATGCTGTTAATTGGGGATTAAAAAGACATATCCTTAAAGATTATGATGCGGCGGCGGCAAGTAGTTCATACACAGGGGATTACACTTATGCACTAGATGGAACCGGCGTTGATATTGTTATACAAGATGACGGCGTTGATCCAACTGGTCATCCAGAATGGAATGATGCTGACGGCAATACACGATTTGTCCAACTAGACTGGAATACAATTATTTCAAGTTCTATGCCAGCAACACACTATTCAAATTTTTCATCCGATATTAATCTAGCTGGCGCACACGGAAGTCATTGTGCAGGAATTGCCGCTGGTAAAACTTATGGTTGGGCCAAGAATGCAAAAATTTATTCAGTAAGAGTATTTGGTGGATCAAGTGCTTTAAACGCCGCTGACTTATATGATGTTATTAGAGTTTGGCATGAACAAAAACCTATTGATCCTAATACAGGATTTAAACGTCCTACTATTGTAAATCAAAGTTGGGGATATGGTAGTAACTATATTAATAATGGTCAAATAACATCTATGTTTTATCAAGGTGTAGATCAAAGCATTGCCGCCCAAACATTTTCAACTGCCGTTTTTGCACAATATGGATGTACTGGATATAATCACCCAGCAGTAAGCAGTAGTAACGATGTTGAACAAGAGCAATTAACAGATGCAGGTGTAATTTGTGTTAAGGCGGCTGGTAATAACTATCATCCGTGTGCAGGTGCTAATGCTCCTTATAATAGCGGAATTTATGATAGTTACTATACAACGGCTACTTACGGAGCAACAAAAATGTATTATAACCGTCCTAGTTCACCACATAGTGATGATACAGTATGGGTAGCAAATATGGATAACACTACCTATATAAGTGAAGAATATATTAGAGTTGATAGTGAGAGAGGTCCTAGAATAGATATAATAGCGTCGGGAGATGAGATTTCAAGTGCAACTAGTCAAGTAAGTGGTTATTCTTCTAAACAATTTTATCCAGGAAGTTCTACACATTATATGGCGCGAATAGGTGGAACATCAATGGCGGCTCCACAAATAACTGGAATAGGTGCATTATGGTTACAAGCAAATCCAGGTGGAACTGCACAACAATTTAAAGACTTTCTTACAATTCATAGTACCGCAAATAGTTACGATTCAGGCACAGCTACTGATTTTAATGCAGGTAATAGTATTCCAAGGCGTTATGGTGCTCCTAATAGGGTTATGCATTGGCCATATAATAGTGCTAATCCAATAAGATATTCAGGCACTAGTGGAAGCAGTACTCCTGGAATAAATACATAAGAAGAGAGATGAAATGACTGTACAAACTATAAACATTGGAACATTAGCAAACGACGGCAGTGGTGATGATCTACGAGAAGCGTTTATTAAAACTAATCAGAATTTTGCTGATTTAGATTTACGTTCACCTGAAAATACAACTGTTACAAATTTAGGTAATGTGGGCGAAGGTCTGTACTATCAAAAAGCTGGTGCAGAATTACAATTTAAGAAAATTGTTCAAGGTGCTAATATTACATTAACAAGTTCAACTAATGGTGTTACTATTAATGCATTAGGCGGACTTCAACAACTTAACGTTGTTTCTGATTCAGGAAGTATACAGTTAGCTGACGGACAAACATTAAATATTCAAGGCGGAACTGGTGCTAATACTTCACTAAGTGGTAACATATTAACTGTTAATACTACTACTGAATTGTCAACAGACGCATCACCAGTATTAACTGCAAACTTAGATGCTGGTGGAAATAATTTAACTAACGGCGGAACAATAACAGCAAGTTCATTTAATGGTACTTTTAATGGTAACATTACTGGATTAGTACATGGTATTGATATTAGATTAATGGCTCCAAATACTGCTGGATTTAATTTTGGATCCTTTGATGGAACAATATCAAGTTTAATTGACTGGTTAATTGCACAAATAGATATTGACTTTGGTAGCTACTTAATACCAGACTCAAGAGGCTTTGATGCAGGAACAATAGTTTAGAGGAATAACAATGGCGACATTAACAATTACATCAAATGGTTTACCTAACCCGGCGGCATTCGGAAATGCTTTTGGGACTAACGTATTCACACCGAATAGTAACACAGTTCAAGCACAAACTTATAATTTTTCTATTAAATATCGAGGTGGTGAAAATACTACCAATGCACAGGCAACTGTTCCATTAACGCCAATTGGTGTATCTAATAACGGAGTAGTATTATACAGTCCGTCATGTGGTCCAACAGTGGTACCGCCAGGACTTGATCCAACATCAGATGCAACTGGTCCAGGTTTTGAATATAACGGTGTACAATTTAGATCAAACTATGGTGCAGACGATGCCGGTGGATGGCCTGAAACAAACGGCCAGTATCATTATAACTCTGCTATGTTTATGTTTTTACCAACAGGTTCAGCAGAAGCAAATGCGGCTTGGAGTTCTGCAATGTTAACTGCATCAACACCAACACCAACTTATTATACTGCAACTGATTTTAGTGGAGACAAGTTTAGACACACAGACGGTCACAGTAAAATTGTTGGATATGGTTTTGATGGTTATCCTATTTATGGCCCATACGGATACTCGGATCCAACAAACGTGCTTTCGTCAGTAATTAGAATGACTAGCTCATATCAATATTATTCAACAGAACCTACAGGACGTGGCTACACATACGCAGAAAAGGCCGCTGGTACTTTCATTAATGATCACGAATACCAAGTAAGTACTGGAACATTAGATCAACATAATGGAAGATATTCTAAAACGCCTGACTATCCAAATGGTACATGGGCATATCACTTATCAGTTAATGCAAGTTTACAACCTGTTTATCCATATATCTTTGGGAATTCTACCAAGGAACAACGAAGCATTTAATACGCAGACCAACTATGCATTATATCCGATAAATACTGTAAGTAAAGGGATATAAGCAATTATGGCAAATTTACCAACTTGGAATCAATTATCAGGATACACCCTAGCAACGCTAGAGGAGAGAGTAACGACCTCTCTTACATTACCTTTAGATCCATCAAGTGATGACCTTGGATCGTTATTTGTACCTAATACTACTGCATTAAGTAGTGCACCTTTTCCTACATTAGAAAATACATCAGATTTAAGTATTGAAAAAACTTGGATACAGACTATTCCTGATACTAGTGTAACTTACACTTATCCTATATCTATTAGAATTCCATCTATCACAGCATTATCAACTAAAAAAGTTCCAGTAGCTATTCTTTTACACGAGAATGGAGGTAACGGGGTTGACTCCTTAGAAGCATGGAAAAACTATTTAGGGGACCATATTATAGTTGCTCCGACAGGTTATTTAAACGAATGGAATATTGCAAGCGAAACTTCTAAAGCACCTGACATGGATATGCTTAGAGATTTAATTACAGCATTAAAAGGGTACAATAATGTAGATCAGGAAAAAATAAAATTTATCGGCATAAGCAACGGCTCTGCATTAGTTAATAGAGCGTTAATTGAAATTGATGATACAGATATTCATTCATATGTAAGTATTGGATCACAAATGTTTGATCCACAATATAGAAATAATACATTCTATTTTCCAACAACGCAAACAGGCGTAACAGCATCTGATTATAATACAGCTTCTGTACCATTAAGAAATAAAAGAATATTAACAATTCATGGAGCTCTTGATACAGTAATTCCATACGCTGGCGGAACAGCTATGGGCGTTAACTTTTTATCTGCACAAGAGTCTGCATTAGCATTAGCAAAAAGTCAAGGATATACAGGCAACGCAATTCCAGATGCCAGTGGTGTATATTATGGTACAAACAATACATATTATTACAGCTATTTAGGTGGACAAGTAACACATTATAAAACAGGTAATGCACATGCAGTAGAACCTTACCAACAAGAAATTGTACGTAGTTTTATGACTTATGTTTATTCAACTGCTCCTGACATATATCTAACACAAGGGTCTTCTACAGTATTAGCTCTTAATACTAGTATTGTAACTTTAATAAGTGGTACATTACCACCCGGATTACGATTAGAAGAAAATAAACTAGTAGGAACTCCATTCGAAGTGCAACGTAGTACAGAATATGAATTTGTATTACGTGCTACAAATAGTGCAGGGGTTCAAGATAGAACATTTAAAATTATAGTAAATGGTCCTGACGCACCAACATGGACAACCCCAGAAGGTAAATTAAAAATTGGTAAGAATAATGCTTTTTATATAATTGATAGTAGCATTGTTGATTTCCAACTTGAAGCAATTGATCCTGATCTACCCGCTGGAGATAATTTAGAATTTTATATTGCAGACGGAGATGGTGTACTTCCGCCAGGTATTAGATTAACAGAGACTGGAAGGCTAATAGGAATTGTTGATCCTATTCTAGCATTAGATTTAAGGGCTGGCAGTGGCTTTTATGATACTACCCAGTTTGATGGTTATCCTTTCGACTTTGGTTTAAAAAGTGCTAATGGTTTTGAAAGTTATTATTACGATACACAAGGATATGATTCCTCTATTAAAACACAAAGTCCAAAAAAACTTAATAGATTTTTTGAATTTGAAGTAAGTGTTAGTGATGGTGATACTATTACTAAAAGAAAATTTGTAATCTTTTTAGTTGGTGATGATTTCCTACGTGCTGATAACACTATTATGCAAATTGGTACAGGAATATTTACAGCTGATAATACATACCTTAGAATGCCAGTTTGGTTAACTCCAGCTGATATTGGATACAAACGAGCAAACAATTATGTAACTATTTTCTTAGATGTATTTGATCCAAATACAATTGTTGGTGCGTTAGCATATGAGTTCCAACAATACAACGATGACGAGTCTGTTAGTGTATTGCCTCCAGGCATGACGTTAGATGTTAACACAGGCGAAATTGCAGGACGAGTACCGTATCAACCAGCAGTTACAAAAGAATATAAATTTACAATTAAAGCAAGACGCTTTACTGGATCAAATGTTTTAATGGCTGAAACTCCAAAAACATTTACAATTAAAATTTTAGGTGAAGTAGAAAGTAGTATAGCATGGTCAACTGCTTCTAGTTTAGGATCAATTAATGCTAATTTTGTTAGTACATTTAGTGTTGTTGCAAAACTACTAGATCAATCAATAGTTAGTAAAGTATTATACAGACTTACTAGTGGTACATTGCCTCCAGGATTAGTTTTAAATTACAACGGCGAACTTGTTGGAAAAATTAATCAATTTAAAAAGACCCATCCTGTAACAGGAGTTGTTACTAAAGGATTGTCAACTATTGATAAAAATATATTTTCATTAGATGGTTCTACAACTACTATAGATAGAAAATTTAAATTTACAGTTCAAGCACTTGACCGTTTTGGATTTAGTGCTGTTTCAAGAGAATTTAATATTGTAGTTAAAGATCCAGATAATATAACGTATAGTAACTTATTCGTTAAACCTTTCTTAAAACAAGTACAGCGAACACTTTATAGTAACTTCATAGGTGATCCAAATATCTTTACACCAGCAAGTATTTACAGACCTAATGACCCAGAGTTTGGATTACAAAAAGATATTAAAATGTTAGTATATGCAGGAATTGAAACTAAAGATATTAGAGAATATGTTGCAAAATCAAGAATAGGACATGGTAGAAAAAGATTCAAACTTGGAAAATTTAAATCAGCAGTAGCTAAAAAGGCAGGAACAACTGATATTGAATATGAGGTAATTTACGTAGAAGTATATGACCCGTACGATATAAATGAAAAAATGTTTGATCGTACTGCATTTGATAAAGTATATGAAAATCGTCCTAAGGCTGTTAAGGTAAAACATACTATTACAAATTCAAAAAAACTTACAATTGATAGTGTTGAGTTTGAAACAATGGACGACGCGAAAAAGGAAGGAGCCGGCTTAGCTGTATTTGAAATATTAAATTCTCAAGGACAAAGAATACAAGTTGTAGCACTAGGTAACGATCTTGAAGTTATTACAAGAACTGGAACAGTAATTTATGATGCAAACGGAATTATTCAAGTAGAACTAGCGGATGGTACTACTATAACTGCTCAAAAAATTGCTACAACTACAAGTGATCCTTTTAGATGGAGACCTAAAAATACAACAATTAAAGTTGATAGTAATGCTGTTAAAATTAGTGATAGTAATGATCAAACTCGTTATATCAACAACATTACAAATATGCGAAATCAAATATCAGCAATTGGTAAAACTGAAGGAAGTTTCCTTCCATTATGGATGGCTACTGCCCAATCTAGCACAGTACAGGAATTAGGGTTTGTAACAGCTATACCGTTATGTTACTGTAAAGCAGGTACTAGTGCTAAAGTATTACTAAATATCACTAATAGCGAGTTCAATTTTAAGATATTAGACTTTGAAGTTGATAGATATATAATAGATACCACTACAGATAACAGCGCCGAGCAATATATTCCGTTCGGTAACTATGCCTTTAATGTTTAACGGCGATAAATATACATACTAGAGAGGAATACTAATGGCCAGTAATATTGACAATACCAGCATTGACGCTACATATCCTATCGCAGGACAAGATAACGATAGTCAAGGCTTTCGTAATAATTTTAGCACAATAAAGAATAACTTTACTGCGGCTAAGAGTGAAATTGAAGTTCTACAAACAAATACAGCAAAACTTAATGAAAATAATGACTTTCTAGGAAACGAAGTTACAGGCGCTAATTTAACAGCTAATACAGAAAAACTATACGCTGGCGGAACAGTAGTTGCTCCTCAGAATATTAGTTTTACAAATGGTAATTATCAAACATTTACAATTGGTGGTAATATTACACTAACTTTTACAAACTGGCCGACGGCTGATAAAGTTGGTAAAATTAGATTAATGTTGTTAGATACACTAGGTGACAGTACTGCTCGAACAGTAACATGGGCTACGTCTGGTGGTGGAACAATTAAATATGATGCTAGTTTTCCTTCACCGTTTGTTGTAGCAAGTGAGGTAAATCCAATGGTAGTTGATTTTTGGACTACTGATGGTGGCACTACAGTATACGGACAGTACGTTAGTACTTTTACTTGATAGGTAATTAATGATTCATCCGTTAGCAGATAATTTATCACAAAAGTCTGATTTAGAAATTGATAAAGCACTTTCCGAATTAACAACAAGATTTTTTCAAACTAGCAACCCCGAAGCTCAAAGTCAAATTTCATTATTAATCGACACTTATAGATTAGAACTAAGTGAACGTCAAATCAAAGCAAGATTGGACGATTCGAGTAATAAAGATCTTGACAATCTCATTAATATCAGTTAAAATACATATATGCTTATGAAAACAGACTCTCTAGGAATACCACGATTCTCAAACAAAGATCTTATTGACATGATTTATACAGGTCATGCTGATAAGTGTTATGTAGTATTGTGTGATCCTAGCGACGATATAGATAAGTTTAACAAGATATCCCAAGAACAAGGTCTTCCTACTCTTACAAAGTATATTCCGATAGATGTAGAACAAAAAGATTTTGACGAGGCATTACAATCAGAATGGTTTATGCCTGACAAATATAAAAATTTAGATATCTATAATTACATTTTAGATAAATGTCCGGATAATCCAGAAGAAATGGCTAGAGTTTGTGAGGAAATGCATGAATACGAAAAACGAGGATTATTCAATTTATTAAGATTTCTTGTATACTTAATAGATGTAATGAGAGAGAATAAAATTGTATGGGGTGTTGGACGAGGATCAAGTGTAGCAAGTTATGTGTTATACTTAATTGGCGTTCACAGAATTGACTCGATCCAGTATCAGCTATCCTGGCAAGAGTTCATGAGATAAATACGTATATAATAGGAGAAGTAAAATGGCAAACAGTCAAACCGGTCGCAAACAACACACATCAATGCAAGGTAAAGTTGTTGATATGGATTTATTGCGCCAAAAAAATGAATTAACACCAGCAGTAGGTAATGTTCGTGTTAACGCTCGCGGTGATGAATTAGGCCCTGGTGGCAGAATCATTAAAAAGCGTGAAGAAGTTATGGGTGATTATTATAGAGATCATCCACAAGCAGTTCCAAATGAAGAAGCTGGTGTTGGTGTTGCTGACATGGCAACAGAAGCAACAGTAGTACCTAAAAAAGTTTCAAAGCCTAAAAAAGAACCTAAGGTTGAAGCTAAAGTTGAAGAAGCAAAAGACAAGGATTGGTTAGAAGATGACGATGGTAACTTTATGAAAAAGGGTGACTAATAAATGGATCCGAATAATTATGATATGGCCTCACAACTTGGTGGGCCAAGTAAGTCTATTGCAGTTTACAAAGGTAGTATAAGACCATTACATGATCGTGTTATTGTTAGAGAAATGAACTTTGGTGAAATGAAAACCCAAGGTGGACTTATTATTACTTCAGATGATGGTAAAAATCATGGCATTAAACCTAGATGGGGTCAAATCTATGCTAAAGGTCATGAGAATAAAGACGAGTATGAAGTAGGTGACTGGCTTCTTATAGAACACGGAAGGTGGACTAGAGGTTTTAATGTTGAGTTACCTAATGAAGATGATGTTGCTATTCTACGTACTGTAGATACTGCTGGTATTCTAGCGTGGCAACATGAAGAACCCGACCAAGGCTACGTTGGGAATTTAACTTAAAAAAGGAGGTTAAGTTGGCAGAGATTGACTTAAAGCGGTATGAAGAATTTGTAGAAAAAGTTACGTCAGTTGAAAGTAATGTTTCTGGTGCATTCTTTGGACGAGTGCAAGAATTAGAACAAACAACAGGAACGAATATTCCATTGTTGTTAACTGCGTCAATTGGCTTATCAAGTGAAGGAGGAGAATTCAGTGAAATTGTTAAAAAATGTTTGTTCCAAGGTAAACCACTTAATGATGAGACTATATTTCATCTCAAACGAGAACTCGGTGATATTATTTGGTATTGGAGTAATGCTTGTAGGAGTCTTGGCCTTGATCCTAATGATGTAGTTGCAGAGAATGTTAAGAAATTAAAAGATAGGTACCCAGGAGGATCATTTGACGTCTATCACTCACAAAATAGGAAAACCGGAGACTTATAACATAGCTCAAGACATCATTGTCTTAGACGATATTGTTCCAAGTTGGTTGCACAAAGAAGCAGTAAAAACTATTCCACATCTTGCATTAGGATTTGGCCATAAAGGTCTTGGTCCGTATCAAGGATATCAATTTTGGAGTGATCAATGGGGTGATTCTGATGCTAATAAAGACTTAGATGAAGCTCCTTGGGAATTAACAGCAATATGGAAAGTACTAAACGAAAATAGAAAAAGGATTTCTTCATCTGTCGGGAATATTCAATTAAATCAAATACAAATAAATTTAACAACTAAAAAACATGCCGGTGGGTTACACGTTGATATTCAAGAAGACGCACCTGCATATACAATGGTCTATATGTTACAAGGTGACACTGGTATGGATTTTTGGTCTAACAATCCTGAACATTTAAATCCTAAAATAGCAGAACTATCGCATGGAGTAACTCAAGGTAGAGTTACAGAAGCAGAAGTACATGCTGAAATAGAAAAAACAAGAGAACTAGCATATAAAAATAAGAGCTTACGAACAAAAGACGGAACTTGGTATGACGATGACTTTGCTAATCATTCAGGTGAGATGGATTCGTTTAAGTGTCATACAGTTGATTGGAAAGATGGACGTATGGTAATATTTCCTAGTAAATTTATACACCAAGGATTACCAGTAAAAGATGTAAGCCCACGTGTAACTATGGGGTTTATTTTTAGTGGCGAAGCTACACCATTTGCAAAACAACACAGAATTATTCATTCTATTTTTAATCAAGATAATATAGATAACTGGGGCGCACAACCTGAATGGGGCGGCACAACCGTAGACATGGAATGATAGATAAAGCCCTTATAATCGCTAATCTAAGAGAAGTATATGATCCAGAGATGGAAGGTATTAACGTATACGATCTAGGACTAATATACGATATCAAGATTAATGTAGAGGACCAATGGGTAGAGATTACTCATACATTGACTAGTGCGTTTTGTCCATTTGCAGATCAAATGGTTGCGGATATAACGAAAGCAGGATATGTACCTGAAGTTCTCAACGTGGAAGTGATTACCACATTTGACCCACCGTTCACTATGGATAGTGTGTCTGAAGAAACAAAAATGATGATGGGATGGTTATGATAGATAAAGCTAACATTATAGTGCTTGATGAGTTAGTACCGGATTGGTTGGCAGATCAAATTGAAGCTGTAATACCTCACATGCCTTTAAGATTCGGACATCGAGGATTAGGGTATGATGAAGGTTATAATACCTTTAGTGAACAATGGACACGAGATGTACAACACGGTGCTACTATTGATCATACAAATTTTTTAGCTGATATGCCTTGGGAACTTAAAGCACTTTGGACTGTAGTTCATCACAAAAAAGTAAAACTTTTTAAAAACATTCAAGACGATTTACAGTTAAATCAAGTACAAATTAATTTAACTACAGAAGAACATTATGGCGGACTACATACTGATGCTCCTGAGGATTCAGTTCAAATGACCACGCCCGGATGGATTCCCTCACACACTATGGTATACTTTTTACAAGGTGATACTGGTATGGAATTTTGGTCAGAACGTGACGGTGAATGTGTTCATGCTGTTGATTGGAAAAAAGGACGATGTGTAGTATTTCCAAGTAGTTACCCTCACAAAGGTTTACCACCCAAAGACATAAGCCCACGAGCTACAATTGGATTTATCTTTAATGGATTACCCCTTCAAAAATAATACTTGACATCTCCTACATTTTAGTCTATAATATACTTAAAATAAGGAGAACAATGAACGCAATAATAACAAAAATAGGATTATGGCACTCTAAAATATTTGAAACTCTTTCAAGAAAAGCTAGAACTTCAAAATTTTGGGCTATATTATTAACCCTTGCTGTACTATATGAAATTGTTGAACATATAGTTTGGCCAATATTAGTACCATATCTAATTTATATGCAATGGTTTAAATAAGGAGAGTATGTGAAATTACCAGTACAACGTATGAGCATTGGTACCGTTGGTGCTACAGGCATTACATTAATGATTCTACATATTACAGGTCATTTAATAGGCTGGGCTTGGCCAGTGTTATATATTTTTATAATTTTGGTAGCCGCCGGACAAGAGGGAACTACAAAACGTGACTAGAATTAATTTAGTACCTATTAGTGAATTAGCTGATCAACATCTTGTTGCTGAATATAGAGAAATTTTTATGGTTGGCTCGTCATTACAACGATCATTAAAATCTCCTAATTGGTGTAAGACTAAAAATTCGTTGCCAAAAGAGTTTACTCTTAATAAGGGACATGTAAAGTTCTTTTACAATAAAGGCAAATACCTATATAATAGATATTTAGATCTTGTTGAAGAAATGAAAAATAGAGGAATGAATCCTGATCCATTACGTAAATTTAAAAGAGAACAATGGCCCGATGAATTATTTCACGATTGGATCCCAAATGACAGAGATTTATTAATTATAAGAGAGCGAATACAATCAAGAATACAACAGAAACCAAACTGGTATAGATGGAGTCAAAATGAAAGAACTTTGGGTAGAGAAGTATAGACCGAAAACTATAGACGGATATGTCTTTCGGGATGAGCATCAAAAAAAACAAGTTAAGAATTGGATTAAAGAAAAAACAATTCCGCACTTATTGTTTAGTGGTAACGCAGGTATAGGTAAAACAACACTTGCAAAGTTATTGTTTAACGAGCTTGATCTTAATGATTTAGATATCCTTGAAATTAATGCAAGTAGAACAAATAGTGTAGAAGACGTTCGTGATAAAATTGTAAACTTTGTACAGATGATACCATTTGGGGATTTTAAAGTTGTATTACTTGATGAGGCTGATTATCTTAGTCCAAATGCTCAAGCGGCATTACGTGGAGTTATGGAAGAATATCACACCACTTCAAGATTTATTCTTACTTGTAATTACCCTAATCGGGTTATTCCTGCTTTGCATAGTCGGTGTCAAGGGTTTCATATTGCTCGGATAGACCAAACAGAGTTTACGGCTCGTGTAGCTGAAATTCTTATTACAGAAGGTGTTACGCCAGACTTAGACACACTTGATACGTATGTAAAAGCTACATATCCTGACTTACGTAAATGTATTAATATGGTGCAAATGAATAGTTCCGATGGTACTCTTTTAGCCGCAAACGAAATGGATAAAGGCGATGCTGATTGGAAATTAGATATGGTTCGATTATTTAAAGCAGGAAAAATAACCGAAGCTAGAAAACTAGTTTGTGGATCTGCAAAAGCAGAAGAAATGGAAGATGTATATCGTTGGATGTACGATAATATAGAAATGTTTGGTGATGAAGATAAACAAGACAAAGCGGTTATCATTATTAAACAAGGATTAGTTGATCATACATTGGTCGTTGATCCAGAAATTAACTTAGCCGCGACAATGATTAAACTAAACAATTTAAATGGATAACAATATTACACATTCGTTCGACGGGTTTATAGGCATTTTTGATAATGTCCTTCCTGAAAATCATATAACAGATGTTATAAAATATTTTGAAGATCTAAATAAAACAGGCTTTATACAATCTACTAAAGACTTTGTTCCAGCACATGAACGAGATATGGATGAAGTCCAGTTTATAGAACAGCATATAATACATCAGGTTCGTGGAGTATTTTTACAAGAGTTTTACAAAATATTATGGGAAACTATCTGGCCTATATACACAAGTAAATTTAGTATATTAAAAAATACACGTATGGAGGCTGACGGACTAAAAATGAAACGTATTAAGCCAGGCGGCGGCTTTCATGAGTGGCATCACGAAACTGGTGATACTAACAACGGTAGAAGGGTTGTAGCACAAATGTATTTAAATGATATTGACGAAGCAGGTGAAACAGAATTCTTATATCAAAATAAAAGATTTGCACCAAAGAAAAATAGACTACTAATGTGGCCAGCTGATTGGTCTCACACTCATAGGGGTAATCCACCAATCGGAAGTACAAATAAGTACATCTTAACCACATGGATACTGGAGGCACAAACAGCATGAACCTTTATACAGAGGAACGACAACAAGATATTGTAAATAAGTTTAGAGCACTTATAATGGAAGCGGATAATTTTCCAAGAGAAAAGAACCCCGATGACTATAGAATGTTTTGGACTGGCTTACGAGGAGATGGAGCAAGTATGCTTGGTCTTACGTTACATTTGATAGAATCGCTAACAAATGCAAAAAGTAAAATTGACCAATTATCTGTCGGTTACTTGGTTGAACAACAGAAGAGTGATAAGGAAAATGACGTACCTAGTAAATGATGACTGTATCAAATGTAAGCACATGGATTGCGTTGAAGTATGCCCAGTAGACTGTTTTTATGAAGGCGAAAATATGCTAGTTATTAATCCTGATGAATGTATTGATTGCGGTGTATGTGAACCAGAATGTCCAGTAGATGCAATAATTTCAGACAACCATGATACTGATAACACATGGTTACAATTAAATGAGAAGTATTCTAATATGTGGCCAAACATTACAGAAAAACGAGACGAAGACGTTCCAGCTGACGTAAGTGACTGGGAAGGTGTAAAAGGAAAGATGGAACATTTTAGTTCTAACCCAGGCAGAGGAGATTAAGTTATGAAAATGAGAGCATCACATATTTTACTAAGTCATAGAGATGCGACTCCATCTACACATAGTAGAGGAATTGCAATGGCAATGACCCAAGCACAAGAGATGGTCGAGGAAATACGAAATGGTAAAATTTCGTTTGAGCAGGCGGCTCGTGAAAATAGTGCTTGTCCAAGCAAAGATAAAGGCGGTGATTTAGGGTGGTTTGAAGAAGAGACAATGGCATTTGAATTTTCTAATGCCTGCAAAACTATTGCAAAGGATGATGTAGGTCCTCCTTGTATTTCACCATTTGGCGTACACATTATACTAAGGACAGGATAACATGAATGTAAAATTAGTTTCATATTCAAAACCATCAAAGGAATTTCTTGCAGAGGGATTAGAAAATGTACAAGACTTAATTGCCTTTTGTGCTAAAGTAAGCAATCCAAATAATCAGATTAATTCCGAAACTAGTGAAAAACTTATTAAGTACTTGATTAAACATAAGCATTGGTCACCATTAGAAATGGTTAATGCTTGTTTAGAAATTAATACTACTAGAGATATTGCACATCAAATTGTAAGACATCGTAGTTTTAGTTTTCAAGAGTTTAGCCAACGTTATGCTAATCCTAAAGAAATGGGCGATATGTTTGTTCATCGAGAAGCACGTTTACAAGATGAAAAGAATAGACAAAATTCAGTTGATGTAGACGATCAGTTACTACAAGATAAATGGAATGCTATGCAACAAAGAGTTATCGAGCATTCTAAAATTGCATACGACTGGGCTCTTGAACATAACATTGCTAAAGAACAAGCTAGGGTAGTATTACCAGAGGGTAATACCCGAACACGTTTATATATGAATGGAAACATACGAAGTTGGGTACATTATATTGAATTACGTAGTGCTAATGGCACTCAGAAAGAACACATGGAAATTGCTCAGGAATGTGCAACTGTTATTGCTGGTATTTTTCCTATAATGGGGGAATTGTGAAAAAAATAAAACCGCATATATATTTCGAAACTGAACGATGGGCTGTGCGTAAACACGCACCTGTACGCCCAGCTAGAGAATTTATTCCTAAGGCGTGGGCAGATATGGATGTACATACAAAAAAATGTCCATTCCCTATTGACAGTGAAAAATCTATAAAAGCATGTCCTGGTATTGGAGATTATATGTCCTTAGGCTATGTAATTCCTGCTTGGTGTGATATAGAAATTGCACCTACGCCAGATGGACAACATACCGAAGTTCGTTATTCTGATCCTTCATATCACCACGCCTTCCATCCGGCAGATCAACTTAGCGATCAACTTTTACCACAATATAAGGTAAGGTCAGCAGTAAAATTAGACAACCCTTGGAAAATGTATGCACCTCCGGGCTGGAGTCTACTTTATCAACCTATGTGGTATTTTGAAGGCAGAAACTATGATGCTATTCCGGGAATTATAGATCATGACCTAGGTGCATTAGTAAGTCCAATTAATATAATGTTAAAAGAAATTAAACCTACTAGTATTAAAATGGGTGATCCACTAGTACAAGTAATTCCTATTAAACGAGAAAAAATTGTTGCTAGGACTGGTGACCTACGTGAGACTTCAGCCAGGAGACATGATGCTATTATAGGCCTAAAAAATCTTATATTTGGCGGATGGATCCGTTGGCAACACGAAAAGAAAAATTATATCGTAGAAGCACACGATTTAGATCTACCAGGCGATTAAGTCTTCTTATTCATCTCCATAAACTTGTAGTACTTCTCGCACAGCATTGTG
>Ga0209090_10000536_pt1 | contig 23856 bp, 17 predicted proteins | sample ArcticOcean_MG_C_9_FD_187432 | JGI IMG/M metagenome (GOLD analysis project Ga0209090, IMG submission 187432) | Marine microbial communities from western Arctic Ocean - ArcticOcean_MG_CB2_152 (SPAdes) (version 2) | ecosystem: Environmental > Aquatic > Marine > Oceanic | place: Arctic Ocean... | reverse complement strand
ATAAGTTACGTAAATATCAGCAACATGCTTTGGCTCCCAGGATTTGTAACTATGTGATTCCAAACGAATCCAAACTGGCTCTAACTGTAATACAGAAAGTCCTAATGGATGGAGAATATTAAATTCATATTTTTCTCCAAGCGGCATTATATTGAGAATTCCAATCCTTAGTGGGCGAATATCCTGTCGCTTTGCCTGAGCTGGTGGAATCCACCGGATGCCATTTCTTTCCAAAATTGGCACTGCGTGATAATCAGAACGAACAATAAGTGTCATTTGCTTCTTAATCTAAATTTGCAGGTGTCCGGCAGGACAAAAGTGTGTTCGACTAACTGTATATAAACAATATGGAAAGGACAGGCAAAGTCTCTTAACTAGGAGAAAACAAGAACCAACAAAGTCATTCTTGCAATAGGTTAATCAGATAGACGTGAATCAATCAGGTGGGTCACCAAAAGAGGAGGACCGGCACTTTACTCGAATCGAGTCGTATCGACTCCCTTCCGAAACTTTCCGGAGGGCTGGCATTAGCACCTTGATGCTGAAACAGGATGCTCGACACTTCAAAGGGCCAGATCCCTCAGTGTCATCTGGATACAGAATTTAATTGATATTATCACAATCAAAGTTATAGTCAAACTTTTTCAATCACTTAATTAGAATATAGTGATTTCAAATTTCAGAGGGGCTCATCAGAGACTCTTTGAGGGACTCCTCAAAGTTTGACTTTACTAATTTTTCATGATCCACAGAATTAATGTAAAATGTATCAATCACCTGATGTCCTATGGTTGTAATAACTGCCTGCTGAATTGCTACTCCAACCTGATCAAATGCATTGATAATTTTGTAATAAAGCAAGGGAGCATCATCGGCAGTAATTTTTATGCGAAGATAGTTTTTGTCACGTCTCGAAAAATCTGTTTTTTCACTGAACTTTCCATTCCAAACAGGGAAATCTCCCAAAGCCTCACTCTTCTTTTCTTTGACCATGTAACCTTTTTTGTCATCTTTGAGGTACTCCAGTTGAAGCTTTGTGTTGTAAAGAAAAGTTTGTGTCTTTATTATTAGTTTAGGGAGGGTATTCCTTTTGATGGAAGTTTCCAATTCCCGTGGTAAAATCACATTCTGCTCTCCTCTTTTTGAAACCTTGAGATAATAGCAAAAGGCAACTTTACCACTCGCATATTGAATTTGATTTATCTTTGCCGATTCAATATTGAGGTGCTTCAAATTTAAAGTATAAGCTATTCTACTGTGAATTTGTGGCTGATCATGTACATAAATCAAAAGACCGTTAAGACGACCTCGTGTATTGGTGATCACGTTTACGATAGCCGACCGCTCAAGCCTATTGAAAATTGATAAATTTTCTGCCAGCATGGCTGGAGTTGAACTTAGCAGAAAACGATTTGGAAATGCCGCAAAAAACCAGTTAATCATGGGACTGTAAAGTTCGGTAAGTGTAACCAGGCTTTTTTTGCTGATGGATTGCCTGATAGTGCGAATAAATTTATCTGTAGTTTGATCAGTACCCTGTTTATCAAGTGAACCCAACTTAAGGTCCCGCCACAGAACTTGTAAATCGTCTTCGGAATTTCCAAGTAATTTACGTTCCTCTTTGTTGATTTTTTTGAGAGGTTTCAGCAAAACAGATTCTATATTTTCCCGGAGACTCCTGTTTATCAAAAGATCAATACGCGTATCTGATTCTAAATCATTCTTTTTAATATCAAGGTATGTTTGTATGAAATCCATTGAATCTTCCTGCAACTTAGAAGATCGCATTTCCACAAACACACGATATGTTTCTTCAAAAAATGTTCTCAATCCCCGAGTGGAGTGAGCATTGCTTTCACTAACAGATATGTAATCAGAAATATTGCATAGGAAGAGCAAAATGACATTGATGAGGTTGCGGTCCGCAATTTCAAAAAAACTTTGTAGAGCCTGATCGAAATATGCAGAAGTTCTGCTCAATTGAACGACTGTGGTGTGGTGTACGATGAGCAGAGATACAAGAGTGAATAGTTCCTTGTCATCATAGCCAATACGTTCCAGGGCATGGACAGCAATAGATGTTCCGGATACTTCATGATCTGTTTGTGGATCAATTTTTCCCACATCGTGAAATAGAATGCCCCATTTGAGAGCTAAAATGTGTTTTGGTTCCAGATATTGATATAATTCCTGATAATCTTTTTTTAGCCGATCCAGTTCTTTTTGCGTACGATCAAGTGCATTAAGGGTATGTATGCAAACGGGATGTTGGTGGTAAGCAAGATTCCTGAGCAAGAACCGCATTTTGTTTGTTTCCGGAATGAAACAACCCATTAAAGTACGAGGTTGACTTTCAGCATTGATCGGTTCACAAATTTCTAACATTATCCGCCAGGCATTTGCTGTAAACGGTGTCAACATCAGGTTCGTGAAACTTTTTGCAATCTGTGTCCGGTTTGAAGAAATAACCTCCGGCGTTATAATGTGAATCAAGTCTGCCATCTCATCCTTGAGTTCAAAAGATAAATCGAATTCTGATTGACCAACATATTCAAAAAGTTCCAGCAACGCTGTTGGATCGTTGAAAATCAAAGATATTGGAACTTGAGGCAAACCTTCCAGAGCATTTACCTCAATAATTAGACGCTTCCCCAGATGAACGACAACCTGAAAATTTGAGAAAGTCCTAACTATTGTACGGTCCAGCAGGCGTTGTAAAATTGCTTGGGAGAGATCTTGAATGTGATTCACCATTTGCAAACGGTAGCGGTCAAAATCGTCAATACTTTGAAACCGTTTTTTCTTGAGCAGGTAAAGACGTTCGGTTGCATCATTGATGATGTTACTTTGAATATCTTTTTCGGATAGTCCACTTTCCCTTGCCTCATCGTCAAAATGATACTCCTTGGCGCTCGCAGAAAAATTGCGTAAGTCGTAAAGGAATTCGAGGGCCTGACAAAGTTTATAACCCTGACGAGGTGAAATAATACGTTTTTGTATCAGAAGTGCCAACATTTCTGCAGTTTGACTTGGAAAAATTCCGAACGTTGCAGCAGAAAGCCAAAGAGGTATTTGCAGGGAGCGCAAACCACCTCGATCTTCCTTGAGATTCATCTGACTCAGATCAGGAACTGTTCGGTCATTATAATCTCTAATTTGGCTCAGGACAAAGGTTTCATATGGCAAGATCTTAAAAAATCTTCGTTTCAAAGCATTTGCTAAATCTTTGCTGCCAATTAAAACTCTGCTTTCCAAAATGGAAGGAATTGTATGAATAACACTAGGATCTTTGAAACGTGATAAGTCTTCATTTAATTCAAAATATTGATGTGCCGTTTCAATACCTGCTTCACGCAGTAAATGCTCAATATGAATGATGAACTGTCGGCATATTTCTGACTCACCAGCACTTAGTTGTTGTGTGTCGAGACAATATCCCAAATCTCGATCGGAAGCAAAACTCAGTTCAGCCCTGCCATAACCACCTCTGGCAAAGACAACCAAATGATTAAGTAAAAAATTCAGCTTGATATCAGATTTCTGTACCTGCGGTAACAACTCCTCCAACTCTTTCAGTCGTTCGCTGTGGTTTTCAATTTCATGTATCAACTCAGCTTCAATACTTTCATAATATTTCAGCATCTGCCTTTGATCTTGATCTTCTGGATTTGATTCAACCTTCTCGATTTGTGTCCGGCTGAGATCAAGTTTTTTCTTTTTTCTCGGTAAAGATCGTTTTTTGAATAGAAGCTCTTTTTTGAGATCTTCCTTTATCCTTTCCTTCAGGATTTGAAGATCGGCAAACCCATACTCAAAAGCAGTATGGATAATACTGTCCAGTAGGCGAGTATTTTTTGAAAGGGTATCAAACGAATTGTTTGTACAGAGACTGTTTTTAACAATTTTTTTGTACTGTTCACGATAATATTCCTCAATTACTCCAGCAAACACTTTTTCACGGGCAGTAAGATATTCCATATATTGACTGGAAGCAACAGCCAAAGGCTGCCAAACTTCTTCCAGTTGTTTAAGCAAAACTTCCTTTTGAACTTCGAGTTCTTCCGGATTTTCGGTGAAGATGAAAGGAGAAAGAAAGGGATAATTCTCAATTGGAGAAAAATTTGTTTCCATGAAATTAAAACAGGTAACTGATAACTGTTAAAGTGTTTTTAAACTGCACGATTTAAATAATCATTACCCATCAATGATGGTTTAAGTTTACATCTAACCCGGTTTTCATAATATCTATCTACAGCTCCCAGCAGGATTTCCAGCAAAATACTTTCATAAAAGATCTGCCTGAGATTGAGGAGGGGCTGAAATTTCCAAATGTTGATAAGCTCTCTCAGTCGCCACTCTGCCTCGCGGAGTACGCTGCAAAAACCCCTTAAGCAACAAAAAAGGTTCATAAACGTCTTCAATCGTGTCTTTTTCGTCTGAGACTGCTGCAGAAAGAGTGCTAAGACCTACTGGACCACCTCCGAATTTTTTAATGATAGTTTCCAAAATATGACGATCCATTTGATCAAGGCCCTCCAAATCAATTCTCATTCTTTCCAGACTTTTTTCAACCAAAGGCAAAGTGATCACACCGGACGTCTCCATGTCTGCAAAATCCCGGCAACGCTTCAGTAAGCGGTTTGCAATTCTGGGAGTACCTCTAGCTCTGCGTGCCAGTTCCAAAGAAGCTTCTTCAACAATTTCAATTCCGAGTAATGATGCTGCACGCAAAATGATAGTTTTCAGATCTTCCGCATCATAAAAATTCAGCCGGAACTGAATTCCAAAACGCTCCCTCAAAGGAGAAGAAAGAAGACCGGCACGTGTTGTAGCACCAACTAGAGTAAAGTGCGGCAAATCAATTTTTACTGTGCGTGCTCCAGGTCCTTCCCCAATAATTATGTCGAGAGTAAAATCTTCCATCGCACCATAAAGCACTTCTTCAACTACCCTGTTCAATCGATGTATTTCATCAATAAACAAAATACTGCCTGGATCTAGGTTAGTTAAAATAGCAGCTAAATCACCTTGACGCTCAATGACAGGCCCGGAAGTAGAGCGTAGTTGCACCTCCATTTCACGTGCAAAGATATTTGCTAGAGTAGTTTTTCCCAATCCTGGTGGACCACTCAAAAGAACGTGATCCAGAGCATGTCCGCGTTTTATTGCAGCACCAATAAAAACATGAAGATTTTCCTTAATTTCATTCTGGCCAATATAATCCTGTAAACGTTGCGGACGCAATGATTGATCAAACTTTTCTCCCAGTTGAGGTTCTGGAGCAACCAATCGATCTTCAGAGTTTTCCTCAGACTCGGAAGTCTCATTGTCCACAGTTTTATCCTGCATGGGTATTTATTATGAAGTAGAAAGTTTTTCCAGGTGTTCCTGGGAAGCGATGTCCGGACTGATACGCCACGTATACAAAGGAGAAAAAACATACAAAATGAGGTATCCAAGTGCAGCATGACCGAAATATGGAGTAAAGACGAAGCCGATTAAAAGCAATATAGTAAAAATTAAAAATTTTCTACTTCGGCTCATCAAACGACCGATGTGCATATAGCGAATTGGAAAACTTATCATCAGAATTGCCGCAATTATCATCAGAAAGAAACTAAATTTTGACCAAAACACTAGATCAGTAGTATTTGATTCAAGTGCATTTCCAATCATTATGAAAGGTGCTGCTACTAGCAGGGCTGCACCTGGAACAGGTATTCCCTTGAAAAATCCTGGAATGCTGTTTTGGTCCATAATGAAGAAAGCTAATCTTGTAACACCTAGAACGACATACAGAATGGCAATCCATCCATAAGGGAGTGACTGGATAGATTCATCTGCAACCCGCCCCATCAACATATAAAATATTACTGCTGGTGCAATACAGAAACTAACGGTATCTGAAACGTCGTCGAGGACTCCTCCTAAAGTAATATTATATTTTTTTGGTTTTGCTGACGGTAGCGGAGTAGTGAGTCCCAATTTTCTGGCTACTGCTCCATCTATTTTATCAAAAAATCCTGCACCAAGTAAAATCAGGTAGGCTTCCTGGACCCGTCCTCGATAGGCAAATAAAATTGCTAAAACTCCCATGAGCGCATTCATTACGGACAGGGCATTTGGAAAGACGGCTAATATACGGCGGCGTAAAACCTCATCGTTCAAACAAAGTTCGTCAAGGCAAGCAGTACCGTATTTACGGCAATATCCTGCAATAGAACCAAAATTGATTATAAGGAACAGAATTTCCAAAAAGAAAAGTTGCTGAATTGGAATTGCCCCCAGCCAACTGATCCAGGAATAAAGTGAAGATTCAGGACCACCGGGGACATAAAATGCATGAATATAGAGCACAACACCAACCGGTGCAGCAACCATTGTCCGGAGTCGAGTAACTTCCTTCATTTCTTCTTCCTCACCTTTCCGGAGTGAAAAATTACGCATGAAGTGTGCGAAATTATCCCGCATTAAGACTGTAATGCACAGGAAAAATACAAAGACGACATGCAGCATTTCCAATCGAAAATCGGCACTCTCTGGCAAATACTTATAACGCCACATCATTCCCACTGCAACCATCGGAAACACGATAGCATACACCACTTTGTCCATGATCCTGTCTGCTAAATGGGCCAGTTTTGCCTGCGGTCGAAATCTGGCAGCAAACCAGCCGTCAATTATATCAAGAATCATTGCGGAAAGTAGAAAAATCACTCCGCTGTAGTAAACGAGGGGGTTATGGTCAAGCATAACGCTTATGGCGCAGATCATTCCAGCAAACACCATTGGTGGACGCCCATAAACTAGCAGGGCGGCTACATTTGTAGAAATAAATTTTGGTTTGGACATGTTTTTTGTTAGATAAAATAACTTATTCTGCAAAATCTGTTTCTACCATTGTACCAGCAACAACAATTATTTTAATAATCCTTTAACCGATGTGCAACATTGAAGACATAAAGTAGAAGGGCGGCCCTTATATATACGCCGTTACGCAATTGCCTCCAATACATGGCTCGTGGGTCTGCATCTACCTCGGTTGAAATTTCGTGCCTCCTGGGTAAAGGGTGCAAAATAATGGCATCTGATTTCATTTGATTTACATTGTCGGTCGTCAAACTAAATTGGGAATAATCTATCAGGTTGGATTCACCAGAAAGATCATACTCATCCTGAAGACGGGTCATATAAACACAATCCACATCTGAAAGTACACTGCCCAAATCATCAGTTTTGCGAATTTTAATGTTTTGAGAACGTAAAATATTCTCTAAATCTTCAGCAATCTGAAATGACGATGGTGCAACAAAATCCATTTCAACATCTTTATATTGACTCAATAACATCACTGAAGAACGTACTGCCCTGCCACGCAACAGGTCACCCACAAACGCATAGCGTTTTTTGCTGATTCCTCCCTTGTGCTGAAATGATCTGTGAATAGTGTAAAGGTCAAGAAGAGCCTGAGTCGGATGTTGATCTTTACCGCTACCTCCATTCATAATGGGTACGCTGCGTCCAGTATTATCAAGCAAATAAGCCATATATTCACAAAATCCCGGTTTCGGATCACGCATGATAATCAAATCAAAATAGCTGCTGAAAACCCTAACTCCGTCTTCCTGACTCTCGCCTTTATATTCAGATGACAAAGAGGGATCGCGGACTTCTCCGGTGTCCATTCCAACCATCTGGCATGCAGTCAAAAAAGACAAAAATGTCCGTGTTGAGGGTTGGGTAAAATAGAGCATTGCCTTTTTGTGGCTCAATAAGGATTTCAGAAATTCTATCCCGTTTGGTTTGCGAGTCATTCCTTTAATGTGATCGGCAATGTCAAATAATTCTTCCATCAACTTAATTGAAAATTGATGTGAGAGCATCACATGCTGGAGACGTCCAGCTTTTTCATAATGCTGCATGCGTACTTCCACTGACTGTGAAAAGTACTCTTCAAAGGTCTTTAGTGAGGATTTCATGAGCGTAAATCTGCTAAAACGAAATTAGAAAATAAGCTGTAATCTAGCCTAAAATTCTATTCAGAAACAGTCCAGCGGAAATGGAGTGAATCAATTTTTTTAGAAGTAATAAAATTTTTACTTGGGAAGTAATTTTTGAGAATTACAAGCGGGAAGGCATTAATTGCAAAGTATCGTGCAACTAAATAGAGCCGTGTCCATTTAAGGACACGGTGATAAAAAATATTACTTGATTTCTGCGCTTGCTCCAGCTTCTTCAAGTTTCTTTTTGACTTCTTCTGCCTCTTCCTTGGAAACACCTTCTTTAATAGCTTTAGGAGCAGCTTCAACTGCTTCTTTAGCTTCTTTAAGGCCTAATCCAGTAATTGAACGGACTTCCTTAATGACGTTGATTTTCTTCTCACCAAAGCTGGTAAGTATTACATCAAATTCAGTTTTTTCTTCAGCAGCGGCTTCACTCTCTCCACCACCGGAAGCAGGTGCCGCGACTGCTGCTGCTGCTGCACTGACTCCGAATTTTTCTTCCATCTCTTTCACCAGTTCAGACATCTCCAGTACGGACATGTTTGCAATGAAATCAACTACTTGGTCTTTTGTTATATCTGCCATTTTATATCTCAGATAAAGGTTAAAGTCGTCCTCCATTTTAACTAAGGGAGGAATGTGAAAAAACCGGTTTAGTTATTTACTATCCCGGATTGCAGCCAAAGTGCGAACAAATTTCGCAGGAACTGCGTTTAGAGTACGAACAAATTGAGTTGCTGGAGCCTGCATAAGGAACAGCAGCTTCATGATGAGCTCTTCTCTTGAAGGTAGTTTGGCAAGTGCTTCCACTTCGCCAGTATTGAGGATACTTGCTTTGCTGTCTCCAACAAGTATTCCTGCAAGGATTTTTAAATTATCAATATTTTTAGCTGCGTCCGACAATACTTTGGCCTGCACAACCGGATCACCGTCACTATATACTAACGCACGAGTTTGTGTGAACTGATCTGTAAGCACCGAAAACGGAGTGTCTTCTGCTGCAATACGTGCCAGGGAGTTTTTTAGCACCTTCATTGTGGAAGATGCATCATTCAACTGCTTGCGCAGTTCAGCTACCTGATTGGCTTCAATACCTCGATAATCAACCAGCACTCCAGCTGACATATTATTAAATATTGATCGAAGCTCGCTGACTTGAGTTTCTTTTTGACTTCGTTCCATGGCCCCTTTCCAAATTGATTAAGTTAAAATTTACTTCTCCAGTGTTTTACACAAGTGCAAAAATTCACATTATTCTCATAGAAAAGGCTAAAACCCATTTCTAATCAAACTGAAGATTGTGATGTAAATAATTTGAATAAGACAGTGAAAGGAACACAGCAAATAATTTCTGTGTCACTCGTGGAGAGGTGTCTCGGCAGGGTATGAATTAAGCCGTTAGGCCCCTACTGTCTCAGACAATCATACTAAAAAAAATTATCTTTTATGCTGTTTGTGGATCCACTTTAATTCCTGGACCCATAGTTGAACTCAAACTAAAATTTCTCAGATAAATTCCTTTTGAAGAGGATGGTTTCATCCTCCTTACGGTGTCAACCAAAACACTGATATTTTCACAGAGCTTATCTGCATCAAACGAAATTTTCCCAACTGAAGCTTGGAGATTGCCCAGTTTATCTGCACGAAATTCCACTTGACCGGCTTTGATATTTTTTATGACAGATTCAACCTCAAAAGTTACTGTACCAGTCTTTGGATTTGGCATCAACCCCCTCGGACCAAGAATTTTTCCTATCCGACCAACTACAGCCATCATATCAGGTGTTGCGACAACACGATCGAACTCAAGCCAGCCATCCTGAATTTTCTTGGCATAATCTTCTCCACCCACATAATCTGCACCTGCTTCTTGCGCCGCAATTACCTTTTCCCCCTTGGCAAAAACAAGCACGCGTACTTCCTTACCTAGACCATTTGGCATAGAACAAGTTCCGCGAACCATTTGTTCTGCTTTACGGGTATCAACTCCAAGCCTTAAGGCTACATCTACGCTTTCATCAAATTTAGTTGCTTTGACTTCTTTAAGCAAATTAACTGCTTCAGACAGCGTATACACTTGTTCGGATACTACTTTATCTTGAATAATTTTTGCTCTTTTACTTTGTTTACTCATATTTCCTCAGTCAATACGCCCATGCTCCGGGCTGTTCCAGCCACAGACTTCACAGCTGCTTCCAGGTTGTAACAATTCAGGTCAGGCATCTTCTGCTTGGCAATATCCTCTATCTGCGCTTTGCTTAAAGTACCAACTTTTTTCTCATTTGGTGTCGCCGAGCCTTTGTTCAGTTTAAGTGCCTTTTTGATCAAAACTGGTGCAGGAGGAGTCTTGGTAATAAAGGTAAACGATCGATCACTGTAAACAGTAATCACTACCGGAATAATGGTATCCTGACCTTGTGTTTGGGCATTGAAGGCTTTACAAAACTCCATGATATTCACTCCATGCTGACCCAATGCAGGACCAATAGGTGGTGATGGATTTGCTTTACCAGCCGGAATCTGGAGTTTGATAAAAGAAGAAATGTCCTTTGCCATAGTTATCTGTCTTATTCTACTACATGTTTTACATTTTCGAACTCCACCTCTACCGGTGTAGGACGACCAAAGATACTAACTAATACCTTTAATTTCCTGCGTTCGAGATTTACCTCATCGATTGTTCCACTGAAATTCCCGAATGAACCTTCTGTGATTGTAACTTTCTGCCCGACTGAAAATTCATCCTCAGTCTTTTTTTGCTGATAACCTTCATTAACCTGGGCTCGAATCTCTTCCAGTTCCTTCTCATCTAAAGGTAGAGGTTTTTGTGGAGTTCCACCAATAAATCCGGAAACCCGGTTAACATCCATCAAAAGGTGCCACAATTCGGGTGTTAACTCCATGTGAATCAGTACGTATCCGGGAAAATATTTCTGGTTGACTTTCCTTTTTTTACCTTCCTTGGTACGAGTTATGTCTTCTGAAGGTATGAAAATTTCATCAACTAAATGTTCTATTCCCTTAATTCTTAATTTTTCTTTAATTGTTTGTTCAACACGGCCTTCGTAACCTGAATATGCCTGAAGAATATACCATTTTGCGTTCGGATTTTGTGGTTTTTCTACTACTTCTGATCCTATTTCTTCAGTTTGATTTTCTGTTTCCATCAAATTTTCAACAGTTTCTACCATCTCAGTTGTAGCAGCATCTTCCTGCTCTCCAAGATACGCATCACTTGTTTGTGGTATGTTTTCCTGCACTTCTAGATCCACATCAGTCTCTTCCACAAGATTATCCTCCTGATCATCCGAATTGATCTCCTGCGTTTTTGTATTTTTTCCCTGTTCTTCAGATAACATTTCTGTTCCAGTTTGTTCTTCCACCATTTTATCCGGCAATAATCATTTGCATAATGTCTGAAAGACCCAAATCGGCGATGCCCAAATATAGTGCCACAGCAAAAGAGAGACAAACAACCACTGATGTGGACTTTATTGTGGCATCACGTGTCGGCCACTGCACCCGCTTAAATTCTGCAATGACATCTTTAAAAAACTGCCGAATTCTTTTGAACATAATCAGGTTCTCGATTGAATTAGAAACATTCTAAATTAATATTCTTCTGCTGTTCTGCAGTCCAAACCTTTAAGTCAAAGCAGGTGCTGACAATTTTGGCAGGGCAGACAGGGGTCGAACCTGCGACCTTCGGTTTTGGAGACCGATGCTCTACCAACTGAGCTACTGCCCTTTTCGGACGTAAAATAAAGGCAGAAAACGAATTATCTCGTTTCCTTATGTAATGTATGTTTACGATCCCACTTGCAGTATTTACGTACTTCCATACGCTCTGTTTTTAATTTTTTGTTGCGGGAAGTAGTATAATTCCTGCGTTTGCACTCAGTGCATTCCAAGTGGATCGTATCTCTCATATTTTCATTACCTTAAAAAACTACTAAAATAAATTGGAGCCTGAGAGCAGGATTGAACTGCCGACCTCTTCCTTACCAAGGAAACGCTCTACCACTGAGCTACCCAGGCTTAAAACTCATACTGTTATAAGCTTTTGAAGCCGTGGTGGGGAGAGAAGGATTCGAACCTTCGAAGGCGTAGCCGTCAGATTTACAGTCTGATCCCGTTGACCGCTTGGGTATCTCCCCATGCTGGAGCTGGCAATAGGACTTGAACCTACAACCTGCTGATTACAAATCAGCTGCTCTACCAGTTGAGCTATGCCAGCATGAGTTAAACAGATAATTATGTAATGCCTGATGATATTTGTCAATATAAAACATAAATTATCTATTTTTACCACATTAAAAACACGGGCAAAATGTAATCAGGATACTTGAAAAATAAACAGTAATTAAATTATGCCGCGACCAAAGAAATGTTAGAAACAGTAGAAATTTTCCGCTCAGGAAGCTTAATTGAATGATCTTTGCTGAATTGATAATCTTGAAAAACTTCTTCTGCACTTAGAAGCTGATACTTCCCATCCTCAAGTTTATGAGTTGTATCTTTCAAGCGATAAACATTGTGACCGCATGTCCAGATTTTAAATTTACGAAATTGAGTGCAGAGACATGTTTTGTCCTGTACAGAAATATTTTCTGGATTTTTCTCCAGTTCACGGTTGTAGGCATCCACGTATTGACAGTGCCCTTTGCTGTCCAGAATATAACCGAAAGCTTCACAATTCGGTCTGATTCCTGAGCCGATACCAGGAGATTGTCGAAGCATCCGCATAGGGTAACCGGTTGGAGAAATTGTGTTAACAACAATATCATCCTCAACTGCTTCCAGGTAATGATGTTTTGTTTTTTCCGGTAATCCGCACTCATGAGTAACCGTAAAGCGTGTGGCTACCTGAACAGCAGAAGCTCCGGATTCTAAAAATTCTACTGCATCAGTTCCGCTAAAAACACCGCCGGCAGAAACAACAGGTATATTTAATTCGTTCTCTTTTAAAAATACTAAAACATCATTGACTATTGTTTTAAGATCATACTCCTGCCAATCATCTGCACCAAAACCTAGATGTCCTCCGGCCAACGGTCCTTCAACCGTTATATAATCCGGAAGACGCTTGTATTTTGCTGCTCTCTTGAGAAAAGGACGTAAAGCTCTTGCTGAAGACACAATGATGCCAATCAAAACGTCATGAATACGGGGGTGGTCCTTCATAAGCTCCATTGAGCCTAAATGAAGTCCTGCACTCAAGGTTATGCCATCAATACCTGAATCCATTGCTGCAAGCAAACGAGTCTGAAGAGTGTCACGAGGACTGTTCATCGTGAGCTTTTCCATGCAGTTGATAAAAACCGCTCCGTCTCCTTTTTTTGATTCCATTGTACGGCTCACAAAAAGACGTTGAGCTTCGGCCAGTCTTTTTAAGTCGAACTTAACTACAGATTTATCCGTATTACCGATATTATATTTGTATTTCTTTTGTTTCTCCTGCACAAATTTTGTATTAAAACGACGGTCAGAAACAGTGGGTACCATTGCATCGGAGATGTGGCCAATTCCTCCCAAACGTGCCGCTTCCAGAGCAAGTTCTGCAGTAGAGATATCAACCCCCATTCCACCCACGATTATAGGCACATATTCCCTTCCACCAAGTTTCAAGCGGAAATCATCCATGGCTTTGCTCATATCATGCTCCCTTTTCTTCGTGTTTTCTTATTAAAAATATTATTCAGTATTTATCAATTGGCCATAATAGAATAACCACAATCTACGTAGATCACTTGTCCTGTAATCCCTGATGAGGCCTCACTTGCTAAAAATACAGCAGTTTGCGCTACTTCACTCTGTGTTACAGTACGTTTCATGGCCGAATGCTCGCCGGCAACACGCATCAATTCAGGAAAATCTTTAATTCCGGCAGAAGACAAAGTCCTTATTGCACCGGGAGATATCACATTCACACGAATATTGTCAGGCCCTACTTCCTTTGCAAGATAGCGGGATGAAGCTTCCAAAGAAGCTTTTGCAGGACCCATCACATGATAATGTGGAACAGCCAGCATGGACCCAATAAAACTCATGCTGATTATACTGCCACCCCCGCGTTTTCTCATCATAGGGATAACTCCCTCCGCAAGAGGCAGCAAAGAGAATGCACTGATTTCATGTGCTTTTGCAAAACCATTTCGACTGGTACTTGAAAATTCGATTTGCAGATCTTTTTGATCTGCAAAAGCTAAACTGTGAATCAAAAAATCAATTTCACCCCAATGATTGTTTAATGCTCCGATTAATGACTGAATCGAATTATCATCTGCAACATCACATTCCTTTATCAGGGTGGCATTTACTTTTTCTCCAAGTTTATTGACATTTGCTTCAAAACGACCTTTGGGATCACTAAGAAAAGTCAGTGCCAACTCTGCACCTTGATTATGTAAATGCTCTGCTACTGACCACGCAATACTGCGTTGATTACCAACTCCAAGAATAACACCTCTTTTCCCAGATAAATCATTCATTTCTTCAATCCTTAGTTTTATAAATTTAGTATGAAATATTTTTAATAATATTAGTTACCTGATTTAATTTTCAGACTTTTGAATCCGTGCAGAATCGACCGATAGCCTGACCTAAATAAACCTTTTGTTCTACCTCTAACTCCCCCAGTTCTATCTGACCTTTAGGAAACAGGCAAATTACCGTAGATCCCAATTCAAACAAACCAAGCTCTTCGCCTCGATTGACTTGAAAAGGGGTCTTCAGAACTATCTTTTGATTTTTTGCACCAGACCTGTTTGAGACAAGATCATGGTAACAAACTTTGATACGTCCTACCACAGTCGCACCAACTTTTACAAGCGCACATTCACCCTTGTCAGTTGCTAAAAAGGTGGTTAATCGTTCGTTCCTGGCAAAAAGACCGGGAACGTAATGTACACCCAATGGACTGACTGTCCACAAGTCACCCGTAATGTATGAAAATTCGCGTACCTCACCTTCTACCATGCTGTGAATACGGTGGTAGTTGTGTGGTGCCAAATAAATTGTTATGAAGACTCCGCCGTCATAATGTTTGGTTCGCTCCGGATCTTCCAATAAGTCTGCTAATCGATAATCGAGTCCTTTTGCTTGAATCAGTCGACCTTTTTTAATAGTCCCGAATTCACCAATAAATCCATCTACCGGACTTACTATAACATCCGGATCTGGATCAACTGTCCTAGCGTCCGGAAGCAGGTGCCGGGTAAAAAACTCATTAAAGGTACGGAACACTGAAATCGGCTGCGTTGCCTCTGTCAGGTCAACTCCAAATTTCCATGAAAACAATCTAATTAATGGAGTTAACAAAGTACGTGGAATTCGAACATCCGCCACAAATCCGCAAAGTCTGCTAAAAAGATTGCGAGGCAAAATCCACATAAAATAATATGCCGGAGGGTGACCAAATCCCGGTATTGCCATCAGCCCCCGACTGGCTCAACTTTAGACTTATTTTGTCCCAAAAGATCCATGATATGCGAACCCTCGACTGTCTCCTCTTTCATCAAAACTTCAACTATTTTGTGTAAAACATCGACATTATCCCTGAGAAGTTTTTTGGCTTTTTCATCGTGGAATTTAATAGTTTTGCGCATTTCCTTGTCAATCTCTGAAGCCGTCTTTTCACTGTACTCACGATCTTTGCCGATATTGCGACCAAGCACATATTGTCGGTTGTCACTCCCAAAAACAATCGGGCCAAATGATTTATTCATACCCCAGCGGCAAATCATATTTCTAATTGTATCCGTTGCCTGCTGGATGTCATTGCTTGCTCCGGTAGTAACTTCATTAAAAATAATTTCCTCTGCTGCACGTCCTCCCATCGCAATGGTTATGCGGTTGCTCAGAAATTCAAGATCATATGAGTGATTATCCTTTTCCGGTAAATATGCAGTCATTCCCAGGGCTCTTCCGCGAGGCACAATTGTTACTTTGTGTATAGGATCAGATTTCGGGAGGAGGGCCGAAACGAGTGCATGTCCAGCCTCATGGTAGGCAGTGTTGCGCTTCTCTTTTTCTGACATGACCATCGATCGACGTTCAGTACCCATCATAACCTTGTCACGTGCCCACTCAAAATCCGCCAAATTCAATTCTGTCTTGTTGTTGCGTGCACCTCCTAGTGCGCCTTCATTAATCAGGTTTTTTAAATCTGCACCTGAAAATCCTGGAGTACCACGAGCAATAATACTCAAATCAACTCCATCTGCCATTTGCACTTTTTTAGCATGGATTTTCAGAATTTCCTCTCTACCTTTTACATCAGGTAATTGAATGGTCACTTGCCGGTCAAAACGCCCCGGACGCAGAAGTGCAGGATCCAGTACATCCGGACGGTTTGTTGCGGCAATTACGATTATTCCTTCCATTCCATCGAAACCATCCATTTCAACGAGCAATTGGTTGAGTGTTTGTTCTCGCTCATCATTTCCACCGCCCATTCCAGAACCCCGGCTCCCGCCAACAGCATCTATTTCGTCGATAAAAATTATACATGGCGCGTTTTGTCGACCTTGTTCAAACATATCACGAACCCTGCTGGCACCAACACCTACAAACATTTCCACAAAATCAGAACCGCTCATACTGAAAAAAGGGACTTCTGCCTCACCGGCAACAGCCTTTGCCAGCAAGGTTTTTCCTGTCCCGGGTGATCCGGACATCAACATACCTTTTGGGATTCTTCCTCCGAGTTTCCGAAATCTGGTCGGGTCTTTCAGAAATTCAACCGTTTCTCTCAAATCGTCTTTTGCTTCTTCGATTCCAGCAACGTCATCAAAAGTCACTTTCATTTCATCAGGTTTCATCTTTTTGGCACGACTGCGTCCTATAGAAAACAATCCTCCTCCAGCTCCTCCCGACTGCATTTTCCGCATCAGTACCATCCAAATCCCAAAAATTAAAATGAACGGTCCCCAATTAATTAAAATGCTCAAATACCATGGAAGACTTTTTTCTGGTACATAGTTAATGGGGATTTGATAAAGTCGAAGGAAGTCTATTACACTTGGGTCTTCAGCCGGAATATAGGTGGTGTAACCCAATCCTCCCTGAGTGAATCCCTCAATTAAGGACTCTCCTACAATTTGTGCATTAACCACATCACCCGCAGCAACAAGTGCTTTGAAATCGCTGTAAATCAATTCCTGAGAACGTTGAGGTCCGGATATAATTTCCCCGCTGTTGAACATTCTTACCAAAAAAAATGCCAACACAACAAAACTAAGGATAATTAGGATATTCTCTCTTTTCATACTAAAAATACCTCTGCAAAAAAGACTGAAGTTTTAGAAGATCGTAAATAACAGATACACCTAGAACCACAAAAAATAAAATTTATTATATAAAAAATAATGTTAAGTAGTAAATGATAACATACAATTGGTCATACAGTTAAGTAAATTTTTAGATACTCAATATCATTTCAAACATTATTTTATGAATCCTTTTATTTTTTCCTCACAATTAAATCGATTTTTACACGAATCTTCACGAACATTAAAGTTAGGTTTACCGATAATCATAGCACAATTGTTACAGACTTTGATGCAGTTTGTGGACACAGTGATGGCCGGACACGTCAGTTCCAAAGATTTGGCGGGGCTTGCTATTGCAACGGCAATCTACCATCCAGTTTTTTTACTTATGTTGGGGATTTTGATTGCTTTAGGTTCGATTATAGCTCAGCTATTTGGGGCAAGAAAACCTGCAGAAATTGTTACAAATGTAATTCAGGGACTCTGGTTAAGCCAGGTTTTAGCGCTGGTGAGCATTCTAATTTTATCTAATTCCGAGCCAATTTTGCATTTTATGGGATATGAGGCAAAGGTGATTCAGGTTGCTGGAGATTATTTAAAGGCTTTGTGCTGGGGAATGCCAGCCGTTTATGCATATATCGTGTTACGGATGTTTAATGAAGGCTTGTCGATCACTCGTCCAAATATGTATTTTTCGCTAATTGGACTGGTAATCAATATCTTAGGAAACTATACACTCATGTTTGGTCACTTCGGTTTTCCTGTCCTTGGAGCAGTTGGTGCAGGATGGACAACAAGCATGGTGCACTGGGTTATGTTCAGTGTAATGCTAGCATTTTGTTTAAAAGGCTCACGGTTTAAAAGCTACAGAAAATTTTTGTATTTTAGTGGCCCCGTCTGGCTTCATCTCCGTGAAATTTTGCGAATCGGCTTACCAAACGGTTTCAGCTTCGCAGCTGAAGTTGGAATGTTCGCAATGGTTTCCTTGCTGATGGGAACTTTTGGGGTTTCGGCAATTGCAGGACATCAAATAGCTATCAATGTTGCTTCGTTAACATTTATGATACCAATGGGACTTTCAATTGCTATAACTATAAGAGTGGGACAGGCGAAGGGCAGGGACAATTGTATTGAGGCTCGATATATAGGGTATGCTGGAATTTTACTCTGTATTATTGTCATGGCAGTATCAGCATCTATATTTGTTATTATTCCGGAAATGATCGTAGGAATATATACGGAGGATCTGCAAGTCCAGACGCTGGCAATACAATTACTTTATATGGCAGCCATATTTCAGTTGTCAGACGGAATGCAAGTAGGTGCATTGGGCGCACTGCGTGGACTTAAAGACACAAAGATACCGTTAGTTGCAAATATAACAGCATATTGGGGCTTAGGCCTGCCTATAGCCTACCTGATGGGAATCCATTTTAATGTTGGTCCTACAGGCATGTGGGTCGGCCTGATTACCGGCTTGAGTACTGCTGCTGTTTTTCATAGTTGGAGATTTAGAATTTTGACCAACCGCCTTTTAATCTTACCTTCTTCACGAAAATTTACATGAAGAAGGTAAGATTTTGCGAATGAAATCTGATTAATATAATCTTTTTTATTTTATCAAAAGACTAAACATCATTTACTTAAGTTTGGAATCCTAATTGCAGGAGAGATGATTCAAAATTCTTAAAATAATTTGTATGTTTGATTCGCAATTTTAGAATACAGGCATTAAATTTTCCCAATATCAGCAGAATACTATTAAACAGGAATAATATGGCAGAACAAACCGGCGCTCTTGCAGATGTCAGGTTACAGTTTCAGGATTTTTTTGGTTCATTAAGTCTTGCTAAGCGAATCACAATTTTGGTGGTCCTTGGAATAATTCTCATCGGAATGGTGAGTATGATTTTTGTAGCAAACCAATCATCTTGGGCTCCGCTTTATTCTAACATGGAACCAGGCGATGCTGCCGCTATAGTTGAAAAACTCCAGGAAAACCAGATTCCTTATTTGATTGCTCCAGGTGGAAGGACCATAATGGTTGAGCCGCACAAGGTAGATCAAGCCCGCTTAATTTTGGCCAAAGAAAAAGTTACGCCGGGAGGTGGAGTCGGATTTCTTGATCTGTTTTCTACACCAAGTCTAGGTGAAACCGAATTTCAGCAAAATGTTAAATTCCGTGTAGCTCAGGAAGGTGAGCTGGCGCGGCTGATTTCCACTATTAATGTAGTAAAATCAGCAAAAGTTTCATTAGCTATTCCCAAAAAAACTTTATTTTCAGATAGTCAGGAAGAAACAACTGCTGCAATCGCACTAAATCTCACCAGCAGTGGAGCAGGCAGAAAACAAATTGAAACTATTGTTCACTTGGTTGCCAGTGCTGTTGAAGGTCTTTCCCCACGTAATGTTAAAATAACAGACCAAAGTGGAACGCTGCTCAGTAAAGGTTTTGCTGATTCTTCTGCTGGTGGAAAGATGAACGATAATTACTCATATAAAAGTCGTTTTGAAAAGGAACTGGAAGCAAAAGTAGTCCGGCAAATAGAGGAGGTTGTTGGTAAAGACCGTGTAAGAGTAAATGTTTCAGCTACCCTGCGTTTTGATAGGCGAACAATCAAGGAAGAACTGGTGGATCCTGATCAAACGAGTGTCGTCAGTGAGCAAGTTGTTGATGAGTCTTCAACCGGAACACGATCAGTTCCTGTGGGGCCTGCCGGAGTAACAACGAATCTACCTGAAGCAACAGGCAGGGAAGCAGCAACTGTCTCAGAATTCAGCAAGAAAAATTCCACTCGCAATTTCGAAAGCAGCCGCCGGGAAATAGTTCTGGAGTCTGCGGTGGGAGAAGTAGAGCGCCTGAGCGTTTCTGTGCTTCTTGACAACAGGCGTTCGCAAATACTGGACGAAAGCGGAAATACAATAGGCCGAACTAACACACCCTGGACTGAAGCAGAAAAAGAAACTATTATTGGACTGGTAAAAGCAGCAATGGGCTTCAACGTAAAGCGTGGTGACAGTGTTTATGTTGGAAACATGCCTTTTGAAGCTGCAGTTGAAGATGATAAGGCTAATGAAATTGAGTCCACTAGAGTCAGGAACAAGTTTATACTGGATATTGTGCGTTATGTGGCTCTTGGTTTTGCCATTTTATCTCTCATTATGTTTGTAATACGTCCTATGGTTCAGCGGCTCAGTTCCAAACCTGAAGACCTTGATCTCCTCATGGGAATGCCGGCAACGATTGGTGAGCTTGAAGAAGAGGAGTTAGAAGTCCCAACTGAGCGAGAATCTGGAATTCCTCCGAGGGAAAAAATTCTCGAAATTGCCAAGCAGGATCCACTCAAGACATCCGCACTCATCCATACCTGGCTCCGCGAACGATGATAAAGTTAATTCAGTATTCAGATTTTGTGGTGCAGTTAATAAATCTTTCTTCCACTTTTAACTAAATCCTGAATACCAGATCCTTAATCCTAAATAATATAACATTGTTCTAACCATGTTAGAAGATAGTGAGTTCAAACCTTTTAACTTGACCGATTTCACGGTTGCTGAAACTCTGCCTGAAGATTCTGAAAGTTTATCTGCAACTCAGGAAGATGGTCAAGATGGAACCGAAATTGAAGAATCAGAAATTTCAGATCGTCTCGCTTCCTTCAAACCCTTAATTATTAATGAACAAGGACGCTCTGAGGAATTTGATGCAGATGGTTCAATCGATTTGGCAGACAGAAGGACTGATGCAGAAAAAATTCATTTGTCTCAGGAATTTAGAACAGCTGAATTTTTTCAGGAAAACAGTCTCCTGACAAATGCAGAAAATTTTTCTGAAACTATTAGAGATGGAGCAAACCTTTACAAAACTCAGTTGCTAACAAAAATCGAAGAACAGGCAACTGATTCCAAACGAATTCACCAAAATACTGTTGCTGATAATCATGAGGCAGAAGAGGAGAGAAAAAAGCTGTTGTCTGCTACAGAAGAAAAAGTCGATGAAATAAAAAAGGAGGCCTTCAATGAAGGTTTTGAGGCAGGGCGTCTTAAGGGAATGCAGAAGCGCTATGATGAGGCGGGGTCCTTGGTTTTGCAGGTAAATTCGGTAATGGAACAATTGAATTCCTTACGGCAAGCAGTTCGGTTTCAGGCGGAAAAGGAATTAGTGGAATTGGCGTTGCAGATCGCAAAGAAAGTGGTTGCCGAAGAAATTAAACTGCCAAATGATGTTATAAAAAATATCGTAACGGCTGCACTTCATGAAACAGAAGTGCAAGGTAAAATCTATCTGTATTTGCATCCGGATGACTACGAATTCCTGCTAAAGAGCAAGGCAGATTTAGAACGTTATTTAAATGAAGAGCAAACACTTGTTCTTCGACAAAATCCGGAATTGAAACCCGGTTCTATTTATGTGGAATCTGATGAAGAAATAATCAGCCGTTCAATAGAGGATCAGTTTGATAAACTGGAAGAAACTTTGACAGAACAAATAGAAAATCGCCATGCTCAATTATCAGAAGTCGATCTCGATGCACACGATTTTTCAATACAGACTTCCTCGGACGATGCTGCAAATACAGATTCTGCTGCTGTTCATTTACAGGACGTGGGAGAAGTGAATTCTCCGGCAGAAACAGATGAGAAGGCAGAACTTAAAAAAGTGGATGCTGAAAAAAGTACAGTAAAAGATACAGAGGAAATTGCTCAGAAAACTATGCCCGTTGACTCAAGTGAAGTTGACGATAATGAGAAACCCATGACACAGTCTGGATCAGTTGATTTACGTGAAATGGATGAAACAGACCTTTCCAAAGAGGCAACAGATACAACTTTGGAAACAGAAGAACAAGAACAGCAAACAAAACCTGAAGAAAATAAGGAGCCTGAACTGGAAACTGAAGCCGCCAATACTGAGGAGTCAGTGCCGGACACAGAGACTGATGAGTCTGCAGAGCTAGATCCGCCAAAATGATAAGATTATTTCAGAAACAAAAAATATCAGGATTCCCAAATTATTATTTGCAGCCCCTTATACATAAACACAAAATTCCAAAACCTGAACTTTTTTAATTTTCATGCTTTCAGAAACTCCTGCATCAGAATTACCTGTTTATTCCAACCTTGGGACATACATCAGTGAAATAGAGAAATTCCCTGCTGTGCAAAAGGAAGGACGCGTAATGCAGGTAATTGGGCACATGGTGGAAGCTACAAATCCAGGTTGTTCTGTAGGCGGTATGTGTAGAATTTATAATCCGGCAACAAAAAGCTCCGTTACTGCAGAGGTCGTTGGATTCAGGAAAGACCGGATGCTCATTATGCCTCTGCATAATGCACACGGGATCGGCCCAAAGTGCCGGATTATCCCGGAAGATAGACCGGCTATGGTACCAGTAGGTGCAGGATTGCTGGGAAGAGTGATAGATCCTTTGATGCGTCCGATGGACGGGCTGGGTGAACTGTCAACTTCAACTGAGGTACCTTTATATCCGGAAGTTGTAAATCCAATGAATCGCCAACGTATCAAAAAACCTTTGGATGTTGGAGTAAGATCTATAAATGCATGCCTGACCTGTGGCAGAGGACAGCGTATCGGTATAATGGCTGGATCCGGTGTCGGCAAATCAGTTTTGCTTGGAATGATGGCACGTTACACAGATGCGGACATAAACGTCATTTCACTTGTAGGAGAGCGGGGCAAGGAGGTCAGGGAATTTATTGAAGATAATTTGGGCGAAGAAGGAATGCGTCGTTCGATTGTGATTGTGGCTACATCAGATCAACCGCCGCTACTAAGAATGCGTGGAGCATACATTGCCACCTCAATTGCCGAACACTTCCGCAACGAAGGCAAGGATGTACTACTTTCTATGGATTCTCTCACACGTTTTGCTATGGCGCAGCGTGAAATTGGGTTGGCTGCAGGCGAACCTCCTACCACAAAAGGTTATCCCCCCTCTGTATTTGCTTTGTTAGCTGGACTGCTTGAACGCACGGGAACTCATGACGGACCTGGTTCGATTACAGGATTTTACACTGTTCTTGTTGAAGGCGACGATGTAAATGATCCAATTGCCGATGCAATTCGTGCAATAGTTGACGGGCATATCATTTTAAGCCGGGGAATTGCGGAAAAGGGTACATATCCCGCGGTTGACTTACTTTCTTCCACAAGCCGGGTTATGGTGGATGTCGTCGGTGAAAAACACCTTAAACTCAATCAAATCATGCGCCGTACCCTGGCTACCTACAGGGAGGCTGAAGACCTGATAAATATCGGAGCTTATGTCAAGGGAAGCAATCCTGAAATAGACTATGCAATCACAAAAAAACCGCTAATTCAGAAATTCATTCAGCAGGGCATGAACGAACATACTGATTTGAAAGAGTGTGAAGAACACATCCTTCAAATTTTCGGTGACCGTTTGGAAGAAGACACGACTCCGGAAGAAAATTCTGCTTAACCATACAGAATCAATAACAGCACAGGATCTTCCAATTTTTCAGTTTCGAATTAACTGTATCTCTGCAAGAAATAAGCAATACAGTTGCGTTTACTTATGAGAGTAAAAAAGGATAAA
>Ga0209090_10000530_pt1 | contig 23952 bp, 12 predicted proteins | sample ArcticOcean_MG_C_9_FD_187432 | JGI IMG/M metagenome (GOLD analysis project Ga0209090, IMG submission 187432) | Marine microbial communities from western Arctic Ocean - ArcticOcean_MG_CB2_152 (SPAdes) (version 2) | ecosystem: Environmental > Aquatic > Marine > Oceanic | place: Arctic Ocean... | reverse complement strand
ACTAAGCACCGAGAAGGCTTCTTCGACGACATCGACAACATCAGTTGTTTTTACTACTACTACTGTTTGAAGAGTCGTTATTTACTAAAGGAGGATGTGCAGCTCCTGTTTTTTGTGAAAAAAAAAACGCATCTCTCTCGTCTGTCATCTGTCTCTCCTTTTTTTTCTTTTTTTGCCTTCTTTTCCTTTCTTTTCACAAAAAAAATTATTCACACTTTAACACCATCCTCTCTCTCTTTTTTAACTCTCTCACTACGAATAAACACTCTTCTTCTTAACAACAACGAACAACTAGGAGAGAAATCAGAGAGAAATAAACGATGACATCGTCGTCGAAAGTCGGTGGTGGTGTCAGTGGTGGTTACGTGGAGATGGAGAGACAGGATCAAAACACAAGCACGACACCGATGATATTTTCAAAAGCAGCCTCGTCCTCGTTCTCCTCTTCTTCCTCTTCTTCGTCCAAAGCCGGTAAAGGTGGAGAGAATACTAAAAAGAATAGCAATGGAGCCACGAAAAGGTTGTTGTCTCGCGCCTTTTCGAGAGTGAAAGACGACGACGACGACGATATAAACAACAACAACATTAACAACGAGGAAGAAACAGAGGACGAACACGAACTGTTATCGTCGTCGACACCGAAATCAACGACGATTCAGACGACAAAAAGACAAAAGAAGAAGAAGAGTTTAACTCCAGCGAGAGGGAGTTTGTGGTCGCCCAGGAGAGACAACAGTCCTTTACAACAAAAGAGCAGCAGCGATGGGGGCACAAAAAATCCCAACCACGGGGAACGAGGGGAAGACGTCATCACGCAGTTTTTAGGGGACGACGAACCTACCATGATAAACAACAGAGGGGCAGAGATGAGTAGCAGCACGAATAACAACAATACGAGGAGTAGTAGCATCAACAGTAGTAGCGGAAGAGGCAATAGCGAGAACTCGACATCGACGACGGTCCTCGCGAGGAAGAGAAATATCTTTGCTCGATTCTTTGGCGCGTGTTTCGGAGGCGCAAATGCGTCGTCATTCAATGACAACAATACAAATACGAAACAACAACGAAACATACGGGAAGATGCGAAAGCACCGCTCAGGAAAGAAGAGAAAGCGCCGACAGTTGCCGGGTGCGTTCCGGTTCCGTGTCTTAAACCGCAGTTCTCCAACGTCGTCGGCGAAGGATTTACTTTGCACACGGGCGCGTATTTTCTCCCTGCACCGGAAACGTACAGAGACGCGCAAAGTGGCAACGCGACGAGTAAGCCATGTTTAGTTCTCGATTTAGACGAAACGTTAGTCCACTCGTCGTTTCGGCCGGTACCGAACCCGGATTATATAATCCCGGTTGAAATCGACGGCAGAATAACCGACGTGTACGTGTTGAAAAGACCTTGGGTGGATTTGTTCTTAATCGAGATGGCAGAAAAATACGAGTTGGTGGTGTTCACGGCCTCGTTAGCGAAATATGCGAATCCTTTGATGGATAAACTGGACGTCCACGGTGTCGTTCGACACCGATTATTTCGAGACGCGTGTTACCCGTTCCAAGGGAACTACGTCAAAGACTTGACCTGTTTAGGCCGCGACTTGCGCAAAACAATCATCATCGACAACTCTCCTTACTCCTACATGTTCCATCCACAAAACGCATTACCAGTGTCATCGTTCATCGACGACCCAGCCGACGACGCGCTGTTCGACATGCTTCCTCATTTATACCAACTCGCGGAGAGCGAAGACGTTACCGTGACGTTGTACCAAAACGAAGGGTACATGCCTCGCGCTCGATTTTACCCCACGCGCATGGACAGAGCGCCCGCGTACGATAGGTTAGGCAACAAAATCTAGATAGATAATAATTTACATAAAGGCATGAAATACCTACCCATTATTCACTGATATCAGTTTTGCATATTCTCTCTTCTTCTCTCTCTTTTTCGAAGCATAGAGGTTGTGTTGTTGTTTGTATTATTATTGCGATAAATTCGTATTGACTGATTGATGGAAAAAAAAGTAAAAACTTACGCAACAACAAAAAGAGTCTCGTCTCGTCTCTTCCATTCTTTCTCTCTGCTACTACTACTACTACTCTTGTTGTACTATTTATATTTGTTTCGATTATTCGATATGACGTCGTCGTCTGATGGTGGTGGTGGTGGTGGTCGTGAGGACGGTGAACACGCCGAAGATGCCGCTGCTGCAGAAGGAGAAGAAGAAGACAAAGAAGAGAAGACGATTTTAGTTTTACCGTCGTCGAACAACGACGACGACGACCGAACCAAAAAGAACGACGACGACGACGCGCAACACGAACAACAACAAATAATAGACCCGGCGGTAGCGGCTGAAATTCCAGAAGACGTCTTGAAAGCGGCGTTAGGGGAGGATCCTTCGGGAGGTAGACGACGGACATCTCGCGTGACAAAAGCGAGAGTGATTATGATAGACGGGCAACCGGTGTTGCGTTCGAACAACTACGGTTTAACCGAAGGCGAACCGAGCGTGTTTTCGAGCGAGTTGGGAGGAGACGATGGAAGTCGAGAAACGCGTCCGGGTCGCACGTCGTACGTATTCGAACAAAAGAAACCGAGAAAACCGTACACGAGGACTAAACCGAGGGCACCAAAAGTTTTAACCGCCGACGAAGAGGCGACGGCGGTGAACAAGAAAGATATTCAAAAGGACATCGAGTTGGCGATTTCGAAACGGGCCAAGTACTTACATCAACAAATATCGCATTTAAAGCCATTCATGGAAGAGAAGGCGGTGCAAGCATTAGATGAGAGAGCGGAAAAGTATGAACCGAGCGATAAGCTGTTGATGCCAGTTGAGAATCAACCGGCGGCGATTACTGCGGTGTTGAGAGAGTACCAGCTGGAAGGTTTGAGGTGGGCTGTTCGAATGTTCGATCAAGGATGTTCGTGCATCTTGGCCGACGAGATGGGTTTAGGAAAAACGTTACAATCGATTTCGTTTCTCGCGTGTATCAAAGAAATGCGCGGGGTGAAAGGGCCGCATTTGATCGTCTGCCCTCTCTCAGTAATGAGTTCATGGATGGACGAACTCGCCAAATGGTGTCCAAAATTAAGAGTCGTTCGGTTACACAGTTCGGATGAAAACGAACGTCAAAGGCTACGAAGAGAAGTCGTGATCAATACAGAAATATACGATGTCGCTCTAACGACGTATGAAATGGCGTGTAATCCATCTTTTGCGCTCGCGTTGACGCAAAAAGTGTACTGGAGATGCGTCATCTTAGACGAAGGGCACAAGGTGAAGAACGAAGAGACGACGGCGCATCAGATTTTGAAGCGCATTCACCGTCAACACACCATCCTTTTGACTGGTACGCCAGTGCAGAATAACTTGCACGAGTTATATGCGCTTTTATCGTTTCTTCACCCGGACGTGTTTACTTCCTCGGAGCCGTTCGACCGCGCTTTTAATTTGAACATGAGGGAGCATAAAGTCGACGAAAAATTACTCGCGAAGGCGCACTATTTAATGCGTCCGTTCGTTTTGAGGAGAGTCAAAGGCGAAGTGGAAGTTTCGTTACCGCCAAAAGTTGAAACGAAAATTATGTGCCCTTTGTCCTCGGCGCAAACGTTTTGGTACAGGCGGTTACTGATGCGGGAATCGGGCGCTTTGCAATCGCTCGAAGCGGCGGCTTCCGAGAACGAGAAAAAACTTGCAGGAGTCGCCGGCGAAGATGCGAAGGAAAAATCTAGTAGCGGTGGCGGCGATTGGCGCATATTGAATTCACTGTTGATGCAACTGCGGAAATGTTGCAATCACCCGTACTTGTTTTCGCCGGGTATCCAGGATGAAGGCGTCACCTTAGAAGATATCATCGAAGCCTCAGGGAAGTTATCGGTATTAGATCGCATTTTGATCAAGTTGAAAGAAAATGGCCACCGCGTGGTTATTTTCTCGCAGTTTACATCTATGTTGGATATATTAGCGAATTTTTTGCATTTGCGCGGTCATCAATACGCTAGACTCGATGGTTCTACAAATCGTGTGCAGAGGTCTATAGATATTGCGGCATTCAACCGTCCAAATTCGCCTGTGTTTGCATTTCTTTTAAGTACTCGCGCGGGTGGTTTGGGCGTAAACTTGCAAACGGCAGATACGTGCGTCATGTTTGATAGCGATTGGAACCCTCAGGTAGATATGCAAGCAATGGCGAGAGTCCATCGCATCGGTCAGAAGAAAACGGTGCACATATATCGATTAGTTACTGCTGGCACCGTAGAGGAACGAATGACGCAACGCGCAGAGAAAAAATTATTCTTAGAAAAAATGGTATCCAGAGGTTCAACTGCCGCTGCAGAGGCTATGGAAGCGCTGGATAAAAACGATTTGTATTCGATGTTACGTTTTGGTGTCGATGCCGTCTTCTCTAAAGATTCTGGCGATGCGCCGACAGATGAAGAGTTATCCACGCTCATGGATCGAAGCGAGGAGGGCGAGCGCAAACGAAGAGATTTGCAAACGCTGAAAGAAGACACGCAGTTTACGGCGACTGATTTCGTTGAAGGCAAAGCTGAGGAAACTCCTATTTCAACATTTATGATGCCGGCAAAGATTGCAGAATCCGTTGGCGATGCATCTTTAGTTCAGGTGAAAAAGAACACGTCTTTAAAAGAAATCGCAAAGGAGTTTCAAAGCAACATACTTTCCGGTAAGCGCAATCGAAAGACGACGACTATGCAAGTTGACGGCGGTCATGGTCTCGGTATGGTTACCGTGTTAAAGTCAAACGATTACGATCTACAATCTGGCGAACCTTCCGTAAACGCGAAAGAGTCGGGGTTAAGTCAAGCGCAATTACAGGGCGGGAAACGTTCCCGCGGTCAAGTCGCGGGAAGAGATTACGGTCACGCGTACACGTGTCAAGGATGCTGGGACGGTGGTCAAATCGTCTGCTGCGACTTGTGCCCAGTTTCTGTGCATCCTGAATGCATTGGATACACCATGGAAGAAATTGGACGCACGGCGAGATGGTCATGTCCGCACCACACATGCCACGAGTGTGGCCGGAAGTCTGCCGCGGTCGGCGGTTTGTTGTTTCGATGCGAGTGTTGCACTCGCGCCTATTGTGAAGACCATTTACCGCAATGTGCTGAGATAATAGGAAAATGTAAACGATTTGAAGCGTTAGGACAGATACACCCGGCACAGGCGTGCTTTATTCGATGCGACGCGGATTGTCAAAAGTTTGGTGAAGAACACGAGGAGATTAAGAAATACAACGCCGGAGGTGATGAACACGGAGGTGGTGTAAAGGGTTCGTCCGGATGGGTAATGGGTAAAAAAGTTGCCATCACGGACGTTTGGATCGAAGATCGCGATACGGAGCTCGAACTGCCATTAGGGAATGGTTCCGTGAAAGCGCTGGCGTACGCCACGTTTACGGATCTCGTTCACTTTTTGTTGCGAACAGAAGGTCCGAAAAAGAACCAAAAGAAAGGAAAGAAAAAGAAACCAGAAGAAGTAGAAAACGAATTAATTAACGATGCGACCATGGAAGAGGAAGCAGAGGAGGAAGAAGCTCCCGAGGCTGGTGAGGATACCGTGATAAGAGGCGCTGTTGCGTATTACACGAAAAGGAACGAAAGCGTTGATGAAATCGCCAGAGAGCGAGGATTGGACGCGCGCGATATTGTCGCTTGGAATAAGGCGGAATATCCAAATATTTCACGCAAGTCGCAACTTTTAGAACGCACGAAACTTTGGATGCAACCAGCACCGCCACCATCAAAGACTTTAGAAAAAATGTCTGAGAAAGAGCAGGCGCAGCGCTTGCTTGAACAGCGCAAAGCCGCAGAAGCTGCAGCGGCTGCTGGATTAGTAAAGGGTAAGAATGAAAGCGCAAACGCGCAAGATGCAAACGTCAACCCTAAAGATCCGTGCGTTTTCGGGCGACCTCTGAAACTTTTGAGACAAAAAGACATCGATCCTGCCGAACGCGATAAAATTATGGCCGAAATGTTCCGACGCGTTCGTCCTCACCTGGAAAGAAACAAAGAAATGGCGAAAGTACGTGAACGCGAAAATGCGGATTTGGCTAGGATTGAACAAGAAAAGGAACGGGTCCGTTCGAACGAACGCAATCGTCGCCTAGAGAGACGCGAAACTGGTGCACCTGTTTCTGGGTACGATCTCTTGCGATCCGGATTAGCTTCTGGAGTCGAAGCCTCTATTAATCGAAGAGGAGCTCCTCTTCCCGTAGTTTTGCCGCATAAGGGTCGAATCGACGAAGAAAAAGTGACGAATATTAGAAACGCCATCTTGAGAACGCTCGGCGAACGCAGACGAAAGATGAACGCCGCGGCGACGACGACGAAAAAGAAGAAAGAAGGTAAAAACGAAGAAGAAGAAGCGTACATAACTTCCACTGAAATAAAAGTTTTGATGGCGAGACTTTATCGCGCGCACGATGCGGCTACTTTAGACCATGCTCGCGCGATGTGGACCCACGACGAATTCGGGGACGCTCTCGGATACAACTTGGCCATTGTTACTCTAGAACGCGATGGATTTATCGAATCCAAATTACATAGAAAGTGGCCGGAAATCCTCGACTTATGCTCTTTACGATTACGAAAGGATGCTCGAATTCCGGATGCGCTCAGCGATGAGTGCTCGATTGAACCTGTTGATGAAGATGAACAAACAGATGGCGACGTTGACGACAAGAAGAGTACGGGCGAAGCGAAGAAAAGTCTCGTTATGGAAAAAGTTCCAGTCAAAGTTCAATGCGGAGGAATGGAAGGATTTATGCGTCCAGGAGCTCGAAGAGGGGAGGAAAACGTCATGTTCTACAAGAAAGATCGAAAAGGCAACCTTACTTCTGAGGAACAACTCGTCACGGCTCTCGAGTTTGAGCGTTTGGGTGGACGAGGCAACGCACGAAAGTGGCGTCAATCCATACGTATACATAGCGGTTACCCGATCGAGGAACTAGAAGCGGATGAATTGAAGAGGGGTGTGCCCATTGGTAAATGGTTGCGTGACGAAGGTGGCACGTGGCGTGCAAATGTCGTCGGTCGACCCGCGGAAATCTGGTCGGACGGTTCGCAAGCGTATAAATTTTGCGAGTTTGTGGGATACAAAGCCGATTCTGGCGAACACGAAATTCGCTACGAAGATGGCACTCACCAGTGGTTGTTCATATGTCTGAATAAGTTCCGATTTCCAGACGGTCTCCCGGTGAAGTTACCGTACGAAAGTATTCCATCTGCACGTAGTCGCTCGCGAGCCAACGCCAATAAGGATGCGTCTGGAGGAGGAAGAGTAGGACAACGAGGCGTCGGCGGCGCGTGGGCCGCAGATGGAATAAATATGAACGCGAGAGGTACGCTAAACGGCGAGGAAGCTTTGGAATCTGGGTATAGAGTGTATTATTGCGCAGCAGATGACACCATCGATGGAGTTGCAGCCGCTATTGGCGTGAACGCGAACGAGTTGTACTCGTGGAACGCGCCTTTTTATGAGGAAGGAGACTTTCCACAATCTGGACCGTTGAAAGAAAAGACTCGATTGTTCCAACAAATTCCGCCACATCAAGACGAAGTGCTTGCCGGAGCGGTCACGTTTAACACCGTCAAACATTTTCCCATCAAATCTGCGGCTTTAGAGACGGAAACCGACTTTCCGGGTGAAAATGAAGAAGTCTATGACCGAGGTAACCCTGGTTCTAAACTGGGATCAAAGCGCAAAAGCGCTGAAGGAGGAGACAATGACGATGAGTACGAGAACAATAACGAAAACAACAACGAACGAGAAGGCGAACAACTGAAGCAAGGGCGCCAAAAGAAAAATTCGAGGATAAAGAAGCGTGATTTCGTCGCGGAAGCGACGCAAGCCGCTATGGAACTCGAAGCTGAATTGGACGCCCAATGCGTCGTTCGAAATATCGCCATTCCTTTTGAGTACAAGGATAAATCCGGTTCCTTGTGCGATGGCGGACGAAGTGTGTATATGAAAATGAGTGATGAAAAGCTTAAAAATCTCAAAGAGCAACGCGATCGCGCAGTTTCAGAACAGGAAGAAGCGTACGTGAATGCTAAATCAGAGTACGCTCTGGCGCAAGAAATGTTCGAGGCGCAAAGCAAAGCGTACGTCGACCAGCAAGAGGAAATTCAAGCGGAGAAGAAAGCGAAAGCCGAGGCAAAGATTACTACTCCGACGACTATGGATGTGGACGAGAAGGTCAAAACGGAAGGAATCAAAAAATCAAAACGCACATTGATTAGAAAACCAAAACCTCCGCAACCTCCGGAACAACCGACACCAATCGCCGATTTGGATTCGTACGAGGTCATTCCTGTCGAAGAGTTTGTTGATGACGATCCACAATGGCTCGAAACTGCCAAACGTGCAGGGTCTCAAATAGATATCAAAGATATTCTGAGATCGAAAGGAGCGAGCATCGGCGACGAAGCCGTCGGGAAGTTCATTGAAATTCTCGTTCCAATGCGCGGTTTATGGCGACGAGCTACGGTGACTGCGTTCGATACTTTCACCGGAGAACACGAAGTGACGTTCAAATACCCCACGCCGCGCAAAAACCCGATCCTTTTTCCATCGCCTTCAGATGACGACGAAGATGAGGAAAAAGTAGAGGAAAACTTGACGCAGCGCTTTTTCTTACCTCTATTGACAGTGAGATACTTGCCATCCATCTGGGAGCCTTACGAGGGGGTTCCGGAACCACCTTTGGAAGATGGTGGAATGGTTTTTGCTTTACCTCCCATTCCGGTCGCTGTCGGTGGCATGCGAGGCATCTTGTTACCGCAAGGACGCCGCGGCGAGGAACTCGTTCGTTACGCCGTGCTTCGCCGAGATTCTGGTGACATGAAGTGCAGAATATCCGAATACACGTGTCCAGCGACTGAATTTGAGCGCTTGGGCGGGAAAGGTTCTGCGAAAAAATGGCGCCAGTCGTTGCGTTTAGTCGGAAAACATGCAGTCACCCAAGAAACGATGGGAAAATGGCTGAAAACGATTGGCGCGCAAACTGGCGCAGATTCCATCGGAAGACTAGTTGAAGTCTTTTGGCCCGTCCATGAAACCTTCTTCAATGCGGTCATTGAATCGTTCCGTGCGGATACGGGTGAGCACGAAGTTTTATACGACGATGGAAGCAGAGAAACCGTGCAGTTGAGCATGCAAACCGTTCGATGGGGCGGTAAACAACGAGTTCCGGTGAATCCTCCACTATCTGGATCGAACAAAGTCGTCGGCGGCGGGAAAGCTTCGAAGAGAGCGAGAACGAGCAGCAATGCGCCGCCAAATTCTGGCAAAAGGGCGACTAAAGTCATCGTTAAACAAACATGGATACAGTGCGACGACTGTTCCAAATGGAGGCGTGTTCCTGAAAAGTCAATCGCCAATCTCGGCGACGACGACAAGTGGGTCTGCAAGATGTCCGCAGACACGACGTATAACAAATGTTCGACGAAGCAAGAAATGACGGATGAGCAAATAGCCAAAGAATTTGAAACGTTGTAACGATACCAAGTAAAATGATGACGACGACGATGCTCCTCTTCTTCTTCTTCTAATACAACAAATGTTTTTTAAAAATATACTTCTTAACGACGATGATGATGTAGACGTCCTCCGTATTCCTTTTACTGCCCCATTGCTCTGGCTTTCCTTCTCTCGCCTCTCCCAACCGCGGTGTAACCTTTTTGAATGTTCGACACCGACCTAGACGCGCCGCACGATTGACACCTACAATAACTTAACCTCGTCGTCGCCTCTTTCACTAACTGCGTGTCCGAACTCTTGCACATGTTGCAAATCACGTAATCGATAAAGTAGTGTCTCAAAACACCTTCGAACACTTTCGGCAGAAATCTCCCTTTAATAATCAGCCTTTGCTGACCGTCTAAAGTCCCAGTCGTCCCGAGTTCTGCCATCATGTATTGCGTCACGTGCTCGTGCGGTCTGTGCATCGCGTTGCAAATCTCCATCAAGTTTGCAAACACCGTCTTCTTCGTCCCTTCTCTCGCAATTTGCGGCGGTTTAATAATCGTTTTCGTCTTTTCCGACAGCGCCGGATTTTTCTCCTTGAGAATGCCAAAGACGCGACCGAGAAGTTCGTCGTAGTGGTAGTCTCGATCGGAACCGTCCCAAGGGAGACCTAACCCGGATTGAACGCCGCCGCCGGACGACGAGGTCGTCGCTTTTTCCTCCTCTTTTTCCTCCTCTTCGTTCTCTCCTCCTCCTTCCTCGTCGTCTGATAACGCGAGTTTCTTCTTCTTCTTTGATTTCTTCTTCTTACCAAACTCTTCGACTGTTGTTGTTGAAGTTGTTGTTGTTGTTGTGAAAGGTTGTTTGAGAGATTTTTGTGGTGATTTTTTTTTTTTTTGAAAGACGAGAAGAGTGAGAGGAGAGATAAAGAGGAGAGTTTTTCTCGCGTCTTCTCATCACTCTCCGCTCTTCTCAAACGCTCTAAAAATCACCAGCAGCAGTTTTCAGGTCCAAAAGCGGCTCGACGACAGTCATCGCGTTCTCATCGTCGCCATCTTCTCGAATGCCGAATGAAAACTGCGACTGCGTGAACAAAGGAAGAAGCTGATGAAGAAAAAAGAAGAAGAAAAGAAGAAGAAAAACCCAAAACGAGGAGAAAAAATGAGAAAAACACGAAACACACTTACGATCCAAATCTTCTATTTTCTCCGCGACGGCTGCCGCGATGACACCAGCATCACCACCAACTTGGTCAGTATCGTCCGTCTCGAACGCGTCGAAAGCAACCTTCTTGGATTTTTTCTTCTTCTTTTTCAAGTCAAACTCTTCGTCGTCGGACATGATTCTTTTTACGACGAGTACTATGCGTGTGATTTTGTGTCGGCTTTATCAAGAGTAAAAAAACGAGAAAAAAAATCAGTTGTTTTTCTGAGAAGAGGAAAAAGTGAAATGAGTGTGAATGTGTAAAGTATCGTACCATCAAACGCTTTTTTTTATAACAGCCGACCGGTAGTTCGCGTCGTGGTTTTATATTCGAAAAGGAGTCGTCGGTCGTGAGTATTCGTCGTCGTATTCGTCGTTGTATTCGTGAAAAATGATGGTCGCGCGCGATATCGTTCGGCGGCGTTAATCGCAACGCCACGGCGAGGGAGCTCTTTGTTTCGCGCACGACGAGACCGGACCGTCGACGTCGGTGTTACACTCGTAGATTTTGTTGAAAGCGTCCACGCCGAGAAAGATGTCGTTTTGTTCGGAAGTCGCCGCCGATCCCAACCACGTGCTGCCGATGTCGTCATTGAAGTGAGTCGCGTTCAAAAACATTTCTTGCATGTTCACGACTTCCTCAACGTCCCATTTAGAAATACCGGTTCCTTTGAACTCCGTGGCGTTCAAAAACATGCGAAACATATTTGTGACCGACGACGTGTCCCATTTAGAAATATCTTGGTTGAAGGAGTGCGCGTTACGAAACATTTTCTCCATATTCGTCACGTGACTAGTATCCCAATACCCGATGGCTTCCTTGAATTCAAAATTCGCGTCGAACATTCTGTCCATTCTCGTCACGCTGGAGACGTCCCAGTATTTGAGACCTTTGCCTTTGAACTTGGGCAAGAAACGGAACATGTACGAAGTATCTGTTGCATTTTTCATATTCCAATAGCTCAAATCGGCATCGAAGAGCGATAGTGAAAAGAGTGTAACTCTTCCGCCGCAGTTGGGAAAAAGAACGCTTGCATCAAAGAGTTCTTCAAAATCTTGGACGAGCGAAACGTCCCATTGCGGAAGGACGCCGTACTCGCTCTCGCGAGCAAATTCGGTGCAGATACCGTGAATTGGTTCTTCGACGAGGCAATTACAAACTGCACCTTGAAGATCGGCGAAATTGTTTGGAAAAACTCTATTACCGAGAGCATTGAAAAAGTACGGCTTTTTCAATTCACATGTATCCGGCGGGCCGCTCGTCGATGTCTCGCATACCCACTTGTTGTTAAACGCGAGAGCTCCCGCAAACATGTTCGTAAGTGTGATGTAGGAAGACGAAAGATCCCATTTGCTCACGTCACCGGCAAACTTAACTGCATCGAAGAACATGTTTTGGAACTCTCGAACGTTGTGAACGTCCCATTTTGAAATGTCTTGATTGAATGATAGGGCGCCTAAAAACATTTGTTGCATCACGGTCACGCTCGACACGTTCCAATCGCCAATCGGTTTGTTGAACTTAATCGCCTGGTTAAACACATTCTCCATGTTATCGACATTCGAAACATCCCAGAAATTAAGATTTGAATTGAATGCTTCGCATTCCGAGAACATTCCAAACATTTTTTTGTTTCGAGGCGTTTTCCAGAGAGAAATATCGGCGTTGAATTTAGTACATCGACGAAACATTATACCCATATCTTCAGCATTCTCCACGTTCCAAAATGAAATCGGTTCGATAAAATTAGCGCAACCGCCGAACATCGCCTGAAAATTTTGAGCTCGAGACACTGACCAGAATTTCAAACCAGTTCCCAAAAACGCAAATTGAGAAGCGAAAGTTTCTTGGAAATTCAAAACCTGCGACGTGTTCCACAAGCTCAAATCCGGATTAAATTGTTCTAAAACTTCCATTGGAAGCATTGGAGTACAACGACCAAAAATTCCAACTGAATTCGTTAAACGCGCTCTTGAAAACGCAAATGACATATCCGATATCTCAGACGTATCCCAATGCGAAAGAACGCCGTAAATGTCGCCATCAGAATTTCTCTCGGTGTAGCCAACTTCGAGGCAATTACCTTTCACGGGCTCTTCTCTCAAACATTGGCAGATAAGATCGAAGAACTCTTGTTGCGGCACCGGTATCTTCTTACCAAACTTGTTTAAAGGCGGTGGGCTCGGTGGTGGGCTCGGCGGCGGACTCGGCGGCGGTGGACTCGGCGGCGGACTCGGCGGCGGTGGACTCGGCGGCGGGCTCGGCATCTCATCTCCCCAGCCGCGAACGAACAGCGCTTGCGTGCAAATAAAAACCAATGTCGCGCAGAACATAGTTCGAAGACGTGCCGTCCGTAACGCCATGGTATTATCTGTTACCTTCGTACTTGTATATTCGGTTCGTAGTTATGAAAATGCAAATACTTTCTGAAGAATCTCTTTTTCTCTCAAACTTTTTGTCAGTTACTTTTGTCAGTTACTTTTTTCGCGGAAATTTTGCCTCGAAGTGGTCCCACGTACTTTTTGTGTAATTCGCAGAATGTTTGTTAACGCTTTCCGAAAAGAACATTTCGTCGTTCTCTTCAATCGCGGAATAAGTCAATCGTCAATCGTTAACGTTTTTGGCTTCATTTCACGCAATCGGAATCCCAGGCGAATTTCTTCCTCGTTTCCACGGAATCCCAAACTTCCAACTTTCGCGAGAGGTACTTTGAATTGAAAAAATCCTTCTCGAGCGCTTCGTAATTTTCTAATATCCGTTCCTCCGAGGACGCTTTCACGACGACTGCGCCGCACAAGGTTTTGCTATTGCCTCTGTTTTTCCGTCCTCCTCGTAACAAACCCCACGCTAAGAGAATTTGGGACGGTTTCCACGCCTGGTCGTCCGCGATGTCGGCCGCCTGTTCTCGTTCCTCGTCTCCTCCTCCACCTCCTCCTTCTTTCTCTTCCTCTCGCGTGGAAACGAACGCGTCGTCCAACAAGGGCGCCCCACCTCCACCAAACGGCGAGTACTTCACCACCGCGATACCTTTCGATTCGCAAAATTTAATCAAATCTTCCTGCGGCCACATCGGGTGTGCCTCGATTTGGTTCACGCTCGGCTTAATCTCGCAATAACTCAACAGCTCCTCCAAATGTCTCACGTGATAGTTCGAAACGCCAATCGCGCGAATTTTGCCTTCTTTCAAGCACTTTTCTAACGCTCTGTACGCGTCTTTCCTCTTCTCTTTGTGTATTTCCGAGTCCGGCGAGACTTTCGACACGCCCGGCCAATGTAACATGATTAAGTCAATCGCGGGTATTCGCAACCGGAGTAAAATTTTTTCAACCGCTTGTTCCACCAACAGTTTCGAATGCATCTCCGCCGGTGCGATTTTCGACGCGAGAAACGGCATCTTTCTCTCCTTCTTTTTCGTCTTCTTCTCGTTCCCATCATCGTCGTCAAAAGTTTCCATCATCGTCGCCGTTTTTGTCCTCATCCATTCCTCCAACGCTTCACCAATGTCGCTCTCGTTTTTATATACAGACGCCGTATCGATGTGTTCAAATCCAATTTCCAACGCTTTCTTCACCGCTTTCGTGCACTCGTCGCCTTTGAGTTTATACGTTCCAAACGCCAAGCGAGGCATAAATACGTTCGGGTAAATCTCTATCGTCGTTCTTTTGTCGTTGACGTTGTTATTGTTAGTATTAGACGAAGACATTCGGCTTGATGAGAAGCAGAGGATGTTTTGTGACGAACACTAACAAGACGAACGAATTCTTAACTGTTTCTTTCACTCGTCACATCGACACAAAAATCATCATCCTTTTTTCTTCCGTCAGAGAAGAAGAAGGATGGGCAACCAAATATCCACGAACGCTCCGAGAGTGCAGGTGAGCAACAACGCGCTTCTTTCTCTCTCTCTCGTTTTCTCTTCTTCTTCGTCGCATCTATAACTCACACGGGAGAACTCTCTTCCTCGTATTAAACTCTCAAATCAAACGCAGGTCTCGGATTTAGTGCAAACGGACGTTCCAGAGTTGAAATATAAAGACGCGTTAGGTGGTGGACGGTTTTTCAAGACCCATCGGTGCGAAACGAAGTCGTTTACGTCGTCGATACCTTCCGCAGAAGAAGAAGAAGAAGAACAAGAAGAAGAAGAAGAAGATGCAAAAAGAGGAAGAGAAGAAGAAGACAAAGGAACGACGACGAGAAGAAAAGCCAATAAAAATACAAACGAAGAGGAAGAAGAGGAAGAAGAGGCGAAAGAAAAATCCACCAAGACGCGTTCAAAAGTCATCCTCAAAAAAAGGAAGAAGACGACGACGACGAGGGGGGGGGGATTTAACGAAGTAGGGGACGTGGTGATTAAAGTGTACGTGAAACGAGGACAGGTTCCAGATTTACAGAAACACGAGAAACGAGTGAGAGATATCGGTAAGACCCTGTTGAAATATCCAAACTCGAAAGATATCGTGCACGTGTGGCCGTTTCAGAAGGTGAAGGAAACGGAAAGGGCGGTGTATTTGATGCGACAGTATTCGTTTTCGACGCTGTACGATCGATTAAATCAACGACCGTTTTTGTCGTTTTTGGAAAAGAAATGGATTTGTTATCAGTTGCTACACGCGATGAAGTTTACGCACGAGAGGAACGTCACGCACGGGGACGTCAAGTGCGAGAACGTGCTGATGACATCGACGAACTGGGTGTTTTTGTCGGATTTTGCGAGTTTCAAACCAAAGTCGGTGCCGGCGGATAATCCAGCCGATTTTACTTTTTACTTTGACGCCGGAGGGAGGAGAAGGTGTTATTTAGCACCGGAAAGGTTTGTAGATAGTAACGCGAACAGCAGTAATATTAATAACGATAGCAGTAGTAATCTTCAGGAGTTGGAGATGGAGAAGGAAAAAAGAATACAAAGAGGCGCGCGAAGAGGGAATAAAGGATATACTTCGGACGGAGAAGAGGACGACGAATTTGATAGCGAGTATGCGATCACGAGAGAGATGGATGTGTTCGCTTTAGGTTGTGTTATCGGTGAACTGTTCACGGATGGTACGGCGACGTTTGATTTAGCGCAAGCGCTCGCGTACAGAGACAAAAACGAAGGATACGAACCGGACCATTTCATCGCGAATAATCTCTCGAAATCAGTTCCAAACGACGAGAAAGCCCGAGATGAAATTTTGAACTTGATTTTAGCTATGATTCAACGTGTTCCGTACGAAAGACCGTCGGCAGAGGAAATATTCAACTCGTGCGTTGCGTCTGGGTTTTTTCCTGCGTATTTTGACGCATTGCACGCGATGGGAAGTGACATAATTAACGCCAACGCAAGTTTAGACGTCACGATTGAATATTTGAAAAAGGAAGTTCCCGATCTCGTCAAGAAGATTCGGAAAGTGGAGGAAAGGCTACCGTCATCGAAAGCGAAAGGCGGATCGCCTGGTATACGTATTCTTGCGCAATATCTGTGTTTAGCTATACGCGCGTGCAATGTACAAAGTGTCCGGGTAGACGGATTTTATTTGCTCGAAAAGTACATCGGCAAATATTGCGACGATCAGACAAGAATCGATCTTATTGTCCCAAGATGCGTCGAAACGATAAAAGAAAAAGACTCAGAAAACGACGACGATAACGATACTGTCGTTATTGTGAATAACATGAACAGCAGCAGTACGAATAGTAACAGTAGCGCACCATCGACGTCTCGAGTGAAAGCTGCGGCGATTAGGACTTTAGAGGCGACGCTTTCTCGAGCGTGTGATTTGCAGAAATCAGATTCAAAGTTATTCCAAGACTACGTCTGGCCAGCTTTGCGTCAACTCGCAGCTTTATCGTCCAGTGCTGCACAAGCCAACGAAAGTCGGAACGAATACGCGAAAGTTACGTTAGCTGAAACGCTCTCCCGCTTTTGTCAAAACGCGTTTCGGTTCTCCGCGCAGCGCTCAGCCCTAGGATGCAAAGAAGTTCTCGATGAAGACCAAGCGAGCTTAGCTGAAGATTTCGCAAAGTTGACGACGGTAAAGTCTGGAACGATTTACTCGGATGAGATTGGAGGGGGAGATGCGTCTACGTATAACGCTTTCGATGATGTGGACAACAATCAAAATAATTCAATGAACCCAAACAATATCGCTAATGGAGGTGATTTTGGTGAAAGCGCGAACACGAATACTACTTTTGGTGGAAAGAAAACATCGGCGAGTGACTCGTTCGACATATCTATTCAAGCGCACAGAAACGAAGCGCGACAAATTATGTTGGAGATTTTTGCGAGCTTGAACACGCATCCAAATGCCACGGTGGCTTTGTTGGAAAATATGGGGGGAATCGCAAAGTTTTTCGGCCGCAAAGAGACGACGAGTTTTTTATTGCCGCTCTTAATGACGTGCTTAAATGCATCCGATTGGCGGACGAAGCGTGCGTTCTTATCAAACATTTCAGATGTTGCCATGGAATGTGGGGCATCTGTCACAGAATCGTTTGTCGTTCCCTGCGCGGAGAGGTGCTTGACAGATATAAATGATGACGTGGTTCAGGCGGCTTTACAATGTCTCCATCACATCGTCTCTGCTGATGATGAAAGTGATGAGAATACCGATTCAGATGATGTAATCGCAAGCGCCGTTTCGCTTGATTTGCAGACATCTGTCATTGTTAACGCGTGCTCAAAAGCTGCGCCGTTGATGTGTCATCCGATCCAATCTATACGAGACGCAGCGATTGATTTCTTCGCCTCGGCTGCAAAGAAACTTGGACCAGTCGATACTTTTGCATTTCTCGCGCCAATAGTTGAACCATTCCAAAGAAAAACACTGGCGCCGTTGCCATCATCGTCGCCATCTCTATCGTCTTCGAATGAACATAATAAGAGTAAAGATTCCGTATTGTTGTGGGCAACGTGCCCGGATGCGTTTCAAGACGCTCAAAGTTTACGAGCCGCTTTGAGGGATCCACCATTGAGCGAGTCGTACGACCGAGCTGTTGCTTCTTTATTGCAGAGTAATTTTGCTTCTGCTGATGATTTGAATAACTTTGCAAATACGGTCATCTTAGAATCTTTAGCGATTGAGGAGTCTGTGCAGCCTCTAGTACCTTACATTCTGGCAACGTTAGAGGCGCGACGAAGACAAAACGCCCGGATTCTTGAATCACGCGAGGGAGTAGCTATTGCATCAGGAACCCCCACATCACCAAAGCATACTTCTGCGTCTGCTATTCTCTCTACTTTCCGCAAACCCCTCGTTGTGCCGAGCAAGTCTATTCCTGTGGTGGACGTTGTGCAAACGAACGATGGTTTTGAGAATTCTGTCGCTTCCAAATCTCTCCCCGCGATTTCAACTGCGGCAAGGAATATATCATCGTCCGCATCGTGGGTTCCTCGCGGTGTGCTCTGGGCTCATTTGAAGGAGCACAGAAGTGCCGTGAATCATCTCGCCACGGCGCCTACGAATGCAAACGTGCCGTATTTTGTATCGTGCTCTGATGACGGGTCGTGTAAGATTTGGGATTCCAGACGATTGGAACGAGATGTATCGTTTCGTTCGCGCCTGACGTACGCTTCTCAGAGCGGCAAGATTAAAAGCGCGTGCGTGTTATCTGAAAATAGAGTCTGTTCAGGCTCCGATTGTGGTTCGGTGCACGTGTGGCGCGTGGAATATGTAAAAGCAACGAAAACATCAAAGAGCACCGGAGAAGACGGTCCAGAGGGCAGAAAAAGAATGTACACCGGTGCAGCTGAAAAGTACACTGGTGCGGCTCAAATATACACGTATGAAATTTCGGAAGGTGCGGTCGTTTCCACTCTGGCGATTTCGCCAAGCGTTGTTGCCTTTGCAACGCAACGTGGTGGATGTAAAGTTTGGGATTTACGGCAGTCCACCCGAGGTGACGGGAGAAGCGCGATTGTCTCGTTACCTTGGCATCCGAAAAGAGGCGTGATTACTTCTCTTGCAAACGCAAACGGTGAAGTATTGACATCTGATTTTAGCTCTGTTCCCTTCGTAAACAGTGGGAATGTTAACGAAGAAGGCTTCTCAACCTCGCCGTGGTTTGTTTTATCGACGTCGACGGGTGAAGTCGAGCTCATCGACTCGAGATTTATGACATCTGTTGCCCGATGGAAAGCTCCGACTCGAACAAGCGCGAGAAATGCATCATCCGCAGCAATGCAGCCACGTAGGAATTTGCGCACATTCTCCGACTCGATTTCATGTATGAGTGTTCGTGCGTTCTTACCTCCGTCTTCTGACGCCATGAAAATGATGAAACCTCTGGTTTGGTGTTCACACAAAAGGAACGAGATTGCCTTGTGGGATGCATCCACTGGCGAATGTAGAGAAGTTTTACGAACTTTGGACTCTAGTTTAATTGGCGTTGAGTTGGAAGCAGCGAGCAGAGCCCGGCCGAACGTGTTGGCATCTGGTACGAGTTTACGTAAACTCGACTCTGATTGGCGCTTGAGCGACCCTTTTTTACGTTCTCAAACGAATAAATACAGCCAAGGCGACTCTACTGCGACAACAACAAGCAGCGAAAGAGAAAAAAGAAAGGAGAATTCTGTTGAAAGCGAGGAGGATTCTGATTGGTGCGACGTCGAAATGAACGACGGCAACGAAGAATCGGGATTCGACAACGACAGTTTCCGATCGCTCCTCTCCTTGCCGTCCGGTGTGTTAATCTCGGGAGGCTCCGATTGTACCATACGCGCGTGGTTTCCTGGAGATAGTTCAAAGTCCCGCATTCTCTCCGGCCCGCCTCGTCACGGTTCTAGTCGACCTCGATACGTGGAAAGCCGTCTAGAATCCACCTCTCGTCTGGTCCGCGTCGGCGAAGCGAAACAACGTCCCACGTTCATTCGCATTCAGCAAGAAACCTCCCCGTACCAATCATCATCGACATCCTCCTCTGGGAGACAAAGACGCGGTGGTGGTGGTTTTGCTGGTACTGATAACGACAACAACGACGGCTCCAGCGCGGCTGCTCGCGAAAACTCCATCGCGAGCAGAAACGAGGGCCACCATGACGCCATCACCGCGTTGGCGACGGTCCCGTCCTACTCCTCCTCTTCCTCTTCCGCCGGCGACGCGTTCAGAGGTGGTCGAATGCTCTTATCGGCCAGTAGAGACGGTGTGATTAAAGCTTGGAAATAGAGAGAGAGAGATAAATAGCGAGAAGTTGTAAATGTTGAATCGTCATGTGTTGTTCATACGGAAAACGCGCACACACAAAGACGAATTACCCTCATATATTTGCACACGAAAAAATGCTCCATCACGCGACTCTGTCGTCACGATGTTGCGTCGCCGTCGCGGGGGCATCCTCCAACGCGACCACCACCACCACCACCACCCTCGCTTCGACCTCGTACGCCCATTTGAGGAGCACCCGTCGCAGCGCAGGGAGAACAACAGGAGGGGTTTGTTTCGCCAACGACGGCGGGGACAAGGACGAGGAGATTTTTGCTTGGAAGCGCCTCCAAAGCGAGTACACCGCCTGGCGCGTAAAAAACAACATTCTCGCGCCAAACGTGGAAGTGGCGTACGTCGGTGGTAGTGAGAAAGAGAAAGGAGGGGACGATTTGTACCGAGGCGTGAAAGCGACGAGCGACATCGCGAGCGAGGACGATTTAGTCCGCCTGCCAAGAGAAGCGACCATGCTCGTCGTCGAAGGTCAGGAGAATCCACACGAAGAGTACGTATCGAACGAGTTATGGGCGAAGGCTGGGGACGAACGGTGGGCGTTGCGAGTGGCGTTGGTACTCTTGTACGAAAAATCCTTGGGTTCTCGATCGAAGTTTTACGAATACATCGAGCAACTGCCAAAGTCGTTTGAGAATTTAGGCACGTGGACGGAGGAGGAAGTGAGAGAATTGCAATATTCTGTGGGAGAGAAGTTCGCGAAAGAGCAGAGGTTGGAGAACGAAAAAGCGTGCGAGTTGATTCAGGAGTACGCGCGAGATGGCGGCTTGAAGACGATTGAGAGGGAGGAAGTCATTTGGGCGTTGGACGTAGTGCGGTCGCGCGTTTTTTCCGGAAAGATTGCAGACCAGGAGGCTTTGCAGAGGAAATTGTTACCTCGAGCTTTATCGGTTGGGACGGTGTTCGCGTCATTTTTGACTGCACAGACGACCGAGTTGAAATGGTTGTGCGTGTTTGCGTTGTTAGCTTTAGTTGTTTTCGATTCGACGAAGGAGAACGACGACGTGAAGACGGACACGGCGTATGTGTTGATGCCGTTAATCGACGCGTTCAATCACCAGACGATGTTAAAAACGGAGTTTGAGTTTACGAATTCTGAGTTTGCGTTAAAATCGCCGAAGAGTTACAAAAAGGGCGAGGAAGTGTTGATTAGTTACGGTTTGGTGCCGAACGACGAGTTGCTTTTGCGGTACGGATTCGTGGACGATCAAAACGTAGCGGACACGTACCAATTCGAAGGGTTGCTCCCGTACTTGACGCAAAACGATCCTACGCTGAAGGAAAATCTGGAGAAGAATCCGAAACGCATCGAAGCGTTGCGCTTTATTCCCGAAGGATCCTTAGAAGATTTGACTTTGGAAGATTCCGCGTGGCGAGGCGCGTTTGTCAGCGATGGCACCGCGGAAACCAACTTATCTTGGGCTTTGCGATGTCTCTACGCCACCGAATCGGAATGGATTAACGCTGGCGGATCCTGCGACGGGTTTCGATTAGGCGGCGGACAAACGGAAAAGAAAGCCGCGCTAGCGTTGAAAATGGCGTGTGAATATAGATTGCAAGAGATGGAAACGACGTATAACCAAGACCAAGGCTTGTTGAAAGAGAAAGGCGGGGAGAATTGGAAAATGCGACAGGCGATTTTGTATCGCATGCGTAAGAAGAAGATTCTCTCCGACGCGGTGAAAAGATATTCGGTGTAGCAGTATATGTTTTATTATATTAAGGTAATTTTGGTATTGTACAAGACTATGCTACTTTGTTTTTACTTACTACTATGCCTATCTCTCCTCAAATCTTCACGCTGCTCAACAACTTCGCCAACTCGTCCTCCTCCTCGTTCGTTCTCACCGTCACTTTCATCAACATCTCCAAACATTTATTCACCAACGCGATTTGCGTTTTCGCAAACTGGCTCTGCGATGGCAACTGTTTCAATCTATCCAGACGTTTATAAAGCATCTGTCTCCTCTTGGCGTCTTCGCGTTCCATCGCCGTCGAGTAAACGCCACCGATAACTCTCCTCCCGTTATCCTCGTCGTCCGTACCTCCTCCGTCGGACGACGCCGCCGCGCCGCCGAGACTATACCTTTCCCGCTTACTCGTCCTCTCCCGCCTCTGCCGCATCGACCGTTTCTTCTTCTCTTTCTTCCTCGATAACAACAACGCAGCAGCAGCAGCAGCAGTAGTAGTAGTCGTTCCTCTTCCTCCTCCTCCTCCTCCTCCTCCTCCTCGAACTGGCGACACCCCTAGCCTGGCGTGCGACCTCAAACCCACTCCCGCCGTTCTCTTTTTACCGCAGTTGCTCATCTTTTTATCTATTATTCGTCCACTCCTCTTCGATGGTTTTAACGCTACGAATCGTTTTTCTGCTGCTGTTGTTGTTGTCGTTAAACCCGTCGTCCCCACCACTCTTTGTTGTGTAGTATTCTTTGCCCGCTTTTGTTCTTCATCACCATCATCAAAGGAAAACGCATCGTCATCATCATCCGTAGTCGCACTCATCGTCATCATCATCGTCGAAGAAGAAACAATGTTGTTGTTCAAGTTGTTGTTCAAGTTGTCGTTAAAATCGGGTTCCGCATCCGCGTCGTAAAAATCGCCGCTCGCTCGCCTCCTCATCATCGTCTGATAGAAAAGTAGTAGTATTACGTGTGTACAACACAAAGAAAACAAAGAACGACGAAAGTAGGGGGGAAATGTGAAGACGAAAATCTCTGCATTACAATGAGGACGACGACGGTGTCGACTCCGTTTTCTTCTTCGAACAATACGGCGGCGACTTCGAGCAAAAGCAGTAGGAGCAGTAGGAATAGGAACAGGAGGAGCGGTACTTTCGGTGGTTTTACTAAAAGAAGACAAAGAAGAGAAGCACGCTTCACCATCAAAACGTCCTCCAAATCTTCCATCGCGACGGCTTTAGGGAAGGAGGACGAGACGGAGGATAAAAAAGAAGACGACAAAGAAGAAGAAGAAGAAAAGATGCGCGTGAAACTCTCCCGCGCGATGGCAACCGCGAGACAGAACGAAAAGTTAGGGTTTTCTCCGGGCTACGTAAAAGGCGGCGGTGATTTTGGTGGTGGTGTGTCCGCCTCTTCCTCCTCTTTGTTCTCCGCGGAAGAATCCGCCGAGGCTGCGTTTGCGGATTTGATAAATACGAGCAACGATGTTAACAGAAATGATGGTAAAGAAGATGACGACGTAAAAAAACTAAATCTCTCGGAACTCGCGAAAGGCAGTCGCATGAGCGAGGAAGCCGTCCGGCAAAAAGATGCGAACGTTGGAGGCGTTCTCGGTGATTTAATCAATTTAGGATCCATTTTGCTCAAAGGAGGACACATCGTCAAAAAGAAAGACGGACGCGTTTGACGACGATGACGATGACGATGACAATAACTGTCCTCTCCCAGAAGGAAGGCGAAGTCGTGCGTGCACGGAGAGTTCCACGTATCAGACCATTCAGAATCAGAGCATTCAGAATCAGAATTAGACTTCTTTGAATACTACTCGTACTCACCCGCGCGTGCACATATTAGAGAGCAAGACGATCGAATTTTAAAAATCCCTCAGAAAGCAAACAGTTTTTGCGCATACGAATACTACTATTAACAACAACATGTTGTTCAGACTGGAGATTAACAACGGCAACAATTCTTCCTCCTCCTTTTCTTCCTACGCGTTGCACCCGAACGTGCCGACAATCGTAGGACGGGACCCCTCCATCGCGCACGTTCCTCTCGAGAATGAGAATTCTGTGTCGAGAAAACACGCGATTTTGACCGTCGTTTACGGCGTCTCTTCTGCCGGCGTAGACGCGAAATCGGCGAAATCGGGAGAGGAGGGAGAGGAGGGTGATAACGGTGGTGGTGGTGTCAGTGGTCGTGGTGATGCTACTTTTTTGGAAGTGGTCGATTGCGGGAGTAAACTCGGCACTCGAGTTTCCACTGTCGTTTCAACCAGCAGAGAAGAAGGAGACGAAGAAGAGAAGAATACTAAACTGGAGAAATTAGAAAGCGGGACGACGCGAAGAGTGCCATTAATATTGACGCCGTCGTCGTCGGCGGCAGGTGGA
>Ga0209090_10000524_pt1 | contig 24035 bp, 19 predicted proteins | sample ArcticOcean_MG_C_9_FD_187432 | JGI IMG/M metagenome (GOLD analysis project Ga0209090, IMG submission 187432) | Marine microbial communities from western Arctic Ocean - ArcticOcean_MG_CB2_152 (SPAdes) (version 2) | ecosystem: Environmental > Aquatic > Marine > Oceanic | place: Arctic Ocean... | reverse complement strand
CGTCATCGCATCAACGGTATCGCATCAACGGCATCGCGGCGATAGCATCACATCAACGGCATCGTGTCCAACGGCATCGCGTCATCGCATCAACGGTATCGCATCAACGGCATCGCGGCGACGGCGTCGCGTCGATGGCGTCGGTTGCAGCCCCCTAGTCGGCGGGGTATGTTGACACTCACTAGAAGAAAATACAATAAGACCAACATACAAACTATTCGACGGGCGGCCGAAAATCAGGCATCGACGGCGCCCAGCCGCCCGACACCGTCGACGCAGCGCCGAGGCGCGACCCGACGTCCCTTAAACGGGCCGCGCGCGTCGGCGACTCGACCGGCGCGGCCACCGTCCGCAACTCCGCTAACACGGCGTCCACAATAATCCGCGCCGCGCGCCGATCGAGGTTAGCGTTGTACCCGCTACACGTGTGCACGTGCAAGCACGCCGGACACCCGCTGGAAAAGCGGCACGGGCACTCGCTCAGGAGGCGCCGCGCTTGGCCCAGCGCCGCATGGAAGCGGCGGAATAGGCAATCCGCTGCGCCCAACCCGCCCGGCCGCGCGTCGTATAATATGAGTCGCAGCGGCCGCGGCCTACTCTGGCGCGGATACACGTGCTCCGTGGCGATGTCCGCCGGGTCGCACACAACGAACAATGGCGCTAAGATCAGCAACGCGTGGTTCGCGGCGTGCACGCCGCTCCGCGCATCTAATTGCAGCGAGGCCATCTTCTCGATCGCACATAAAGGAACGTCGACCCACGTGCCGCGGGAATCGAATTCCAAGGGCGGGAGCGAGAACTCCTTGAGCTCCAAGACCTTGAAGGTCCGCCGGCACACCTTGCGGTAGCCCCACACTTTGGAGATGACGTGCACGACGCCCGTCTTCAAGGGGGCCCGTGCTTCTAAAACGCGGACCGGGTCCACGTCGGTATGGTTGCGCGACGCCGTGATGTACGAGCATGTTTGTAAACGCTTCACGGAGGCGTACCTCGCCTGCAGGTCCAGCTTGGTCACGAGGTGGGGCCGGGCCTGCGTGCTGGACGTGAGCCGCGTCCTTGAATCGCGGGGGGGTCTCGTAGGTATGAAGTGCTCAGATGTGTAAAGGTCATCGTCAGCGCTCACGTCACCACAGGTGCTGTAAGACAGCACCAGTGCAAGGACCGTTGTAAAACACAACGGTCGCTGTGCCCGGCGCGCGGCATCGGCGTAACTATGTGTACCATCATCACCGCACTTGATAAAGAAGGCAACCGGGACGTTGTACGCACCTGGTGCAAGTAGACGGCCCCCTCGAACAGCTCGTAGAAGGCCCGCGCGTACGGCACCGTGTCCAGCACCACGCCATTAATCCGCACCTCGATGGTGACGGGGTCCACCACCCTTAGAGGCACGTCCTTCGCGTGCCGCACGTCGCTGCGTCGACAGACGAAGGACCCGCTCCTTTCTACAATGGACCCGTCTCGTTTTAAAGCGTCGAGGGCGTGCGCCCACGTTTTCAAAGCCTCCTCCGTTAAGAAACCGTCCCTTCGCCCGACAAAGCGCTTCCGGTCCTCGCCAGAGAGGGGCGCCTCGGCCGCGGCGCATAATAACTGGTCCCGGAGCACGCGCTCGTTCGTGATGAACAGCGCGCACGGCTCCACCTCGCCACTTAACAGAGGCGCCTTCCGCGCCATCAGCTGGTCCAACGGCGAGCTGAACAGCACCACTACCGCTAACGAAGCCCGCGACGGGTCCCGGCCGGCCCGCCCGGCCTGCTGCCTTAAGGAGCACCGGCTCCCGGGCCAGCCCAGGTGCACCGTGGCGTCCAAATCCCCCACGTCGACGCCCAGTTCTAAAGCACAGGTAGCCACGACGCCGTCCAATCTCCCTTCGAAAAAGTCGCTCTCGACGCGGCGCCGTTCCCCGGGCGTGTAGCCGCCCCGATACCCCGCTAATCGCGTCGAGCACCGCTCCTGGGCGTAGCCTAGTACGAGTTCCTGCAATTTCCGCGTTTTGCAAAAACAGAGCGTGCGGACCCCATGTGTGGTTAAAGAGGCCACTAAGCGCGCCGCCTCGACGATGGCGCTCTTCCGTCTTATGGGTTCTTCCTCAACACCTTCCACCGCCAGAGCTTTCCGCTCCGCGAGCATTGTTAAAGCGCGCGCTTGTTCTTCACCAACTAAGGCCGCCTTCTCGTCGTACTCGTCCGTGTCCGAGTCGTAGTCGTCCGTGTCCGCCTCCACGACTTTCCTTTTAAACTGCTTCCCTTTCTTTAAGGGCGGATTCCACACGACGACTTGCTTGGGCCCGCGCGGCGAGCAGTCGTCGTCGATCACAACTAATGGTCGGGAAGACGGCGGTAACAGCGTGGAGACGTGCTTTGATGCGTCCCTTATAGTAGCGGAACACGCGAAGTACTGCGCGGCCGGCACTAAACGCTGCAGCCGCCGCAAGACAGCCGCGACGTGCGCCCCGAAGCCGCCCACGTAGACGTGGGCCTCGTCCACGACCACGTACTTGAGATCGTCGAAGAGCCGGCGCCACCTACTAGATGCACCGGGCAGCAGCGTGTAGTGCAGCATGTCCGGGTTCGTGATCAGGAAAGTTGATGGGTTCTCTGCCAACTCATTCCGCTCCTCAGCGGACGTGTCGCCGTCCAATGTGGCGCAGGTCGCGTCCAAGGAACACGCTTTTATAGCGCGTGTCAAGGCCCCGAGCTGGTCCTGGGCGAGGGCCTTCGTCGGGAACAGGAAGAGGGCGACACAACCAGATTTCTCGGCCGCGGCACAGAGCGCCGGCACGGCGTAGCTCAGGGTCTTGCCGCTCGCCGTGCCCGTACTTAATGCCACGTCGGCGCCGCTGAGACACGCGTCGATGGCTCGGGCTTGGTGCGCGTAAAGTTTCAAAGGCTCCAAAAACTTGCGCACACTCTCGGGGAGCGGTGTCGTCACTGTTGAATAGCACCCGGGCTTCTTGGCGAGCGTTTCGATTCGAACGGCCTGCCCCTCGTACCAGTCCTCCTCACTCAAACGTTGTAAAGGTGCCAGGGCGTCGGTCGGTAGTGCTGGTTTCGCTTTCATCGGCGAGGGCGGTGGTGGTAAAGGCGCCGTCGCGACCTTGGGCCCCTCGTCGAAGTCCACGTGAAAAGCGTCGGTCTGGACCAGGCCCTTCCTTGCGAGCCAGGCGGCGTGCGCCGCGCCACAGCTGTCGCGCAGCGCGGCCTCGAGCGTGGCGCGCCGCGCGGCCTCGTACGTAGGACCGCGCTTCCGATCTATTGATGAGAGCTTCGGGAAGACGACCACGTCGTCCTCGAGACAAATCGCGCGGCCGCAGGCGAGCGCCACGGTCCGCACGGTCTCCGGCGCCAAGTCCAACTGCGGCACGGCGCCGCACAGCTGCGCCAGCGTCGTTTTGACGCGCATGGCCTCCAGGCTCCGCGCGACGCGGCGCAGCTGGTCGTAGCCGGTCAGCAGGGCGGCGTACTTCCTGGGCAGCGGCGCCGGTGGCGGGAGTTCCTTGCGGCGCTTCGGCGGCGGCTTCGCTTTGGTGGCACGGCGCTTCTTGGCGGGTGCCGGTGCGGGTGCTGGTGCGGCGGCGAAGAAGCGGGTGAAGTCCATCTCTCTTCACTAGCTCTTCACTGCTCTCTTTGCTTTTACGGTGTTGCAAGCTCGAAGCGGTGCATTATTTTGCCAGGCGGTCGACAGAAGTCTCTTAGGAGACCTCTGCGTAGGCCAGCTGCCTCACCGCGACGGTGCGTGGCTAAGGCTGGCTCAAACAAGTGCAGTGCGCAGGCTCACACGCTTTTATTTTCAAAACGGGTTTTATTCGCACGGGTTTCTCAGCTTTAAAATGCGGAGAGCACACTGAGCCGTCTGAACATCTCGGCATTAAGCTCATTGGGAGGTCGCGGGAGAACACGCGCCGCTCCCCTTGACTCGGGCAGCATCAGCGCGGCTGCAAGGCATACAGGGGCCTGATCGGCTGCCCCACCATTGCGTTCACCGTGCAGCAAGCCCGATGTATCGCGACGACACGCTCCGCCGAATCAGTGACGAGTGCGACGAGCTGCTGGCGACGGCCGAGGCCCGTGCGACGCAACAGCAGGCCTTCCGAGCGCCGCGAGGCGGTATCAGTTCTTCCCCTCCGCCGCGCCTCACGGACGCTCCCAGCGAAGCGCCGCCCGCGACGACGGACTCCGACGAGGACCCGGTCACTCTAGACCAGATGCGCGCGGCGGCGAGAGCGTCGGCCCCGGTCAGTGGCGGCCACGTGTTTCTGGTTGACGTCGCGAAAGACGGCCGCGCGGTGTGCAAGCTGAAAACCTGCAGGGTACCGCTGAACGTCGGCGCGCTACGACTCGGCAGGCGTTCGTGCGCGGTACCCTGCCTGGACGGCCGCGTGTCGTGGTACCACCCCGAGTGCGCGATGACCGCGTTCGCCTCGGCGCGGACCCGCGTCGTCGAGGCTGTCGAGGACATCGACCACGGCTTCGACGCGCTCTGCGCGGCCGATCAGGCGCGCATTCGGGCTGTCGTCGATGCCGCCGCGCGGGCCCGGGCTCCGAGTGCCGCCGACATCCGCCAATCCTCGCTATCGGGAGCGGGCGGCGCTCCGTTCCGGCAGCCGCAGCAAGCGCTGTATGGCACTCCGCGGGAGTCCGAGCCGCCGTCGCCGAAGCGCCGCCGCGTCGAGCAGTCCGCGCCGGCGACGACCGGATTTAAGCCTGGCTGTGGCGGCACGTGCGGCGAGGCCCTCGACACGCTGCTCGAGCCACTGACGGACGGTGGCGGCTTGCTCGGGCTTGCGTGCTGTGTGAGCGTCGATGGGCTGGTCACAAAACAGGCGGTAAATGAGGACAAACTAACCGCGCTCATCAATGAGGCACACAAAGAGTGGAGATTTTTGGGAGACAGATGTCGCGAAAGAGTAGAGTTTCTGAAAGCAGTCGGCCGGGAGTTAAAGCGCAAGGGCAAGAACAGGTACTTTTACAGCCAAAAGTGCAGAAGCCACGTCGGCGTCGTGAGCTCCGCACTTGCGCAGATAAAGAAAAATAGGAAGAGTGGTAGCGCTCTTGCGCAAAATGAATCGCCAGCGGCGAGCACGGGCCCGCCGGTAGCCGCCGTCCCACACGAGTTCGCGGCGCTCGGTGCCGCGATGACCGGCGCCGTCGCCCGCGCAGCGGCCTTTGAGGTGCGCCCGGGCTCCGCCGCATCCGTCGCGCGGCCGGTGGCCTCCTACGCGTTCGTCGAGCGCCTCCGGAACAGCGACAAGGCGGAGAGTTTCCAGCGCATCTTGGACAGCAGCGACAGCGCGGCGGTGCGGCGCCGCGTGGCCCGGCTCCTCCGCGACGACCTGGACATTCTGGAAGACTTCCACCACTCGACGCGGAACAAACCGCCGCCCGTGGCTCGGCACGGCTGGACTATTGCATGGGTCCATCCGGCGACTGGATTGGAGCTCGCGGCCTACGTGACCTGCGACGAAGCGGGCCACGCGTGGGGGGTCCCCGAATCGTGGGTCGCAAACTGCGTCGCCGGCCGCGCATCCCACGCCAACGGGCTCCAGTTCGAGTCCCGCGGGTGGTGGCCGCCGCCAGGGGGAGCGCGGGTGGTCTCGGCAGCGCGGGTGCGGCAGGGCGTCTACCTCTTGAACGGGCGGTTCCGAGCGCAGCTGGGGAGCACCTGGGGCTTCCTGGGAAACTTTGCCTCGGAGGCCGCCGCCGTCCTCGTGCGCGACCGCGCGCTGCGCCGGCACGCGCTGGGCGCGGCGCCGCGACGGGCGCCGGTCGACAAGGGACCTGGGCGCGGCAAGATCCCTTGTCCGTCTTGTGGCAGTTACGTCGGCACCAGAACGTGTACGTGCCCCGACTGGCTACGAATTTAAGGGCGCACGAGAGGCGGACGCTACCTGGAAGGCGCCGACGTCGGTCACGCTGAGGCGGCCCGAGCCCACAAGCTTTGGCGTGCCATCAAACTAGGAGGACGGGTCGCCCCAGGCGTGTTAGTGGGAGAACGACCGGGCCGGCGACGGCCCCGCACGGCGCCGCGCGCCGCACGCCTTTACAACGAGGACGACAGCAACACCGCGGCGGCGACGCGCGCCGCGCTGCTCGCCGCGGTCGACGAGCTGATTAAGAATGCCGAGTCGGCCTTCTTCCGGGAGCCGGTCGACACGCTCTACGTTCCGGACTACCTCGCCGTCGTAGCAAAGCCCATGGACCTCTCCACACTCCGGGGAGTCATCACCAGGAGAGCCGCCATGAGCGTCAAGCAGCTTGCCGACGCGCTCACCTTGATTATGAATAACGCGAAGCGGTACAATCCGCCGGGCCACCTTGTCCACGAGGCGGCCACTGCGTTTGCGCGACGCGCCGCGATCGTCGTCGACGCGGCACGCGGACGCGTCCTCGCCAAATATAATTACCCCAGGGGTCGTGTGGCGCGGATCCGCTGCGCGCGCTGCCGAAAGATCAGGGCGCTGCCGCCGGGCCGGACTGCCTCCAGATATAGATCGATGACGTGCGTCGACCTTGGCATCGCGTGCAAGGTACGCGAGTGCTCGACCCTCGAGGCCGACTGCCCCTGCCGGTCTGGCAAGTACCGAGCAGTCGTGCGGACACAGCGCGGCGCGTGCGGCGCGTCGAAGCATTTCTGCACCGTGCTGGCGGCGGAGCGGGCATACCGCCCGGAGGATGCGCAAGAAAAGTCACACGATCGGTGCATCCTCGACGCCGTCCACACCGGCCAGCCCTACCTCGGCGCGACCTGGGCGTGAGCGCGCGAGGACTGCACGCTCTACGCGTCGGGCGAGGACCCGGCGTCGATCCTGTTGTGCGATGGCGATAATTGTAAAGTAGAGGCGCACTACTACTGCGCCGGCCTGGATGCGGTGCCGCGCGGACACTGGTTCTGCTCCGAGAAATGCCGGGCCTGGGTCCCAGACCAGCATGTCGCAGATCAGTCGCCCGTGCTGCGCCGAAGGCACCCGGCGACGGCTCGCGCCGAGGACCGGTTGGTCGCGCCGTCCCTTGGCGGCCCTCTCCCGGCACGAGTCACCGAGCGGCAGAGTGGGCCTTATGAGATACGGCGAGTCGGCGAGGCGTTTTGGCGGCGGTTCGCCACGCAGGCCGAGGCCGCACGATCTTATGGCGTGTCCCAACGGACGATTAACGAGATCATCAACGGTGGCTATAGCCCAAGGTTCGAGTCCCGCAGAGTCGTTAAGGCGGCCGTCAACGATGGCGGTGCGCCCCAGACCGACGCAGTGACGACGACAGACGCTCTGGCCGGACGGCTGTTTCTCTGCCTGAGCTGCAACGCGCGGACGCGTTCGTGAATCGGCTGACGAGCAAAGTGGGCCGGGACTGCTTCGCCTGCGTCTCTGAGGCGCTGCGCGCGCGGCCGCCCAGCCCGGCGCGCGGCGCGCCGGCGACGACGGCGCCGCCATCCGGCAGCCGCGTTTCCGTGCGCTTCAGCGACGGCAAGAAATATGCTGGGGCTGTCGCGAAGACGCTGGACGAGCACCGCGCCAAAGTGCGGTATGACGACGGCTACCGCGAAACCGTGCACTTCCCGGACCCCGACGTCCGGGTCACGCGTGTCGGGCCCGCCAAGTTCCCGTGCCCCGCGGGCTGCGGCCGCTCGTTCGACCACGCGCCGGCCGCGGTGGCCCACGCCAAAAGGCTGCGCGAAGTTGGCGGCCGCGAAGCCGCACGCCGAGCCCGCGCCGGTGATCAGCGACGAGGTCGAGGCGGAGGCCGCGGCGGCGCCGTCGACCGTAAACGACCCCCCACGGCGCCGACCGCCGACTAAGCCCGCCGCCAAACCAGCGGCCCCGCGGGTGCCCTCCGTAGCGGCGCCGGCGCCTGCCACAGAATTCACCGACGCCGCACCACCAAAGAAGAGGAAAAAATACGGTTATTGGGACGTCGACTACGAGGCACTCGCGACGGGCATGGCGCGATCAGTGGACCACGACGGAGAAGCGGCGCACCGATGGTACCGAGTCTCTGGATAGGTCGCATACGCGGCCGGGCGATCCGAAGACGTACCGGTCTCTGTTAGAAGTCGCGCGCGCCCACTATCCCAATTTACTGGGGCCGGCGGAACCGCGCCGGAAACAAGGCCGCGATGAGGTGCCGCCGCCGACCCCCGCCGCCGTACCTGGGCGGCGCCCGAGCGCCGACAGCGCGTCCGACGACGACGACTTCCTGTACGCGCCGCTGCCCAGCGCCGCGCTGCCCGCGCCGACGCGCTACGCGGTCGGCGACGCCGTGGAGGCGCGCTGGGAGGGCGGCCCCGAATTTTACCCCGCCATCATCGTCGGTGTGCATGCGGTGCGCGGGTGGAATAAGCTGGACCTCCAGTACAGCGACGGCTCCGGCGACAAGGAGTCGGGCGTGGTCGAGGCGCTCGTCCGACCACTCAAGCGGCGGCGCGCCGCGGCGACCGACCGGGGCGACAGCGACGGCGATGATAGCGCTCCGGCCTGGGCTTCCGACGTGCGGGAGCTCCTTGTGGAGATCAAGGCCGTGCAATCGCGCATGAGTCGCCGCGTCGTGCTCGAGGACCTGCGGCAGCAGCTGACGAGCCGCGGCTTCCATCATAGTAGTTGCTTTTGGAAACCCGATCCCTACATCCGCGTGCCCGCAAACTTTCCGTGCTACTACAATGTCTGGGGCAAGGACAACTATCCTAAGGGAAAAGCGTTGGCTATACGGGCGTTCTCGGCTCTCGTCAAATACCTCGAGCGCGCGCTCGCGCTCGCGGGCGATGGCGTGGCCGTGCGCCTCGAGTCTGAGCGCAGCGTCGCATTGGCCGTGGGCGACGCCGACGACAAAGATGACAAGGAGGACGATGACTCGAGCGAGGACGCCGAGGAGTCGGACGTCGGCGGGCGAGCTTCTTCAAGGCGCACGATCGGAGTCCTGCCGAAGGCCTGCGAAGTCCGGCGCGTTGGCCACAAAAAGTGGCGGCGCTTCGTTTCTCGGGCGGACGCGGAGCGTGCGTTTCCCTGCCTGTCTAGAGGAGATATTGGAAAGCTCATCAACAACAGACCGGGAGCCCGGATTGGGCCGCACGTCCGCGAGGAGTTCGAGGCGCGCAACGCCGTCGACGAGGCCGATGACGACGACGTCGCGGGTGCCGTCGAGAGCACTGACGCCAAGGCGGGCGGTGAGGCTTTGCGCGATGGGGGAGACTGGAGGATTGAAATGCGCCGCGTCGGAGACAGTGTGTGGCGCCGCTTTGAGTCGCGGGCACAGGCCGCGCAACATTATGGTTTGGCACCGTCAACGCTCGGGCGGTTCATCAGAGACCCATCAAGTGCGCCCATTTTGGCCGGAAAATTCGAGACGCGTTGCGTCGTGGACGACGACGCCAAGGTGGAAGGGGAAGAGGAAGAGGAGGCTGCCACCGCCAAAGACGACGACAGGCAGGAGAGCCCCGCCACCGCGGCCCTCATAGGCCGCACAGTCCGCATCTGGTGGCCGCACCACAACGAGTGGTTCACCGGGCGCGTCAACGCGTTCGACGGCAATCTGCACGAAATCACCTACGACGACGACACGACCTGGGACGAGTTTCTCGCGGACAGGCGGTGGGAGCTCGTCGACGAGGCGGGCGCGGAGGAGGACGACGCCGCGGGCGCGGAGGGCGACGACGACGCCGCCTCGGGCGAGTCGCCGCAGAAGCAGCCCGACGAGGCGCCGTGCTGCCCGATTTGCCTGGAGCCGCTCGACGCCGCCGCGCCGGCCCTTGGAAAGTGCGGGCACCGCATCCACGCAGATTGTCTCTTCGGCGCCGGGAAGCTTGTGAGCCACGCCTGGGCCGACAACGCGCCGTCGACGAGGCGTGGCCAACAGGTCGAATGCCCGACGTGCCGCCAGCACTCGTGGGTCCCGGCGGAGGAGATCGAGCAGTATCGGACCCGTGAGAAGTAAAGTGTAAGTGGTGCAAGTAAATAGCCAGTATATTTAGTTAACGCGGCGTCGGGCGAGCGAGGCCGCTTAGACGGAGGACTCGTCGGAGAGCGAGGCCGACAGCCGGCGCGGCACGAGGCGCGACCGGCGCTCGTCCGTCGCCTGGAACACCGTCATGATCACCGTCGCCGTGCCCCGGAGGTGGTAGTCGCGCGCGCACGAGTCCAGGGCCAGCCGCACGTCGGCCTTGCCCGGCCGGCGCGACCAGAGCGCCAGCTCGGACTCCTTGAGGCCGTGATGCTTCGCGTAGTGGCGCCGCAGGTTGCCGAAGGTGTCGACGTCGCGCATGATGGTGGCGTACTCCGCGCCGCGCCGCACCACGCCCCCCGAGTCAAGGGGCGAGCGCAGCGTGTCACCCGCTAACACAACAAGGGTGATGTCGACCGGCGTGCCGCCGCCGCTGACCGAGGGCCACTGGTCCGGCGACGTCGCCTCCAGCGCCTCCTTCTGCGCCCGCTTGCGCTTCGGCGGCACCGGGCTGCGTCCCAGGATCGCTTTCAAATCAACGGGCTGCGACGTGGGGTCCTCGAAGACCGCGAAGGGGTCGACGCTCGCCTGCCGGCGCAACGTCTCGTTGCTCAACTCTCGCGCCCAGCTCGGAACCAGCGGCGCCTTGTGCGCCGCCAGGAGGGGTTTCGCGTAGAGGGGCTCGTCGCAGTCCTCGTAGTCGGACATGGGGTAGCCCTCGCTCGAGCAGCTGTCCAATGAGTCGTCGGTGGCCCGCCGCCGCCGCGAGCTCGGCCTCAACTGGTCGTCGTCGGGGCGCCGCCGCTTGCTCAAGGCCGTCGAGGCCGTCGCGCCCGCGCCGCGCGCGTTAGGGCCGTGCGGCGCGGGCGTCGGCCGCGGCTGCGCGAGGAGGCGCGCCTCGAGGACAGGCGGCTCGTCGGACGCGAGCGCGGCGCGGACCGCGGCGTCGCGCCCAAGGGGGCGGCCCTTCCAGTGGAGGCGCACGGCGGCGTCCTTGAGGCGGTACGAGGCCGCGACGTGGCGCACGAGGGCGTCGGCGCCGGTGACCGAGGCGGGGACCTGTACGTGGAGGCGGTGAGGCGTCGTCGGTGGCTGTTGGCGGCGGTTGGTCCTCTTTGCGGAATGAGGCGTATACGTGGCGTACTTGGGCGTGTGTGTCCGCTGCGATAGTGTGATGGCCCGGCGCCATCTGTTTTGGGGTGCACGAGCGCGCCACGGCCGGCAGCGTTTTCCGTTTTGGTCGCGGCGGTTGTTAGGGGAGACAGATTTGCCGCCGCGCGTGTTTTGGGGTGTGTGTTCCTTGGGACGAGCTATACTGTGTGTTGGGACAGCGCTGCGCCAAAAATGCAGAGCGCTTACGCCCTTGGCGCCGCGTTTCTCGAGGCTACCGGGATTTTTGGCCGGACACGGCCGCGGACCTGCAGAACGCGCTGCCGCAGGGACGCGAGGCGCGCAGCAGCTGGTACTGTGGCAGTGCTGGTGCTGGCGAAGCGCACAATCACAGAGCGCTGCGCCATCCTCGGTAATGCAAAATGGTAATATGCTTTGAGAGAACGGCTTTTGCTCTGGAAACCCGTCCCCAAATCCCTGTGGAAATACGACATGCATTTGTCCGAGTATCGTTCGGTTCGAGGCCGGTCCAAAGAGATCAATAGGACACTTCCTGGGGCGCGAAAAAATATTTTTTTAATTCGCGGTGCTCAAAGTGGTCAGTCGCGCCGATGGAATGCTGTCAATTCGTGGTCCAGAGGTCTCCCTGGGGTCGCTTAGGGTCGGTAGTAGTCGTGTGCAATCGCCTACACCGCATACGCCGGCGCTTGGGTCATTATCTACCAGTTCTCTTGGCAGCTGAGACACCTTTAGTAGTTATAGGCCAGGTCTGGCTCAAAGCGCTCTGAGAGCTATAGAATGTCACAAGAGCATGCGCATGCGGTGTAGGTGTCTACTCACCATCACACCTAACCCATAGAGGGTCCGAGAGCCGATCAGCACCCCAAAAAAGTGTTTTATTTGGGCTCGACAGCACCCGCTACCGTCAAATACGCCAATTACTCGAGGGCCTCCAGTAAGCGTGATAGCGGTATCGTTGGATCCCATACTACCCCACCTATAGTGGAAACTAAGTATATGACTTCGGCACCACGAGAAGGGTGCTTTGGGCTGACCGTGCTCGGGTCTGAATATTATTAATCTGGACCTCGCGCAGGTCGGTCGATGATAAAACAAACGATCGCGCCAAGGTCCATGGTGATGGTACAACCGCTGGTAGTCGCAGGTCCAGGTCTTGTGCCCGTATTCAAGCGATCGTGGGGTCGCGGGGTCGATCAGCCGCGCGGAGCTTATGGAACAGTCTAGCTTATGTAGTAGTTGTTCGGGCGGTTCGGATGGACCACCTAACTACCGAAGCGCCTTAAACGCAAATTTATTTTATAACTCACGGGTCTGGGGCCTTTTTGGAGGTCCGCCTACGGACCGTCGTCCGCGGAGAACGGGCAAGTCGGTCGATTGTGAATAGAACAACGGCGGCACGGCTCCTCGGGGTAGTGGAGTCGCTGATACTCGCAGGTCCAGGTTCTGTGACCATCTTTGTACAAACGCGGGGTACCGAAGTCGCGGAACCGCGCGGAGCATACGGAGTACATGACCATGCTCAGCAATCGTTCTGGTGGACTGGATGGACTCTACCACTGTCGAAGGGAAGGAAACACACCTAACGAAGGGAAGTGTCTAGTAGAATTCTTCTCCCGCCCTCCGAGCGCGGGCTATTGGCTCCAGTTCCGTCGGATATGCATGAAAACTGGGCCGAAGTACTTATAATGTACTAACCGGACGGTGGATGGCGGCGTTAATCGCTGATCTACTTTGGCAAGCCGCAAGACTCATCCGCGAATGTCCCCGCGGGGCACAAATTTCCGGGAGCCGCACGGGTATGTTCCTCGGCCGCTACCCGCAAAAAAATGGTCTCGCTCAACGACTATGGTGCTAACTCAATTTGGGAGCTCATTTATTTTACTCTACCTACCCGGGAAGGTACCAAAGTTCATTTTTCGGCCTTCGGGCAGCCGCGGGAATTTCAAAACAATGTTCATTTCTGGCGGACATGTGGTGTTAGACATCCTACCAACACAACCTAATTACGCTGACCGCCCGGCCGCAAGTATAGCCCATCTTCGGGTGATCAACACCGAACTTTACGCTACGCGACCGCTGCGGCCGCCCCTCACACAGGAACACAGCCCAAGGCCGCGGGAAAGCAGGCCGGGTGGGACACTTACCAAATAAAAACCACACATTACCCCTGGAGCTGGCCCTCGACGCAGACGCGCTTCTCCGAGGCCACGCGGCCGGGCCAGGGCCGCACGTCCATCTCCGTGACCTGGAAGATCATCTTCCACCACTGGACCACGGCGTCCCGCACGTACCAGGGCGTCGAGGCGCACTCGAGCGCGGACTCGCGCACGAAGGCCTTGGCCACGTTTCGGTAGTAGGGGCCCTCCCGATAAATCTTGGTCGCGTCGTCCCGGTACTCGACCCACAGCTTCTTGCCCATGACGAAGCAGGCGTACGCGAGGACGAGGGCTACCACGAAGATGGTCAGGGCCTGCACCGGCGTCTGGAGCTTCCAGGGCATCAAGGGCCAGCCATTCACTGCGCAGGGCCACCACAAGCCGGCCACTGTTAAACCGCACGCCGTGGGTGCCAAAGAGGGCGCGCTCGTCGTGGGCACGGTTGTGGGTCGGTCCGACGTCACCGTCAAGTCATAACACCGGTCCGCGCATCTCTCTTTATTCCACGTGTCCGTCTGGTTCTGGAGAATAACGGCGTCCTCGAAGATGTCCGCTGCGGCCGTACCAACTAATTGAGCTCTTATATCGTTGAGAAAGGCCCCGGACCAGACGGCCGTGCTCAAATCAATAAGGGCTTGCTCGATGAAGGTTGTGGTCACGTTCAGGGACTGCTCCGCGTCGGCCACGACCAAGGTAGCGACGGCGCCGACCATGGTCACATTTGGTAAAATAGTGGGCGAGAAGGTCGGCGCCCGCGTCGGCCAGAACATGTTCGTCGGCGGTTGCGAGGGCGCGGGCGTCGGGAAGAAGGAGGGTGCTGGCGTGTAGGTGGGCGGCTGCGTGTGCCAGTCGAAGTGCGACAGCTGGCGTGCTCTCAAGTCGTCCGCCAACTGGGAGACGGACGGGACCATCGCCGGCGCGGCGTCCGCCGCGCCTGGCGCTTGATCGACGACCGGCGCGTCATCGCCGAGGGCCGGGCGCGGCCGCGGCGTGGCCGGCGTCTCAGCCATCAAACGGCGGCGCGCCGGCCGCGGGATGTCATGATAAAAATTCATGGACCGCGCCTCGATGCTCACGATCCACTCCGTGGGCACGTCCAGGGCGTTCGCGAAGGCCTGCGCCAAAGCCGCGCGGGCCGCCGCGCAGCGCGCGCACGCCTCCGGCAGGTCGATCTCCGTGGCGTTCACGTAGGCCATGATGGCGTTGAACTTAACGTCGATGACGGCGCGCCGGCGCGTGGGCGCGCTCGTGACCGTGGGGTAGGGCGACGCCGAGGGCGCGCCCGTCGGGAAGGGCGTCGGACTATTCGTCGGCGCTGATGTGGGGGACCACGTCGGGTGGTACGTCGACGGGATTGACGTCGGGACCGGCGAGATACTGGGTGCCGACGTCGGTTGCGGCGACACGGTCGGTTGAAAACTGACTGTTGGTTGCATGGAGAGCGTGGGCCCGTGCGTCGGCGCCACCGAATAGGTCGGCTTGAATGTGTTCGTGGGCACCGGCGATGGGAGCGGAGACGGCGCCGGCGTCGAGGGCGCCGGCGACGGCTGGAGCGACGGCGCGGACGAGGGGACGGCCGTGGGGACCCTGGACGGCGCACTCGTCATTGTCGGGGCATCCGTCGGCGCGGCGGTGCTGGGCGCCGGCGTGACCGTCGGACCCGGGGTCGGCATGGGACTGGGCGCATTAGTGGGCCGCGGCGTCGGCGGCACGGACGGCGCGGCCGAGGGCGCGGCCGTCGGCGGCACGGACGGCGCCGGGACCGGCGCCGCCGAGGGCACCGCCGTCGGCGGCTCGGTGTTCGGCGCGGCCGTCGGGAGGGTCGTGGGCGTCCACGGCTCGTACGTCGGCGCCGCGGTCGGCGCCTGGGCCCGCGCGACCGCCGCGCCCACGAGCAGCCACAGCCTCCTCATCGTTATCGTTGTGCCGGCCTCATCGTCTTAATCTCTGGTGGCGCATGGTCACTGCTCTACCCGTGGTCGGAGCTGGTTGCTGCGATGCCGCTACAGGCCGGGGCAGCGTTTTACGAGCTGTAGCGCTGCGTGACTTAGCGCCGATGCGCGAAGCTGCCGTCGGTGGAGCCAACCACCACTTGGGGGCGCTACACGAAAACAATAGCTTTCCTCATGCTACCCCACATGTCCAAGGGCCATATCATCAGCTGGAGGTCACACTAGTGGCAATCCCGGCAGCCTCGTCCAAAAGCACTTCTCCAAGCACCGATGAAATGGGCTGCAAACGCTTCGCAATGATCTCGCAATAGGACATGGGTTCGACCACATCGGTGGAGCAGCCCTTGGAGGAGCCGCCACCGCTCGACGTGCCCACGGTTCCGGCGCAGCAGGAGGTGGCCGCCGCGGGGCTCTGGCAGCGGATGATGGAGCACGCCATCAGCGCGGCGGCGACGGTGCCGGGAGTCATCGCGGCGACGGACGACGAGCCCAGCGGCGACGGGCCGATAGTAACGCTCCTCGCGCGCGCGCCGACGAGCCTCCACCTCGGTGTCGACGCGGACGACGCCGTCTGGCGGGCTGCGGCGCGGGCCAGCGCGGCGAGGTACGACGTCGAGATCAAGGAGGTGGGCGTGCTTCCGTTGGGTGCGGCGTGGCGCGTCGTCGCGACCGGGAGCGTGGAGAGAAGGCACGCGGTCGAGGGTCTGCGGCCGAACGCCGCCTATCGCGCGCGCGCGCGGCGCGCCGGGGAACCGTGGGGGTCACCGTCGCGCGTGCTGCGCTGCTCCGGCGGCGTGTCGCCGAGTTGGTTCGAGGCCTTGCGTTACAAAAGGCGGCGTCGCGCGGATTCGAAAATCGAGGTGCTGTGCTTCGCCTGCGTCGCGAACCGCCTCGACGCCGACGTCCAGGACCTGCTACGCTTGATCCACGAGTACCTGGCGCCGTAGTTGTTGTAAAAAGAGATATTGTCACAACATTAGTCAGTCGGCCCGCCAGGAGGCGCACCAGGCCGCTTCCCAGGTCCAGGCGGCGTCCGCTTGGACAGGCGCGGCGGAGAGGACGTGAGCGAAAGCGCCCGGTGCCACCGAGACTGTGGTGGCCATTGCCCCAGCGTGGCCCTCCAAATTAATAGACGCTCCGCCGTCGAGCCGGAGGTCTAACATTCGCGTCACGTCGGTGTTCTCAACATCAACGTCGACGCCGCCGCGCGATTGCGCGACGACGATGCGCCCCGGCCCGTCGAGGGCGTGCGCCACACCAGCAAACAAAGTGCTTGTCCAGTAATTGGCGGTCGCCGGCATGGCGCTTATTTTTACGGCACAGTCCGCATGTACGACTAGACCCACGCCCCGGCGCCCATCCGTTGGGAGGAAGCGGCCGCCCGTCGGCCTGACGGTGTATTCTCCAGGACCAACGGTGACGCCAACGTCCGCAGACGGCGCCTTGCCAGCGGAAGCGGCCGCAACGACCGTATTGGTCGTAAGGTCTCTTACGACAATACCGAGGTCCACCAAGCTCCCCTCCTGGTGTACGGTGCATCGCAAAAGTGTCGCTCGTTCGCACTCGACGTGGAGCACAGTAATTGGTTCCGGTGGCACGGCGCCACCGCGAGCAACCGCCGACCGCGCGCGCGCCACGCACCACGGCGCGCCTCGCGGCGACGATAAGCGCGCAAAGGCGACGGCTGCGTGCGCGGCGAAAAGCTCGGAAAACGCCACCCAGAGCTCGCCGCGCGCGAGCGGCGCGTCGCCTGTGAGCACGGCACCCGCGGCGGTCGCCGGCCGGCCACCACGCGGATCGCGGAGGCGGCAGTAGCGCTCGTTGTTCAGCGATCGACAGTCTAGTACCGCGTAGGCGTGACCGGGCGCGAGGGTCGTTTCTACCCGTCGCGTCGAGCCCACGACGGCGTCGCCGCGGCGGACGGCCTCGGCTACCAAGGTCCACAAGGCATCCGCGTCGCCGTCACCGGCGCGAATCACGTCAACCGGACAACCCGTCAAGGCAGACAACGCGTCGTGCGCGTGCCCGCGCGACAAAGCTGCGGCGCCGAAAGTATGTTCGAGAGGGAGCGTCGTGGTGGTCCAGAGGCCGCCGCGGCAGAGGCGGCCATGCTGACGCTCCACTGCCGTGATGCTTGCGAGGAGCCAGCAGTTGTCGTAGCCGCCCTGCTCGAGTTCTCTTGTTGCGGTCACGGTAGGTGGTGGTGGCAGGACAGCGTACTCGAAGCGGAGCCGCAGCTTCATGCCGACGACTGTGCCGAGAGGGGTCATGCCGCGCACCGTGATGGCACGGAGGACCAGCGCACCGTCGGCACCGACAACTTCGCAGTCACTGCCGCTCAGGTCTAGCGTAAAATCGATGCAGTCGTCTCTCGCAATCTCCAGTGCGAACGCAGTCCTGCCCTTTTGTTGCTGCTGTGCTATCAGCACGGCGCCGGGCAGCCCCGGGATTGGTGTGCGGGTGGTACGCTGCCCCATTTTACACCACACCGCGTTGATCCAGCGCCAGTTTGGGTTCGGGATCAAAATTCTGGACAATTTCTGGACCTCCTTCTGTCTTCCAGACTTCTGCTTAGAGAGGCGATACCCCTTGGAGTACTCTGCTACGATCGAGAGCCCTACTCGTGCGGGTTTCACCTGCTCTCCTTGCTCAGCTCAGGTCACGACCGAACGGGAACGCAACACGCCACTGGCTTTGCGCGGACGCAAAAGCGCGCCAGATTATTCATCGGAAAGGAGCGGCACGCTGTCGAACCAGTTTCGGCCTCGCGCCGTGACAGCACACTATCAAGCTTACGCCGCGCGCTGCGCGTTCTCCACACTCATTGCAAGGGTGTACAACGATGGCGGAAATATTCGACAGTGATGATGACAGCGTCCAGGATCTTACACAGCCCGAGGTCATCGACCTTTGTGCGGATGACGATGACCTGGCTGCAGCGCTCAACGCCCAGCTCGACGGGCTCGACGAGTACATCGACCTCGCTGACAGCGACAGCGACGACGACGTCCAGTTCGTGTCGCAGAGCCCACCGAAGCGGCGCAAGGTCGAGGAGGAGGAGGTGACCTTCGTCAAGTCGACACCGCCGTCGCGGCCTGTGGTCGACGTCGACGCTGACGAGGCCATGGCGCGCAAGCTTCACGAGCAGATCAATAACGATGACTTCCAGGTCGTCGAGCGGCCGAAGTCGGCGAGCAAGCCGAGCGCCAAGAAGACGCCGCCGAGCAAGAGGAAGAAGAGCGATGGGCCTTTTGGCGGGAGAGACGTCTTGAAAAAACAGCGCCAGGGCCTCTTCGACTTCCTAGGCAAGAAGGCGAAATCGTTACGCATCACAGACATAGTGCCGAACGCTCACTCCGAGCCGAGCTCGAAGCTCTACGAGCGCTTCCTCTCGGCCTACACATTTGCCACGACAAAAAAAATCAAACTATTGTTCCACGGCTCGCCGCCGCAGAACTACCCGAACATCCTGGCCAACGGCCTCGACCCGGGCCGCCGCGGCGCCTCGTCTGGCCAGCGACTCGGCTCAGATGAGTACTTTGGGACCCACGCCGAGGTGTCGACGGAGTACTGCGGCGGCGGGCGCCAGATGATCGTGTTTGCCGTGCTGACGGACCCGCGGTCGACGCGCGAGGGGGGCAAGATCGTCGTGTCCTCGGACGTGTCGCACCAGCTCCCCATCGCGACGGTCTCCTTCGCGAACCCCACGCCGCCGCGGCCGACGGACAAGGCGATGAAAGTGTCGAACGCCGCGGAGAAAGCGCTCATCCGCAAGGACCGCAAGCGCGGGTGGCCCGGGTGATTGTGTGTGTAACTATATGTAGTAACAACAACAATTTAAACAAAGACTATCGGAGCCGCCGGTCGAGGTCCTCGAAGAGCGCCCAAATGAGCGTCGTCTGGAGCGGTCTTTTCGCGAGGCGCGGGAGGAAGCCCGCGAAGAGGCCCTGGAGGCTGTTCGGCATGTGCAGGCCCAGCATCACGCGTGCTCGCACCGCGTCGAAGGGCTGCGTCGCGACGGTCGCGGCCGTCGACGCGAGGCCGCCCGCGACGAGGTTCAGCGTCCAGCCGTCGGCGTAGTCCTTGCCGAGCGCCTGGAGCCGCCGGTAGCCGGCGTAGTGGATCGCCGCGAAGGGCACATTCGTGAGCAGCAAGGGCGGGAGGCCGCGGACCAGCGCCCCGGCGCCCTCGGTCCGCGCGATCGTCGCGAGCGTGTCCACCACACTTTTGTACTGGCGCGCGCCGAGGTGCGAGGCCTCCATGCGCGTCTTGGCGGTAGTTATGGGGCACATGACGACCACGGAGGCGCCGCGCGCAGTGGCGCCGACGACGGCGTCGCTCATCGTATCTGGCGTGCTCCGCGTACGTAGGAAGCGCAGCGACCCGAACTGGATCGCGCCGCCGCCGCCGACGCGCAGCGCCGCCGCCGACGTGCCGCGCCACAAGTTGTGGGCGCCGCCCTCCTGCGCGATCTCCCGGACGGCGTTGACCGCGGTCCGCGGCCGGTCAGCCGCGGCGCATGCCTGTAACCTAGTCCTCACGACGTCAAACGGCTGCAGCGTCACGGCCACTAGTGTCCCGGCCGTTGCGCCGGCGACGGCGGCGGTGGCTCCCATAGTTCGGTAGTGTCGGCTCTGGCCTGTCCAGCAACACAAAGTGCTGCACCGCAGCGCGAGCTTATGATTGCCAAACGGATCGCACAGCCGTGCACAGCTGTGCACAGTATCGTAACGTCCTCAAACGATGCCCACAATCAATCGTGCAAAGCCCTCACCGTTGAAATGGATCTGGTTTTTGAGCTGCGTAAAACCCGAGCCCAAAGCCAAAACCCGAATCGATCGATCGACCAAGATGTACGACAATTAAACAGTAATTGACCCTTGTGGAAGTGCCGTAGTTGACCCTATCTGGGGGGGGGGGGAGTGGCGTATAACATATCCCGTCGACGGGATATGTTAACAGCGGAATGATTAAGCTAGTTGCGCATCCGCCCCTGCTGCTGCCGCACGAGTGCGACGCACCCGCGCTTGTCGCACTTCAGCACCGCGCCCGCCTGCGAGCCGGGCGCGAAGGGGATCGTCTCGTGCGAGAGTAACCGCCACGCGTCATTTTCAAGCGTCCACTTCTGAAAAGCGAGAAGTGTGGCCCCGTTGCCCGTCTCCTCGACGCAGGTCGTGAAGGCCCTGTCGCCGTTCACAAATTCGTCGGCGTCGCCGACTTTCAGGTCGGTCGGCCGCGCGTCGTCCCGCAGTTGCGACTCCCAGGGGTCGAGGCGCGCGCCGGCGTCCAGAGCCGCTGAGACGCGCGGGGCCGTGCCCTCGCTCAGGACGGCCCGCATCGCGGCCAGGTCGCCCGACGTCAGGGCTGCGTAGAACGCTTTCTGCGCGTCCAGCGGTCCCGAACCGCCCTGTAAAGGGGGCAAGGGCTCCACGAAATCCCTCGGCGGCAAGAGCGACCCGAGCAGCTCCAGGAAGTCGGGAGATCCCGTGCCCGAGCCCACGGACCGCCCGGCGTAGCTCAGGGCGAACCAGGCCGCCTTCTTCTCCTTAAACTGGAACTCGCCCCAGCTTTCGTCCTCGTTCAGTAATGTACCGAAGGTCCTCAGGAGGTCGTCGCCGCGCTTCGGCACGAAGGAGGCGTCCTTGTCTGTCATGCCGTCGCCCCGCACGGCTAACACAACGGTGGACGAGGCCTTGATGCGCCGCCTCAATGCCTTGGCCTCGTCCGTCAAGGCGATAAAACTCTCATCATCAGGACACAGCGCCGCCAGCACGCGGGCCGACTTCCGCAAACTCCGCAGCGACGCCGTCGAGGCCAGGCCCGACTGGAAGTCCCGGGCCTCCGCGGGCTTCATCGAGATCTCGAGGTCGCCCACGGCCGCCTCCCGCTCGATCTTCGTCAGGCGCCGCGTGCGCTTGGTGCGCTGGTCCTGGAAGCCGGCTCCCGCGGCGAGGCCGCCCAGCACGTATGCTGGTAAGGGCTCGGGCGGCGGCGCGCCGACGGCGTCGGCCAAGGGCACGGCGCCCAGCAACGCTAATGCTAAAATGAAGAAGAGCAGGATCCGCAGCGGTTCCGATTGGTTCGCGTTGTTGTACCTGACCAGCGTCTCGCGCCGCCACTGCCTTAAACTCACGACGTCGAACTTGGGCTCGGCGAGGTACGCCTCCTTCGCCGCGTCGTAGGGCGATGCGTGCAAGAGCGTCTTATGAATGCGCGGCCGCGGCGGCGCGAAGGCGCGGATGGTGACGAGCAGTGACAAGGCAGCCAGCCTCATTTTGCTGCAGTGTGCAAGCAGTGATGCAAAGCAGCTTGCTGCAGCAGTGTTGCGTACTGATTACGCTTCGCAGCACAATCTCCTTCTCAAGCCTCAGTCTACGCAGCACCACAAGCAGCAGATACTCGACGACTCGTGCCAGCGTTTGTTGAGGGCTCAAAACCCGGCTAAAGCAAAGAGCTATGCGAGCTATGCGAGCTATGCATCCCGCGTGTAGCCATCGATTCTGTGCAATCACACGTCTTCATTGAACATTGCCATAGCACATAAGCGGTGCGGGTTTGACACAGCCGCCTAAATATGGCAGCCTTGGAGCGCTGTGCCCGTACCCTCACGGCCGCGAGCTGCCCCATCTCGCGGGCGCGCGTCGACGGCGTACGGTGGCAGTAGTGAGCTGCCCGGCGCAAGGCTGGGAGCGCGCGCCGCTGCCCCACCAGGCGTGCGACCCGTCGACGCCATCGAGATGCGGCGGCTGCCCCTCCTGCTCGTCACAGCAACGCGCGCCTCGCTGATCCCGCAGAACCCCGACGAGGGGTTAGTGATTGTCGTCGCAAGGGACGAGAGCGACTGCGTGGCCTGTGACACACAGTGGTGGGCGCCCCCGGCCTGCCCGTTGCTCTTCAAGGTCTCGGACCGCGTCGACCGCTGGAAGACCGCGCAGCACACGAATCACACGGCCCCGTGCTTCCCGAAGCAGAAGAATGATGCCTTAGACTCGTGGCCGGTGTGCAACAAGTGCTACGAAGAGCGGTGCTGCGCCGAGAGCGCGGAGGACTGCTGCGTTTTCGACCGGCAGTTCGTCCTCAACGCGGCGGTCCTGGTGTTTCTTGTATTGGTCAGCTGCTGCTGGGGCTGCTGGCGGGGCGAGCAGGAGGCGCGGCAGAAGAGCCCGGCCGTCGCGGCCGCGCCCTAGGCTTTACGTTGTGTGTCTGTGTGTAAAATCCTATACTTTCCAGGAGCGTGTGTTCCTTGGGCCCGCGTCGTCGGCGGCCCTGTGCGCCGTCCCGCGGGAGGAGGCCTATACTCCGAAGTGGTCCCTAGGTGGCGCCCGCTACTCAGCTCCAACCCAAGCCACCGCCAAACACGCGGGCGGCGGGCGGCAGCGAAAAGTAAAACGGGTTTTACTCGTAAACCTGGCAGCCCAACCGGCAAATAGCTCTAGGCCTGTACAATCGCCTACACCGCATACGCCGCTGCATCTATCATCGCATACGTATGCCAAGGCCCTCAGCAGTCCGAACCACTTGGGTTTGATCAGCCAAATCGACGCGGGCAGCCAGATGGTGGGCGCCACGGCAGCCCGACGCATCGACGAGGCCCACGCCAGCCCACGCGCCATCCGGCACCTGATCGACGAAGCCAGAAGCCCCGTGGGGAGCGGGTGGGGCGGCTTCCGAAGCGTTCTCGAGGACCTCGACCCGTCGCCGCCGGCGTCGCCGTCCGAGGTAGACGACGTGTCGGACTCGGACGACGACGGCGAGGCCGCGGCGTGGTGGCGCAGGGAACACGGCGACGCCGCCAAGACCGCACCTGCGGTGGTGCCGGCGCGGAACCGGCCGGCCGCCGCCGACCGCCAGGAGGACTGCGGCTGGGAGGGGCCCACGCCCGACGGCGACCGCGTTCCCCCGCCGCGACGACGCCCCCCGCCGGCGTCGACGCGGAACAGTTTATACGACGTCCTCGGCGTCGCGGCCGGCGCGCCGCGCGCCGATTTGAAGAGGGCCTACCGCGCCCTGGCGCTGCGACTCCACCCGGACAAGTGCGCGTCGCCCGCGTCGAACGCCCGCTTCGTCACGGTCCAGGAGGCCTACGCGACGCTCGGGGACCGGTCGCGGCGCGCGGCGTACGAGGCGTCGATACGATGATAAGAGTGTGTAGTTTACAATTTACTCTATACAGTGCTACGACGCCTCAAACGGCGCCGGAGGTCGCGTTGCGGCTCCGCAGGAGCGTCGGAGAGGCCATGCCCGCGCGCTGGTCGCGCTCGCGCCGGCGCACGAGTCTCGCGCAGCCCGAGTGCCCCCGCGCCGCAGCTAGGGTAGAAGGGGTGCGTCCGTCAGAGTCCACCCTACCGACATCCACGCCCGCGTCCAGCAAGACGCGGACGGCCCCAGCCGCGCCGGCCGCGCAGGCGGCGTGCAGCGGCGTCGCGCCGCGCGCGTCTGCCGTGTCCGGGCCGCAGCCGCCCTCGAGTAATTGCCGCGCGAGCTTGGCGCGGCCGTGCTCGCACGCGTGGTGCAGCGCGGTCCGCCCGTCCGCGTCGGCCGCGTCGGGCCGGCCCCGGTTCGACGCGAGCCACTGGAGCACGGGCCGCTCGTCGCCCTGGGCCGCGTACCTCTTGATGGTCGGCGGCAGCGCAGTGCTCGCGTAGCTCGGCACGACCGACGACGGCCGCGGGTTATACCGGTCGAAATCGTCGGCGCGGCGCTTGATCGCGCCGACGCTACTCTGTTCTCGGCGCACTCTCATGCATCGCAGCAGCTTCCGCAGCAGCCACACCGCTATGACCATTACGACGGCCATTGTAAGTCGCGGTCGCGTTCGCAGCGGCTCCGGTATTGTGAAGCTCTGCTCGTCGTCACGACGATGAAGCGTA
>Ga0209090_10000523_pt1 | contig 24043 bp, 19 predicted proteins | sample ArcticOcean_MG_C_9_FD_187432 | JGI IMG/M metagenome (GOLD analysis project Ga0209090, IMG submission 187432) | Marine microbial communities from western Arctic Ocean - ArcticOcean_MG_CB2_152 (SPAdes) (version 2) | ecosystem: Environmental > Aquatic > Marine > Oceanic | place: Arctic Ocean... | reverse complement strand
ACCTTCCGGACACAACTACTCAGCGAGAGTTAGAGACATTAATACAAAGTCTTAATGCAGATCCTGCAGTTCATGGAATTTTGTGCCAGTTTCCTCTGCCTGAAGGTCTTGATGAAAAAAAGGTTATTCAGACAATTGCTCCGGAAAAAGATGTGGATGGTTTACATCCTCTTAATGCAGGACTGATTGCTATGGGCATACCTAAGTTTATTTCCTGTACGCCATATGGTGTCTTGCAAATGCTAAAAAGGAGTGGAATTTCAACTTCAGGTAAAAATGCTGTTGTGCTTGGCAGAAGCAATCTTGTAGGCCGTCCGATTGCTACTCTTCTTTCCAGTAAGGGTTGGGACGCAACAGTGACTGTTTGTCACTCAAGAACCAGTGATTTGGCTGAAGTTACCTCTCAGGCAGATATTTTGATTGCGGCAATCGGAATACCAGAATTTGTTAAAGCGAATATGGTCAAACCCGGAGCAATCGTGATTGATGTCGGCATTAACCGCATTGATGACCCAAACAAAGCTAAAGGAACCCGCCTGGTCGGAGATGTTGCCTTTGAAGAAGTTGCAGCAAAAGCCTCATTCATCACACCTGTTCCAGGCGGAGTCGGTCCAATGACTATCGCCATGCTGATGGTAAACACAGTTAATGCCGCACGCTGGCAAAACGGATTAACTGAAATGGATTTATAAAAATAAATCTTTACTGAATTTTTCAGCCATTAGACCTGTTCTACTAATAAAAATAGAAATTTGAGAGAAGGAAACTATTATCCTAAAAAGAAAAATATTTGAATATTTTGATTTTAACAAAGTTTTCGATTGAATTTTCAAAAAAAACACAATATATATGATGTGTCGTACACTATAGTTTAGTGACGTTATGGGGATTGTCCCTCTTCCTCCAGGTTTGTACTGGGAGGATTTTCAATAATCTGATCCGGACAGAGTTTCGGATTTTACATAAGGAGTATGTTATGAAAAAATTGTTTTCCACCATCCTGCTGGCTGGTGTAGTACTGTGGAGCGCTTCACAGGCAATGGCTTACAAGCCGGCTGTGGTTTTTGACATGGGTGGTAAATTTGACAAGTCTTTCAACGAAGGCATTTGGAATGGCCTGGAAAAGTTTCGCAAAGAAACTGGGATTAAGTACCGTGAATTTGAAGTTCAACAGGAAGCCCAACGTGAGCAGTTTTTACGTAAACTTGCAAAACGTGGTTCCGACCCGATTATTGCAGTTGGTTTTGGGCAAGCTTCAGCACTGTCAAAAGTTGCTAAAGAATTCCCAAATACAAGATTCAGTATCATTGACATGGTAGTAGACCTGCCAAATGTACAGTCTATCATCTTTAAGGAACATGAAGGTTCATTCCTGGTAGGTGTTTTGGCTGCATTGAAAAGTGAAACAGGAAAAGTTGGTTTTGTTGGCGGAATGGATATTCCCTTAATCCACAAATTTGCTTGTGGATATGTACAGGGTGTCAAATACATAAACTCCAATACTACTGTATTTCAGAAAATGACTGGATCAACACCGGCTGCCTGGAATGACCCGGCACGTGGAGCAGAGTTGGCAAAAACAATGTTTGACAGTGGTGCTGATATCGTTTACGCTGCTGCCGGAAGTACAGGACTAGGTGTTTTGCAGGCTGCTGCTGACAACAAAAAACTTTCTATAGGTGTTGACAGTAACCAGAACTACATTCAACCAGGTTCAGTTTTGACCTCCATGCTCAAGCGTGTCGATGTTGCTGCATACGAAGTATTTAAAACTGGACATGACGGTTCCTGGAAAGCAGGATTTAAAATTCTTGGCCTAGCGGAAGATGGTGTGGGTTGGGCACTTGATGAGCACAATGCCAAATTGGTAACCAGTGCTATGGAATCCAAAGTGGAGCAAGTCCGTAAAGGTATCATCTCTGGTTCAATCAAAGTACATGACTACATGAGCGACAATAAGTGTCCTGCACAGTAGTCTAGTAAAGACGGGTGACTAAATTATTTAAGTGTTTAGGGTGATGTTTTACATCACCCTACACCCCTCTACCCATTTTACCCTGCACCCAACTCTTTTTTCATGCCTTCTCAAAAAATAATCATTGATACAGATCCTGGTCAGGATGATGCTATTGGTATCTTGCTGGCAATGGCTTCTCCTGCAGAGCTTGATATTCTCGGAATTGTCACAGTTGCCGGAAACGTTCCATTATCATTAACTTCCAGAAATGCGTTGATGCTCTGTGAGCTCGCAAACAAAACAGAAACTAAAGTATTTGCTGGATGTTCACGACCGCTGGTACGGCCTTTGGTCACAGCAGAGCATGTGCATGGGAAAACAGGGTTGGACGGTGCAGAGCTTCCACCACCAACAATGTCCCTGCAAAAGCAGCACGGAGTGGACTGGACCATTGAGACCTTACTGGAAGCTGAAGACAATTCAATCACGATTTGCTGCTTTGCGCCTTTGACAAATGTAGCAATGGCTATGATTAAAGCTCCACAAATCCTGCCAAAAATTAAAAATATCGTAATGATGGGAGGAGGATATTTTGAAGGCGGAAATATCACCCCCACTTCCGAATTTAATATCTTCGTAGATCCACATGCTGCCAGTACAGTTTTAAGCTGTGGCCGTCCACTTGTTATGCTACCACTGGATGTAACACACAAAGCACTGATGCAGCGTAAATGGCTTGAAGACTTGAAAGCTCTGGGAACTCCAGTCGGTGATGCTGCTTTCGGTATGATGAGCTTCTATGAGAGATTTGATCTCGAAAAATATGGTTCCGGTGGTGGCCCTCTACATGATCCTACAGTGATTGCATATTTGCTCCAACAGGAACTTTTTGAGGGAAAGTTTGTCAATGTTGAAATCGAAATTAGTTCCGAACTCACAATGGGTATGACGGTGGTCGACTGGTGGAAAGTTACTGACCGTCCGCCAAACGTAACTTATATCAATCAAATTAACGCAGATGGGTTTTTCCAATTGATTTTGAAACGTCTCGCCATACTTTAAAAACAAGTACCCTTGTATGTTTCAGGAAACAAGACACGGCACCAATCCTCAATTATAAACAAACTCAGCCACAAAAAAATGTCTCCTGTAGCCATTGAGCTAACTGATATTAATAAATATTTTGGCAACGTCTGCGCTAACAAAGACGTTTCGCTCAAGGTTGAGTCCGGAACCATTCACGGTATTATTGGTGAAAATGGTGCAGGAAAATCTACTTTGATGAGTATACTTTATGGTTTTTATCAAGCAGATTCAGGTGCAATTGCCGTACAGGAAAAATCGACGGAAATTCGCAGTGCCCATGATGCAATTGCTGCAGGAATAGGCATGGTACACCAGCATTTCATGCTGGTAGATACTTTCACTGTACTTGAAAATGTTGTCCTTGGCACTGAAACTGGATTTTCTCTGCAGCAATCAATGCAAAAAACTGAGCGAGAACTTCAGCGTTTGGAGAAAGATTATCATTTGGAAGTTGATATCAATGCTGTGATTAACACTTTACCAGTTGGACTTCAACAGCGTGTAGAAATTCTCAAAGCACTCTATCGTGGAGCTGATATTCTAGTTCTCGATGAGCCCACCGGTGTCTTGACACCACAAGAAGCGGATCATTTATTTCGCATTCTCAATGAGCTTCGTGAACAGGGGAAAACAGTAATATTAATTACCCACAAACTCCGTGAGATCATGGCCATTACGGATAATGTTTCCGTGATGCGTCAAGGTGAAATGGTTGCACACCGCAAAACTTCCGAAACAGACAGAGAAGAATTAGCAGAATTGATGGTAGGGCGAAAAGTCCTAATGCAAGTCGATAAAGCACCAGCAAAACCAGGAAGTCCTATGTTGACCGTAAAACACCTGGATTATATAGATGATTTCGGTGTTCGCCGTGTAAAAGATGTCAGCTTTGAGGTCCATTGTAGTGAAATTGTTGGAATTGCTGGCGTCTCCGGAAATGGTCAGTCAGAACTGATGGAAGTAATCACTGGAATCAAACCATTTAAAAAAGGCCAAATCCAGATCAGTGGACAAACTATCACTTCAACCGTTAGAGCAGATGCTGCAACAATGAGACGATTTGGAATGGCACATGTTCCTGAAGACCGTCAGCGCAGTGGCTTGGTCACATCATTTTCTGCAAATGAAAATATCATATTGGGCTACCACAAAAATCCTTCCTATAACAATTTTATTGAAATGGATAGAAAATCCATCATACAGTCCTGCAAAAAACAGATGGATCATTTCGATGTACGCCCGGACAATCCTCTTTTGAGAACTTCTCTCTTTTCCGGAGGCAACCAGCAAAAACTTGTGGTTGCAAGAGAATTGGAGCGAGATCCTAATTTATTAGTGGTTGGACAACCAACCCGTGGAGTTGATATAGGGGCTATTGAATTTATTCACCGCCAAATTATTACCATGCGAGATGCCGGAAAAGCTGTTTTGCTTATTTCAGTGGAACTAGATGAAATCCTTTCATTAAGTGACAGAATCTTAGTCATGTTTGACGGACAAATCATGGGAGAAATACTGGCAAAAGATGCTGACGAGCGAGAAATTGGACTGTTGATGGCCGGAGTACGAAAGGAAGCGGCATGAACGAACGTAGGACTGAGACCCTGGTGGTTACGTTAGTTACTGTTACCAACCTTTTTATTGCGTTTTTTATTTCTGGTATTGTGATTTGGGCACTGGGAGAAGACCCCTGGTTTGCACTAAAAACCCTGCTTTATGGTGCCTTTGGATATGACGAAGGCTTGGGCTATACACTTTATTACACAACCAATTTTATTTTCACCGGTTTGGCTTTTGCGATAGGATTCCATTGCGGTTTGTTTAATATTGGTGCAGAAGGTCAGGCTTATATTGGTGGACTTGGAGTAGGTCTGATTTGTCTCTGGCTGGAAGATTGGTCTCTTTGGCTGGTCTTTCCATTAGCAATACTCACTTCGATTATATTAGGAGGAATTTGGGGTGCAATTCCTGGTTATTTTAAAGCTAAACGCGGCAGCCATGAGGTAGTCACAACCATCATGTTCAACTTTATCGCTTCAGTTATCATGGTGAACATCTTGTCACATGTCTTAAGACCTCCCAAAGAGATGTCACCTGAATCCCGTGAATTTGCAGAGGAGGTTTGGATTCCGCAAATGCATGAAATATTTGACTTGTTTGGAATTAATATTACACAGACTCCACTAAATGGAACTTTCTTCTTTGCGCTAATCTGCCTGGTGCTGGTTTGGCGATTTATTTGGTACACCCGCTGGGGCTATGAAATTCGGACAGTTGGTACAAATGATACTGCAGCCGTTTACGCGGGAATCAGCGTTTCCCGTAATATTATTCTGGCTATGTTTGTTTGTGGTGGATTGGCAGGATTTGTGGGTATAAACGAAATTATGGGTTCCAGTCACAGAATCATGCTTAATTTCCAGGCCGGTATCGGATTTACCGGAATAGCAGTTTCACTGATTGGCCGTAATCATCCATTAGGGATTTTGCTGGCTGTCCTGTTGTTTGGAATTCTTTATCAAGGTGGTGCAGAGTTGTCATTTGAAGTACAAGCTATTGACCGTCATTTGGTTGTATTAATCCAAGGTTTGGTTATTTTATTTGCCGGAGCGCTGGAAAACCTTTTCCGGCCTCAAATTGAGTATTTTGTAAAACAGCTGGTACGCCAGTAAATATATATTTCGGCGGCTGTCGATAGAGCCTCCGCATTCATTTTGCTAAAGAGCAGTTAACTAACCGTCAACATTTAACCATCATATGTGGACTGATCTACTATTAATTTTAGATGCCACTCTCAGGATTTCTGTGCCCTTTGTTTTAGCAGCAATGGGTGGTATTTTTGCAGAACGTTCAGGCGTCATTGATTTTGGACTTGAAGGTAAAATGCTCGGTGGTGCCTTTGTAGCTGCAACTGTAGCACATTTGACTCAATCTGCCTGGTGGGGACTTCTGGGATCTATCGGTATTGGAATTATATTTTCAATGATCCACGGTTATGCCAGTGTCAGCAAAAGAGGGAATCAAGTTGTTTCCTGCGTAGCTATAAATATTTTTGCAATGGGTTTGACTGTGGTTCTTGCTAACGCCTGGTTTCACATGGGAGGAAAAACTCCACAACTTCCCAAAGAAGCCCGTTTTATGTCCATTGAATTGCCCTTTGCAGAAGAGTTCCGGAACATTCCTATCATAGGAGAAATTTATTATGAACTTATCAGCGGCCACAATGCTCTGGTTTACATAGCCTTTATAGCAGTACCAATTACCGCATGGGTTGTATTTAAAAGTAGTTTTGGTTTACGTTTAAGAGCTACCGGAGAAAATCCCTTAGCTGTTGATACTACTGGAATTTCAGTCAACAAAATTCGTTATCAGGCTTTAATCCTGAACGGAATATTAGGGGGAATGTCTGGAGCATATCTTTCTACAGCACATTTGGCTTTTTTCGTTAAAGATATGTCTGCAGGAAAAGGTTATATTGCACTGGCTGCAATGATTGTTGGTAAATGGCGTCCTTATCCTGCAATGTTTGCTTGCCTGCTTTTTTCTTTTTTGTTTGCAATCAAAGACAAACCTGAAATTTTTGACCTGCTAAAGGGGATCATACCGGTTAAACTTCTGAATAGTTTTTTGGATATGTCTCCTTATATTCTCACAATAATTTTTCTGGCAGGATTTGTTGGAAAAGCCATTGCACCAAAAGCAATTGGACAACCTTTTAGCAAAGAGAAGTAGCAGTTATGATAGGCATCAAGGCAATTGGGACCTATTTGCCGGAAAAAAGGATATCAAATTTTGACCGTATAGAGAAGTTCGACATGACCGAATCTTTTATACGGGAAAAAATCGGCTTCACCGAAGTAGCTCTTAAAGCTCCGGAGCAGAAAACTTCGGATCTGTGTGTCAAATCCTGGGAAAATCTCCTTCAGCAACATCCTGTTTCGCCAAACGAAATTGATTGTCTTATCGTTTGTACTCAAAATCCGGATGGTCATGGTCTCCCTCATACTTCAGCAATTATTCACGACAAGCTGGACTTACCATTAAATTGTGCTGTTTTCGATATCTCTCTTGGATGTTCCGGATATGTTTACGGACTTTCCGTGATCAAATCTTTCATGGAGGCCAACAATTTTCGAAGAGGACTGCTCTTCACTGCAGATCCTTATTCAAAAGTAATGAATCAGGAAGATAAGAAAACGGCAACACTCTTTGGAGATGGTGCAACTGTTACTTTGCTGACAGATGAACCTGTCTTTGAATTCGGACAATTTGTTTTTGGCTCTGACGGCAGCAAAAAGGAAGGTATCGTTGTTCGTGAAGACGGTTACGTTCATATGAACGGACGCGCAGTTTTCACCTTTACAGTACGCATAATTCCGGACAGTATCCGGGAGATGCTGGAGAAAAACTCTTTTGTTATTGAAAATGTAAACCGGTTCCTTCTCCATCAGGGAAGTCTTCACATAGTAAATTCCATCGCCGACAATCTGGGTGTACCACGAGAGCGCTGCCCTTTTCATTCTGGAGCCTATGGAAACACAGTATCCTCATCTGTACCAATGCTTATCGCCCAGGAATATGCCAATCAAGAAATGCAGGTTGCAGTTTTGGCCGGCTTTGGTGTAGGGCTCTCTTGGGCCAGTACTTTGATTTTCAGAAAGAATTAAATCAGGATGTTCCTCAATTCAAATTGGCAAATGCATCCAGAGTAAGATCATCAAAAAGTTCTGCCTCATAACGATGAGCGGCCAGACAGGTTACCATTGCCGCATTATCTGTACAGAGATTTGGCGGCGGATAAAAAAGATTAACTCCTTTCCTGGCTGATTCAGCTTCAAAAGCCAAACGTAATTTTCTACTTGCAGCCAGACCACCTGAAACAGAAATATTGTTAAGCCCGTAAGCTTCAGCTGCATTGAAAGTTTTGTGAATTAACACATCAATTACACTTTGAAAAAAGGAAGCGAGGATGGGACCATCTTCTTGAAGACGTTCTGGAGAATCAAAACTTGAAGACGAAGTTGATTGAGACTTCTCTTTAAATCGCAGCATGGCTGTTTTTAAACCACTGAAAGAAAAATTATGAGTTTTTTTGTGCAGCATTGGACGTGGAAAATCATATACATCCCCTGTAAATTCCATAGCAGCTCGATCAACCACCGGTCCTCCAGGCATTGAATGTCCAAACATTTTTGCTACCTTATCAACGCATTCTCCAGCCGCGTCGTCAACACTTCGACCAATTATTTTATAATCAAAATGTCCTCTTGCATGAATCAACAATGTATGCCCTCCTGCAACTACCAGATGCAGAATGGGGAACTGCATTTCTCCATGCTCGAGAACATTTGCATAAGGATGAGCTTCGACGTGATTGACTCCAATTAACGGACATTGTAAAGTGTACGCTAAGCTTTTTGCGACAGTCAGGCCAACCAGCAGAGAACCTAACAAGCCTGGATAATTGGAAACCGCAATGTAATCAATTCCGGAAAAATCAAGATCTGCCTCTTTCAATGCTCCGGCGATTATGTAATGTATAACTTCCAGGTGTTTGCGCGAAGCTCTTTCAGGAACAACGCCGCCAAATTCTTCGTGTTCCTTATATTGAGAAAGAGTAAGGTTTGACAGTATTTCACGTTTTCCCCGTAAGATTGCAACAGAGGTATCATCAAAGGTGGTATCCAGTCCAAGACCGATTGCTGACATGTGTTTTAACATTTAATGTGTGAATAATGGATATCATCTATGTTCTATGATTGTCCCTCAATCCTCAATATGAAAAGTATATGAAAGTCCTGTATCGTGTCTTTCTGATAATTGTCTGCGCATGCATAATAGTCACTAGCGTAGCTGCCTTTAAAATTTACCGACTGCAGCAGCCTTTTAAAGCAGCAGACGTTCCTGAATGGAAAGTGAAGGAGTTGTCTTCCCAAAAATGGGAACTGAAATCAATCACAGATCCAGAACGCTCAACAACCGCATGGATAGAGAGACCAGAAGGTCAGAAATGTGACACTCTTATTATTGTTGGAGGAGTGGAAGAGGGAGAAAATTTATTGGCAGGCGGCGGAAATTGGAAATACACTGGAAACACAATTTTGATGAAACAACCTGTTCATTCTTTTCTCTTGAGACATCATTGGAAAGACTGGAGTCTTCTTGACTGGTGGCAAATTCCAGAGAAAATTCGTTTAGAAACTCGTCATACTCTGGGTGCACTTAATGCCCTGCTTAATTATGTCCACGGGGGAACTCGTTCTGACCCACGTTTTACAGACAAGGTGGTACTGGCCGGAGGTAGTGTTGGTGCAGCATTTCCGGCTATACTTACCAGTTTTGCGCCGGAAAAAGTTGCAGGATTGATGGTTGTCTATGGATTCACAAATTTTCAGCATGTAATTCAACCACTATTGTTTAGTCAAGGATTAATACATTTTGATTTAACTGAAGATTCAGCAGATTTTAGCATAAAAATATCTGGAGTACGTCTGCTTTCATATATCTTGTCATTTGTCATGGGGAATATCTTGAAATATGGAGAAATGGAGTCATATTTACCTGATATTTACAAGACACCAATCCATTTTATCAATGGCACAAATGATCCTTTAGTTCCGACTGAAGCGTATCTCCCTATGTGGGAAAGTGCTCCTGAACCTAAAAGTGAAAAATGGGTTGAAGGAGGCCATTTTAATCCAAGATCCAACAAGGACATGCTCAATATCGGCAAGTTGATGTACGAATGGGCTGAAGCACAAGGAATTCGCTCTTGTTATTCTCAAATCCAATAGTGCGTCACCATCTACTTAATTACATCATTTACTGTAAAAATTTAAAACATCATTTACCAGTATAGCTGGTACACTGTGTTTGTTGTTTGCAACATTGTTTTATTTAAAACCTGCGATCACTATCGTTCATGCTCATATTCCTTGTTGTTTTGGGCTAATAATTATAGAATCTAATTAATGAAATATCGTTTGAAAAAAAGACAACCCTGCGATTCTATACCAAAGACTGAAAAGTGGCTCACAGTTGGAGAGACATATGACAAAAAACTCAGGAATCATTGTCACTCTCAAAGCAGCAGCCACACTTGATGGTAAAATAGCCACTGCAACCGGTTGCTCAAAATGGATTACAGGTGAAGCAGCACGGCAAAAAGGTCACGAATTAAGGAATGAAAACGATGCTATTTTGGTAGGCATCAACACCGTGCTTACTGATGATCCTGAATTGACAGTTCGTGGCATTCAGGAGGGTAGTTCACCGGTCCGGATTGTTTTGGATTCAAAAGCACGCATTCCTGAACAAAGCCGTGTTTTTAAACAGGACGGAGTACCTGTTGTAATTGTTACTGGAAGTCATGCACCTTTGCGCATCTGGCCAGAACTAGCTGATTTAACAATTTTAACTGCTCCCACTAGAACTCCTGATATATTGTGGGTACTTTCGGAAATAAGTAAACTTGGTTTGAAGAGTTTACTGGTTGAGGGTGGCAGCCTGATTCACGCCAGCTTTATAAAAAGCAATACAGTAGATCAGCTTGTATTATTTCTTGCACCCAAAGTAATCGGTGGGCAGAAAGCTTTGTCATGGTGCGGAAATTTGGGTGTCGATTCCGTAGATGATGCTCCTCAAATGGAAATCAGCTCAGTGACTGCTTTGGGAGAGGACTGGATGATTTCAGCAATAATAAAATAACGTGTCATTCCGCTCCTTTAATCTGTTATTTATTTATGCTGTGCTGAGTGGTTCAAAAATAAAACCACCTGAATTTTCATCTAATGTCACATTTAGTTAGCATCTGTACTTGGCATTAAACATATGTTATTACAAATCATATTTTATCTTAGTTTGTATAATTTAAGCTAAAATGACAACTAAAGACGATTTTTTTAATTCTATTGAGGACGCGATTAAAGCCATTGCTCGTGGTGAAATAATTGTGGTAGTAGACGATGAGGACCGTGAAAACGAAGGTGATCTGATTTGTGCTGCTGAAGCAGCTACTCCGGAAATAATTAATTTCATGGCAAAATATGGACGCGGACTTATCTGCCTCCCCCTTGATGCTGAAACTGTAGAACGACTGAATCTGCCATTAATGGTAAACAACAATAATGCAACAATGGGCACCAACTTTACGGTCAGCATTGAGGCCTCTGTTGGAGTAACAACAGGAATTTCTGCTGCAGACCGTGCCCGGACAATTAAAACTGCAATAAACCCTGAGTCTACATTTCACGACATTCACAGTCCAGGTCATGTCTTCCCTTTGTTAGCTCGCCAAGGTGGAGTACTGAGAAGAGCCGGACATACTGAAGCTGCTGTTGACCTTGCACAAATGGCCAAAATGCAGCCTGGTGGAGTGATTTGTGAAATCATGAATGAAGACGGAACAATGTCCCGTGTTCCAGAACTAAAAAGATTTGCAGATCATCATGGATTACTGATCATTACAATTAAAGACCTGATTGAATTCAGAAAGCGTAATGAAACACTGGTTATTAAAAAAGCAGAAGCCTTGCTGCCATCTAAATTTGGAGATTTTAAAGTGATTGGTTTTCAAAGTGTACTTGATGACAGCGATTATGTCGCCCTTGTCAAGGGTGAATGGGAAGAGGATGAACCAGTACTGGTACGTGTTCATTCTGAATGTTTGACTGGTGATGTATTTGGTTCATACCGATGCGACTGCGGACCTCAACTTCATGCTGCAATGGAGATGGTGGAAAGTGAGGGCAAAGGAGTTATCCTTTATTTACCACAGGAAGGACGAGGAATTGGATTGATCAACAAACTTCAGGCATATAAACTCCAGGAAGAAGGAGCAGATACCGTTGAAGCAAATAATAAACTAGGTTTTAAAGACGATTTGCGTGATTATGGTATGGGTGCACAAATGCTGTTTATGCTGGGTGTTCGCCGGATGCGGCTGATGACCAATAATCCGCGCAAAATAGTTGGCATTCAGGGGCATGGTTTGAAAGTAGTGGAAAGGGTACCACTTGAAATGGAGACCAATCCTGGAAATAAAAAATACATGCATACCAAAAAACATAAATTGGGTCACATTCTGAATATTTGAATTTATCTGATAATTCATTTATCGCAATTGTCGATTATTTGTTTCCCACCTAAATACTGTAACATGACTACATATTTATGCATGATTTGTGAATGTGAGTTGAGTGACTATGTTGACAATTTTATCAAATTATTTCTTTGTTATTCTTCACGGAAAATTTCTGTGAAAGTAATATTAATTAGAGAATAAACAATGACTGTAACACAACCAGAATGGGTTGAGGCCCTCAAAAAACCGGCTGCATATCTGCTGAAAAGCCCGAAAAGAATAAAACTTCTGGAAACTACAACATCATATTTGTTTCGGGCAGATGAATGGCTTTACAAGATTAAAAAAACGGGTAATGAGTACTCGACATTACCGGTCAAAGAAGCTTTTTGTCGTGAAGAATGTGCTCTTAGCCAACGTTTTAATTCAAACTGGTCAGTGGAAGTCCTTCCGGTCACTGAAAATAATGGCGTCATTAAATTTGGAGGAACAGGAGGAACAACAATCGAGTATGCTTTAAAAATGGAAGCACTCCCGGATCAGTTGCAACTTGACAAACTACTGGACAAGAATAAAATTTCAACAAATGATATGGTTGGTATTGCAACCAAAATTGCAGATATTCATGCAATTTCTCATGCAAATGACAAAGAAGCAGAAACTGGAAAACCTGAGCCTTTTCGAGCCCAGTGTAACGATTTGCTTTTTCAGTTGAAACGCTATTTTGAGGCATCCATGACACAGCCGATTTTAGATATGATCAGACATCCTCTAGAAAAGTTTATAGACGACAACAAGCGTCTTTTTTCTAAGCGTATGCGCAATGGTAGGATTGTGCTGGGGCATGGAGCTTTTTTACCAGAACACATTTTCTTGAACGGAGATGTGGTTCGTTTAATAAGTCCACAGGAAATAAATAAAAAATTGGTAGTTCTAGACGTGGCAAATGACGTTTCGTCCTTAACAGTTGAACTTACCAGATTGGGGAAGACTGAGCTGTTAGATTCTTTTGTAAAGCAGTATCTTGAAATCTCAAAAGATAAAGATTTACTAAAAATGCTTCCAGTTTTTCAAACCTATTGTGCACTAAAACAGGGTGTAAAAACTTGTGAACTGAAAGTAGCCCAAAAAGATGAAAGTCTTGGTGCCTTAGCCATGGATTATTTCAATCTTGCTGTCAGGTTTTCAAGAGAAATACCAAGAAATTAACTCTTGTTTTACTTTTTTGTTTAGATTAAGACGCCCACCGAAATTTATAAGAAAATCCAGCTACATTTTATCAAAAAAATGAAAGAGGTTTCCAACAAACACAGCTTTGCGCAGATGGAAGAAGAAATTCTAAATTTCTGGCGCCAAAATGATATTTTTCAAAAATCAATCGATGAGCGTCCAAAAGACAAGTCGTTCAGTTTTTACGACGGACCTCCTTTTGCAACCGGACTTCCACATTATGGGCACCTCTTAGCAGGAACCATCAAGGATGTTATTCCACGTTACAAAACCATGAGGGGCTTCCGGGTTGAACGTCGTTTTGGTTGGGATACACATGGTTTACCTGTGGAATTCGAAGTGGAGCAGAGTCTCGGTTTAAATGGTCGGCATGAAATTGAAAATTTTGGGGAAGGAAACTTTAATGAGGAGTGCCGTTCTATTGTTTTACGTTACACTGCTGAATGGCGAGAAACTGTGGAACGCATGGCGCGCTGGGTTGATTTTGACAATGATTACAAAACCATGGACATTGATTTCATGGAGTCAGTCTGGTGGGTTTTTAAGCGACTTTGGGAAAAGGGTCTGATTTACGAAGGAGTTAAGGTGGTACCTTATTCCTGGAGAGTTTCCACTCCACTTTCAAATTTTGAAGCAAACCTGAATTACAAAGAAATTCAGGATCCTTCCGTCACTTTACGCTTTAAAATCAATGGGGAAGAAAATTTTTATTTTCTTGCATGGACGACAACTCCCTGGACATTACCTGCCAATATGGGCCTCTGCGTAGGGTCTAAACTAACTTATTGTAAAATAAGAGATAAAAAAAGCAAGGATTGTTATCTCCTTACTAAGAATCGAATCGAATCATATTTTGATGATGGAAGCTATGAAGTTCTGACTGAAATGAAAGGTTCTGAATTAAAGGGAATGACTTATGAACCACTTTTCGATTTTGCAAAATCCAAAGTGGATACTACAAATGCCTGGACTGTGCAGTTGGATGATTATGTAACTGACGAAAGCGGGACAGGTATAGTACATTTAGCCTGTTTTGGAGAAGACGATGTACGGATTTTTCAGCGAGAAAATATATCTATTTTTGATCCAGTGGATGAAGAAGGCAATTTTATGGATTACATGGAATTTATCGCAGGAATGAATATCAAAGATGCCGATAAATCTATTGTTAAGCGCCTGAAAGAAGAACATAAAATGTTCCGCCATGAGACAGCACAACACAGCTATCCATTTTGCTGGCGTACAGATACACCCTTGATTTATAAGCCGATTTCTACATGGTTTGTAAATGTTGAGGCAATAAAAGACAGAATGGTTACTCATAACAAAACTGTACACTGGGTGCCAGGTCACATTCGTGACGGACGTTTCGGAAAATGGCTGGAAAATGCGCGTGACTGGGCCATCAGTCGAAACCGTTTCTGGGGTACCCCGCTTCCAGTTTGGAAGAGTGAAGACGGGGATGTCTGGTGCTTCGGTAGTGTTTCTGAACTGGAAGAAGCCACCGGAGAAAAAATTACTGACCTACACAAACATTTTGTGGATCCATTGATTATTGAAAAAAATGGAAAAACATATAGACGTGTTACGGAAGTACTAGATTGCTGGTTTGAGTCAGGATCAATGCCCTATGCTCAGGAACACTATCCATTTGAGAATAAAGAACGCTTTGAAGCAAACTTTCCTGCAGATTTTATTTGTGAGGGATTAGACCAGACACGTGGCTGGTTTTACACACTTGCTGTTTTAGGAACTGCATTATTTGACACACCGGCTTTCAACAATTGTGTAGTGAACGGTCTTATTCTGGCTGAAGATGGAAAGAAAATGAGCAAAAGGCTGAAAAACTATCCGGATCCTAACGAAATGCTGAACAAATATGGTGCAGATGCTGTCCGTCTTTACATGCTCAACAGCCCGGCAGTCCGTGGAGAAGATTTACGTTTTACTGAAAAAGGATTAGTTGAAACAACAAGACAGCAACTCCTCCCACTTTGGAATGCACTCGTTTTTTTCAGTACCTATGCCAAAATCGACGGTTGGGATCCGAGTCCGGAAAATCTCTCGGTAAAAAACAGTAATCCCTTGGATCGCTGGATTCTTTCACGATTACATAAACTGATTGCAGAGGTACAGAAAGAAATGGACGGTTATGATCTGAACCGTTCCGTTGCACCATTTGTAGGTTTCATCGACTTGTTGACCAATTGGTACATCCGCCGCAGCAGGAGACGATTCTGGAAAGCAGGTCAGGGTAACGACAAGCAGGAAGCTTATGCTACACTTTACACTGTGCTCTTTGAGTTCAGTAAATTAATTGCCCCTTTCATTCCATATATTGCCGACGGTATTTTCCGTACACTGCGCCTTGACACAGATCACCAAAGTGTCCATTTGGCTTTTTTCCCTGAAGTGAATTCTGCAAAAAGGGACCTTGATCTGGAAAAACGAATGGATTTAGTTTTGTCCACAGTTACTATGGGACGGGCGCTACGTGCCAAACATCAGTTAAAAATTCGCCAGCCCCTGCCAAAAATTTTCCTTGTCACACGTGATCCGGAAGCAAAAAATGTTTTGGAGGAGCTTTCAGAACTCATTTCGGATGAACTTAACATCAAAGAAGTCGTTATAACTCAGGATGAAGAGCAACTGGTTAATTTGAGCGCCAAGGCTAATTTCAAGACTTTGGGGAGGAGACTTGGTAAGAAAATGAAAATTGCAGCACAACTCATTTCTGGATTGGATTTTGAAAACATCCGTACACTGCAAAATGGTAAAAGTATTATTTTGAAAATGGGAGAAGAAACATTGGAATTGACTCCGGAAGATATTTTGATTCAACGTCAGGAAAAAGAAGGATTACTGGTGGAAACTGATAACCTCTTGACGGTTGCCTTGGACACAGAATTGAGTGATAATTTAATTCAGGAAGGCTTTGCGCGAGAGTTTATCAACAAAGTACAGAACATGCGCAAGGATATGGATTTGGAAGTAATGGACAGGATCCTCATCAGTTATCAAAGTTCAGCAAAACTAAACACGGCACTGGATGCTTTTTCAGACTTTATATGCAAAGAAACTCTTGCTAACCGACTGCAACCCCAGGGAACACTTGATGGCACAGAGTGGGATTTAAATGGTGAGTCCTGTAAGATCAAAGTAGAACTTAATTTATGAATCCTCTCATTCCCTGCTTACGCAGCTCATTTACACAAACTTCTCAACAGTTAATCTAACAGACCTGATAATTCATATTATATTTAATTGAACATTTGTCCGGAGTGTAATTCAGCCATTTTTCAAATCAAGCATTCGATTCTTCTGTAATCTGTTTTGAAAGATTCTGTTTTAGCAGTTGTTTCATTGTATTATAAGTTTTAAGATCTTTCTGAGACAACTCTTCTGCAATTTCGAGAGCCCTCGGCATTAACATTTCCGGCAAATGGGCTTCATCAACCACTCCCAGATTTTGCGCATCTGCACCTCCAACTCTACGACCTGTCAGTAAAAGTTCACGTACAGCCTGTTTATTGGGCAATAAATCCGCCATCTCGTATAGGATTGGAGACAATGGAATTTTAACGTCAATTTCAGTAAATGCAAACCAGCCTCTGTCTGAACGCATCAGCCGGAAATCCAGTACTGAAGCAAAAATAGCACCACCAGCCAAGCAGTGCCCTGTGATACAGCCAACAGTAGGTAATGCTAACAAGGCCCATCGGCCAAAGACCTCCTCCAGTTCTCTGAATGTCCCTGCAAACTCCTCTGAAGACTGCCCTTTTAACCACTCAAAATCCAAGCCGACACACCATGATTTTGGATCACTGCTTGTAACTATGACAGCAGAATTTTCAGAAACTGCTTCGAGTTCCGCCAGTACTTCCCGATGTGCAGACAGAGCCTCTGGATTTAATGCATTTCCAGTTGCAGGATTGTTGAGGGTAACAATGAAAATATTGCCCTTTTTTTCAAATTCTAATACTGCCATTTTTCACTTTATTTTATAATGTCCCGGAGTTTAATTTTCTTTGGTTGAAGATAATAATCTAGCTTATTGTTGGAAATATGCAAGAAGAACAGAGATAGAAAAAATAGAAAAAACAGTGGAAATGAAAGCTGTTCCACTTGATACTGACTGCCCCACATTATAGCGACTGGCAAATAAAAAAGGGTTAACTCCCGTCGGCATGGCCGCTAACATCACCAGTACCTGAACCCAGGTAGTGTTTCTTATATCAAAAACCTGGGTCGCCAGTACCCCTACAATCAGAGGATGTATAATAGTCTTCATTATTACAAACAGAGGTACTTCCTGCCATGGTATATTTTTTCGAAAACTTACTAACGTTGCCCCGAGTGCAAACAAAGCGCAGGGAGTAACAGAGCTTCCCAGAAGCCTTACCATTTCATCCAAGGGTTTCCAAAAAGTTATTTCAAAAAAATTGCACACTAAACCGGAAAGTAAACCAATGATGAGAGGATTGGTGAACAATCCATACGAAGCTTTAGTAACAACTGTTTTAATAGGTGCTCTTCCACTTTTTCCAATTTCAAGCATGATTGTGAAAAGTGGCACCATAATGATGCCATGTGTACCAATAATAATGAACAAAGGTAAAACAGCCTGATCACCAAAGGCAAGCAAAATGATTGGAATTCCAAGAAGAACTGTGTTGGAAAAACTTCCGGAAAAAGCATTGATCACCTGCTGGGAAAAAGTCCGTTGCCAGAGTAAACGCGTTAACCCTAGCCCTGAAAATAATATAATGAACGTCCCCAAATAATATGCAGCCAGATAATTCCATGGTATTACCTCAGGAAGACTCGTAGTAGCAAGAGTACGCAGCAAAAGCATTGGTACAGCAAAATCAAAGACATACCGTGTTAGTCCTCTTACTGCAGTTTGATCAAACCATCCAAAGCTGGCAGTAGTATATCCAATCAATAAAATACCGAAAATTGGTAAAATTATATCAAAAACAGGTCCGTACATTTTTATAATCTTTGTAAGATGGAGCCGGATTAAGTATCCAATGAATTGAATTCATCAAAGCAACTGTCCGGTAATGGCGAGCAGTAAAATTATTGAACAGTTCTTTGAATGATTATGCTAAACTTCTTGCTTTTCTGTACCCAAAGGTTTTAAGAAGATCAGCAGTTGGGGCAAAAGCGTCAAGGCAGTCATAAGGGCAATCAGCATCGCCAGTCCTGTCAACAAACCAAAGTAGATGCTGGGAATAAACTCTGAGAACACAAGAATCGAAAAGCCGATGATAATCGTGATTGAAGTGTAATACATAGCATAACCGATACTTTCATGAGAACGATGCATGGCGGCAAGATAGTTGTGGTCTATAGCAAATTCATGCCTGAAGCGGTGGATATAGTGAATGGTGTTATCAACTGCAATACCAACGCTAATTGCCGCGATTGTAATAGTCATCATATCCAATGGAATTCCAATCCAGCCCATGAATCCCAACACCACTCCAATTGAAAGCACATTTGGGAAAATCGCTATCATTGCAATTGTAAATGAGCGGAACAGAAAAATGAACATGATTAAGAATGAAATAATGACTGCACCCAAAGTGATAATTTGTGATTTGAAAAGGCTTTGCAGCATATTGTTATAGAGCACAAGTAAATTTGAGAGATGCCCTTTTTCTTCTGGAATATCCAGTTTGGTTTTCAAATCATGCTGAATTTGTAGTAAAAGCTCATTGCGACGTAGATTTGGTTCAGAATCACGAATACGGACAGAAAACCGAGCCTCATTATTTTCGACGGAAACGTAAGGATCTAGAATTATTTTTCTGAAGCGTTCCGGAAGTTCATTGTAGAGCAGAGCAAGTAAGAAATTATCAAGAGATTTTCCTGAATTAAGCGTTCTTCCAATTTTGAGCATAGTACCCAGAGAAAGCACTTTACCTGTTTGTTCCAGGCCATTCAGGTAATCGTGAATTCTTTCTATCTTCTCCATTTTTTCTGCAGTGAACCAATATTGTGCTTCACTGGCAGTTTCCTCAAACTCTTCCTCAAAGGAATCAAACTCTTCCTCATCTTCCAGTTTAGCTTCTGGTTTAGTATCTTTCTTGACCGGCAATGTTTCTTCCAAACTCTCATCAAGTTCCACCACTAAATCAAGTGTTGTTGTACCGCCAAGTTGCTGGTCAATCACCTTCATTCCTTGGTATATTTCTGTGGACTCCTTGAAATAGTCAATGAAGCTGTTTTCTACATTCAGTTTGGATGCACCGACAATACTCAGCATTAATGCAGCAACACTGAGGAACATTATTGTCTTACCGTGACGTTCTGTGATATCAGCAAAGATTTTTGTCAAGGCAAAGCGGGATTCAAACGAAGTATTAGGCATTGCCTTTGGCATAAGTATCAGCAGTACCGGAAATATAAGAAATGTCAGAAAGAGCGACACACCTATTCCGGCACTCATCATCCAACCAAAATTCATGACTGGTAAAATTCCGCTCAGAACCAGTGAGCCAAAACCTACCACAGTGGTCAGTACTGCAAAGGTGCAGGGTCTGGCCATAAAAATTGTAGAGTCCAAAACCAACTGGCGTTGATCCATGTTTGGATTTAGTCCTGCCAATTCACGATAACGGACGATTAAATGAATAGTAATCGCCATTGTAATTATTAGCTGTATAGAAATAAAATTTGAAGAGATAACTGTCACTTCCCAGCCAAAAAGCCCCAAAAATCCACTGGTCGTGACTACAGAAAAACTGCAGGTAATAACCGGAAGTAAAATCCAGCGAAACTGCCTGAAAATAACCCAGAGTGTGAGAATCAAGAAAACAAATACCGCACTTCCAAAAACCTGCAGGTCACTTCTGATGAAGGTTATTAAATCATCTGCAACCATGCTTGCACCACCCAGAAATATCTTAGCATCTCCACGGTATTTCTCTGCAATCTCACGTACTTGAGATATATTATTGTGCTCAACCAACCGCATTTTGTCACGGTGATTTTTGAAATCCAACAGCACTTTATCCAATTCTATCTGCTCCGGAACACTCAGTGTTGCCTCTTTTTCTTTTTTTCGTAAACTATTCCTCTGCATCAGTAATTCACGATACAAATGATCGTCATGCAGATTTATAAGTAATGCAGTAGTTTTAAAATCCGGACTTACTAGATTATCACTGTAGATTGGACTGTTAAGAAATTCTTTTTTGGCAAGAGCTTTATCTATTCCCGGCGATTCCAGAGTAGGAACATTTTTTATCAGTTCCTTAATTGGCTTTGGAGGACTTTCCAACAGTGGAACATTCAGGATGGACATTACTGATTCAACTCTTTCCAACTCAAGCAGTTCTGCACTTAGTTTTCTCAATGAGTCAAGTGTTGAATCTGCCAGTAAATCTGCATACGGAGAGTAAGTTAAAACAAGAAAATCACTGCTACCGTAGCGCTCATTTACTTTACGTGTAAAGGCTAAATCCTTGTCATCTTCAAGCAACAGAGTTTCTGCAGACGCGTCAATTTCTAAATACTGCGCTTGATACCCCAATGACGAGACACAAATAAGCAATAATAATAAAATACTTTTAGGATAACTAAGAATAACTTTGTCGTAAAATTGTCTCAACATTAAGACCCCAACTCAGTTGAAGAACGAAGGCGTTCAATTAATTTTTCCAATGACTCTTTTTTTAAAATTCCAGAAAACTGCGAGCGGTAAGTCTGTACAATACTGACACCAAGTATAACAGCATCATAAACCATCCAACCTTTATTCTTTGACTTGTAGAATTTAAACACCATTTCAAGTTTTGTGTCTATGCCAACAATATTTGTCAGTATTTCCACTCTATTTTTTCCAGTCTTTCTAGCTTCTACTACTTCAACTTCTTCATCTGTATAAAGGTCTAATTTGTCCAGATAAGATTGTTTGAGTCTCTCTACTAATAATTGAGCAAATTCCACCCTGCCTTCTTTACTTAATCTTTTCCAGTGTTTTTTACCTAGACACAATTTAGCCATCAAATTAAAATCAATTAAAGCACCAAGCTTTTTAAAAATTGCTATTTTTTTTTCTTCCTTACTTAAGTTATCCGACCTGAGCATTCTAATTATTTGGTCAACTTTTACACTTGTCATTTCCTTGATCTCACTTGCTTCATCCGCAAATAGATCATTTGAACCGTAAAAGAATGATAAAATTGAGAGGAGAAAAACGTTGATTATAATTTTTTTTGCAGTTTGCATGGTTATTCCCTGATTAATTTAGCTCGATTCTGCTCATAGACATCTCTCAAAAAAGGATAGAGTTCAATAGCATCTTTTTTAAGATTTTCGTATTGTCCAATACGCAGAGATTCGCGGTTAATAGTTTTTAAAAGTGTTAATTCCGTTTGCTGAAGTGTCTGTCTGGATACGCCCAGAGATTCTCCTTCTTGTTTGGGAAAATTATAAGGCCGAGTTTCAACATAGTTCACAGGATCCATTTGCATATCCGGATACAGGCTGAACATGTCCCGTACATTCGAGGGACCCAAAAATGGTAAAACCACATGGAATCCGCCTCCAACACCGTAAAATCCAAGTGTTTGTCCAAAATCTTCTTCATGTGCTTCTAAACCAAACCACTCCTTGGCCGGATCCCAAATACCTAAAATTCCAATGGTGCTGTTAATGCTGAATCTAAGAAATTCGTCACCGGCATTTTTTACTTTAAGTTGGAGAGCATTGTTGACAAAGCGCAAAGGAAAAAGTAAATTATGAAAAAAACTTTTCACACCTCTACGTGCTGTATCCGGAAGTACCCAGCGATATCCACGAGCAACCGGATCTAAAACATAAATATAAAAACCGTCGTTAAAACCCGTCATTACACTGTTGTATCCACTCAGAGGATCAAAAACTTCTTTTTCAGCATCTCCAAACTCGTCCTCAAATTCAGCATCAAACCCATCCTCTTCTTCATCTGTGTCTGTTTCAGACGATGTATCAAGAACTGTTTCGCTTGAAACCGGATTGTTTGCCTGAGCTAAAGCCCGGAATTCCATAAAGGGCATTAACGAAATAGACAGAATCATTAAAAATGTTAAAAATACAAAATTATTTTTTGGCATTGGATGGTGTTTATAATTTTCTTTTCCACTAAATAGAATTTACTTTTTTCTAGCCAAGTGCAAGATTATTACCTACGGACTGAATATCGAATAAAATCAATTCCAGATTATGAACCATTACTGAGAATGAATTTAAAAAAAAGAACCGTATTACATCAAAATGGTGATGAAAGAGTCAGTCCCTCTTAATTATCATTGAAGGATTCAACCTCCATTCATCTCCTGTGAGTAAGCCCACTAATTCTTCACAGTCAGACAGACCCTTAAAAAAAAAATTTAATTTAATTATTTTTTTGTTATAATTAAAATACTAGAATTTTGTAGAATTGATTTAAACTTTGTATTAGTTATAATTCCTACCGAAATTAAATGTTAATAAAATTTCCTGCTAAGACAAGATATTTATTCAACATAGTATTGCCGTTTGTCCTATTATTTCAAGGTGCTTTACCAACGATTGAGAAGCAAATATATATTCAAACTAATTTTGAAGAGTTAATATATGATAAATGCAAAGATTCAGAACATTCCCATCCTCCACTATCCCAAAGAGAAACATCAAACGACCCCGACAAATTTGTTAAGTCAGATTTAAATAATTCTTTTTTTATTAAAAAACCCCCTAAGTTTTTTAAAATTTCTGGTGAAAATAAATTTAAAATATTTACCCCTTTACCAGAATTATTATCAGCACAATTCCCACCAGCAAGAGGACCTCCCTATTTTGAAGTTTAATTTCTTTTAATAATTTTATAACTTCAAATAATTAGTGAAATATGAAAAATATATCTATTGTATTAGTGTGTCTTTTTGTGTCGTTTGATATTTTTGCTCAAGTTGTTCGTCAGAAAGATTCTCATGAGCATGGTGCGGCTATAATAAAGATGGTCATGGAAGAAGAAAAACTTCAGGTAGAATTTGAAGTGCCTTCCGAAAGTTTGATAGGTTTTGAGCATTATCCAAAATCACAAAGCAAGAGGGAGAATTTTAATAAAGCCATAAAAATCCTCTCCGACCCCTCCAAACTTTTCTCGAAAACTACTAAGGCTGAATGTATTTTAGTAGGCATGAATGTTTCCCAAAGCCTATTCTCCCACGAGGAAGAACATGGTGATGAAGCTGAAGAGGAACATGGTCATGATGAGTCAGAAAAAGAAGAAGAACATGGTCATGATGAGTCAGAAAAATCTGAAATTCATTCCGAATTCAAATCAAACTATTCCTGGAATTGTCAACATTTAGATGAGATTGATTCTATAGGAACTCAACTAATGACCTTTTTTCCCCAGATTGAGGAAATTCGGGTTAATTGGATTTCTAATAATGGTCAGGGTTCACTTGAGTTAGAGTCTAAGGATGATCGAATAAAAGGATGGAAATAATTCATGGCTGAGACAATTTTAGATTTTAAAAATGTTTGTTTCAGTTGGAAAAATTCTGGCAGAGAGTTATTGAATCTGCCAGAATTGCTCGTGAAACAACATGATCATGTTTTTTTGCAAGGACCAAGTGGAAGTGGTAAGTCAACCTTACTTGCTCTTGTTGGTGGAATTTTAGTTTCAGAATCAGGAACCCTTAAGG
>Ga0209090_10000521_pt1 | contig 24048 bp, 22 predicted proteins | sample ArcticOcean_MG_C_9_FD_187432 | JGI IMG/M metagenome (GOLD analysis project Ga0209090, IMG submission 187432) | Marine microbial communities from western Arctic Ocean - ArcticOcean_MG_CB2_152 (SPAdes) (version 2) | ecosystem: Environmental > Aquatic > Marine > Oceanic | place: Arctic Ocean... | reverse complement strand
CCACACTTGAACTTTCGCCATCAAAACAAGCCTTAGAGGGCTGGTTTTCTACCCTTTGAAAGTGTCCGGCAATCAGTTGATTGCAGTGAACATGTCATCCGGCATTTCACCAGCGAGTTGGAGAGCACCCGTGGCAACCGCGTTGATTGGTTCATCAACACACCAAACATTGACATCACCGATATCAGATATTTCATCAGCCATTCGAGCAGCAACACCTTCAATCAAAGAGCCGCCACCAGAGAGGATGATGTTGTTTCGGAGAACCGGTTGGTATTCAGGGTCTGCCTCAGCAACAATCCGCTTGATTGCATTACCAATTTTAGGAATAATCAATTCACATGCTTCATGGACAAGGTCGCCGATATCGACAACTTGCTTCTTTCCTTCAACGGATAACTCAACCATTGCTTCACGGTCTTCGTCGCCAACGTAGGAAACTTCTTCCTTCCACTTGCGAACCATGTCCTTGGTAACTTGAGCACCGGTGTACTTCTTTTGAATGAGTGACATGAGTTCAAGATCCAACCAATCTCCAGCTTCTTGTATGGTAACTTGGTCTTCATCACTCGGGAATGTTCCACAGATTCGTGCAATATCGGTTGTTCCTGCGCCAATATCAACAACAATTGAACTTGCAATTTCACCAATACCAAAGGCGGTTGCGAATGGCTCGGTAACGACCATGATGGCGTTGACTTGTCCACGGAGCGTAGCAACGAGGTTGGACTTATCTGTGAACGAAACGTGGCTTGGAGAGCAGATGACACCGTAGACTTCATCGAATTCTTCAGGGTCTACAGTTTCCAAGAGGTGGGAGACGAAAGCCTTGGCCGCTGCCAAATTTGCTTCATCATCTTGTGCAACTCCAGCAGCCATAGGGCGGTAGAGGTTACATGCGAGTTTATTCTTGAGGGCATCGTTTCCAAACAGAACATCTCGTCCGAGGAAGTTTCGTGCGATAGGGTCTTTTGGGCGCCCGACAACAGTTTCGATTGTGTGGCTAACGCCAGCACTTGATGCAATAGTAGATTGATAGGTACCTAGGTCAATTCCAACATATAAACGGTCACTCATATTCTTCACCTTCCGCATTGCGGATGTGATGGCGTGGATGCCATCACCCTTCAAGGTTCACCTTTACATCTGTTGCTTGGTTGACCAAAAACAAGAGCAATATCAGTCCCCAGTCACTCGGTTTCATCCGTCGATTGCCCCGCGTAGTAACCTCCACCATCTTCAAAAGCCGGTAGAACCTTTACTCCCTCATTTTCTCTCCGAATACTCCAACTTAATTGATACATCAAAACAAAGCCAGCAACGATGCCAATAATCCCCCACCCAAACGCTCGGTTTTGTGAAGCAACACCTTCTTCGGGCGGAGAATACACGTCGCTATTTTCGAGCAACGGATTGTTCCAATGACTGGTAAAAGTGACATCGTCTCTAAGCAACAGAATGTCGTTCTTTCCTTCAGGGGAAAGGTTCCGGCTTTGCGCATGAATCTCCATCTGTAATAACTCGCCGCGAATATCCCATAGGGGTAAATTCTTTGGGACATACCACGTACAGGAAAACGTTCCGTTCACAACGTTTTGTTTCAAACAAGATGCTATTGAATACGACCCACCAGAACTTGCATTGTCTAAGACATGGATTTCAGCCCCAGTATCAAATGCGTCGCCATCTTTATCTTCAACACTCCACTGAACAAGGAGGGCATCATACCATTCAACACCTTCTTCAGGAGACAAGACGAAATCGATTGAAGGGAGCGAATCTACAGGCCTACACCCGAGCAGATCTACAGGCCACAATGGCGAAACGACAACGGTAAAACACTCATCGGTATCATCGAATACCCCGTCGCCATCCGAATCATCGATACATCCATCTGAATCACTATCAAACGAGCTTGAGTTTTCATTTGGACACGCATCAACATTGTCACCAATAGAATCTTCATCAGAATCATCAATACAACCATCCACATTGGAATCCCAGCCACTGGCGTTTTGGTTTGGGCACACATCAAGACTGTTTGCAACGCCATCATCATCTCCATCATCCCATGAATCCGAATCGCGTTGAACGCCCTGAACTGCCAAAGCAAAACCAACACGATTCCCATCGATTCCCACAGAGTTGTTTTGGCCACCGGGAGAGATATAGCGGGCGCGAACTTCAACCTCGATCCATTCGACACCTTCAAGATCATATTCGGAAAGCGAAACAGCCAGTGTAGTTTCATTCGTCATTGGAAACAATGTTGTGTTTGTGAAATGAACCAGTTCTGAGAAATAGAGTGTAGAATCGCCATTATTTTGGTATTCATTCGCTACAGCAATTCGACCATCAGAAAGCCGGACAATGAGTTGAAGGTCATCGACCAAATGAGGCTCAGGTGCTGCGGCCCAAGCCAATCGAGCATCAAAGGGCCCACCCGAGAGGTCGAATCGTTCCACCCACGCCTCTCCGGTTTTCAAAAACGGACCAGCGGCCCCCGACCCATCCCAAGGCGCGGCCACTAAATTTTCCAAAGCTTCAGAATCACCCTGTCTTTGCTGCAACCATGCTTGCGGACTTTGTTCAAGTAGGCGGAATGAATCATGAATCCAAAGGTTTTCTGCGGGCGATACATCCCCTTGATGTAATGCATTTTCAATGAGGACTAAATCAACCAACTCTGAGAGATTGAGTTGCCCCCACCCGTCGTAATGGTTTTGTAAAGCAAATTCACCGTTTTCACCGTTTCGAACATTTTGGGCAAGTGGCGTAGTTGCCAGAGAGAGTAATGCCCGCAGTAATGCACCTGAAGGGGAAAAACCAGCGGCAAGGCTGAGATTATTTGTAGCATTCTTCTCATCTCCAACCCACTCAGGCCGCATGGTGCTTACCGACTGAAGTGTCCGGTTTTCTTTTCCAGAAACCCACCCTTGCTCAACCATTTGCTGAATAATTGCTGCGGCACTTGTAGCCGCAGGCGTCGCCATACTGGTACCACTCGAAGAACGTAAACCATCATTGTAAGAATCACTCACACCATCCGCTCGTGCGGATTGAACAGAAGAGCCGACAGCAAGTGCAAAAATCCCATTTGTACCAACTTCCGTGGGGCCAATCGACGAAGAACTCCAGCGTTCCGCGGACTCTGATTTCACCGAGGCACCAACAGCAACGACATTTCTCCCATTTGCTGGCTCAAGGAGTTGCCCTCCATTATTGCCTGGCGCAATAAATGCTAGAGACCAAGGCATCTCTAAAGCCCAAGCATCAAAATCTCCAGTACGTGCAGTGTACGCTGTTGTAGCATCCCCCCATGAATTTGAATGAAGGGTAGCGCCATTCAAACCCGCTTCGACAAGTAGGGCGTCAACATCTGGTGGCACCCAACCTTCTTCAGAAACAATATCTTGGAAAATAAGTTGTGATGCATACGAAAGTGAAGAGCCGTTTTGAGGTAATGCATTTGAACGCATATCATAGACATTGTAGCAAGACAACGTCCCGGCAACATGCGTTCCGTGCCGATAATCCGAATGACCGGGCGTATCACCCGAATCGATTGAATGATTGAGTAGCAACACCTTACGGTGATCGAAACCAGGAACGCCCACTCCATCGGATAAATTCACACCGACGGCGCCAAGTTCTCCAGCAGCAGTCGCATTTCTGAAACAAGCATGGTCAGCATCGAGTCCAGAATCAGCCACAGCAACCACCACCCCACTCCCATTCAACCCCAAATCCCAAGCCGGGTTTTCAGTTGTAAACCCGTGCTGGAGCAGGGAGCCCACTTGCTCATTACGCGCGGAAGTAGGCAAGACAGGCTCGACCCAGAGCAATCCATCGATTGATGAAAGAACCGAAAAACCAGCACCCCACTCGACAACTTCCACATGAGGAATGACCGACGAATACGACTCTACCCGCTGCTCAATACCAATGCCAAACAGTGCGAATTCTGAGACCAATTGATGAACGGCGCCTGCAGGGAGGCGCGGCTCGAAGACAAATCGAAACGAATCGTATTCAGTAAAACGCCCAAGGTCGCCTTTGAATTCAACGCTAGGGGCTTCACCGATATGCACTCCAGGGAAATCAATTGCTTCGACTGAACGCCAAACCAACACTTCAGTCGGATGCACCATCCGGAGTGGCGTGTAGCCCGCATCATCCAGAGACAGCCACAGTTCTTGCGACCAAACCCCTTCATCGAGAATCAATACTTGCTCTTCCCCCGAAGCCGGTCCAGGTAACAACGATGGCCCAAGGCCTTGAACCAAGGGCAGCAACAACAGCATTGTGACAAACAAAGCGGGTCGCATAAACCCAGTTGAACCGTCTAACTTTGTCAATCTCGCGGTCAATCTCTACAGAAAATGCGCGACGGCGCGTTTAAGTCGGGTTTGCGAGTCGCCCACTTCGATGAAGGCCTTTCGCGTAACAGGAGTCGCACCATTTGGTAGCATGCGCCAAGCATTTTCTTTAGACCTACCAGCTTCCGATGCTGGCGATGCAGAACACCGCACATATTCCATTATGGGCTCCCGGCACAAGGCTAACCGCCGTGCTATCGATATTACCTCAGTCGAAGAAATCGACCCACGGACTTCCACCGAACCCCGTGTCATGCACCATTTCCGAGAAGAAATCACTGCTGCGGGCGGACAACTATCCTCTCTAAGTGAAGAAGAGTGAAACCTTCGCGGGCTTCTTCAATGACGACCACTTCGGACAATGTGAGCCGCATGGTCGAACGAAGCGAGTTACAAAAAATGGCGCGTACTATTGACGCCTACCGAAAACAACTCGACGACCTCAACGCTCGGGCTGAACAAGTCTCGGCCATCATCGAAGAGCACCAACTCACTACAGGAATCCTTCACAGCCTCCAAGAGTCGAGCAAAACCGGTCGAACGGGCGCACGACTTTCAATCGGCTCCGGTGTAACCTTGAATTATATCCATGAAGGCGAAGAGGAGGGAACCGCACTTGTCGATATCGGTAGTGGCGTTTTTGGTGAAAAACCGTGGTCAGAAGCGCATTCAATGACTCTTGAACGAAAGGAAGGCATCACTTTACTCCACAAAGACCTCTCGGAACAAGTGACGAAATTAGAAGTAAAAATCACCGTCTTGGCTGAAGAATTCAATGCTGCTGCTGAACAACTCCAACCACCCCAACCAACTCAACCTTCAGCAGCCACCACAGTCGAACCGCCTTCATCACCTATGCCCGATGAGAAAGAAACCCGTCGCCCACAGCGACGTGGTAGTCGATTTGGAAACGAACTAACATTGGATGATTGAGGGAATAACATGGGACTTTTTGATCGTTTTCGAAAACGCGTAACCGAAGTGGCCGCTGAAGTCGATACCGACGAACTTTCAGCCGCTGAAGATTCCCAAGAAGCACAAGCTGCCTTAGTTGCAGCCCAGAGCCAACCCCCAGAAACAACTCCCCCGGACAAAGAAACTCAACCGGTTGAACAAGAGATTGAACAAGAGACGGATGCCGAATGGGAAGACCTCGAAGCATTGGATGAATCCGAGCCCCAGGATGTACCGAGGGATGAATGGGAAGATTTTGATGAAGAAGAAGACATTACTCTCCCTGCCGAATTATCCCGTAAAGAAAAGAAGCGCAAGGATACTCTTCGCCGGGCTGATGAAAAGCGCATCGTAAAGAAACGCAAAGAAATGAAAAAGCGTGGTGCTGTTGAAATCGCTCGACCAAAAGGTTCACACGTGGACCTTTCCATGATGAGGACGACGACTGGACGCCAATTAGTCAGCGTTCAATCTGCGCCAAAAGGTTCAGTCAAAGCTGCTGAAATTGAAACCGAGGCCGGGACCAAAGTCAAAGTCGAACTCGGTGGAGGAGTGGTTTCAGAAGGCGGTAGAGTGATCAAAGCCGGTGGCGCTCTGGATAACCTCATCGAAGAATTGGAATGGGTTCTCCTCGAATCCGATATTTCAAGCGATGCTGTGACAGCAGTCACCGAGGCATTACGGGCAACCCTCGTCGGTTCACGGCTTCGTAAAGGAGCAGACCTCGCCAAAGTTCTGGAAGCAGCGCTCAAACGAGCACTTCGTAATATTTTGGCTGCCGGCTATTGGGACTTTGATGCAACCGTCCAATCTTTCGTAGATTCGGGCGACACCCCGGTTGTCATCATGCTTGTCGGGGTGAACGGAACCGGGAAAACAACGACTGCCGCTAAAATCGCCCGACGCCTTCTCGATCAAAACCTCACAGTTGTTGCCGCAGCAGGAGATACGTTCAGGGCAGGTGCAATCCAACAACTCGAATCACATTGTGAAACGCTTGGAATTCGATGTATATCTAGCCAACGAGGTGGAGATACAGCGGCAATTACCCGTGACGCAATCGAATCAGCCAAAGCCAAAAACATCGATGTAGTTCTTGTCGATACGGCAGGCAGAATGCAAAACAAAGTCAATCTCATGAATGAACTCAACAAGGTTCGACGTGTTGCAAACCCCCACCTCACCTTATTTGTCGGCGATTCGCTTGCAGGCAACGATGCGGTTGAACAAGCAAGAATGTTTCAGGAAATAATGAAGTTCGATGGAGCAGTGTTAACAAAAATTGACACCGACGCGAAAGGCGGCGCCGGGCTTTCCATTGCCTTCTCAACCGGCAAACCCATCGTTTTCGTAGGCGTTGGGCAAGGGTATCACGACTTGAAACAATTCGACCCCGACTGGCTTCTCGAACAAATGTTCGACTGAAGTGAAGCGATGAGGACTTAGACCCCAAACCCCTCCGAACATCATGGCGGACATCTTCAAAGACGAAGAAACAGAAAAGTTCTTTCAATTGGTCCATATGTTTCAGCGGTCGGCTTTACTCCATCTGGGGCTTTTACCAGACCAAGAAGGAAACATGATGTACAACCTCGGTGAAGCGAAAGCCGCAATAGACTTGCTGAGAATGTTGCAAGGGAAGACGAAAGGAAATTTGAGTGACCGGGAAGAACGGATGCTGAAAGGAATAGTGAGTGAGTTGCAACTCCAATTCCTCAAAGCACCCACGCGCCGCCGTGAAGTAGAAAACGATGCGGCCCAATCCGAAACAATCCGTGAAGCCTTTACCAATCCTCAAAGCGGACCAGTCGAAGACCTCAGTAGCATCGAAGACGGCGAAGAATGACCCGTCTTGTGCGGTTATTTGATGTGTAATGGCGATTTCAGCGAGATGATTCACATGGCTTACGTCACGCCGACTGCTGAAGAAACCGCACCTACGGTTCTCATTGTGGATAATAACCCAATGTCGTTGATGCGACTCCAAGAAGTATTCAAAATTCGAGAATTCAATGTCGAAGTATGTGAAGACGGAGACCGAGCGGTCGACGAATATATTCGAATAGACCCGGAACTCGTCGTTATCGCCTTGGACCTCCCATCTCTTGACGGGCATCTCGCAGCTTTAGAAATGCGAGAACACGGTGGAGAAAGCCGTATTGTTTTCATCGCTTCGCGCAGACTGGCACAAGTGGCTGAAGATGCAAGCCATTCAGCAGGTGCAGTCGCATGGCTTGAAAAACCAATTTCTTTTGCAGTGATTGAAGAACTTTGGGGCCAAATTCTTGGCCCAATTCCGGATGCGCCGGGGCTTGAAGACCTTGACCAACTCTACCCAGAAGACCGAATCAAACCACAGGCAGATGAGGGGGTCTTGCATCTTCCACCTTTGCCTGGAATGCCAGCCATTCCTTTACCGGGCGTTATTATCGACCCCCTTCTCGTTTTACCGGGGGCAACTCTTGTAGCCAGTGCGACAAAAAAGCCCAAGCGCCGAATATTCAAATTGCTGGTCCTTTTGAGTTTGGTCGGAGTCGGCTACTTAATTTACGCCAAAGTTTCTGGCATTGCTCCGTTCGTTTGAGAAGTTTGTTCAACCACAACATTCGCGTTTGGAACAATACGTGTATTAGGCGGTAATCCAGTCATTTGCGTGATGATGACACCATCGTCTTCGAGTAACGATGCATCATTTTGTGAAAGTCGAAAGTCAAGTGAAGCGGCCTTCTGACCCGCACGCCAAAGAATCCAGAGGGGTACCGCAGTCAACCCCACAGCCAAAAACCACAGGATTGCTTCAATCATTGTACCATATCCACTTACTCATTACGTTCAACGAGGGCATTCCATGATGCTTCTGCATACGCCTTTGCTTGTTGCGCAGGGTTTGCAGCCTTGTGAATTCCCGAACCGACAATAATGCAATCTGAACCGGCAAGAACCGCTTCGCGCGGGTTGCCATAGCGCTGGCCCATATCTCCATCTCCAACCGCAAGATTGACCCCAGGCGTCCAAATCAATTTCCCATCACCGACGGCTTGGCGTAATAATTTCAATTCGTCTGGCCGAGAACCATTCCCAATGAATCCGAAAACACCTGAATGAGTTTTACCCAGTGCGACGACTTTTGCAGTATAGCCGGGGTCGAGCAAATTTCCTCTGCTTGACATCTGAGCCAAGAGAAGTACACCGCCCTGTCTTCCAACATCGCTCCATCCAGCCTGTAAACCATCCACGACATCGGGGCCAGAGATGAGGTGTGCCGTGACCAAATCAGCCCACGAACGAATACCGTAAACTCCCGACATTTGTTTGCGACTGATGCCTCCGATATCTGCGAATTTACGGTCTTCAAAAATCAATAAATCAGCCGCAGAAGCCTTGGAGCAAAACGTAGACCATGCTTCTGGTGTCCAATCATCAACTAAATCAACATGAGTTTTGAGTGCTGCGAGAAAGGGTCCAACTTCATCGATCAATTGATTCAATTCCGCCATCGTAGAGCGGTCTGCTGCAAGACAAACGAGACTCTGTTTCTTACAAGCCACTTCCATATAGGTGCGGGCCATTGAGAGCGCGTTTTCACTCCAACGACGACCCCATACCTCGTTAGCCTGCATGGTTGTGCCAAAGCGTCTTGCCACTCATACCTTACGGCTTAATTCCAATAACGATTCGACCGAATCAACGAGCGTTTGTTCAGTTGAATGAAGTTGAATTCCCAACTCCATCTCCATATTTTCAACATCATAGGCGACATGCCTACCAAGAGAAGAACGAACTTGACGGACGGTGAGTTTTGGATGGAAGGCAGCCATTAGAGTGGCAAGAAGAGAAGGGAGACGAAACATTGCCCATTTTTTCCCAGGCAAGGATTGACGCAAAAGACGGCCAATATCGCGCATCCAAAGCCCTTCTTTATGCAAAATATAGCGGCCACCATCCTTTCCAGTCTCAATTGCTGCGACATGCGCATTCGCCACATCCCGTACATCAACAAAGTTCAGGTGCGTGTGAAGAACAAACGGCAACTTACCGGTAAAGTGTTTGAGATAAGCCATCGAACCTTGGGTGTGGCGCTTTTGAAACACTGGGCCAAACACAATTGAGGGATGAATTGTCACGAGCCGTGGACGCAGTTCTTCAGAATGCAGTTCGACGAAAGAACGCATCACGCGTTCTGCTTCCGCCTTCGCTAAACCGTATGCGTTGGATTCGAGTGTGGCATCGTCGCACCAATCCGAAGCGGTGAAAACATGCCCATTTTTGTGACGAGTCCTGCGGATTGCTGCAACCGATGATGTGTGAATAATTGTTTGAACACAACCTGCTTTATGTATTGCATTACAGAGGTTTTGAGTTCCGAGAACCGATGGGTCGACAACATCACGCTGAGGGTCCCGTACCCCAACCATCAATGCCGCAGCACAATGAATGACAATTTCACATCCATCAACTGCAGCCTCAACCGCTTCCTTGTTGAGCAAATCCATTTGAACAATTTCAAGCGACGCATCCTTGTGTTTTGGAAACGCTTCTAGGAATTGAGCAGACTCGGGGTTTCGAGCAGTCGCCCGAACACAGTAGCCTTTCGCCAACAAGAGGTGGACGACATGTGAACCGATGAAGCCAGCAGCACCGGTCACGAGAACGCCCATGACGAATCCACCCGGTGCACCTTCTTGATGTATCGTTCCGCAAACATCACATTGATGCCAAACCACTCCGCCCCACAACCAATGCGAATCGCTCTGCTCCTGTCGTTGTTGGTTATCCTCGGCCCCCTTTCGGGTTGTTTTGGGGGAGAATCTTCACAGATGGAAGAAGTCGAATCAACGATGTATCCCACGGAATGGGAGCGTCATACTTTGGAATGGAATTGGACAGACAGCTACTCCTATGTCTTACAACCCGGCCCCTATACCGCCCTCGAAGTTCAAGAAGCAACCTTTGAAGTTGACACTTCTGACGTGTGGGAAACTGGACCTGCTACAGCAAATGTCCACCTCTCCTATTGGTTGCCTTCGAACACAGAAGCGGGTGAAACAGTACCTGTAATTGCTGTAGTCAGCCCTTATTTTTCCTTTGGCCAACCTGGAGATGAATCCGGTGCAACCAATAGTGTAGGCGCGGGCCGAGGTGAATTCATCTATGATAATTACATCCCGCATGGCTATGCATTTGCTCAAGTATCTGTTTTTGGAACTGAAGAATCATCCGGATGTTTTGATTACCGTGGCGAAGGAGAAGGCTGGGGAATTCATCAAGCGGTTGAATGGCTTGGTACACAAAACTGGTCAAATGGAAAGGTTGGACTGTATGGAAAGTCCTACGAAGGCGCAACCCAATGGGAGGCAGCAGTCCATGGAAGTGAACACTTAGCCACCATCGTGCCGATTTCCGGCACAACCGGATTACACCCATTGCTCTACAAAAATGGTAGTGCAGAAGCCCGCAGTCAAGTAATGCATATGAATTATTTTGGCAGCACAGTCGATTATAATGCTGAAGATATGGATAACATTTGCCCGGATATCATCGAAGGATTCTTTGCAGGCCCAGTGACCTATGGCATGGGTGAACTCGACCCCTATATGGCAAATTATTACGAGGAAAGGGAACATATTTCGAAGGCACTCACCAACTATAACGGCAGCGTTTACTGGGTTCAAGGAATGCAAGACTGGAATGTTGATCCACACCAGGTATTCCCTTGGTACCAGACGTTTGTCGATGCAGGATTTGATGTCAGGGGCATGCTTGGCCAGTGGGAACACAACTATCCCGACCAATGGTCAAAACACAATGCCCAAGACAGTGGATACGGCGGCGAAGCGATTGAAAACATGACGCGCTGGGATTGGGGACAAGATTTGTTTGAATGGTTTGAGTATTACTTGAAAGGTATTGGAGAGAAACCAGAACTCCATGCACAAATCCAGCGAAACGATGGTCAATGGCGAATTGAAGACACTTGGCCGCCACTCGATCGGACCACGACTGAGGTTGCACTGGACTCTTGCGTCCAAACTGGAACCCGAGTACAAGGCGTTTCAGTATCGGGTGGTAGTGTGAGTGGCGTGGTGATTGAATGCGACGCCTTGAACAGCGATTTTGACGTTCATATATCTGGCTTAACAACCCTCCACCTTGAGGTTCAAGCAGCCATGGACGGCGGCCAAATCTTCGTGGAACTACAAGATGCAGAAACAAACCTCCGCCTCGGCCATGCAACGATGGATATCCGTTACCACCAAGGCGGTAGTGAGCCGACTACAGTATTGCCTGGACAAACGCTCACCATGCTCATGGAATTCCAAGCCATTGACGCCCTCCTGCCCGCAGGGCATGGAATACGCCTCGTGATGACAGAAACTGGAGAAGACTATCTTGCACCTGCTTGCGGAATAGTGTGCCCAATCACGGTGAACGGGGGAACGCTTACCATACCCCACATCGACCGAGACGGCAGTAATGTTTTGATTACTCCACAAGGTGAAGACGCCGCTAATAATCAGTAATTGTTATCGGTATCTCGTAACGCACGTACCATGTCGATTCGCCCAACAAGACCAACCAAAACCCCTCGGCGATTGACCAGCAACACCTCTTCATCCCCAAGGAGTCGACGAGCTTCACCAATCGAAATATCGACATCAACCATTGAGAAATTAACCCGCATAACCTCATCGACACAAGCACTTCGCCCCACGTCCCCCTTGAGCAAACTTGATTCTGAAACTAAACCAACCACTGACCCAGTTTCACTGAGAACTGGAAGTTGACTAATGCCTCCGACAACCATTTTATCAATAGCAGATTGAACAGTATCGGTTCGTACTAATGTCGTGACTTCGCAGATCATTATGTCACTCACGGTATGGGCCTGGTCTGGCCGTTCTTCCCGTTTGAGGGCGCCCACCATCTTCCGGAGCGTCGAAGCCCGAGGATCTACTGACCCCGTCTCGACCTTGGCGATGACCGATTGTGTCAAACCAGAGCGCTCGGCCAACAAGGCTTGCGTTAGTCCCAAAGATTTGCGCCATTGCCGCAAATACCCCCCTGTAGGAATTTCCATTATATCTCCGTGGAGCCTTCCCCCCAATGAGTTCACCGGTCGGCTCCGATATTTACTCTAATTTCTTGATTTGAACTCCTCTGTTCATTTGGCGAAAAATCGTCAAGATTACGAACAAATGAACAAATAATAGTGCATAAATATGGCGGATAAGTAAGCGCATGATAAGTAATCAAACAAAATAATGATTGTTTGCTAAATAATTAGAGGAGAAACATGAGCGTATGGTTGATATACCGTCTTTGTAAGCAAGGATACGATACCTATGATGGATAAAGCAAAATTAGAGTACATTTGGCTCGATGGATATTACCCGACACAGAACATGCGCAGCAAGACAATTGTGAAGAAAGACTTCACCGGCACCCTTGAAGAATGCGATATGTGGAACTTTGATGGGTCTTCAACAAAACAAGCCGTTGGAAACTCTTCGGACTGCCTTCTCAAACCAGTTGCGATTTACCCCGACCCTCAACGGTTCAATGGCTTCCTTGTCATGTGTGAAGTTTTGAACGCTGACGGCACCCCACATTCGAGTAATGGCCGAGTCACAATTGAAGACGACGACGAAGATTTTTGGTTCGGTTTTGAGCAAGAATATTTCATCATGGATTCCGAAACACAATTGCCTCTTGGATTCCCAATGGGTGGTTACCCCGGCCCTCAAGGAATGTACTATTGTTCAGTTGGCGGAAAGAATACGCACGGTCGTTATTTGGTTGAAGAGCACGCAGATTTGTGCTTAGATGCTGGGCTTAATTTTGAAGGAATCAACCAAGAAGTTGCCTGTGGGCAATGGGAGTTCCAAATCTTTGCCAAGGGTGCAAAGAAAGCCGGCGATGAATTATGGTTGGCTCGCTACTTACTGGACCGCCTCACAGAAAGCTACGGCTGCTATATTGAATACCATCCAAAACCGGTTAAAGGAGATTGGAACGGTTCAGGAATGCACGCTAATTTCTCTGATGGTAAAATGCGCGATGTGGGTGGAGAAGAATTGTTCACAAAGATTTGCGAAGAATTCGGCAAGAACGTCAAGAAGCACATGGACGTGTATGGTGAATACAATGATCAACGCTTAACCGGCTTGCACGAGACTCAATCCATTGACCAATTCTCATATGGCATTTCCGACCGTGGCGCTTCAATTCGAATTCCAATAACAACAGTCGATGATGGTTGGGTTGGACGTCTCGAAGACCGCCGCCCAGCATCAAACGGAGACCCCTACAAGATTGGGGCAGTGATTATTTCAACGACCAAGGCTTCTTACAACTGATTTTCTTCAGATTGGCGTTCGCTTTTACGAACCCGAAGAACGCCGAGAATGACCGCACCGAGGACGGACAAGGTCATGATATTGGCAGCGACCATCGCAAAGGAGTCAACAAGAATTCCATAGACAAGCCACAGCCCAAGGGCAAAAGAAACAACAGCAAACGTCGTCAACGAGATACCATCATGGCGTTTGTGAACCCAAACTTGGATAATTTGTGGGATCCAAGCGAAAATACCGATGATGCCAGCCAGTAAACCAATTGCCTCAATCCATGCAGCTGCCATAGCCATAGGCGTTCGACCAACCCACATCAAACTTCGCGAACATCAAATGTTCTTCGCCCAATCAACAGGTGGTTTTGACACACTGATGTGCGTGATGCTGGCCCAATCGACTTTTCTTGGCATTTTCTCCCCTACAACATGCATTTCAAGTGCAAGGCCAAATGGTATTTTTGCGATGATGTTTTTCCCACCCGTTTTCAACGTCACGCCACTTGGATTATTTGAGAACAAAGAAAACAACGAGCGTTTATGTTCTGCAGTTGCCTGAACAGGACTTTTCCGGTCGGCAAACCATGAACGTAAATGATCGCCCAAGCCGAGGCCAAACACATCGCCTTTCAACATCAACCCGCCATGAAGGTGAACTTCATCCCACGTGTTGAAACCTTCCAAAGTCTCCATTAAATCAGGATTCATTTCCCCGGGACTTGTTGTTTCAAGAATTTTAATGAAGCCCGCTTCGTCAACCATTTCTGCTGCCAAATTTTTAGGTATTTTAGGCCACTCAAGGCGTTGATGGGTCATGGCGACGATGACTTGCATCTCCAACGAATCCTCTTTTGAAAGAGAAAGCCGCTCATCATGCAGCGCCTTCAAGATTTTTGCCTTTCGAGCAATACGGTCAGCGACCGCGTCGTGGTTATGTTGTGTTCCATTGTTCCGATTTTGAACGAAATGATGTTCATCGGTAATGGCAAATGAACCGGACCAGTGTTTTTGTTCAACAACCAGCATCGTATTACCGCCAATGACGACCATGTCAATTTCTCTCCGGCCGCCATCTGGGTCGGGTATCCGGACCGATTCAAAAATATTCCAACCATTTTCACGCCCGGCTGCTCTTGAAAGTTTGCACAGCCGCATTTCAGCGAGATCGCCAGCGCGATGAATATCATCAGGGGGGTGTTTCAAGCGCCGTGAGCGCCACCATTTCCAACGGACACTCATCGACATAGAACCCCATCACCGTAACAACTCATCAACGCTTTGAACGATGACGTTAGGTTGCTGTTCAGCACCTTCTTCCAATTCAGAAACATCAGCCATAGTCGCTTCACCAGACAGCACCAATACACCAACACAGCCCGCCCTTGTCGCCATCGCCAAATCGGTATACAATCGGTCTCCAACCATGGCGCAACGAGCAGGGTCGAGGCCTAACGCATTGATTTTATGTAAAATCATACCCGCATTGGGCTTTCCAGTGATGTGGACAGGGTCCACTCCAGTTGTTGTTTTGAGGAGGGCAAGATAAGCACCGACGTCCGGCAAGCCCCCATCAGGAGAGGGGCAGACCATGTCGGGGTGGCTGGCCACCAACGGGACACCAGCATGAAGGAAGACACTCGCTTTGGAGAGTTTTTCATAATTGATTTCCGTATCATAACCAAGAACAACATATTCAGGTTGCTCGCTACGGGTTTCAATACCACGCTCTTCAAGCATTTCCCGCATGCCTTCTGTGCCAATTAGCCATGTTTGAGTGATTGAGTTAGAGTTGAGCCATGCCAATAAATCGTGTGTGGAAAGGAGAACATCATCCTCGACAGCTGGAATACCAAACGCATGTAACTTCTTTACATATTGTTTGACTGAACGACTGGAGTTATTGGACAAGAAATAACGCTTAACACCGCGGTCCTCACACCGCTGAAGAAATTCAAGCGCACCCTCAATCAGGTTGCTACCAAGGTAAATCGTTCCATCTAAATCGAGAAAAACCGCTTCAATTCCGTCGAGTTGCGCGTCCATTCTCTCACCTCAAAACAATAATGTCTTCACCATAAACCAAGGCGAATGCAAATTCTCCTGAGCCTCTTTACTGGCAATCATTTCAGTCATCATTTCTTGCAGAGCGGGTTTCCGTTCTGCCTTTTTGACAAACCAATTTAGGAGCCAAGATTTCCGACTGAGTTTTTGCATCCGATAGGAATTGATGAGTTCAGGGCCTAACACTTTCCACACCTCGTCTTGATATTCAATAAACGGTCTTTTTTCAATGATGTGGCGAGCAGCCATCTCTCCAGTAACCAATGCATTTCCAACACCTTCGCCAGAAAACGGGTCGATCAAAGAAGCAGCATCGCCAACTAATCGAATACCATTCATACTCGAACGGCGTGGGTGATTGCTGCTTTTCTTACGGGGTGAGCCGAAAGGAAGTTGCCAACCTTTGGCAGACCCAGGGACCATTTCCGCTTCCGCGAAACGATCTTTGAACATTGGATGATTCGCAATTACATCTGCTTGGAGTGCCTTCAATTTCTTCTTTTGTTTGTCTAAAAGACCCACGACCATCCCGATACCGACGTTCACAACATTTTCTGACACCGGGAAGAGCCAGAAATATCCCGGGATCACGGTGTCAACAAAATGAATCTCAATATCGCCACTGTTCGATTCGCAACCTTTGACATTCCGCCAATATTCACGGTATCCTCCGCAATAATGGTCTCTATCCATCATCTTTTCATTGTATGAGGATTCGACAACCGAGCGAGCAGCAGGGCATCTGTAGCCACCAGCACCGACCAATTCCCGAGTATGGAACGTCCGTTCTTCACCATTTCTTCCACCGATTCGAACAACAACTCCAGCGGCGTGCCGAGCATCCCCGCTTCCTTCACCCGGGTCTTCACCACCAGCGCCATCATCAAACAGAACGGTACGAACTTCCCCGCCTTGGATGATTGAACCCCCTGCTTCGCGGACCATTGCCTGGCAACGGTTGAACAGTAAAGAATCAAATTGAGCACGCGGCAATGCATACCCCGCTTCCATTCTTTCAACATCTTCTTCAGGCAACGGAACTTGTACTGAGTTGCCCTTTGGCGAGGAAAACAAAATACCCGTGACTCGAAAGTGCGGCGTAGACTCCAAATCAGCCTTCACGCCAAGTTCGTCGACGTGGGAGAGGGATTTTCCACCGACTGCGTCGCCACAAATTTTGTCGCGCGGCCACACTTCCTTTTCAATCAACAATACCCTGGCTCCGGATTTTGCCAAATAGCCTGCAGCAGACGAGCCGCCAGGCCCCCCGCCGACCACAATAGCATCAAATTCCGAACCACTTTCAGGCATTTCACCCGTCTCGATGGGGAGTTCCCATGAGCGCACCACAGAGTCGCCATCCGCCGTCATATTCGTTACACACTCCATCCACTCCTTGAGTCTTAGCGTTCAAGCCGTTGCAAATCACACCTCTTGACCGTCATACTCATTCGGCGCCACTCCGGCCACGGATTATGGACGAACCCCTTTCGCGACTTAGTAGCGGTTTGGAAGCCGGCCCCGCGAGTCCACTGCAACGGAAGAAAGCCTTGTTTGCATTACTGGTCGTCACCTCGGTATGGGGCGCCACTTTCATCTGGATGAAACAAGCACTCAATGCCCTTGAACCAGAAATACACGATATCGGCAGATTTCAAGTTGTAGCCATCCTCGTCTCTGCCCGATTTGCTGTAGCTGCAATAGCAATGTTGCTTCTATTCCCAAAGGCAAGAGCGGCCCTCGTTCATCGTGAACAGTGGCGCGGTGGTTTGATTCTTGGTGGAATCATGCTGGTTGGTTTTGTCACGCAAATGATCGGCCTGGAAGACATCAGCCCTTCAGTTTCAGCCTTTCTGACTTCACTCTATGTCGTTTTCACTGCATTAATCACAGTTATTTTTACCAAGTCCCGCCCCTCTCGAGCATTACTTCTAGGTGTATTTCTTGCTACATTCGGTGCTGGCTTCATCCAAGGCCCTCCGCATTTGACATGGGGGTGGGGAGAAATCCTCACGGTCGTCTGTGCAGTCTTCTTTGCACTACACATCATCTATACACAGAAACTTACACAACAACTCGAACCCATCGGGATAACGCAGACCTCATTTATCATCGTAACCCTTGGCTCTTTCGCCCTCCTATTGCTGATCGGCGGCGGTCGTTCAATGTCTCAATGGGACCTCGTGTTCAAAGACGGCGTATTTCTTCAAGTGCTCTGTCTCGGAATTGGCGGCTCGTTGTTTTGCATACTTTTACTCAATATTTTCCAACGCTATTTACATCCAATACAAGCAGCAATTATCTATGCATTTGAGCCGGTTTGGGCGACAATATATGGTTTGACGCTCGGCCTTGATCATTGGAGCGGATGGATACTTCTTGGCGGCGGCGCGTTGTTTGTTGGCAACATCGTGGTTGAAATTTTCTCAACGAGCGATGAGGAAGAGTAAATGGTGGCCTACGATTCGACAGGGATGAGGGATTAGATGGCAGCAAAGGATAATCTCGATTTGAAAGGGTTTGGAAGTAAGGCAGTACACAGTGGAACCAACCATATTGGGGATGCCGTGAACACACCGATCTTTCAATCATCGACCTACAAACTCACTGATGAACGCTATGCTGGATGGGCTGCTGGTGCCCAACATACCCTTCTCTACACTCGCCTTTCGTCAGTAAATTCCGATGCGGTTGCCCAAAAATTAGCCGCCATGGAAGGCGGAGAGGATGCTGAAACCTTCTCGTCAGGCATGGCTGCAATTACCACGACGCTGATGTCTTTCCTTTCCGCAGGCGACCACATTGTTGCATCACCGGATGTCTATGGCGGAACCTATGGATTGCTTACCGAAGAACTCCCCCGGTTTGGAATTGAAACGACAATGGCTGATATGCGAGTTCCGTCGTCCTACGAGGCCGCCATCCAACCCAATACGAAGATTCTCTACATTGAAACTTTGACTAACCCCGTTCTCAAAGTCTGTGATATTTCTGCAATGGTTGCAATTGCTAAGCGACATAAAGTCCTCTGCATAATCGACAATACCTTCGCCTCACCTTGGGGGTGTCAACCACTTTCAATGGGTGTCGATTTAGTCATACATTCCACGACCAAATATCTTGGAGGCCATTCTGATATCATTGGCGGTGCGGTTGTTGGTTCCAAGGAATTAATTTCAGAAGTTTTCGGCAGGAAGGTAATTTTTGGAGGAAACGCCGACCCACATACTTGCTCTCTCCTTGAGAGAGGAATGCGCACCCTCCATGTCCGAATGCCGGTCTTGTGTAGTAACGCAGCAGAAATTGCCCGCCGCTTGGAGGCGCATTCGATGGTTGAAAAAGTCAATCACCCTTCACTGCCTTCCCACGACGATTATGAAGTTGCACAACGAATCATACCGAAAGGAACAGGGATGATTGCCTTTATTGTCAAGGGTGGCGATGAAGCCGCATTGAAGTTCATGCGCGGTCTCAAGATGATCTATGAAGCAACAAGTCTTGGCGGTGTTGAATCATTGATTGAGAGCCCGTTCAACTCAAGCCACATGGTGATTCCCGAAGAAATCCGGCACGCTGCAGGCCTTATTCCTGGTTTAGTTCGAATCAGCATCGGTATCGAAGACGTTGAGGATTTGTGGACCGACCTCGAAAGAGGATTCGCCCATCTTTGAGATTAATTCGCTTCACCGGTGACGGTTTTGAGAGCAGTAAACGCTTCCATCCACGCCTCAGTTTTGCCTTCGGCTTCATCGGCATCGCAATTGTAGAGTACTTTTCCTGCTTCGAGGAGTTGTTTCGTAGCTCCGAGCCAAGCGCCACCGCGGTCTCTCGCATTGATATCGAAATGCCACTCCTGTCCAGCAGAGCGGCCTGCAGCAAGCAACCATGCCCACGCAGCCGCAGCAGAGTCGATGGAATCATGACGTTGGGTTGCTGTTCGCTCTGCCTTACCATCACCTTCTAAGAGCCCTTGTAGAATCAAACCATGCACCGCTCCAGTCGCTCCAGACAAAACATCGTCACGCGTTGGGAATCGAGCAACCTTTTGGGCCATCGCCCGTGTAGAATCCAAACTCTTGAGAAAATTTCCAAACGGCTGAGGTTTTTTCTGTTGTTTTTTCCAAATTTCTTCGGCTTCAGCACCGGTAATTCCTAAGCCAGCAAGTCCATCCAAGCCCCACTTTTCCCACAACGCCCCGAGGACATTGCCGCAACTCGTGCCTTCCATAACTTCCAAAGCAGCAGCCTTCCGCTCAGACACACCGCCTTTTGCCGTGACGCGAACACCTTCTCCGTCAAGAGAGCCTTCTTGCATCGAAGCATACAACATATGGGCAGCAAGATGACGCTCATCGTTTGAACCAGGATGGGATTGTAACGCTTCTTCAATCGAATCGAAATCTGTACCTGTGATCCACGATTCGCCAACGACTAATCCAGAATCTATCGAATCCAAAACAGCTCTTCGTATGGCGAGTGCGATGACGCCTTCATTCATAATCAAGCCTTGCCAGGCATCGATAATTTTGTCCATTCCTTCAGACGCCGAATCGGGGAGTGGTGTATCTTTATCCCATCCCTTTGGGGCCCACTTTGCATCGATCTTGAGGATTGAAGGGAGGAACGGTGGCAACATCGAAAGAGCCAGATGGTGAATAAACGATGATTCTTTCTTTTCAGTTTTAGATAAATCATCAAAACTAATAGCGAGAACTGGTCCATGTTTGAATGTGAATCGGATGTAGCCACCGCTGCTTGGTTCGAAATCGAGAACAGATTGAGCATCCACACCTCCAGAAACCCACACTGGAACCGACAAATCATCATGTTTGGTAAACGAAAACCGAGAACGTTGTAACACATCATTAAGCCATTCATCCGGAGGCGTTGGGTTTGGGCCAGTGCAGACAAACCCACCCTTCCACGTGAAGAAATACATGCCACGCTTGGCATGGTCTTCCCACGGTAACATGCGTAGTGTGAGGTTGGAATAATTTTGTATGCCAGCAAGATAGCCTTGCTTACCTTCTCCTCGCCGAATAAATGAAGCAGAACCGAAAGAGCCTGAACTAAATTTCCCTACAAGGGTGATGTGTTCGTCGTGTGCTGCATGGAGGGAGCCTGCAAACGCCTTTGCCACGGGGTCGCCTCTCTTTGACATCATGCGCTTACTCAACCAAGCAACGTCATCCTTCTTGCGAAGTATTGATTCGAGTGTTCTCATTGTCTTTGTGACAGGGTCTGTTCGCCCCCAGCGCAATTTTCCTTTCCACATCATTACGGGGAGATGGGCTCTGGGGTTTTCCAAGAGTTTAGCGAGTTCTCGCTTGAGTTTATTGGCGGTTGCTTCATTGGCATGCTTGGTTCCACGCATGCGAAAACGTTGCTTGTTTTGCCCAGGAAATTCAACTTTTGACGGACCAGCCATACATTCCCCTCACCCTTCCCCAAAACCCTCTCTCGTTTGAGACCTTCGCGCCTTCATATACCCTTGAATTCTTGATAGTATGGAACGGAAACAAATTTGCAAAGGGCTGTTGAAGCATTTGGATATTCTGTAATCCCACCAAGAGGAATAACAATGACCGATGAATTTGCAATTGAAGAAGAACCGAGCCTAGAAAACCATTACCATCAGGAACTCAACACCAAGAACAGTTCTGAACCTCCGGCGTCGATGATTTTGGAAATCCAAACTCCAATGGGTCCAGTTTCCATTGACATGAAACAATATGAAGATACTAAAATCGCTGTAGCTGCTACCCGGGACAAAATTCCTCAACTTCCTCTCACCGAGCAACTGATGAACAGTTTTATGGGCTCAAAGCATAAGCGAGATTCACGTTACTGGAGTGGTAAATTAGGGGCTCTAATGAAGATGCATTTCGACCAATATCTCGAAGAAGAATACGATGTCGCTGATGAATTCATGATTGACCAAGGTAAAATCCGTGCAGCGATGTACGAAACGGTCGAAGTACAAGATGAGAATCGTCAACGATTCCTTGCAGTTGGCACACGTTTCTACCAGTCAAAAACCGAGGCTAAGCAACAACTCATCACTATCTCAAGCGTCGACCATGATGGCGACCAGCGCCTATCCGTGTACACTCCTATGGAAACAACTGTTCTCGTTCACGGTAAAGAAGCAGACCAACTTATTGCGCATGTAGAATCAGATTTTTATCAAAACGGTACTCTCAAAAAAGCATTCTTTGATTTGCGTTATAATTTCATCACCCGCGACAAAAGTATTGACGAATTAATTGCTTGGGACGACCAAGTCAAGGAAGCATTGTGGAAAGACATCATCGGGTTTCAAAAAGCCATGCCGAAACTTCGTGAATGCGGTGTGCCGAACTCACGTGGAGTGATTCTTGCAGGCCCACCGGGCACTGGGAAAACGATGATTGCTAAATGGCTTGCAGCCCATTCCGACATCACTTGCATCCTGATTTCAGCTGAAATGATTACTGGGCGTAATGACATCAAATCCTGTTTCGAAATGGCCCGAAAACTCTCTCCTACCCTCCTCATCATCGAAGACATTGACACAGCCGGCGCTCTTGACCGTCGCGCATCTGACCATCCACTCTTGGGTGAATTTTTGCAATCTATGGACGGCATTGTACCGAATCACGGAGTTATTACGCTTGCAACCACCAACCATTCTAACAAAATCGACCCTGCGATTGCAGACCGCCCTGGACGCTTCGACCGAATTATCGAGGTTGGAATGCCTGGAAAGGAACAACGCTTCCACATCTTCCATCACCTGTTGCAAAAACTCGACCTGTCTCGAAACGTTACGCTTGAGGTTAAGGAAAAACTCGCAAAGAGTACCGAAGGCCTTACCGGTGCATGGATTCGTGCAATCGTCCAAGACAGCCTTATCTTGGCATTCAGTCAAGATAAAACCAAGATTGGAAAAGACCACTTGTTTGCTTGCATGAAAGACGTCTTGGAACGCCGAGGTATGGCATACCGAGTTGCGACATATACCCCTCCTCAAATGGCTGCGAAAGCAGATGTCTATGTCCAGTGATGTAACTGATGGATTGATGATGCTCGCTTCCTTGGCCATTACATGGTCGAAGTTACAGTGCTCGGTATTGCGCAGGACGGAGGCCATCCACAACCAGGGTGCCTCCGTCCCTGTTGCGCCAATTTAACGGAACAACACTATCCAGTGTCGTTGGGAATTCGCAGTGATGAAGGGGCCAACATCCTCATTGAAGCAACGCGCCACCTTGGCGATCAATTCACCGTTTGGGGACAAACCCATGTCGACCACCTCCTGCTCACACACGCCCATTTTGGCCACGTCGATGGACTGGGGTTGTTCGGTCGCGAAACGCTTTCAGCTCAAGGGGTTCAGTTGCATGTTTCAGAAGAAATGTATCATCTTGTTGACCAAACACCACAATGGAATTTGATGGTTCAACAAGGCGTTTTTGAAATTCAAACCTTTGCTGTTGGAAGTGCCCTTTTCGACCAAGGCAGTCTCAAAATCGAACCTGTTCGAATACCTCACCGTGACGAACTTTCCGATATGCACGCCTTCATCCTTCGAGGGCCAAACAAATCACTGTTATTTCTTCCCGACCACGACTCGTGGGATGAAACATTGACCATCCACAATTGCTCAACGCTTCGACAATGGCTTTCACAGATGAACATCGACATCGCTCTTCTCGATGGAACTTTTTGGTCAGAAGACGAACTTGGTGGCCGAGACCAATCCAAAGTCCCACATCCACCCGTTGTTCAAACTCTGAAGATGCTGGGTGAAAAGAAGTTGGGCGATCCAGATATTTTCTTTACGCATTTGAACCATACAAACCCGTTGTATGACCAAGACAGTGAACAGATGAAGCAAGTAAGCCAACTTGGTTGGGGCGTTGTCCACCAAGGACAACGTTTCACGCTTTGATTTCAGTGATGGTGTAATCGAGCACCAGCAATTGAATCGTGTAATCGACGTTTTCGCCATCATCGGTGTGTTGGCAACCAGCACCACCACCAGCACTTACATCAACCGAAATTTCAATCGAGTAATCGCCAAGGCCAGCACCGTTTGAATCGAGTCCAGCCATGATATCGGCTTTTGTGACATTGGACACATCACCAATCATCGAAGCATTATACCATTCAACCAGCGTTTCATGAGTAGCAGGAGCACCGTCTTGGTTTTGACCGCTTGCAGAGCCGTTGAATTCAGCATGCATAAGCATGCCAGTGATGGTATCGGGTTGTGTATTCGACGCACCTGGAGCAAGACATCCGGGGAATCCAGCACTGGTC
>Ga0209090_10000517_pt1 | contig 24100 bp, 16 predicted proteins | sample ArcticOcean_MG_C_9_FD_187432 | JGI IMG/M metagenome (GOLD analysis project Ga0209090, IMG submission 187432) | Marine microbial communities from western Arctic Ocean - ArcticOcean_MG_CB2_152 (SPAdes) (version 2) | ecosystem: Environmental > Aquatic > Marine > Oceanic | place: Arctic Ocean... | reverse complement strand
ACACCAGTAGCCCAATTCCGACAAGCGCAGTCTCTGCAACACCAAATTGTCCAAATAAAGCTATCCCAATGCCTACTCCTGTGGTTATGGTTCCAGTACGAATATCATTCCTTTTTCCATTTAACTTTTTATAACCTGGAATACTTTGCAATAATTCTGGGGACAATTCTTGTCCGCTTTTGATTAATTCTTGTAATGTCTGGTGAAATTGCTTTTCACTTCTACTTTCATAGTAATGAATAATCCACACGATAAAGACTGGCATTCCAAAAACACCAACTATCCCAAATATGGGTATTAATAATTGCACATCCATAAATATCTCCTATTAGTTAACAATCAACATTTAAACTGCCACCAGTACTTGTTGTGATGTCAGTCCTTATTGTGTTTTTCTCGACTTCAATATTTCCACCACTAGAAACTTTACCCGAAATTTCAAGAGTTCCATAAATATCAACTGAAGCTCCTGAAGATACCATCACCTCAGAGCTCTCAATAACAACCTCATTACCTGATTCAAATGTAGATCCTGTAGAAGCATTAAGTGAAAGATGGTTAATATGGAGATTTTTCTCAATCTTTATTGCGGCTCCAGTAGACAAATCCACTTTCATTTGATTGATGGAACCTGAACCCTTATCAATTTCAAAAGAACTTCCAGTGCTTGCCGACAAATTTAAATCTGCATCTTTTTTAAAACAATTTTGTATTTTTCCTATCGAACCAGTTGTGAGTTCAATATATTTAGGTGGATTCTTTAGTGTTATATCGGCAGTCACATCTGTTTTTCCCCATGACAAAAACAGCCAAGAATTTTTATTCTTACGTTTTATTTTAAGCTTCTTGTCCTCTAAGGACATTTGAAAGTCATCCTCAGAGTCAGCAAGGATTTCTATTTTATTCACATCTGCACACCAAACAGTAAATTCCACCCCAGTACTTACATCTATAGATTCAACTTCTTCAATCTCATAAGAATAAGTTGCAGCAAATAATAGGTTGGTAAATGTAGTTAAAACAAATATCAGCAAGAAGAGTGAGTTTACTTTCATGATAATTTTCTCCATTTTTAATAGTCTATTGTTAAATAGATACGAAACCGCAAGCAATTAAACCGAATACGGGTATTAATACTTCCATAAATATCTCCTTTTTAAATTAAATATTGTCTCATCTAATATATATACTTAAATTATTTAAAAAAGGTTGCAAAATAGTCGTAAAGTTAAAGAAATTCTTAATGTAAAAAAGGAACAAGTTAAATTACCGAGTTTTTAAATCTATCTACACTACTTAACAGCCAAATCTCCATAAAATATTCGGCTATTAGATTACTATCCATACCACCCCCTAAGTCACACTGCCTACCCACCTAGAAGCTTTGACTTTCCCTGCAACAACAGCTGACTTGCGTCAGTAAAAAATGGATATCGAAAGATTTCGATGGTTTTCACAGGATTATTTGGGCTATGATAAAAAAAGGAATATTGTTATAGATGTCCGTTACTCAATGATTCCAAATCAGATTTCCCCAATGTGGGGACTGGTTATTGATGACCAGCGTGGTATAAATGAACATGCGATTTGGTGGACAAGTCGAATTTTGAATCAAGGTCAGATAGACTTGTTCAAAGACATGTTAAAAGGTGAAAGTTGTGCAAATAATTCATAAAATTATATTCTTTAATAGTCTATTAATCTTATCATCCTCATTTCCTCTATCTGTTGCAACGTATGGTGACGATGAAGAAGAGGTAAGATGACTTGTCAATCAGATAATGAAGAAAAAAAATGGACACGTATTTATAAGACAGTGTTGGTTTTTTCTATAATGATTATATTTTTGCTTTATCTGTTTTCACAGACCTATTCCGCTTAAAAAATGCATTTTTTGGACTGGACAATTGTTGTTTCTTATTTGATTTATGTGATCTGGCATGGCTTAAAATTAAGCCAGAATAAAGAAAGTGCATTTGGCTTTTTTCTTGGAGGAAGAAGTCTTCCGTGGTGGACTGTTGGTCTATCAATAATGGCCACACAAATGTCTGCTATAACGCTTATTGGTGCAACCGGCCAGGCTTACGAAGATGGTATGCGTTTTATTCAATTTTATCTTGGCTTGCCACTTGCAATGGTTATTCTTTGTGCAACTGCTGTGCCATATTTTTATAAGGCAAAAGTTTTTACTGCATATGAGTACCTTGAGAATCGATTTGATGCAAAAACAAGAACTTTAACAAGTTTCTTTTTCCTGGTATCTCGTGGATTAGGTGTAGGTGTGATAATTGCAGCTCCTGCAGTTATATTATCTCTTATTCTGGGATTGGAAGAGTGGATCACTATTATTGTGATTGGTCTATCAACAACCTTTTATACAATGAAGGGTGGAATTCAAGCTGTAGCTTGGGCAGATGTAAAACAAATGGCAATTATCATATTCGGGTTATTGGCTTGTGTCTCAATAACTCTCTCGAAATTTCCTTCAGAAATATCATTAAATGATGCTCTTATTGTAGCTGGGGCAGCAGAAAAACTTCAGACAATTGACTTTAGATTTGATCTCAATGAGCCTTATACGTTTTGGTCAGGAATATTCGCCGGTCTGTTTTTGTTCTTAGCATATTTTGGATGTGATCAGAGCCAGGTTCAGAGATACCTTTGTGCAAGATCAATCAATGAAAGTAGAATCTCTCTTCTCATGTCAGCTTTCTTAAAAATTCCATTGCAATTTTTAATTCTTTTCATTGGGATATTGGTATTTATATTTTATCACTTCAATTCTCCTCCAATGATTTTTAACAAAAATGTTGCAAACAATACTGAAGTAATTAATCCAGGATACTATCATGAACTAGAAAAAAAACATCTTCATGCATATCAAAATCGTCGGGAAGCAGCATTAAATTTTATTGCTAATCGGGGCACATCATCAGAAGAAGTTTTATTATCCTCATACAAAAAAAGTCAGTTGAATTATGTGGAAGCTAGAAAGGAAGCAACTGACTATGTGCGATTAATCAATGATGATAATAATTTCAATGATGTCAATTATATATTCCCAGTATTCATTCTCCAAAATATGCCTATTGGAGTAATAGGTCTGATTATTGCGGCAATTATGGCAGCAGCCATGTCTAGCGTCTCATCAGAATTGAATTCTCTCGCCACTACTTCAACCATGGATATATATCGACAATACATTCATCCAAATAGTAATGATGAAGATTTACTGAGATTTGGAAAGATAGCTACTTTTTTTTGGGGGATTTTTGCCTGTTTTGTTGCTATGTATGTTACTAATCTTGGCTCATTAATTGAGGTGGTAAATAAGTTTGGTTCATTCTTTTATGGTTCATTATTAGGAGTATTTGTTTTGGCTTTTTCTGTACCTAAAGCAAATGCAAATGGGGCATTTTATGGTTTAATAATTGGAATGATCTCTGTTTGGATTGTAAGTAGTTATAGCGAGATTGCTTTTTTATGGTTTAATGTCATTGGATGTTTTATCACGATTGGAGTCGGAATTCTTATTAGTATGACCATCAAGAAAAACGATGAATAGACAAATATACATATGTTTAGCAATAGCTACAGTGATCCCTGTTATACCATTGCCTTCTTCAGCTCAAGTTGATGCAATCTATGATAAGGGTGCGAGTGTGTTAGTAAGGCAGTTAAAACGTTTGCAAACAACAGCATCCGTTCTTCATATCGGAGCACATCCCGATGATGAAGACTCGGCATTAGTCGCATACCATGCGAGAAGTATGAACGCTAGAACAGCTTACTTATCTATTACTAGAGGATCAGGTGGACAAAATATAATTGGATCAGAACAATCTGATGCCCTTGGTGTGATTAGAACAGAAGAGTTATTACAGGCTAGAAATTTAGATGGTGCGGAGCAATATTTCACAAGTGCTAAAGACTATGGTTTCTCAAAACACAATAATGAAGTTGTCAAATTTTGGCCAGAAAACATGGTGCTCAGAGATATAGTTAGAACTATAAGAGAGTTTCGTCCGGATGTGATTGTTTCTCGATGGAACGGAACCATGAGTGACGGTCATGGTCATCATCAATACTCAGGATATATAATACCACTCGCCATTGAAGCAGCAGCAGATTCTTCGAGATACCCCGAACAAATAGAAGAGGGCATCAGACCCTGGAAAGTTAAAAAATTATTCGTAGATGCTCGATACAATCATAACGCAGAAAATCAATCTCTATTAGAGATTGATACTGGTGAGAATGATCCTGTAGTTGGCAGAAGCCCTTATGAAATTGGAATGCAAGGAAGAAGTCAGCACAGAACGCAACAAATGGGCTCACTTGAGTTAAAAGGTAAGCAAATCTCAATTCTTGAAAGAACCTACTCGTCTTCTTATTTTCCTGAAGAAGAAACATCAATATTTGATGGAATTGATACTGAAATCATAAAGCTAGTTAATTATGAGGCTAAACCATCAAGAAAATTAGCAAATCTCCTAAAAGAATTAGATGAAATTAACAAGAGGCTGATCATTGATTATGATATTTTAGATCCAGCTAAACTAACACCAGATCTATTATACAGCCGTGATATCACTCTAGACGCAATCAAATATAGTAAATCAGATGAATTAACAAGACTGCTAAATGAGAAAATTAGTGAGATTGAACATGCAGTATTTTTTGCTTCAGGGATTAAAATAGATGCTTTTATTAATAAGGAAACACTCATACCTGGAAGTCTTGCCGAGATAGCGATAAGAGTATTTATCCCGGAGGAGAATTCCGTTGAGGTTGTATCCTCTGAAATTATATCACCTGATAATTGGTCTATATCACCTATAGAAAATAAAAGGCTTTCTAATGAAATATCACTAAGAAGAATTGATGATGCTGATAAAAATTTCACTTATCGAGCACGTGTGCCTATCGATACTGAGATAACTCAGCCATATTGGTTAATTAAAAATATAGAAGAGGCAATTTATGATTGGAGTGATAGTGGAGCTTCTAAAACAAAATCATTTGATGATCCTGTTTTAAAAAGCAGAGTTGAACTAATGATTCATGATAAGACAATTTTTTTTGAATCAGAAATTAAATATCGAGAACGAGATCGAATAAGAGGAGAGTTACTACGAAGAGTGGACATCGTTCCAAAAATTTCAATCGAACCATCGACAAAACTTTTAATTGTTCCAATCTCAAAAAAATTGGAACCAATAGACATTCGGCTTGCAATTAGGAATAACAGTAATGAAAAAATTAAAGGTATAGTCAAACTAGCAGTTCCAAATAATTGGGAGATTACTCCCCCAGAAGTAAATTTTACTCTCGATATAAACAAAAAAATTGATTCGTTTATATTTTCAATTAAAGTTCCTGAGAATATTGAAACCGGTGAGTATGATATTAATGCTTATTCAATCATCGATAATAAGAAATACGAAAATACAATGATTGAAATTGAGTATCCTCATATAAATACTCACAGAATCTATAAGAAAGCGAATACTAATATTAAGGTAGTTGACGTCGTCATAGAAGAAGTTAAGACTGGCTATGTAATGGGGAGTGGCGACATGATTCCTGAATCACTTGAAGAGTTAGGTGTAAATGTCTCTTTACTATCAGATCAGGATCTTACAACTGGAGATCTATCAAATTTCAATGTCATTGTAATTGGAATACGTGCTTCTCAGACTCGTTCCGCATTTGTAGACAACAATCAGAGATTACTAGATTTTGTTAAAAATGGAGGCACAATGATCGTTCAGTACCAACAACCAGATTTTGCTGAAAAGAAACTAGCACCTTATGAGGTTACTATGGCTAGGAATATTCGAGTTGTCGATGAGACGGCTCCTATTAAAATCCTAGAACCTGATCATCCTATATTCAATTTTCCCAACAAGATAACAACTGACGATTTCAATAACTGGGTACAAGAGAGGAACAATTATAATTTCACTGATTTTGATCGAAAAAATTTCGTGCCTCTTACTGAAGCTCATGATGAGGGGGAGCCATTAAGTGATGGAGCAATGCTTTATGCGAAAATTGGTAAAGGGCATTATGTCTATACCTCTTATTCTTGGTTCAGGCAGCTTCCAAACGGTGTTGTAGGAGCTTATAGAATCTTTGCTAACCTCTTGAGTTTACCAAAAGCACAAATGCATATTAATAAGGAGGAGGAATGACCGAGAAGTTTCCCGCAAAAGGGTACAAAGAAAATGTTCTAAAAGATTGTTTCAATGATGCAAAAAAATATTTTCTACATCATATCCTTAATGTGGATAGAGCACATCTGATTATGCTTGGGGAACAAAACATAATCAGCTCAAAGGAATTAAATATATTGGCTACCGCAATTCAATCACTAAATACAGAAGCAATTTCTGATGCAAAATATGATGGTAGCGTAGAAGATTTGTTCTTTTTTATACAAAGAGAGATATCTAATGCTTGTGATGATAAGAATACAGCGGGAAAACTTCATACAGCGCGAAGTCGTAATGACATTGATGTAACAATCTATCGTCTATATTTGCGAACTCAAACGCTCGAGTTAATAGATAGTGTGATGAAACTCAGAAATAATTTCTTTGGTCACATCAATAAACATCATGACTCCTTGATGCCAGCATACACTCACACACAACCCGCACAACCAACGACAATTGCACATTTTTTATTGGCTATGACAGAGAATCTTAATCGTGATGTCAAACGTTTGCAGGAAGCTTTTATAAATATGAATGAGTGCCCGCTCGGTGCCTGCGCAATAACAACAACTGGTTTTCCTATTGATAGAAATAGAGTATCTGATTTATTGGGTTTTTATAAACCCTCAAGAAATAGTTATGGTTCTATTGCATCTGTTGATTATTTCACAGAGCTGATGGGTGCGGTATCAGTATTGTTGGTAAATATTGGAAAGTTTGCCCAGGAATTTCTTCAAATGGCAACTAAGGAATTTGATGCAATTCGCTTGCCTGATGGGTATGTGCAGATTTCATCAATTATGCCACAGAAAAGAAATCCCGTTGCAATTGAGCATGTTAGAGCGATTGCCAGTAAAGCCTTGGGCCAGACACTAGGTATTTTTACTTCTGTGCATAATACCCCATTCGGAGATATCAATGATGTTGAGGATGATTTACAACCAGCTATATACAATGGAACAAGAGATGCTATAAGAGCTGTATCTTTGATGGGTCATACCTTATCTGCAGCTGAGTTTAATATAGACCTTCTAAAAGAAAGATCAGAATCTAATTATATAACAGTGACTGAGCTAGCTGATGTTTTAGTTAGAACGGAAAATTTTTCTTTTGATTTAGCGCACAGTATCGTTTCTGATTGTGTTAAGGAGTCAATATCTACAGGTGAAAATATCAATCTACAGTTATTAAAAAAGATAACAGGAAAACATAATAAAGAAATTTCCCTATCTAAGTATGATCTTGAGAAGACACTTTCTGCGGAAAATTTCATTAAAGTTAGAGATATATATGGCGGTCCAGCTCCAAAAGAAACAAGAGCAGCATTTAGTGAGCAGCAAGAACAACATAAAGATGATGTTAAGTGGATAAAAGATGTTAAATTGTTACTGAAAAATGCGGATGAGATATTGTTTTCTCAGATCACAGATGCAGCTACAGGAAAAGTGGGAAGATAGAAATAAACCATAAATGTTGTAATGATGTTGTAAAGACGATTTTGCTCCTCGCAAACCGTTGCTACATAAGGGTTTCAAAAACTGCGACTATTGAGTGGGAGTAGTCGGGCAGTTGTAAACCATTGATTTATATAGAGTTGAGAGTTACAAACCTGTTACAAACCCCCCCTAAAACAGGGGGTTTTATAAAGAAAGTTACAAACGGTTGCGATTACTGCAAATCATAAGTAGCATTTAAGAATAGCAGCGTTAAATTATGCTGATACGCGATAAATGGGGCTTATTCTGTTCTAGTACATTAACTAGAAGAGAGTGGTGTCTAAGCAAGAAGATAATTAGATCTAGTTACCAACCATTTTTGGGAAATTTTGTACGAGCAGGTGATATATGTATGGGTACCCCCACTGGCAGCTTGCACCCACATCAGCACAGCAAGGCTTTCAGGTTTCTACAAGTACACTTGCGTGTATAAAAATTGAGGCAAGAAAAAACGAGGTATCAAAACTAATTTATTAGCGATTAACGGCTATAAAAATAAAAATTTATGATTACCAAATAGTATCTATAAAATAAGAATGGCTTATTTGCTATGGTTTCAAGCTAACGGACATCGGTTTTTCAGTCCGCAGCTCTACCAACTGACCCGACTAACCCCAATTTTCATAGGAGTTTCAGCGCTAGTGAATTGATTACCGGCCAATTACTAGGAAGGAATATTTAATTTTATGATTACCATAGGATTACCAAAAGTGATCCTTCTCAAGGCCCGTGATAGTAATAAAATATATTACTTCGCCACTACACTTATTACATTCGAACCAATACTCGTGCCATTGGTATTTTTCGCAAAGATCCGATACCAATACGTAATTGCTGCAACCACAGTTGAGTCAGTAAATGACTCAGTTGTTGGTACACCAATACTAGCGTAAGTTCCTGTGGCTGAAGATTTACGCTGTACGTCATAACTTTCTTCGGAAGTATCTCCGGCGGTCCATGTTAGAGCTATGGTTCCAGCAGCTGCTGAAGTGAAGGTCAATGCAGCAGTACCATCTGTCACAACTCCCGACGTATGAGTTGGGGCGACAGTTGCTGTAGTACCTGCAGTAGTGACGGTATAAAAATTAACCCCTGATTGAAGTACGGTATTTAAGGAATAAGCAGTTGATGCCGTCCAACTTGGCTTATCAGACGCAGTGGCAATAGCAGCAAGAGTTGTTGGTGCTGCTGGGGGCAATGCTTTTTTGTCAAGTCTGATTATGTTGTAAGATCCTGATGCTGTAGACATTAAAGACATTACTATTCTCGTATTACTTATTCGTTGCATAGCATATGCAGCATGTCCATTATTATTAAAAACAAAATTTCTATCCACGATAGCAAAATTTAAATTACATGATGTATTTCCATGACCGGATCTTACAAACGCACAATAATTTGTTGTTAATAATGAGTAGGTTCCGTCACCATCATCGCTGAAGGTAACAGTATCAACTCTTTGTCTATATAATCCATCAATATCAGACCCATAACCTTGAGCGGCAGGGGTAACAGAGCCTGTGCAATTACCTAGATAGCCAGCAACGCATGTACTTTGAGTTACATCCCAGGTACCAACAAGATCTGCTGCAGTTACTGATTTTAAAGTAATCTCTATTCTATCCAATATATCGTTTAGTACATCTGCTGATACCACATCTCCCGCAGTAAAGCGTTGAGCTGTTTTATAATCATCAGCATAAACCTGATAAGAAAGTGTAAATATAAGAATGAAGATTATATTTTTCATGATAGTACCTTATTGAAATTTACTTGAACCCAAAGTTGCAGATTCAAAAAGATTGGAGTTAGCTGTTTCTTCCGCATCAGAAATAGCTATGGCTAATGCGGTAGCTTGTTCTTGAGATACTTGTAATGCAGCGGCGGCAGCTAATGCCGTGGCTTCTTCAGCGGCATCTGCAGCTACATTGTCTGCAAAGTCTCCATAAACATTGTCTACATCAATATCTGTCTCTCCAACGTTTTTAGAGACTCCGTCTGAGCCACCTCCACCACCACAAGCTGATAGAGAGAAGAAAATAATAATTGTGATTATTTTGTGCATTCATCAAAAGTAACAAAAAGTCACTTATTTAGCATTATTTTATATCTAGTAAAGTTACAAAGTAGTTACAATATAAAGAAACTATCTCTGTATAATTATTTTCATGATTTCAAAATAAGTTTCATTAATTTAGAATGAACATAAAACAATATAAACTTGTCATGCTTTTGACCCTTTTGACTGTTTTGCCAGCGATGGCGGAAGCGAAATTGGTCGAATATGAATTTGATATAAATTATAAGACGGTCAATTTTTCCGGTGAGGACGTGCAGGCCATGTCAGTTGGTAGCAGTATTCCTGCGCCAACCATTGAAGCCACCGTTGGTGATACGCTGCGTGTGACTTTCCACAATAAGATGGATGTGGAAAGTTCGATTCATTGGCACGGTGTTTTACTGCCGAATGATCAGGACGGCGTGCCCTACCTAACGACCTCACCTATCCGTGCTGGTCAATCCTTCACCTATGAATACCCTATTACTCATCACGGTACCTACTGGTATCATTCGCATACACAACTGCAGGAGCAGCGCGGGGTTTATGGCTCTCTAGTGTTCCATCCCAAAGATGGTGAGAAATATAAAGCGGACCGTGAATATGTGGCAGTGCTGTCGGACTGGACGAATGAAAATCCAATGCAGGTGCTGCGTAATTTAAAAAAAGATGGTGATTATTACGCACTTAAGAAAGATTCAGTGCAATCATGGCTAAAAGTATTTCAGTACGGGCCAGAGGCCATCAAGAACCGCCTGAATAGCTCATGGACGCGCATGGGGCCTATGGACCTTTCTGATGTTGGGTACGATGCATTTTTGCTCAATGGCAAGAAAGAGTCTGCCGTTGATGGGTTGAAAGGTGGTGAGACGGTGCGTCTGCGTATTGTTAATGCTTCAGCTTCCAGCTATCAATATGTAGAGTTTGCCGGTGGACCTATGACGATTGTGGCCGCTGATGGTATTGATACTGAGCTAAAAGAAGTGGATCGTTTAAAAATCTCTGTGGCAGAAACTTATGATGTGCTGGTGCAATTGCCGGACGACAATATGGCCTATGAATTCCGAGCCAGTGCCGAAGATGGCACAGGCTATTCATCACTTTGGCTGGGTGAAGGTCATAAAATGGTTGCTCGTACCATAGAGAAACCCAACCTGTTCCTGATAGATCATTCCATGCACGACATGGATATGGGTGACATGAAAATAGATAGCATGGAAGGCATGGATCATTCCATGCACGACATGGATATGGATGACATGAAAATGGATAGTGTAGATCATTCAAATATGGGACATACAATGCCTGCAGGCAATACAGCCATTAGGATGATGAACGAATATGATGGCTTGCGATCGCCGGTGAAGACAACGCTTCCTGTTGGTAATCCTGATCGTGAAGTCCTGCTTGAACTAACTGGCAATATGGAGCGTTATGTCTGGTCATTCAACAACAAGACGCTGGCAGAAGAAGATAAAATTCTGATTCGTAAAGGGGAGAATGTACGCTTCAAATTTGTTAACCGCACAATGATGCATCACCCACTGCATTTGCACGGACATTTCTTCCGTGTTCTCAACGGTCAAGAAGAATACTCGCCACTTAAACACACGGTCAATGTGCCGCCAATGGAGACGGTTGAAATTGAATTTTATGCGAACGAAGAAAAAGACTGGTTCTTTCACTGCCATAACCTTTACCACATGAAAGGTGGCATGGCACGGGTGGTTCGCTATGAGGATGCACCCAGCAGCGGTGAATTAAATGATCAATTTTACAAAAATCTCAAACAAGACCCCTGGTATAGCTCAGTGGATACCATGATTTATTCCAACTTTATCGGCAATGAGACGCGTTTTTCCAACACTCGCAATGCCATCGAGCTTGGCGTTGATTATGACAATAAGGATGAATATGAGATAGATGTTGCGTATGAGCGTAGCATCAACCGTTTTTTAGATGTGTTTGTTGGCGGCGACTTTCAGGGCGATGAACTAAAAAATGAAAACCTTGCCGTTCTAGGCATGAGCTATGTACTACCAATGCTGATAGATTCTGAGATACGTTTAGATTCCGAAGGCAATACTCGTTTGGAATTTAGCAGCGATTTACAACTTACCGACCGAACTAAGTTTGATTGGTTAGTAAATACCGATGATGAATACCGCCTTGGATTGGAGTATGAAATCAGCAAAAAGATTTCTTTAGTTGTTAATTATGATTCCGATTATGATGGTGGTGTGGGCATTAAAGGTAAATTCTAAAGAGATAAAATTATGTTCACCATGTGTTCACCAAAATAAAAAAGGCTAACAACTAAAAAGCTGAAAGCCTTATGAATAATGGTGGCCAAGGGCGGAATCGAACCACCGACACGCGGATTTTCAGTCCGCTGCTCTACCAACTGAGCTACTTGGCCGTAGTAAATATAAGGGTTTCAGAGCTAGTGTCTTGATTACCAACCTGATTACCAACGTTATTTGTGTTATTATGATTACCGTGTGGTTACCAAAAAAAGTACAGATAATGTAATCCAATTTAGAAAAAGCCCTAACTCTGAGCACGTTAATATCACTCACACTACTTGGAAAGACTTTTTACCAAAAGCTAATGATACTTACATTAGAGATAAAAAACTATCAGGATTTTACATCAGACTAAGACCTAATGGGAAATCTTCTTACTGTATAAATGCTAGACCTTTCGGCGCACGAGTAGAGAGAGTTCCCTACCCGAGCCAAGTCGGCGCTGTTTCTCGATAGCAGTACGAGTTAATTCGATAAACATTCTCCAGTATTCGTGCGTCTTTCCGTCCATTCAATGAAACTTGAGAGCGCCCTATTCAAACTTTGCTAGAGCCTGGCAATCAGCTTGAAGGATGATAACAAATTAAATTTCCATTATACAAAATAATATTGCATAATATGAAAATTAATTTGTTATCATCCATGGAACCGATTAATTTCGATTCATCATAAGAACGAGTGATGGGCATTTCGGGAGCTGTAGTAAACAGTCGACCACAACGCGCACTATTATCCTTAAATATTTCGGCATAGGCTTAGAAAATGGCAACAAACACACTGCGAAATAGATTTAGAAGTTTCTCTGCCTCCAAGCACTATAGAGGTTATGTGCTTGGAGTCATCGTTCTAGTGAGTGTCTTGAATTTTCTCGACCGCCAAATCCTATCCATGCTGCTGGAACCGATTAGAGGCGAATTTGGACTCACTGATACTCAGATTGGTGTGATGTCCGGATTTGCTTTTTCACTATTTTACTCACTTTTCAGTATTCCATTAGCGAGGTTTGCCGACCGACACAGTCGAACCTTGCTAATTACATGGGTTGTTGCAATCTGGAGTTTGATGACGGCGATGTGCGGCCTTGCCATCGGATTTTACACGCTGCTGTTGGCACGTATAGCCGTGGGAATTAATGAAGCCGGTTCTAGTCCCGCTTCACAATCTTTAATCGCGGACTACTACGCACCAGAAGAAAGAGCCACTGCGATGGGTATTTATTCCAGCGGCATCTATTTCGGCATCATGCTCGGGTTTTTGCTTGGCGGATGGATTAACGAATTCTTGGGATGGCGCATGGCCTTCGTGGTTGTAGGACTACCCGGGATCTTGGTCGCGTTGTTGTTTTGGTTAACCGTTAAAGAGCCTGCTCGTGGGCAATCTGAAATGGTCCTCGATGAGGGAGAAATGCCGACACTTGGTGAAGTATTCCGGGTTATCTGGCAAAAAAAATCTTTTCGCCTTATGCCCTTTGCCATGGGTTTTTCCGCTTTTGTTGTCTATTGCAATTTGATCTGGGCGCCTTCCTTTTTTATCCGTACACATGGTATGAGCATCGCCGAAGTGGGGACCTGGTTGGCATTTACGTCGGGTCTGTTCGGAATGGGCGGTAGTTTCTTCGGCGGATTTATTTCGGATCGGATCGTTGCGCGGACTGGCGACGCACGCTGGTACATGTGGATTCCTGCTGCGGGAACATTATTGGCATTACCTTTTCTTGTCGCGGTATACCTGTGGCCAAGTCCAGTCCAGGCGATGTTGATATTTTCAGTCGTGTGGTTTTTGGGAAATCTGTGGATTGGTCCGACTTTTGCTACGGTTCAGGGTATATCCCCCCTGCGCATGCGTGCGACGTCCCTCGCGATACTGATCTTGATCAACAATATTATAGGCCTTGGCCTTGGCCCTCTGATGGTCGGGATAATAAGCGACGTATATGCACCGACAATGGGCGTTGAATCCCTCAAATATGCGTTGTTAAGCGCGACTATTCCAGCCGGCATATTGTCCGGCATAAGTTTCATCCTAATAGCACGGTCAGTCCGACAGGATATGCCCCTAAAAAGCTCATCAACCAACAACAGTGAACAGTGAATCTTTTGATCGCTAATCACCAACTACTATCTCGAGGTCATTAACTAATGAAAATTGCACTTACCGGCGGCTCTGGTATCCAGGGAATGTCAGCAATGATTTATCTTCTGGATCAGGATGACGTCGAAGAAATATTTGTCAGCGACATGCACAACATCGACCGCTTGAAGCAACGCGTCAACAACCTGGACGATAAACGATTAGTCATGGCAGAGCTTGACTGCACTGATGAGGTTGCTGCCGCTAAAGCTTTTGAGGGATACGATGTTGTCCTTAACAGTGCGATGACAAGAGGTCACTATATTAAGACTACTCGAGCTGCGCTCAAGGCCGGGGCCGATTATCTTGATATGACCAGTTTGGGCGAGGAACCCCTACAGATGGAATTGCACGATCAATTCAAGGAGAAAGGACTCACTTGCTTGTTGGACATGGGCACCGCACCGGGGTTGAGTAACCTCATGGCGGTCTATTGTATGAACAGACTGGATAAGACTGACACCATTGACTATGCCTGGGGCGTAATTGATACGGTTGCGCCTGAAGACCACAGCCGTCCGCTCTACTGGGGCTTTGGGTTCGAAGGTATGTTGGGATTAATCTCCGGTCCGAGCATTGTGTTTGAAGATGGAGAAGTGAAGTATCTCCCGCCCAGAGACCGACCTGAAAAATTCAGCTTCAAATCCGGTGATCAGGTCATTAAAGGTCTCGGACATCGCGAACCGGCCATGCTCGCTGAATCTTTTCCCGATGCCGGATTCAAACACATCATGTATCGACAGGCCTTCGATGCAGATTCAGAAATGAAATACGCGTTTCTTCGCGATCTAGGTTTTGCCAGCAAAGAGCCGATTGATGTGAACGGTATGCAAGTGCTGCCATACGATGTTCTTTGGGCTATGTTGCAAAAATTACCTGAGGAACAAAAAACGCCGGCGAAATATGTCAGTGAAGGTAACTGTATCGCTCGCGGCTGGAAGGACGACAAGGAAATGGAAGTGCGCTTAATGATTCGTACTGACCCCGATAGTGATATGCATAAACGCTATACCAACAAAGGAGCATTCGGTTCATATCGAACAGGAATATCTGCATCGATCGCCGCCGTCATGATGGGGCGAGGCCAGATTGAGAAAAAGGGGGTTTATCGCCCGGAAATATGTGTACCTGCTGAACATTATATTAAGGAGCAGGCCAGGGCCGGCATGGAAGTCGAGGAAACCATTACAGCAGTTCTTTAGGATAGTCACGAATAACGGAGATAAAGCCATGAACAGACTGGAACCCTTGCCGCTGGATTCACTCGCTGAACTTCAGGATACGTTTAACTCATTCAAGGAAAGAATGGGGTTTGTCGCCAATAGCGGGTTAATCATGGCGCGGCGACCAAAGATATTAAATGCATTGGGCCAACTTGCAGTGGCTGTTTTCGACAAAGAAGAAAGTACCGTGCCGTATTCTCTCAAAAGCTGTATCGGGCAGATAGCCAGCTTAACGACAGGCTGTCTCTACTGTCAGGCCCACTTCGCCAACAACACATTGATCTCCGGGGTCAATGAGGAAAAGTTGGAAAATTTATGGGACTTTGAACAAAGTAAATTGTTTTCTGAGGAGGAGAGATCAGCACTACGGTTTGCGATGGCTGCGTCCCAGGTACCCAATGCGGTGACAGATGAACACTTCAATAGTTTGAAAAATTACTTTGACGATGGACAAATCGTGGAAATACTGGCGACGGTTTGTTATGTGGGATTCCTAAATAGATGGAACGATTCACTAGCGACAACTCTCGAAAGTCGACCGGCAAAGATCGCACAAAAGCATCTCAAAGGGACCGGTTGGGAGGCGGGAAAACATGCGGATAAATAGCTTCGACGTGATCGCCCATAGACGTGCTGTAATTGTCCGACATCAGCACACTACTAACTGCTCGGTCCCGGAGTGATGGGCTAGAACATGACTAAAGCAATTAGAATTCACGCCTTCGGTGGACCGGAGGTTTTGCAAATGCAGTCGGTCGATGAAACGCAGCTCGCGACTGGTCAAATGCGCGTCAAACACGAAGCCATCGGCCTGGGAGCTCAGAATGTCTGAACCGAGTCGATTTGACCACCTCGATCCGCTCTTGTTGAACGAATAATTGTCCGAAGAAGAGCAAATGATTCAGGATACGGCTTTACTGATGATTACCGTGTGATGCGGCACATGATCGATCTCGAAACGGTCAATACCTACGAAGGTACGGGCGACACTCATGTGCTCATCATTGGACGAGCTATTATCGGCCTCCCAGCGTTCTGATGAGCACGTCACCTTTGACTGGCGTTAAGGTTCTTGAACTCGCTCGGGTTCTAGCCGGACCATGGTCAGGGCAGGTCCTCGCCGACCTTGGCGCTGATGTGATCAAAGTCGAGAGCTCAACCGGCGATGACACACGACGGTGGGGACCGCCGTTTGTTGACAATCTCGACGGGACACAAGACGCCGCGTACTTCCATGCGGCTAACCGTGGCAAGCAATCCGTGATTGTCGACTTTGCGACGGCCGACGGCGCTGCTGAAATTCGGCGGCTGGTCGCCGATGCAGATGTTCTAGTGGAGAACTTTAAAGTCGACGGTCTGAAGAAGTACGGATTGGACTACGAGAGCCTGCACAAACTCAATCCTCGCCTCATCTATTGCTCGATTACAGGCTATGGACAGGACGGACCCTACGCGGCACGCGCTGGATACGATTTTATTATTCAGGGAATCAGCGGCGTCATGGATTTGACCGGCGATCCCAACGGTGAACCACAGAAAATGGGCGTCGCGTTCGCCGACATATTTGCTGGACTGTATGCCGTTATCGGGATTCAGGCCGCACTAAGGCACTGCGAGGCAACCGGGCAAGGACAACACCTAGACATTTCTCTACTGGATTGCATGGTAGGCGTCCTCGCAAACCAAGCTCTAAATTATCTAAGTTCCGGAGAGTCGCCGAAACGACTCGGCAACAAACATCCGAATATTGCGCCGTATGAAGCATACCCGGTTCGCGATGGCTGGTTTATTCTCGCCGTCGGTAACGACAACCAGTTTCGACGATTTTGCAATCTCGTTGGATTGGCCGAATTACCTAACGACGATCTGTTTCGCTCGAATGCGGAACGAGTCCGCAATCGAGAACTACTCTCGGAACGTATCGCCTTCTCTACCAAAAAATGGTCTCGTGACAAACTGCTAAATGCACTGAACGAAGCCGGTGTTCCAGCTGGGCCGATCAACACCATCGAGCAAGCCTTTGCCGATCCGCAGGTGCGATCAAGACAAATGCAACTCTCGATGAGTCGTGCGGGCGACGATGCAACAGTTCCCGGCATACGAACTCCGATTACTTTCTCACAAACAAAACTGGCGGCGACCAAGGCCTCGCCACAACTCGGTAATGGTTCCGCAAGATGGAAAAAATACCTTCGAAACAATAGGAAACCTCGTCAATGGCGACCGGGCTCGCGCGTGCGTTGATCCGATTATCCGAATGCCTCGGCGCGCCGCATTAGGTTATTGATAAGCATGGTGAATAATTCAGATTGCGAGGATTGCTGAACGATAGCACCAAATAGGAAAAACATAATGTGACTAAATAGCCCATTACATCGCATCGGTCGGCCGAAATCGATGGTGAATTGCGAACATCCGCAAGAGGCGCGTTAAGAGAGCGAATCGAAGGCCTCGAGCGACAAGTATTGGCAGTCTCTATTCCCCCGGTTCATCGTAGGAATGGGCGATGACTCCTATTCGCCTGAGGCTTTATCCGCAAACTCATAGGTCATCGTTCCACACTTTCGGCACTCTTTGAAATAATCGCGAGGACAGCGGGATGATCTTCTGGATAGCGGTAAGCTCGAAATAACATGTGTGGTCCATCTGCTCCGTCGTCATAGGCATATTCCCAAACAATATCACCCTCCGGTGTAACCTCGCGAAGTCTCGCTTTTGCACCATGGTCAACCAGTGTATTGCCGTTTGATAGCCGCTGCGCTCCCGAGATGAACCAAGAGAAAAATTCTTCGCCTTCCCTGGGTGCGTACTCCCAAGCCAATTCTGTCGGCCCATAAGCACCGTCTGCACCGAGATTGTACGAGCCATCCGCATTCATGTCTGGCGTGAATTCGACGACGGTTGAGTACGGTCGTTCAGGTTCAATGCCGTTATTGAAAATCATGATATTGCCGGCGCCGGGGAGGCCCTGAGGTAACCAATGGACGTCATGTTGTGCAAACAGTTTGCGGGACTCCTCGTCACCGCGACCATAGTTCGCGGGGTTGCCCCAGCGATACAGGAAATCACCAGCTGGACCTTGCGCCTCGTGAGGCGTGGTGTTGTGATCGATCACGAACACTTCACTCATGTAGTAGGACGAGAAAATTATCTGATCGAGTTCCTCGTTGTAATTCAACGTATTTACATGGGTCCAGTCTGCGCCAACACTGCCATCTGGATTGAACTTGATGGCGTTGATATCGAGCCGACCAGGATTGTCTGCTACGACGCCATAGTTTGACTGGCTGGGATCAAAGTCCTGAATGAGATGGTGTTGAATGCTCCACTCCCAAACGATCTCGGCCGTCATCGGATTCACTTCAACAATTCCATCGAACCACAACTCGCCGTTCTCGGCGACGTGCTCCGGATTGCGACCAAGTGCGATGGCTTTGTCCGTGCTAACTCGCTCCCAAATGACTGCGAGCACATTGCCATTCGCGAGCTTTTGCACATCGTGATGGTGAATGTAGTCGTCGGTTGCGAGCGCAAGGCGCCAGACCAGACTGCCGTCAGCGCGGTATTCTTCAATGCAACCAGTGTGTCCACCACCGCCTCTAAAGGTGTCAGAGTACATCTTGCTGGAGCCGAGGATATTTCCATTCGGCAATAACTGCATAAACGAGAAATAGTCACCCGCAAATTCACCGATCACTTCTTTGTCATTATTGACGAGATAAAACGGCTTGCGAGAGCTCGGATTGATTAGAGTAATTCCTGGCGCCACTTTTTCAGCGACAGTTACGGCGATCGGGCGATCGGCGCCAACGGCTTGTCGTTGGGCGATCGATGCCGGCATTTTGTCGGCTGTAGCGCCTAATCTTTTGCTATATCCCGGTGGTGGATCAGCTATTACAACGATACCGCAGTCGGTGCTGACCAGCTTGGCAGAGAGATATCGCGGCACCGTGGCAGTCTCTGCCTGTTCTTGCGATTTTTGGGTCGGTGGTGAACAAGCGGTCAGGGCAGCAGTGGTTGCGAGTGCAAAAATGCACGCAACCCTGAATGAGTTCTTAGTCATTATGTCCTCTTCAGGTGCCGGTGTAGCCAGTTAACGATACGTTCGCGCTCCGGACCGGCTTCAGCGACGATATTTGGGATTTTCAGGAATTCATGATCCGCGCCTTCAACTATCGAGACGGTGGTGGGCACATCAACAAGCGTTAGTGCATTCGCCATCGTTAACGTGTGGCTGAGGAGGGCGTCCTCGTCGCCACAGGTCAAATAGACAGGTGGCATTTTCGACAAATATGGGCTGTACACGGGACTAATTAACGGATTCCGGATTCGATCAGTGAAGTTCATGCCCAGATAGGACATGACGTAGATTTCTGAAGTGCCGGCATAGTAGTGTGGCTCATGCAGCCAGCGAGGTACATCGAGTACGGCAAACTGCAGCACCGCCCCGGAGAACTTGACTGGGACGCCAGCTAGGTCTGCACCATCGAGGCCCTCGTCGGAGCCATGCAAAGCGAGAATTGTACAGGCGCTCAGGTTGCCGCCGGCAGAGCCGCCGCCGACCGCCAACCGTGTCGGGTCGCCATTGTAGTCGGCAATATTACGGACGATCCAGCGTGCTGCGTAGACGCAGTCTTCGAGTCCGGTGGGGAAAGGATTCTCTGGTGCCAGCGCATAGTCCAGATTGACGACCACGAAACCGGCAGCGGCAAACTGCATCGCCAATTTGCGTTCACCCTCTGCACTGCCTGTGAACCACCCGCCGCCGTGAAGGTGTAGTAGCACAGGGAACGGTCCATCGCCATGCGGCACATAGATTTCAGCGGTCGGTGTGCTCCTGCCATTGGGACGCATTACGACTTTCTCGTGAGTCGCGGCGACGTCTGGCATATCGACATTTAGGCGCGTGAATATGTTGGCGCCACTATCGCGGCGCGCCACAAGATCTTCAACGGATCGTACGGGCGTATAGTCGATCTTCTCGCCGCTGATTTGCGAGCGCCAGTTTCCCATGTTCTTGTGTGGCATTTCGTTATCTCAGTTGCACTGCATGGACGTCATAAGAATCATGTGCTCAAGTTGACCGACTTTCCATTAACACCAATTACTGTGGGTTTCTAAAATCTGTGTGTTAGTCCAAGAGAGAATAATGTGCCGCGTGCATCATGCACCCGTCCATCATAGGTATTGATCGAGCCTCCCATTAACGGTGCCTTTGTATCCGTCGCGTTATAAATCGCTGCTCGCCATACTGTATTGGAATCATCAAGCTGATAGCTGTAAAGCAAATCTATCGTATTAAAGTCGCTTTTTTCCGAGATACTTTTTGGGACATCATCCTGAACAACACCGATGTAGCGGTATGTCAGGTTGGCACTATGGTTATCTTTGCTCCAGCCCAGCCTGATATTCGCGCGCAACTCCGGCATTGGCGCGCCAAAATTTGTAAAGTTACGAGACCCAACACCGTCTGTCGTGGCGCTGGTTGGCAGGGCCTTCACATCGTAACTGGTTATATAAGTTGCCTGCACATCCATGTCAAACAGACCGACGCCTGTTTCGTAACTGTAATTGGATGAAATATCTATGCCGTCTGTTTTGAGACTGGAAAGATTTGTGAAGGATGTGAATACCCGAAGGATTTCCCCAGTATTTGGATCGTATTTGATTCGTGAGTCTTTCGGATCATCCACGTAAATGGTAATGCCGCTTAGTACTGCGAGAACATTCGTATAGTCAAAGCTCCAGTAATCGACCCCCAACGTCCAGTTTTCGACAGGCGCCCATGTCGCACCGATATTGAAGTTATCTGACTCTTCAGGCTTGACGTTCGGGTTACCCCTTACCACTTGCAAGGCAGCCTGATTACCATCGTCAGTAGGGACACTGATATTGGCTGTTAATCCACCGAAAGCTTCAAATAATGATGGCGCGCGGAATGACGTTCCAAAACTTCCACGCACGGACACGTTGTCCGTTGGTTGCCACAAGGTACCGATTTTATAGTCGATAGTATCTACACTATCACCGTAGTTTTCGTATCTGATCGCACCGGTTACCTCTAAGTTGTCCTGCAGCGGCAGTAACACTTCAGCAAACATCGCACTCACATTACGGGTGCCGGCAAACGGGATTTCTATAGCGTGGAATGCAAGCATGTTCGGCTTCTTTGATGTTTCATCATAGTCGCCCTCGAGACTTTCCTGACGAAAATTAAATCCTAAGGCAACACCTATTGGCCCACCAATCAATTCGCCCTGGTCCAGGTTGCCGGTAATTAAACCATCAATACTGTCCAACGAGGCAGTGGTTTTTCTAAAGCGTTCAATCATAAAATCAGCTAACACTTCTGGTGAGTTATATTTGGAAGACCCGGGTGATGCCAAATATTGATTTCCAAAGGGATTGAAAAATTGATTACCGTTTGGTCCACCCTTGCCACTCACTGCAGCGATAAAACGATTTATCAATTGATCGTTATCCGTATTGAATTGGTCATTTTCGCTGTGTAACGCGGACAGTTCATATGTCCAGTCAGAAAATGCCAGGTCACCCCGTAAACCTGCCAGCACACGAAACGTATCGCTTTCGGTCAGGATGCGTGGCCGGGAGGAATTAACGCCAACCGGTCTTGTATATATTTGCACAGCGTCTCCAAAAAAGTTTCCGGGGTTGTTTGCCGGTACGATTATTGGCGCATTTGTAAAGCCGTAAGATGGGCTATCCGTTCTATGCGTGCGTATCTGCGAAAAACCGAATTCCCCGAAGGCCTCAGTAGAATCGCTTATGTCGATATGCCCCCTGACGAGCGTATTTAATCGTTTTTCCTCCGGAAATAGCTGACCACCCAGCGCCAGTCCCAGCCGGCACACACCATTGTCGCCTGGAGTCGCTGCTCCCGGTAAACCTGCGCGTAACCCACCTAGAGCAGCAGCGCCACAAAGGGGGTCAGCAATGAAGCCCTTCTTTGTATCGTAAGGTGCATTATAGGTGTTGCCTGGAATAAGTTTGTAGGTTGCAGGGGTACCGTAAAATGAATTGAAACCACCCGTCGTCAAACGCTGATCCGAGAATCTGGCTTCATTGGCTATGCTATTCTGATCGACGTACTCAACAGCGGCAACCAGATGGCCCCGGTCGTTACCAGCACCGAAAATTCCACTGTAGGTCATAATTTGACCATCACCGTCAGCTGCATTGCGATACTCCAACTGAACCTCGGCACCTTCAAAGCTATCGCGGGTGACGAAATTAACAACACCGGCGATTGCGTCTGATCCATACAATGCGGAAGTTCCGTCCTGTACCACCTCAACACGATCCACCATGATCAGCGGGACAAGCCCATTCACATCGACAAAAACCTCTCCTGCACGATTGGGAATCCCACCCTGGGTCTGACGCCGGCCATTAAGCAACACGAGTGTTGACGATGCTCCGAGACCGCGAAGATTTACATTGGCTGCAGATTGCAGGCCGCTCGATCCCGTATCACGATTAACAAAAGATCCGGAATTCGCTGGAGATGCGGCAAGTAATGCACCAATATCAGTACGCCCAATACGCTGGATGTCTTCACTGCCGATAATGTCAATCGGGGACGAATGGTTTTTCTGTAGTGGCCGCTTGATAAATGAGCCAGTAACAACAATTTCTTCCATTGGTTCACTGGAGGTATCCTGTGCAAAGCCCTGTGTCAACCAAGCAGTAGTGATTAATCCGGCAAGAATTGCGAAAGCAGCGCTCCCAGCAAAAAATGGTTTGGTTTCTCGTTTACTCATGGTTTTCCCCTCATCAAGTCAGTTACATTATTTTAATGGTATGAATCACTCTTTTTTGTTTTATTAATAGTATGAATTTCTATAATATGCAATAATATTTTATATAATGCAATAATATTTTATATAATGCAAAACATCGCAAAGTGGACTAATAAATCCTGACCTGCGATAATAAGTTGAGATCACATTATTGGCTTCAAAATTGCAAATGGATAGTAAACTTCCAAAACAAGGACGAGGTCGCGGTCGGCCTAAAACCACTGGAGCAGCTGATTCAGGGGTCAAAACCGTCCATGTTGCCACAAAAATTCTTGATGCACTGGCTGAGTTTTCAGAGCCAGCTCGAGTCACAGACCTTGCCAAGAAATTGGACATGACCTTATCTACAGTTTCCAGGCATGTTTCGACGTGGAGAGAGTTGGGGTTCATCGAAAAGGCAGAACCGCACGAAACTTACCGGCTTGGTGCCAAGCTTTTTAGTCTTGGTCAGGCTGCCACTGAACAAAACTCGCATGTAAGTATTGCTTTCCCGCATCTGATCGAGTTTCGAGACAGGATTAATGAGACGACGATGCTATCTTCGCGAGTTCAGCAGCACGCTACAGCCTTGCTATGTTTCGATAGCAAGCTAGCGATGGCGATTACTGTGCGCCCTGGCGCAATTCTCTATTTACCGCACTCAGTCACGGCGAGAGTTCTCTGGGCTTTCGCTTCAAGTGAAGACCCGAGAGCGCGATTGGAAAATTCCAGGATTGATTTCTCATATAAGCCGCTCATATCCAAAAAGGCGTTTGCCGAACGTATATCCCGGATAAGGAAGGACTGCTACGATTTTGATCCAAACATGGCTAACACTGGGCTCGGTGCGATTAGTTGCCCGATTT
>Ga0209090_10000515_pt1 | contig 24149 bp, 22 predicted proteins | sample ArcticOcean_MG_C_9_FD_187432 | JGI IMG/M metagenome (GOLD analysis project Ga0209090, IMG submission 187432) | Marine microbial communities from western Arctic Ocean - ArcticOcean_MG_CB2_152 (SPAdes) (version 2) | ecosystem: Environmental > Aquatic > Marine > Oceanic | place: Arctic Ocean... | reverse complement strand
AATATGTTTAAATATTTATCAATTAGTTCCAAAGCATTACTTGCTAGTTTTGCTATATTTTCAGTATCAGTTTTTTCTGAAAATCTCGAAGACATCTATGAATTGGCACTAAGCAATGACCCTTTGATAAAATCAGCAGAAGCAACGTACCGTTCAGGTCAAGAATATAAAATACAAGGAAGAGCCGGTTTACTGCCGAATCTAAGTGTTTCTGGTTCAACCAATTGGAATGAATACAGGGTTCTAGACGAACTCCGAGATGAATATAACTCCAATAACTATTCCGCAACTTTCTCACAACCACTATTTAGGATGGATAGATGGTTTAAATTTAGACAAGGAAAAGACTTAACTAAAGGTGCTGCTGCGGAGTTTGCTTACCAGCAACAAGAAACTATGGTTCGAGTGGCGACAGCTTACTTCAATGTATTAAATACGATCGACAGCTTGAATGCCGCTAAGGCGGAAGAAAAAGCGATTGGAAGACAAAAAGATCTAGCAAAGAAAAGGTTTGAGGTTGGATTGGCAGCGATTACTGAACTACAAGAAACTCAAGCTGCATATGATCTAACCGTCGTATCTACAATAGCAAGAGAGGCTCAGTTAGATGCAGCTAAAGAAAGCTTATCAGCAATTATTGGAGCTGATGCTCCTCTGCTTTCTCCTTTAGCAGATGATTTCGAGATTTCTTTGCCTGATCCAATTGACAGGAAGTCTTGGGTGGATTTAGGTCTTAAAAATAACAACAGATTAATTGCTTCAAGATTTCAAAGAGACGCTGCTAGGAATAATGCTAGAGCCAGTGGTTCAGCTCACTTACCTCAAATAGACATTATTGGAAGAAATACTAAAAGCACTTCTAAACAAGGAAAATTTGGTGGTTTCATTCAAAATCCTTTATTTGGAATTGAACAGGACACAAGACAATACGGCATTCAAATAAATATACCCCTGTTCGCCGGTGGAGCGATCAGTTCGGGAAGAAGACAGGCCTGGGCTAACTATGATCAAAGCAAAGAACAAGCCGTTTACCAAGAAAGAGCAGCTATTAGGGATATTAGATCGAATCATTTTGGAGTCCAAACTCAGGTTGCCAATGTTACTGCAAGAAAACAAGCCCTAACTTCAGCCAAGTCAGCTCTTGAAGCTACAAAGGTGGGTTATGAAGTTGGTACAAGGAATACCGTGGATCTTCTTGACGCTCAGAAAAAAGTCTTTTCTGCTCAAGCTAACTACGCAAATTCAAGATACGAATACGTTATAGCAATGCTTAGATTAAAAGCTTCAGTTGGTTCATTAAACCCAGGTGACTTAATCTCGATCAGCGACAGAATGGAGTAAAGTATGAAACACTTATTGCTTGCATTGCTTGTGGGTGTTTCGTTAAATCAAGAGATTCTTTCTGATGAAGTAGCACCTGGAGTCTTAAGAACCCCAGATGAAAGATTTGAAAATTTGCAAGATTACCCTTTTGAAGCAAATTATATGGAAATAGATGGTCTGAGGATTCACTATCTAGATGAAGGACCAAAAGATGCTGACCCAATAATTCTTTTCCATGGTGAACCAGCTTGGAGTTATCTATTTAGAAAAATGATTCCTGTTCTAACAGAAGCTGGTTATAGAGTGGTAGTCCCTGATATGGTTGGCTTTGGTAAGTCAGATAAATTTGAATCTAAGTACGACTACAGTTACAAGCATCATGTGGATGTAATGAAAGAACTTGTTGAAAGATTAGATCTAGAAAATACTACCCACTTTGGACAGGACTGGGGAGGACTTATTGGCCTAAGGGTTGTAGCAGAAATGCCTGATAGATTTGCGCAAGTTGTTGTTTCAAATACCGGTATGGTTGCAGGCGAAGGCATAAGAGCTTGGTTCACACAGCTTATTATGGAACTCACAGTTTGGTGGAATGGGCCAATTACTTTTGAAGAGCTCAAAACGGCTGCTCGAGGGGCACTTAACTCCGAGAATCCTTCTAGTAGTGATGGTATTTCAATGTTCACAAAATGGATAGCGTACTCTTATTATTCTAAAGATATGGACATAGTGGGTATCATTGAAACCTTCGGGGGATTAAATCTTACTGAGGAAGAAAGGAGAGCTTATGAAGCGCCCTATCCTTCTGGGAGATATAAAGCTGGAGCTCATGTCTGGCCTTACCTGATACCAACTCAACTAAAAGAAAATGAAAAGTACTGGAAAGAGATTTACGAAAAATGGGATAAACCTTTTCTAGTTGCTTTTGGAGGCGAAGAAAGAATAACGATAAGAATGAAGGATGATTTTGTAAATCGAATTCCTAATCCAACAATAATAACTTTAGGTGGCGCTGGGCATTTTGTTCAGGAAGAAGTGGGGCCAGAACTGGCCGAGATCATCATAAATTTTATAGAAGGAAAAGAAGTAACTGATTTAATGGCTTCAACAGATTAATATCCCAAAGTGCCTGAATTACCGGAAGTAGAAACAACTCTAAGAGGAATTGAACCTCACATATTAAATAAAAAAATAACCTCAATAACTGTTAGAAATCCTTCTTTACGTTGGCCAGTTCCAGTAAATAGTCTAAAAGCTAATCTTGTCAGTAGCTCTTTTTTATCCATAAAAAGAAGAGGGAAATACCTTATCCTTGAGAGCCTAAAAGGTTTTGTACTTATTCACTTAGGGATGTCGGGATGTCTTAGAATATTTGATAATAAATCTGCACCCGAGAAACACGATCATATAGACGTTAGTTTTGATGATAACTCTATCTTGAGATATACAGACCCCAGACGCTTTGGATCCTTTTTGTGGACAACAGAACCTGAGTCCCATGTCCTGATAAGTAAACTAGGACCAGAGCCCTTGGGTAATAAATTCTCAGGAGCCCATCTTTTCGAAAAATCTAGAAAAAAGAAAATGCCAGTTAAGAACTTTATTATGGATTCAAAAATAGTTGTGGGAGTAGGAAATATATACGCGAGTGAAGCGTTATTTCTAGCAGGCATAAGGCCAAAGAAATATGCGGGGAGAGTTACTCGTAATCAATATGAATCGTTGGCTATAGAGATACGTAATTTACTTAATAAGTCTATCGAAAAGGGAGGAACAACATTAAGAGATTTTGTTGGAGGAGACAATAAACCTGGTTATTTTAAACAGCAATTGAATGTTTACGGAAGATCCGGACAAGAATGTAAAGTTTGTGAATCTATCCTCAAGAATCTAAAAATAGGACAAAGAGGAAGTGTTTACTGCCCTAAATGCCAGAATTGATGCTAAAGCTTAAAACGTTTTTTAAGAGCTTCTTCAATAATAGGATCAACAAAAGAAGAAATTTCTCCACCCATTGAAGCGATCTCTCTTACCAAAGTGGATGAAAGAAAAGAAAATTTAGCTTTTGGGGTTAAGAATATGCTCTCAAGATCAGGAGACATTGCTCTATTCATATTTGCTAATTGAAGTTCATACTCAAAATCAGAAACCGCCCTAAGCCCTCTTATTAAAATATTACTTTCTTCTTCTTTTGCTAGATCTACAACTAAACCAGTAAATCCTATGACTTTGATGTGTTTATTTCCTTCAAAGATTGTTTGTATATGTTCGATTCGCTCTTCTAGAGTAAATAAAGGAATTTTTGATTCGCTAGTAGCAATTGCTACAGTTACCTCATCAAATAAATGGAGGGCTCTTTCTATAAGGTCTATGTGACCCAAAGTAACAGGATCAAAGGTTCCAGGGTATAAAGCTTTTGCCATTTTTAGCTCCCAATTAATATCAAGCGAGTTCATTCTCTCATATTTACTAAATTAATAAATAACATGATTCATATTCATTATTTTGCATAAAGGAATGAAGATTTTGTTTGATGTATGAATGTGTAGCGCTGAATTAAAAAATCTGTAAAATTTAACTTAGCGCTACCAGACTATAAATAAAATATTTTAATACTAGGGGAATTTAGACATGACTAATGATACTGAAGGCAAGTGTCCTGTAATGCACGGCTCTCTTTCGAGCAATGACAACACAGGCACATCAAATAAAGACTGGTGGCCGAATCAATTAAATTTGAGTATTTTGCATCAACATGACAAAAAATCTGATCCTATGGATGATGACTTCGATTATGGAGAAGCTTTTAAACAACTTGATTATGATTCTCTAAAAAGAGATCTCAATGATCTTATGACTGACTCTCAAGAGTGGTGGCCAGCTGACTATGGTCATTATGGGGGTTTCTTTATACGTATGACTTGGCATGCAGCAGGCACTTACAGAACAGGTGATGGACGAGGTGGCGGTGGCACAGGAGCTCAGCGTTTTGCTCCATTAAACAGTTGGCCAGATAACGGAAACTTGGACAAAGCACGAAGACTTCTTTGGCCAATTAAACAAAAGTATGGCGAGAAGATTAGCTGGGCTGATTTATTAATCCTAGCAGGTAATGTTGCTATCGAGTCTATGGGAGGTAAAACTTTTGGCTTTGGAGGTGGAAGACCAGATATTTGGGCTCCAGAAGAAGATATTAATTGGGGTGCTGAGAAAGAATGGCTCACTAATGAACGTTACAGCGGTGAAAGAGATCTAGCTAATCCTCTTGGTGCCGTCCAAATGGGTCTAATCTATGTAAACCCTCAAGGTCCAGACGGCGATCCGAATCCAGTTGCTAGTGCGGTAGATATTCGTGAAACATTTGCTCGTATGGCAATGAATGATGAAGAAACGGTTGCTCTTGTTGCGGGAGGCCACACATTTGGAAAAGGTCATGGTGCCGGTCCTGATGATAATGTTGGCAATGAACCGGAAGGTGCTTCAATTGAAGAAATGGGCTTTGGATGGACGAACTCTTACGCTTCAGGAAAAGGAAGCGACACTATAACAAGTGGTTTTGAAGGTTCATGGACTGCCAATCCTACACAATGGGATAACGGTTATTTCGATTTATTATTTGGTTACGAATGGGAACAAGCAACTACTCCGGCTGGAGCAATTGTTTGGCACGCAATAGATCCCAAAGATGAAGATCTAGCTCCCGATGCAGAGGACTCAAGCAAAAAAGTACCAACTATGATGACTACAGCCGATATGGCGATGCGTGAAGACCCTGCCTACAATAAAATTTCTAAGCGCTTTCATGAAAATCCAGATGAATTTGCTGATGCATTTGCTAGAGCTTGGTTCAAATTACTTCACAGAGACATGGGACCTAAATGTAGATATTTAGGACCTGAAGTGCCTGAAGAAGAACTCATCTGGCAAGATCCTGTTCCTGAAGGCAATGCTAATTATGATGTAGAAGCTGCTAAATCTAAGATTTCTGATAGCGACTTAACTGTCCAAGAAATGGTAGAGACAGCCTGGGCTAGTGCTTCAACCTATAGAGGTTCTGACATGAGGGGAGGCGCCAATGGTGCCAGAATCCGTCTTGCTCCTCAAAAGGACTGGGATGCTAATAAGCCGGAGCAATTACAAAGAGTGTTGGATGTACTAGGACCAATCGCTTCTGAGGTAGGTGCTTCAATTGCAGATATCATCGTCCTGGCTGGTAATGTGGGTATCGAAAATGCATCTGGGGCAAACGTTGAGTTTACACCAGGCAGAGGAGATGCTTCTCAAGATCAAACTGACGTTGAATCTTTCGAAGTCTTAGAGCCAGTTTCTGATGGATTTAGAAACTATCATCAGCCTGATGCTGTCGTTAACGCAGAAGAAATGATGTTAGATAGAGCACAATTACTTGGGCTTACTGCTCCAGAGATGACTGTCCTTGTAGGAGGAATGAGAGCTTTAGGAATTAGTTCAGATGGACATGGTGTTTTCACTGATAATCCAGGAAAACTTACTAATGACTTCTTCGTTAATTTACTTGATATGCAAGTTGAATGGCATACCACTGGGAATAACTCTTATGAAGCAAAAGATCGTTCTTCTGGTGAATCTGTTAGAACAGCAACTAGAGTGGACCTTGTCTTTGGTTCTAATTCTCAGCTCAGAGCTCTTGCTGAAGTCTATGCAAGTGATGATTCTCAACAAAAATTTGTTGATGATTTTACCAAGGCCTGGAACAAGGTGATGAACCTAGATCTTTTCTGATCTGAAGAACTAAAAAGGGCTCCTGTTTTATTGAATAGTAGCCCTTTTTTTTATCTTGAGCTTTTCTCTATTCCACGACCTGTAACCGAAATAAATAATAACTAGATATCCTGCGAACAGTAAAGCCGTCAAATTTAAATCTCTAGATAAGAATAAAAATATAGAAATAAAATCTATTACAAACCAATAAATCCAATTCTCTATTAATTTCTTAGCTACCATGTAAGTAGCAACAACAGCACCCCAAGTAGTGAGAGCGTCAAAGAATGGCAAAGCAGCATCAGTATATTCTTCAAGAACAAAACCAGAAGATAAAGAAAGTACTAAGATTAGACTTATTGCTTTGAAGTGATTTAACTTATTCCAACTCCTTACAATAAATTTGGACTCATTTGATTTCCATTGAGACCATCCGTAAAAACCCATGACTATATAGAAAATTTGTAAGTAGGCTTCCATGTACAAACCAGCTGAATACATTATGAAAAAATACAAAAAAGAACTCACGATGGCCGCCAACCAACAAAGAATATTCTGCTTCACAGCCAATACCAAATAAAGTATCGCCAGAAAAACAGCAATGATTTCCAATTTAACGGTTGTTGATAAAATTAAAAATCATATCGTAGAGAAACTCCAGAATGTCTTGGGTCTCCATGTCTTTCATAAAGCGTATCTTGAAAGTTGGGGGGTTCATTACCAAAATAAAACCCTCTTACTGAGTAGTACTTATCAAATGCATTTCTTACCCATAACTCTGCGTTCCATTGATCCGCTTGATAACCTAAACTTAGATTAGTTAAAGAATAAGATTTTGATTGTTTATCATGTGAATCAGAGTAGTAAAAACTGCTTTTTCCCGTCACATCTAATCTTACATAGTAATTCTGAGCTGGATTCCAATTCAAACCGACTGCGTAGCTTCTCTTAGGGGCATGAGCTTGAGCTCTGCCTTCAAGATCAGCCCTAGACTTCCAGTTTTTAATTTCAGTTTCCAATAAGGCCAGGTTAGCAAAAACGTTTAAGTTCTCGTTCAAGTCCATAGTCATATTGACCTCCAATCCATAATTAACTCCCTCTGCCGCATTTTTAGTTAAAAAGGAAAAAGTATTTGGATCAGAAGGATCTACCTGTGTCGATACAAGCACTTGTTGGTCTTCCCTGTCAGAGTAAAACATCACGGCAGAAAAATTTATCCTTGAATACATTGCCTTTGAATTTATGCCCAATTCATAATTGGTAAGGTATTCAGGGTCATACAAAAGATTGTTATTTAAAGAATCCGATGCGAGACCCAAGCCTAGATTGAAACCTCCTTGTTTATAGCCTTTAGCAATACTTACAAAAATATTTGTGTCATTTTCTATTTTTTTAATCAGAGATATCTTTCCTCCAGACATGTGATTCGATGGATTGAACTCATCCCCAAAAGTATCTAAATATTCTGACTCCCAATCCTCCCATCTCACCCCTAAAGATAATTTTATAGTCTCAGATAATAAATAATCTATATTGCTAAATATAGAGAAGTTTTCTGACTTATAGTTGCTCGAAGAAGAAGATGAACTGGCATAAGGCCCATAAGGATCAGATGGATCTCCATAATTTCCATCATCTTTTTTTAGATTATATTCCTTAATTTCTAAGTAACTAACTCCAAAAACCCATTCAATTTTTTTATTTCTATTTAAATCAGCTTCATCCGAAACCAACCTAAATTCTTGACCAAAAGTCTTTCTATCTCTAAGTGTCTCAGAAAAGTAGTCATATATAAATGGACTCCAAGAGGCTTCATTCCCCCAATCTGCATCATAACTAAAGATGACATCAGTATCAGTAGAACTTGTTAAGCTTTGTAATTCAAAACCTTCGAGATCTTGAAATATTTTTAGACCATACGAGCTTGTTTTTTGAGAGTCCATTCCCGGTCTATCTGAAAGAGTATTTAAACTTCCATCAAGAGTCCAAATATCTGCAGGATCGTTTAGATCCACACGTGATACTAATAATTTGATGGTTGTTTTTTCAGAAGGCTCCCAATTTATTTTTAATCTACCTGTAGATTCATCTTTTCTTGAAGTGTCTGATTGCTTCAAGTAAAGGTTTTTTCTAAAGCCGTCTGCTTTATCTTTTCGAAAAGCAAGCCGATAAGAAATACTCTCGTTTTCTTTAAAAGGACCTCCAAACGCTAAGCCAGTGCTTTTTACCCCATAAGAACCCAAAGTTATTTCACTATTTGCTTCAAACACATCTGTAGGGTCTTTAGTTCTTATATATATCAAGCCAGCCAAGGCATTTGCTCCAATTCTAGAGCCTTGAGGGCCGCGATGGATTTCAATTTGCTCTACATCAAAGGTGGTAGCTATTCCTCCTTGCCCTGAATAGTCAATATCATCAATGAGAAATCCAACAGAAGAATTGGGCGTTCCTTGATACCCAGATCTTTCACCAATTCCTCTAATTTGAAAATATCTAGCTCTGGAGTCACTAGCCGCAAAATTTAAATTCGGAACGAGATAAGAGAGCTGTTCAAAGTGTTGCATTGATTGAGACTTAATTGTTTGTGCATCAAGCAAAACAACACTTGAGTCTTCTTGGCCTGCTGAAACTTGTCTCCAGTCTCCAAGAACAACAATTTCTTCGAGAGTTTCAGAAACTATTTCTCTACTAAATAAAGAAAGAAAGAAAAGAGTTAAGATAAAAGTTCTATTTTGAGTAAACATGCAATTCCTCCGCCATTATTGTATGGATCAGGTTCAAAGGGTTTCTTCTCAGATCTCAGGTCAATGACCGCCCCTTTACATTAATGGTTATGTTATTGATCTCTGAATAAAAGTCTAGATAGTTTTAAATTATTTCTAAAGTATGTTTTATTTCTTCGGCAACCTTCTTTAAGATACCTGCCTTTAAAACAATACCTCAAGAAATTAATGACAGAACTAAGGATAGAAGATTTATTAAGTGCAGATGAATACGATAAAAAAAGAAATGAGCTTCTATCGATAGCTAATTCTGAAAATGAATTAAGAACTGTACACATAGGTAATAGCGTAAGTTTATTGTTTGAAAATAAAGAAACAGTTCAAAACAAACTGCAAGAAGTTCTAAGGAATGAGAATGTCATTCACTCTGAGGGAATTCAAGAGAAGCTTTCTATCTATAAGTTGCTCTTGCCAAATACAAATAATCTCAAGGCTAGTATGTCTATAAATTCTGATGAAGAAGAAAAGCTAAATTTTCCTGTTGAAGAAAAAAAAGGAATCGATAAAAAGGTTTGGATTCAAATAGGAGAAAACGACAGAGTCTTTGGCAGTTCATCTACGAATTTAAAACATGCTGATGTTAAAGATTATGAAAGGGTCTTTGTTCTAGAATTTGATTTAAGCAATCTCATGGTCAAAGATTTCCAGGCAGGAATGGTTTTATATGCAGGCATAGATCACCCCAAATACAACATTCGAACTAAAGAAATTCTTAAAGAAACCACGACTTCCCTAGCAAAAGATTTCCTTTAGACTTTAAAGATTAATTAATCTAAGACTGCGCTGTCATTATTGAATACAAAAGATTAGAATGCCGCGCAATGAAACTAAAAGAACTAAAAGAACTAATAGAAGGCTGTCATCCAGAGGATCTAAACAACAATTTAGAGGCAGTTGTTGTCACATCAAATAACAATGTATTCTCAACTGAGAGCATAAGATTGGATACAGATTCAGGAAGAATCATGATTGCTGCAAAGAACTCAGATAACTTTGAAGTGAATAATCATAACGCCGATAAAGAAATGGAGTTTGCCTTAAAGATGATCACCAAAAAAAGAGAAGGGTTAAAGCCTTCTGCACACTAATTTTCGTACTTATTTAATTCCTCTTTTGCAATAGTCCTAAGATGAACCTCATCGGGTCCGTCTCCTATTCTTAAGTATCTAATAGAACTGTAAAGACCGGCTAGAGGCGTATCTTGGGAAACACCTGCTCCTCCGTGGATCTGGACAGCCCTCTCTATAACCCTAACGGCCATCATTGGGACTTCTACTTTGGGTTGTGCTATTTCACTTTTTGCTATCTTATTTCCAACTGTGTCCATCATATAGGCAGCTTTAAGTGTCAATAATCTACACATTTCTATCTCGGTTCTGCACCTGGCGATAACATCATAATTTCCACCCAGTTCTGCAATCGCTTTACCAAAAGCAATCCTAGTAGTTGCCCTTTCGCACAAGAGCTTTAGGGCTGTCTCAGCAGCGCCAATAATTTTCATGCAATGATGTATGCGTCCAGGACCCAATCTTCCTTGAGCAATTTCAAAACCACGACCTTCGCCTAAAATCATGTTCTCTTTTGGCACTCTCACGTCTTTGAAAGTTAAATGAGCGTGGCCACTGGGAGCATGATCTGATCCATAAACCGTTAGCATTCTTTCTAAATTAATACCCGGAGTGTCCCTAGGAACAATGATCTGAGATTGCCTCTGATGTTTAGGTGCATCTGGATTGGAAACTCCCATGAATATCATAAAGCCACAATCAGGCCTTCCATAACCTGATGTCCACCATTTCTCTCCATTGATTACATAATCATCGCCATCAGCAACAATAGTGCTTGAAATATTAGTGGCGTCAGAGGATGCTACATTTGGTTCTGTCATGGCAAAAGCCGATCTCATGGTTCCTTCTAATAAAGGTTTTAACCATTTTTCTTTCTGTTCTTCTGAACCGTATTTATCTAAAACCTCCATATTTCCTGCATCCGGAGCAGAAGAATTAAATACTTCTGCTGCCCAGCCCACTCCCATCATTTCAGCTAAAGGTGCGTATTCAAGATTGCTGAGTCCATAACCAAGATCTCCTGTTAAAGAAAAGTTCCAGAGCCCTTCTGACTTTGCTTTGTTTTTTAATTCATATATGACAGCTGGGACTTGCCAGGGGTTGCCCTCTTCTCTGAATAATTCCATTTGCGCTTTGTAGACTCCTTCAGCCGGATGGACATGATCATCCATGAATTTAGAAACCATATTCATTAGATCTTTGGTTTTTTTTGTGTGTTCGAAGTGCATTCTGTTTCCTGAATTATTGGTAGTAATAAAAAAATTTCAAAGTAATTATAACTTCAAAGATTAATAAAAATAAGATATGAGTGAATATAAAAATAAGCTCTTAAAATAGTGATATTATTAGATGAAAATAGACCATAAGACATCGGGGAGAAGACAATGGATTTCAGAGATTATTTAATAAGCGATCTGGTAAATAAAGTAAAATCTAAAGATATATCAGCAGGCGAAATGACTGCTGCAGCTCTAGAAAATATAGAGAACCACGATAAAGTGCTCAATACATTTTGTGCTGTAAATTTCGAAGATGCCATAGATCAAGCCAATTCTCTTGACCAAAGAATTTCGAAAGGTGAAGACGTTGGACCCTTGGCAGGAATACCAATAGGCGTTAAAGATCTTGAAGATGCTAAAGGTTTTGTAACTACTTTTGGATCAGCATTGCACGTAAATGATCAACCTGCAGCTGAAGATTCAATATTAGTAAGTAGATTAAGGCAAGCCGGTTGTGTGGTATTGGGAAAAACAAATACCCCTGAATTTGGACACAAGGGCAAAACAGACAATGAACCCTTTGGAGCAACAAAAAATCCCTGGAATTTAGAATACTCTTCCGGAGGATCTTCTGGAGGAACATCTGCAGCACTGGCTTCTGGAATGATTCCACTTGGAACCGGTTCAGATGGAGGTGGCTCTATTAGAATACCAGCGGCTATAGGCGGCTTAAGTGGAATTAAGACATCTCAAGGAAGAATCCCCATTGGAGGGACGACCCCTCCTGGTTCTGGTTTACTAACAGTAAAAGGACCCATGGCAAGAACAACCATGGATAGTGCCTTAGCTCTAGATGCCACAGTGGGTCCTGACCCCACTGATATTTTCTCTTTAGAAGGAAGAAATCTGAATTGGGCACAACAACTCTCTGAAGAATTACCTCAAACAGCTATTTGGTCACCCACCATGGGCTTCTCAAAAGTAGATAAAGAAGTATTGAATGTCTGTGAAAAAGCTATTTCTGAACTCCAGAATGCTGGCGTCAATATCATAGAAAAGGAAACTATATGGGAAGACAATCCTGTCGATTCATGGATGGTGTTTTGGGCATCGGCTTGTGCTAGAAGACAACAGCATTTAGTAGGAACACCTGAATACGAAAAAATAGACCCTCTGCTTAGAATGTTCATAGAAATGGGAATGAATATGGACGGTGCAGCTTATGCGTCATCTATAGATGCTTGCCATAAACTTGGGTATCAACTTGAAGAAGTCTTTAAACAATCGCCTTTGATAATTACTCCGGCTACTTGCGGACAAGCACCTAAAATTGAAGGAGAGGGATATGTCAACGGAGAAGAAACTCCTGCATGGGTTGATTTCACCATGGGAATCAACATGACACGAAACCCAGCAGGCGTTATACCGGCAGGACTACTTGAATCTGGAATGCCTGTTGCTTTACAAATTATTGGTGGTCAGCGTCAAGACTTAGCGGTTCTTAAAGCCATGCATGCTTTTGAGTCGGTTCTAGACTTTAATCATAAAGCATCTGACCATGAAAATAAGTAATGTACCGACAATAGATTTTCAGACTGCAAAAACAGATCCGTCTCAACTTAAACTATTAGATTCTGCTTGTAGGGATCATGGTTTTTTCTTGTTAAAAAACCATGGAATGCAATCAATAATCAATGATATGTGGCAATCCTCTGAATGGTTCTTTCAACAACCTAGAAAGGATAAATTGGCCATCACAAGAACGGAGTCTATTCCGTTGGGCTATTACGACAGAGAGCTCACCAAACAAAAAAGAGACTTAAAAGAAGTCTTTGACTACATGCTACCGAAAGTGGGTGGCGAAGATTTCAACCAATGGCCAGAAGACCGAGATTTTAAGAATGTTATGTTGCACTTCTTCCAAGAAGCATCAACTGTTGCAGCACAAACTTTGGATCTTCTTTTTTATGCTCTAAACAATGATCAGATAAAATTACCTGTTGGCGAATCAAAGACCAGTAACGCAAGACTAAATTTTTATCCTGTTAGTGATCCTTTGGATTTAAGTGATCAGGCAAAAGTTTCAGAACTAGGCGACATGGCTCTGCACCATCACACCGATCCAGGAATACTAACTTTATTACTTCAAGACATGACTGGTGGGTTGCAAGCAAAATCTAAAGAATTTGGTTGGATAGACATTGAACCTGAAGAAGACACAATAGTAGTCAACCTAGGGGATGCCATGCAGGTTTGGTCAAATGATCAATACGTTGCAGCAATTCATAGAGTTCTTAAAAGAACCAATAATTCTCGTTACAGCACACCTTATTTTTATAACCCCGAGGGCAATGCAGTTCTTAAGCCTATAGAAGGCCTTTCAAGTGAATCAGACCTTTATAAATCTTTTACTTGGAAAGAATATATTCAAGGCAGAGTAAATGACAATTACGAAGATCTTGGGGAAGATGATATCCAGATAGAAAGATTTAGAGTCTCTTAGTCTTCCAACATGGTGCTGTGATTCCACCAAGCCAGGTCTGAGAAAGCCCTAAGATCCAATTCATGTGTCCAAGCAGACCTATGCTGACTGGCTAAGTGAAAATAAGTTTCTGCAATTTCTTTGGGAAGTAAAAGGCCGTCATGCTCCATGCCTTTTGTTTCTCTAAATTTTTGAAACATTTCTGGCCCTAGCATTTTACCGAGTGTGTCTGGTGCATCTACTGCTCCGTCAATTACTATGTGTGCTACATGAATACCGCTTGCCGAAAACTCAGCATTTAAAGATTGGCATAACATTCTCCTGGCACCCATTGCAGCTGCATGAGAGTGCTGTGTTGCATTACCTCTCATTGCTGCTGTCGCAGAAGTCACCAGAATTGTTCCCTTTCCTCTTTCTTTCATTATTGGGCAAAGCACTTTTGCCACTCTAAAGAGTCCCAGACTTGCCATTCTCCAACCCCATTCAAATTCTTTGTGACTTGTGTCTTTTAGGAGTTTCATGCCGGTTTGTGCCCCAAGGTTGTAGACCACCACTTCTATGGGTCCAACGTCAGATTCAATCGTATTAATTAAATCTTCAATTACGTTATCCTCTATAGCGTTAATTAAATAACCATTAGCAGAACCGCCTTCATCTTCAATTCCTTTAACTAACCGATCTAAACCTTCTTGATCGGATCTTCTGCACAAGCAAGAGTGATAACCTTCACTAGCAAACTTTGCAGCTACGGTCCCTCCGATACCTGCCCCTGCCCCCAAAACTAAACATACTGGCTTCATAATTTTCTCCTTCACTTATTTTATCTCACTGGGGCGGTCTGTCTACCGGCTGAGCTGAATGAAGCAAAGTAGCCACCAATTTATTATCAGTTGAATAAATCCTTCCTTCAGCTGTTGCGCTCCTGTTGCCTAATTTTATAATTTTAACTTCAATGTTGGCTCTACCTAGTGGCATGGGTCTATGAAATAAGACATGCAAATCAGTTGTTAGCGGAGCCTTTTTGCCTTTGTAACCAGAGATCATTACTACTGAAGTGGCGTCATCCAAAACTGCAGAAATCATCCCCCCTTGCACAAAGCCCATAGGGTTGGCACTGTCTTCAGGGAATAAAGCACTGAATCTGAAGACTTCATTATCATTGTCCTCGTACTTTAAATTAAAGAATCTCATTGAAGGTCCTGCTGACTCATTCTTCAGTTTTTCTAGAATATCCATGTCCTCTCCCCTTCCTCCGTGTTCATTAAATAATTGTAACCCTCAGAATAAAAAAATTGTTATATTTAGGACTCAATGAACAGGAACAAAAATGGGTGCAACGGAATTATTTACTCTAACAACAAGTCTTAAAGTAGTTTTATGGATTGAGTTCATTGTCTACATGGGCATTGGAGTCTATGAAATATTAGATTCGTTTGGTGATGCAAAACCGTGGGTTAAAAGAAACGGCAAATCTAACAGTTACTTGTTCATGAAAGAAACGGTCAGTTACAAAATGCATGCTTCTGTATGTTTCTTGTTGGGTTTTGTTGCGTTGAATGGAATTCTAGAAGGGGCCGTAACAAGATTTGAACTTGAGCTAATATTTGTAAGCCTAGCACTAATAATGATGTTGCTCTGGATTACTTTAATGCCTGGCAGGCTTGGTTTCACAGTTGTATTTTTAACAAAGCCTGAAACCACACTGCAATTTGTTATGTTAATCTTCTTTTGGGATCTAATAAGGCCTGAAGTATTACTTCTGTGTGTGTGTCTTAATGTGTGGGGATTCATTGTTTACCTTTCTCACACAAGAAAAAAAGCACTTTATCCCTATGCCTATAAAACCATGAGAGATGATGCAGAAGAAGCCGGGCTTGATGAAAAAACGCTTACTATGTTTGATAAACTAGCTGGCAAGTAAAAAGAATAGTGATCAGACTAGAGATTTCCTTTTTTGTTTTTTTATCAATTCTATTCACTTCTTGCACAACAGAAAGACCATACCCTTGGTTGGAAGATCTAGATGCGAATAAAGGGTACTTAGATTCAGGCAAAGACCTAATGGCAGTTAAGTTTGGACTTAACTCGTTAGAAATCAAAAAAAATACAGAAAGCCGTTTATTAATTGCTGTTCATGGAAGTAACAGTCCGGGCTATGAGTGGATCTACCCTCTTAAAACTTTAGACAATGAGGATACTTTAACCTTGTTTTTTAGATGGGATGATAATGGTTGTCCTGCTCCTTCTTTTAAAATTCTAAATGAACAGATTAATCAGATCCTCGACCTAAACAACAATGTAAATGGCATAACCATAATGGGTCACAGCTATGGTGCTCTTTTGGTGTCTATGTTTTCAGAGAGCTGGTCAAATGATATACCGGTTGAAATACACTCTATTGCAGGTCCTTTGGCAGGCATTTCTAATTTAAATTCCCTTTGCGACTATCAACAACCTCGGTTTATTTCAACCAACTTAAGATTTTATCAATGGAGAACTCTGCAACATTTGGATGGTGCATTTAAGGACTTAGACACCGATCCTCAAATAATCAATCTTCAAGACAGCATCGTGACCAGACTACCTGAGAATTATAGAGGAGAGCGACTAGGGCATAATTGGTCTATAAGTTGGGTGGCAGATGAATTAAATCAGAGATGAATGCTGATCAAGCCAGGAATTACTTCCTATCTTGTCCGGAAGCCATAGAAGACTTTCCTTTTGGCAACGAAGTGCACGTTTTTAAAATCAGAAAAAAAATGTTTGGTTTTTTAGCTTACAGAGAGGGTTTTGCTCGTGTAAATCTTAAATGTGACCCCGACGAAGCCATCATGCTGAGGAGAAGATTTGAATCCGTCATACCAGGCTACCATATGAATAAAACCCACTGGAATACTTTGGTCCTAGACGGAACAATACCAAATGATGAAATTGAAGTGATGATTGAGAACTCTTATGATTTGGTGGTTAATAAACTCAAGAAAGTTGACCGTCTGTCGTTGAAGATTAGGTACCAGAAAACCATTTAAATTTAGCTTAGTTGGTAGCAACCAACTCTTAGTGTATATTGAAGTTCAATCGTGATTTGATCCTATTGCTACGATTTAAAAGAAAAGCTAAAACGGCCTAACTACCAAGGATTTATTAAAAAATAGAGGTTGCTGTGAGCAAACTATATAAAATAATTACTTTTTTATTCATGCTTGGAATAAACTCAATAAATTCAATGGAAATAATAAAAATACCTGAAAATGAGATTCTAAAAAACCCCCTCCCTCTTCCGTATGAAAGAATAGAGGTAGAACAACAATCATTGTTGGATTTTATGAATGCCAGCAAAAAAGGAAAGCAATCCATTATAATATTTGGGGCCAATTGGTGCCCCGATTGCAGAATACTCGAAGCAACTCTCCAGCTTCCAACGGTGAGTAAATATTTAAATAAAAATTTTGAAATCCTTCACGTGGATCTAGGAAAGTACGATATCAATATGAATCTTCTTGAAGTACTGGGTATTCCTCGCCGAGAAGGCGTTCCAAGAATAGTGATCTTTGGAGAAAACGGGGTGGCTCTAAACCTAGATTCAACAGATACAATGAGAACGGCTAGAGACACCAAACAACAAGATATATTTAATTATTTCCAAAAATATAAACTAGAATAAAAAATTCTCTTCTCATAGCATAAAAGTAAAAAAGCCATTAATATTCAACCCCTTAATGCAACTGGATAATAACTTATGGATATCGAACTAAGCTCAGAAGATCTCGCATTCACAAAAGAAGTCAGAGCCTTCTTTGAAGAAAATGAAATGGCGAAAGGCGAAGATTATTTTGTCTGGAGAAATAATTGGTTCGCAAAGGCTAAAGAGAAAGGCGGATGGGACGTACCTAAATGGCCAGCGAAATTTGGCGGGCCAGGTTGGACACCGACTCAACACTACATTTGGGAACAAGAAACTGCTAAGGCAAACATACCCTTTGATATTCCTTTTGGCCTAGGAATGTTGGCTCCTATTCTCATGGGTTACGGAAATGAAGAACAACAAGAAAGGTTTTTACCGGCCATAAGAGAAAGGACTGTAAATTGGTGTCAAGGATACTCAGAATCTGGAGCGGGATCAGACCTAGCAAACTTAAAAACTAAAGCGGTTCTCTCTGAAGACGGTACTTACTACACGGTAAATGGATCAAAGATGTGGACCACACTTGCTCATGTTGCAGATTGGATATTTTGCCTAACAAGAACAGATGACAGTGGTATTAAGCAGAAAGGCATTACTTTTCTTCTCTTTCCCATGAAGCAAGAAGGAATAGAAGTTAAACCAATAATCACTCTAGGCGGGTCACACACAGTAAACACAGTTCACTTTACTGATGTAAAAGTTCCTGTTGAAAACAGAATTGGTGAAGAAGGCAAAGGTTGGACGTATGCAAAAGGTCTACTTGAGCATGAAAGAACAGGATTGGCTGGTCTTTCCAAGTCTTTATTCGAACTTGAAAAATTGAAAGATCAAGCAAGAACAGTGACCAGAGGTAACGGCAACTTAATGGATGATTCAGGCTATAAAGCAAAGATAGCAGAATTAGAAATAGATTTAATGGCTACTGAATATACTGAGTTACGCAGCCTTGCTAGCGCTGCAGCTGGGGGTAAGTTAGGGCCTGAATCTTCTATCTTAAAATTAAAAGGAACTGAAATTAAACAAAGAATACAAAAACTTACAGTTGAAGCTAGTGGTATTTATTCTCCTGCTTGGGGAGATAAAAATATTGGCTTACCTTTTGCCAAAGGTGGCACAGCAGGATATCTAAACAGTAGATATTTCACAATTTATGGCGGGGCCAGCGAAGTGCAAAAAGACGTGGTTGCAAAAAAAGTGCTTGGTCTTACTAAGGGGTCATCAAAATGAACTTTGAATTATCAGAAGAACAAAAAATGATTCAACAAAGCGTTGAACGTTTTGTTCAAGATAACTATGACTTAAATACAAGAATATCTCTAAGTGCCAATGACTTTGGTTACAGCAGCGATTTTTGGAAATCTATGGCAGAACTTGGCTGGCTTGGATTGCCGTTTGATGAATCCGATGGAGGCTTTGGAGGAAATCAAATTGATGTATTGGTAATCATGGAACAGTTTGGTAAAGGTCTTGTACTGGAACCCTTCTTAGCAAGCGTAGTAATGGGTGGAGGCGCTCTAAAGAAAGGTGCTTCGGAGTCTTTAAAAAATGAAATACTCCCAGGCTTAATCGAAGGCACTAAACAATTATCATTTGCTTATGCAGAACAACAAAGTCGCTTTGATTTAGAAGACGTGATTACTTCTGCAAGAAAAGAAGGGGATGGCTTTATATTAAATGGACAGAAGTCCATGGTGCAAAATGCAGAAACGGCTGATCATATAATTGTTGCAGCTCGAACCAGCGGCGGTCAAATAGACGAAGATGGAATTACCTTATTTTTAATAGACACCAATTCAGAAGGGTTATCTATGGATAATTTTCCCACGGTTGATGGCCTTAGAGCTTCTGAAATAATATTAGAAAATGTATCGGTTAGTGAAGACAGAGTAATAGGCAATATTGATGAAGGGTTTGAGATATTACAATCCGTAGCTAATGACGCGATACTTGCACTTAGCGCTGAAGCGGTTGGAGCCATGGAAGTGCTCTATAAAGACACCGTTGAGTACACTCAGCAAAGAGAGCAATTTGATCATCCTATGTCAGAATTTCAAGTTCTACAGCATCGAATGGTTGATATGTTTATGGAATATGAGCAATGTAAATCCATGCTTTACAGAGCCACAATGGAAAGTGTTCAAGACCCAAAGGCTGCTCAAAGAACCATACATGGCTTAAAGCATCTGATTGGTAAATCTGGTCTTTTTGTTGGTGAAAATGCCGTTCAACTTCACGGAGGAATGGGCGTGACTGAAGAGCTGAGAGTGGGCCACTTCTTTAAACGACTTCTGGTTATTGACTCAATGTTTGGGAATGCAGATCATCACCTGCAGAAGTTTACAACTTATTAAACAAGACCCAGTTGTATTTGAGAATTACCAGTAGCCAATAGGGTTTCTTCAATAGAATAGGTTTCTAAACCTAATTCACTTTGAGCCAGAGAACAATAAGATCTCGGTGAATCGTAAGTTGTATTTGTTGGCTTACCATCTGCCATTTGCTCTCCGCCCACGACGTCTATATCAGGAAATAATTCTTTAAGTTTTGCTTGAAGCTCCCAAGTAAACATTTCTCCAGACCTGTCACTGGCCGATAAAATATACCTAGAGCCGTTCTTAGCATTCAAGCTTTCAGCTGCCAATCGATGAGCTCTTGCCGCATCTCTCACATCAACCATGTTCCACAACATAGTGCTTGGTCTAATTTGTTTATCGTCCCAGAAACCAAAATCTTTTCCTTTCAACAATTGCAGTATGAAAAATTGCCAACTGAAAAACTGATTATGATTCTTTGACATCAGAGGGCCAACAACATGCAAAGGATTTATTGAAACCGCTTCAAACTTTCCATCTTCTTCAGCTGCCTTGTATATCATCTTTTCGGTATTGGCTTTTGCCATTGCATAGGCTATGTCCCTGTTCTTCGAGATATTATCTTCAGTCCATGCACCTTTATAGCCATCGACATTATCGCCGCACCAATCTTTCTCACTGAAAACATAACCTTCAGGCCTCGGATGTCCGATAGCAGCAAAAGAGCTGGTAAAAACAAAGCGCTTAACCGAATTGGATTGCTTAATGGAATTTAGGACATGTTCATTTTCCGTGAAACAACCATCGTATACCTCTTGTGGAGTCTCGCGATTAAAGCCAACCGTAGCTCCGGCGTGAATGACGGCCGAACAACCAGAAAATGCCTTGTCATAACTCCCCTTCTTGAATAAGTCTCCTTCATACAACTCAACGGCACCACCCAATCCCCTCTTATTCATCTCATAAAGGTGGTCCGTCTTAATGGCACTACTTGCATCCCTCACGCATGCATTAACCGCATAACCCTGCTCAACTAAATCTTCTACAATTCTTGAGCCAATGTATCCACTAGCTCCTGTTACAGCGACAGGACCATCTTCTATTTTTATTTTTGTCTTACTCATAAAATACCCATATTTTTTATTCTAAAATTGAACCTGACCAGTGAATTTTCTTAACGTCTCTTTCTTCAGGTGTAAGAATTTTAATTCCATATTCTTCTCTAAGCGAAGTGACACTGATTTCCATCAGCTCATTTAGGCAAACAAAAGGCCATTTTTTTTTCTTGGACCTAAGATTACGTAAAACCTGAAAAAAAGGAATAATTGACCTAATTGTTAACATTACCATATTTATTAAACCCACTTCCTTCAATATATCTTTAGTAAAGTCTGATACTTCTTCTCTGCCGTTGTAAGCCATAATTTCTTTCCAAGTATAAGTCGCTCCGAATAAGACCCAGAAATTTAACATCTGTTCCTCTTCAAGAGAAGTATCAAGCCCGTAGATAACATGGGTCACATCGTGACTTAAAATTGTTAAAGAGCCCTCTTGATCATCTAGAACTTTTTTTCCATTTTTTTTTAGGTATGCTCTGTAGTGCTCTACACCTTCTTTCAATGTAAGAGAACATTCTTGGTTTTGAAAATCGAGCATCTGCATAAAAGTGTTTTTTGTATATTATTATAATTAAGAGCTATAGTGAAATTATCACAGGTATAACTAATGTGGAAAGAATATGACAAAAAATAAACTCTTTATTCCTGGCTTGAGTTTACTGCTCACACTGCTTTTATTTGTGTTTCAATTTTATTCTCTGCAGTCACCAGAAGCTAAGCCAACATCTTCACCAGAAGATGAATTCTCTGGAGTCAGAGCTTACCAAATATTAGAAACTCTACTATCTGAAAATAAACCCCATCCTGTTGGCTCTCAACTTAACAAAGAAGTAAAAAAGAGGATCATTGTTGAGCTTAATAAGCTTGGGGTCTCTTTTGAAGAACAGCGAACATGGGCTTGTGGATCAAGATTCAATAATTGCGCCCCTGTTGAAAATATCATAGCCACCATCCCGGGTTCAAACAAAGACTCTGTCATTGCTCTCATGGCTCACTATGATTCCGTAGAAATGGCACCCGGAGCCGGAGATGACGGTGCTGCAGTAGCAGCCATCCTAGAAACCACCAGAGCACTTGTCCTGGATGCTCCTTTCAAGAACTCTGTAATGCTCATTTTTACAGACGGAGAAGAAGCAGGTTTACTCGGTGCTGAAGCATTTTTCAAGCAACACCCTTTAGCTAAAACAATTGATCTATTATTAAATTTTGAAGGCAGCGGCACCAAAGGCGGCAGCATGATATTAAGAACAACCGAAGCCAATGAATTGTTGATTAAAGCCTATTCCGAATCATCAAAAAGTCCTTACGGGTTTTCTTTTGTTAAAGAGATATTTAAGAGAATGCCCAATGACACAGACTTTAGCGTTGTAATGCGAGCAGGCGTTGATGGCATGGATTTTGCTTTTGCAGGTGAGAGGAATCACTACCACTCGCCCAATGACAACTTAGAAAATATAGACCTTGGAACCATCCAACACCACGGCGAAAATATGTTGCCGTTAACCAGAACGCTGGCTGACATGGACATTGATGAACTGGGGAGTAACGTTGTCTACGGGGGTTCAATCTATGGAATGTGGAGCCATTGGGCTTCTTCAAATAGCTATTTCCTAATTCTTTTAAGTATCCTTTTAATTAGCCTGGGTGTTTTTAAACTAAAGCCTTCAATCAAAGGGGCTTCTCTTGGCTTCTTTTTTTCTCCTGTAATACTTGTAAGCACTGTCTTGTTTGGTTTTTTTGGGTTTAAGCTTGTTGATCTAATATCAGGAACCGTTATTAGCTGGCCAGGCATAGATCTTCCGTATAGATTGCTTTTGCTGTCTTCTACTTCACTGGGAGCCTTGATCGTTATCAATTTAATAAACCGTCTTGTTAATCAAAATGATCAGATTATTGGAGTTTGGATTTTCTGGTGGGCCTTATCATTCGTATGTTTAGTTCTCTTACCTGATGCTGCGAATCTGTTAATCATTCCTACCTTAATGGCAGGAATTTTCTTAAGTATTGCTGCATTCGTAAGAACAGATTTGAAACCTTTTGTCTTCCTTGGTACGTTAGTATTTGCCGTTCCTTCAACCCTAGGCCTAATTTATAGCCTAGAACAAAGCCAAGGCTATAGACTTATTGTTGCCGTGCTTCCCCTCATTGGTTTATACGCAATTGCCTTAAGCCCCCTTTTGCATGGTGTAAATCTAAAAAAAGGAATGATTGTTTCTCTTACTGGAATAATAATTTCGCTATCAATAGTTGCTTACAAGCCTCTCTATACGGAATGGCGTCCTCAACACGTCAATATTAATTATATTGAAAATTTAGACTCAGGGACAGCCACCTACAACCTTCAGAGTCAAAACCCCATTAGTGAAAACTTAAAGTCATCAATGGATTTTCAAGGAAACAGAAAAGCCTTATTGCCTTTCACCAACAGGACTTCGAATAATTGGGCAGAAACGATACCAACCAATTGGCAACAGCCTGATTTTAAAATATTAAATGAATCCATTGAAAACAATCAACGAGAAATAGAAATTGAAATAAGGAGTTTGCGTGCCGCGGATAAATTGCTTCTCGCAGTCCCTGCTAATTCTCAACTAAGAAAATTTAAATTGAATGAGATTGAGTATGAAGCGGTACTTAGCAGATATTTTTCAGATGATTTCTTTGCCATTAGATTGGTGGGAATCTATGAAAAGCCTATAGTCTTAACATTAACTTTTGACTCAACCGCTCTAATAACGGGGGCATATTTAGCTGACATTAGCACTGAATTACCGGCCAACGCTGAGAAGATACTTAAAAACAGAACTAAATTGAGCGTTCCATCAGGGCATGGCGGAGACACTGCAACCTTGTTCAGAAGCATATCTTTTTAATCTTCTTTTAAATCAGTATAGTAAGAAAAAGGAAATTTATTATGGACAGGTTATGTAAAAAAAGTGCAACCGAATTGGCAGAGTTAGTTCGTTCAAAAGAAGCCTCAAGCAAGGAAATAGTTGAAGCCCACTTCAATAGAATAAAAGAGGTGAATCCTGACATTAATGCAATCACTCTGACCTTAGAAGAATCAGCCCTTAAGCTGGCAGATCAAGCAGACTCTGCTAGTGAAGAAGATAGAAAGAGACCCTTTCACGGAGTCCCTTTTACAATAAAAGAGAACATAGATTTTATGGGAACTCCTACAACCAATGGAATTCCTCTTTTAGCTGAATCCATGCCCCCAAGAAATGCACCCATAGTAGACCGCATGCTTGGAGCAGGAGCAATACCAATCGGCAGAACCAATCTACCCGAAATGGGCATGCGTCTTGACACTGACAATCCATTGAGAGGCCGAACATTCAATCCTTGGAATAAAGCACTGACGCCTGGCGGCTCCAGTGGCGGAGAGGCAGCTTCGATAGCTACAGGAATGAGCCCTT
>Ga0209090_10000513_pt1 | contig 24151 bp, 21 predicted proteins | sample ArcticOcean_MG_C_9_FD_187432 | JGI IMG/M metagenome (GOLD analysis project Ga0209090, IMG submission 187432) | Marine microbial communities from western Arctic Ocean - ArcticOcean_MG_CB2_152 (SPAdes) (version 2) | ecosystem: Environmental > Aquatic > Marine > Oceanic | place: Arctic Ocean... | reverse complement strand
GATGAATGATGAACAAATCATTCCATTAGACATATCCTTTAATTTAAAAATATTTCATGATTATACTCTTGGAATAGTACCTGACCATGGAAGTATAATACCTCATTTTTGTTTAAAAAAAGATGGTCCTATGGATGATAGTAGTATTAAATATTTTAATAAAGTTCAGAGTATTTGTAAAAAGTTAAAACTTAAATCAAATAGAAGTAATAATATAATTGAATATTTTTTATCAAATGATGATTATAATTGTGAAGTAGTTTTTAAAAATAATGATAAAACTACTTTATGGAAGGGTATATTATTAATATTTGGAGGAACTTCATATGAAGATGAAGATATTATGGTAAAGGGAAATATTTAAGAAATATATATTTATATTTATGAGTTACATTTTAGGAATAAGTTGCGGTTATCACGATTCAGCTGCCTGTTTAATTAAAGACGGTAATGTATTGGGTGCGTGTGAAGAAGAAAGATTTACAGGAATAAAACACGATAATTCATTTCCAATAAAATCCATATCTTATCTATATGCTAAGAATGGAGTACAAAAAGATGATATTGATGCAATTTGTTTTTATGAAAATCCAAATTTAAAATTAGAAAGAATAAAGGAAAGTACCAAACGTGGCCCATGGTGGAATTACTTTACTAGAAGAAATATTATAAAAAGAAATAAAAAAGAATATGATAAATTACATATCACATTAAATAGTATTACTGGTACAAAAACAAAAATAATATTTACAGACCACCATTCGTCTCATATAAACTATTCATATTTAACATCACCATTTAAAGAAGCAAACATACTATCGGTTGATGGTGTCGGTGAATGGGAAACAACTGTCTTGGCTAAAGGAAGTAAAAATAAAATAGAAAAAATACAATCTATAAATTTTCCCCATTCATTGGGAATGTTATATTCTTCACTTACTGCATTTTTAGGATTTAAACCAAATGAAGGTGAGTACAAGGTAATGGGATTGGCACCATATGGTGATGCAAGCATTTACTTAAGCAAATTTAAAAAATTATATAATACAAAACCATTAGGTGGTTTTGAAATAAACATGGAATATTTTACATATGATTATTCTAATAAAAGTATGTTTACAGAGAAACTCGGAGAGCTTTTTGGATTTACAAACAGATTACCAGAAGAACCAATTGAACAACATCATAAAGATTTAGCAGCTACATTACAGGTAATATATGAATTTTTATTTTTTAAATTATTAAAGAATCTCCATAAACTAAATCCATCTGACAATATTTGTTTAAGTGGAGGATGTGCATACAATGGAACTGCAAATGGTAAAATATTAAAAAGAACTCCTTATAAAAACATATGGATACCACCAGCGCCATCAGATGCAGGTTCTGCTATTGGTTGTGCACTAGAATATTATTATAATAAAAATAATGATGAGTTAAGAAAAATAAATACATCTCCTTATCTCGGCCCTTCATATAATAAAAATGATATATTCTCTGCCCTTGAAAAATATGAAGACTATATTTACTATGAACCAAAACTATATGAACAAATAATCAATATAGTTGCAGAGGAAATTACACAAGGAGGTATAATTGGATGGTTCCAAGGTAGAAGTGAATTTGGTGCAAGAGCACTCGGTAACCGTTCTATATTTGCAAATCCAAGAGACCCACAAATGAAAAGAAGGTTAAATAGAGTTATTAAAAAACGAGAAGGGTTTAGACCTTTTGCACCAATTGTAATTGAAGAACTTTCTACTAAATTTTTTGAATATAATCATACGGTTCCGTATATGAATCAAGTTGTAAAAGTAAAAAAACAATATAAAAATGATTTACCTGCTATAACCCATGTAGATGGTTCTGCTAGAATACAGACTTTAAATAAAAATCAACATAAACTGGTTTATGATTTATTAGCTAAATTACATATAATAAATGAATATCCAATTGTTATTAATACTTCTTTTAATTTAAAAGACCAAACTATGGTTTTAACTCCAGAAGACGCTATTAAAACATTTCTTAATTGTGAAATGGACACATTAGTACTTGACAAATATATTGTAAAAAAGAAAATATTATAATACTTATTGACAGAAGAGGATACTAATAATAGGTTATAAATTCCCTCGAAAATCTCTAATCGTATAATAAAGTGGTTAGAAAACAACCCTACTTTCGTGGGGTTTTTTTATACATAAATATATAAACCCATCATACACTTCTCATATTGGGTATTGAATATATATTGGAATTTTTTTCATTGTATATACCATAGTTATTGAGTGGATATCCCTTAGTTTTGCAAGATGGAAAAGTTATTTACATTTAATTAAAACAAAAGGAGAACAATATGGAATTTTTGAAAAAAATAGGCTCATGGGCCGAAGAATTGACAAAGATTGGTATCAGTTTCATCGCCTTTGGAGTAGTACTTGAAGTACTCTTCTCAGGTGCAAACATCCCTTTCTGGCCAGAAGTATCAGTAGTTGGTAACATTATGGACATATTAGGAAGTTTAAGTGCTGAGGGTCTGTTAGGACTTGTAGGGGCTTTTGTACTGTACCACATTATTAAAAAGTAAGAGTTAGAAGTAATTCTTACAACGCGTTAAAGATTAAGCCTCACACTAAAAGTGAGGTTTTTTCGTTTACTATATTTATATACAACTAATATGGTATAATCATGAGTATAAATTTTGAATTATTTCCTGGAAAAAATTTAAGTGGGTTGTTTGAAGATATTTACGAAAATCAAAAAAACAAGAAACAAAAAATATCAGAACTAATTGCCGAAATGAAAAAGGTAATTAGGCATTCTGGTGATATGGCAGTAATTGGTCCAATCATAAAAGATTTGGTAGATACATCAGTTCGTAATGATGAATCACTTCTTAAGATGGCTGCAATTGCACAAAGAATGGTGGCCTCAAAAGAAAAAGTAGAAGGTGATACTGGATTTCTTAGTGACCAAGAAAAAGAACAATTACTTAATCAACTAGAAGATACTGCTTATGAAGTAGAAAATGAAAAAATAAAAGTTGATGATTTGACTAACGAAGTTGAAGAACTAAAACAAAAGGTAAGTAATGAGTAGAAGAATCCTTTCACAAGTAGTAAGAAGAACCAAGGAAAGTGTTAATGAAAACATTGGCCTGGGTTTAGTTATGGATGTAGTTCTAGATGGAGATTCCGAAGCAATACGTCCAATAGAAGAATCAGACGAAGGTATAACTGATAAAGATTATAGCTCAATCGGTTCTGCAAAAATAAGAAAATTAAATGACCAAACTGCACAAACAGAATCTTTAAGATATTATACACCATATGATTATTCTTTTATAGATTTACCAATTAAAGGAGAAATAGTAGAATTAATAAAATCTGAAAATGGCAGCATATTTTATAAAAGAATTATTTCACCAAATTTAAATACTGGTAATGCTAAAATAAATGCTCAAACAAAATATTTCAACACCGATGAGGGTTCAGTAGGAAATTCTAAAACTTATAAAGAAACCTCTCAAACAGGAGCCACAAAAAAAGCTTCAAAAATTTCAACTGATAATGAAAATCACGGAGAATATTTTTCAAAAAACAAAATAAACCATTTAAAATTATATGAAGGTGATAAGGTAATTCAAAGTAGGTTCGGTCAATCAATACGATTTAGTGGGTATAATAATGAAGAAAAAAGTTTTTCTCCAAGTATCGTAATAAGAAACAGACAAGGAAGTAAATCACTTAATGATTTAAAAATAGGAGAAATTGTTGAAGAAAATTTTGTTGATGATGGTTCTACAATAGCTTTAACAAGTTTTGATAAATCACTAAATTTTACTCCTGGTACAGTAGATACTCCATTAGAAACAGAACCAATATATGCAGAAGAACCTGAATTAAAAGGAACTGACCAAATTTTAATTAATAGTGGTAGAATTATTTTATCTTCTAAAGATTCTGAAATGTTATTTTATTCCAAAGGAAACTATTCATTTATATCTGATGGTAAATTAACAATTGACAATGGATTAGATGGTGCTGATATGGATTTCAATGGAGATGTTTTAATTACTACCAATGATAACGATTTTAAATTACTTGCCGGAGCCGGGGAAATATGGTTAAATACAGATGAAGGTGGGAAATCACCTGGTACCAACCAACAAGAACCACTTGCAAGAGGACAAACGTTAATTGATATTCTTGCCGAACTATGTGAAGCTATAAATGCTCAAATATTTTCAACACCTGCAGGCCCAACTGCATTAGGACCAAACAACCGCGGAGATTTCAATAAAATAAAATCTAAATTAGATACTATACTATCAACTATTAATTATACAGAATAACTCATGTCTTTCTCTATATTCAAACAAAATATGTTATCCTTCATGAGTAATCAAGAAAGTATAAACTCTTCTGATGAATTTGCAAAGAAACTAACTCAGGAATATGATATGTGTATTAAGAGGGGATTTCAACAACCTAGTCTTATTCCAGCCTTCTCTGTTCCATTGGGAAAGGGAAATGTTGATTTAATGGAAACTCTTTTAAAGTTGGCATGTGTAAAGGCATTAAATATAAAAAAAGGAAATCACACCTTTATAGATGATATAGGAAAATCTATTCAAGGCGGATATTGGGTAGGTGCAGAGATATCTACTTCGATTCCACCAATAGGAGTTACCCCACCTGCCTTCATGAATATTAGTACAACATTAGCAATGGTAAGTAATCCTGGTAAGTGGACCCCAATCGGACCAACTCCATCACTAGATGATACAAATATTTTTTTAGATATATTAATTGCATCAATGCAAATACATCTTACAACAATTGCGGGAACATATATCATGGAATCATTATACCCTGGTCTTCCAGTAATAACTGCTCCATCGATATTACCATTTGTCGGATATTCGGTTCTATAACCATAAAAGTAAAGTAGATATATTTATATTAAGAACAATAGATTTAAAAAATGAATAACAAGCAATTAATTAAAGTAATAAGAGCTCTTGTGGAAGTGGAATCCGCTAAACAACAAGAGCGTTTTTTATCGAAAACTTTTCCAAAAATATTGGCAGAGGAAGTAAATAAAAGATTAGCAGAGGCGAAGGGAGGTGTAGTCAGCGTTCCCTCATCGCAAGTAGTTGAAGATGTAGTAGACCCATTTCAACAAGCAGAACTTGCATTACAGGAACAAAGACACGCACCAAAAAAACAATTTTCAAAGAACCCTATATTAAATGAGGTATTAAATAACACACAACCATTTTCTCAATCACAACGAGCAGCTGGTGGACAAGCTCAAGGAGCTTCTGTATTAGATACTTTACCACAACAAGCACCAATTCAAGAGAGTATGGATAAGACATTATCCTTTACCTCTAATGGAGCCGCTGGTGGTACTGAAATGATGAGAACACAAATGGCACAGAAAATGGGATATGGCGATGTTCCATCAAGGCCAAGTAAAACTGGATTGGGAGTAAGAACTGGATTACCTGGTTTAGATAAAATATTAAACAGAGATAACTCTGAATTAGTTAAAAAGTTTAAAAGATAATGCAAGAACTAGTATCTATATTTATTGTACTCTATGCGGTTAAAATTTTAGTTAACGTATTTAGAGGTGATAGTGATGGGTGTAGTAAGTGTAATTGTGGGAGTAAATAAAAATGGCTTATATTCTTGATAAAAAAGTAGTAAAAGATACCGAAGAGTTTAACGACTTTGCGTATGGTATTACTTTGCCTGTTCAAAGAGGCAATACAGGAATGTTTGCACAGGCATTTTCTTCATTTGAACAAGCTAAATCAAACTTAAAAAATTTGTTATTGACTTCAAAGGGTGAACGAATTTTCCAACCAAATTTTGGTACTGGTCTAAAATCACTATTATTTGAACAGAACACAGAACAGTTGGCTGAAAATATACAAGAAGTAATTACAAGTAGTGTTGCTTTTTGGTTACCTTATATTAATATAGATGAAATTGATGTAAAAATGACAGATGAGATGAAGGATAATAATAGAGCGGAAGTATCATTAAAATTTACAGTAGGTAATCAAATAGATTTACAAGAAATAACATTTACAGTTAGAGGATAAATAAGATATGGCATTAAATAGTGTAACAAAAAAAAGTAATCAAGGAAGAGATATAAAATATATCAATAAAGATTTTTCTAGTTTTAGAGAAAATCTAATTGAATACTCTAAAACTTATTTTCCTAAAACATATACTGATTTTAACGAATCTTCTCCTGGAATGATGTTCATAGAGATGGCATCTTATGTTGGAGATGTTTTATCTTATTATGTAGATGATTCATTGAAAGAATCATTGATGTTATATGCTGAAGATAAGAAAAATGTATTAGCACTGGCAGAATATTTGGGATATAAACCAAAAGTAACATCGCCTGCTATTGGAAAGTTAGCAGTTTATCAACTAGTACCAAAAATTGGAAGTGGTGATACAATAAAACCTGATTCAAAATATTATTTAAGAATTAAGGAAGGAATGGCCATAAACAGTTCCGAAGGAACTACATTCAGAACTACTGAATTAGTAGATTTTAATGTACAAGATGATAGAGAAATAACAGTATATGAAACAGACGGTTCGAATGAACCAACAAAGTATCTAGTAAAAAAATATGTAAATGTAATATCGGCCGAATTAAAAACAATTACGGTAGATTTCACAACACCTCAGCAGTTTTCAAAAATAAATTTAGGAGAAAATAATATAATTGATATTTACGATGTACGAGATTCTAATGGAAATAAGTGGTATAAGGTTCCTTATCTTGCACAAGAAATGGTTTATATTGATTACGCAAATTCAGAACAAACCGATAAAGACTTAGTTCAATTTAAAGATTCAGTACCAAACGTTCTTAAAGTAATTAAAACTTCAAGAAGATTTACAACTAAAGTAAATGAAGATAATACTACAACAATTGTGTTTGGTGGTGGAAATCAAACTAATGATGAAACTTTAATTCCAAACTTTAAAAATGTAGGATTGGGATTAAATAACTCAATAGATAAATTAAGTGCATCATTTGACCCATCTAACTTCCTAAAAACAAAATCATATGGACAAGCTCCTTCGAACACAAAACTAACAGTTTCGTATCTAGTAGGAGGTGGAGTACAGTCAAATGTACAGTCAGGAACCATTACCGCAATAGAAAGAATTGAATTTGATGAAGATACTTCATTTTTTACATCAAACGAATTATCGGCCTATAACGAGGTTAAAAATTCAGTTGCAGTTGATAATGAAGAACCAGCAACCGGTGGTAAGGGTGCAGATACGATTGAAGAAATTAGAGAAAATGCTCTAGCAAACTTTGGTTCACAAGATAGAGCAGTAACAAGAAAAGATTATCAAGTTAGAGTTTTATCATTACCAGCAAAATATGGTGCAATTGCTAAAGCATATTGTGCACCAGATGGGGAGTTAGATATGAATTCACCTAGTTCTATCTTATCGAGTAATGATTCTTTGGAAGAATTTACAAGTTTAGTTCAAAGTTTAAGAGATAAGGATTTAACAGAACAACAAGTAAAAGATGAAGTAACTAAATTTCTTGCGAACAAGAAAAGTTCAGTTAATGAAAAAAATAATCCATTTGCAATTAATTTATATGTACTTGGATATAATTCAAACAAAAACCTATCAAATCTAAATAGAGCGGTAAAAGAAAATTTAAAAACTTATTTAAGTGAATATAGATTACTTACCGATGGTATTAATATTATAAATGGATTTGTTATTAACATTGGTGTTGATTTCGAAATCCGAGTTTATGGTGGATATAACAAACGCGAAGTATTAACAAGAGTAACAACAGAACTTAGAAATTATTTCAATGTTGATAATTGGACATTTAATATGCCAATTAATATTTCTGAAGTTGAGTTATTAATAGCGGGTGTTGAAGGAGTACAATCAGTACCAAAATGTGAAATTACTAACAAGTGTTTAGGAAATTATTCTTCAAATTCATATAATATACAAGAGGCAACTAAAGGTAAAATGGTTTATCCATCTTTAGACCCTGCGGTATTTGAATTGAAGTTTCCAAACAAAGATATAAGAGGGAGAGTAATATAATGTATTATTTTGTAACATCATCTAAAGATTCAACTGTTTACTTACAACAACCAACACAAAATACTGGTTTTGATGAGATATTAGAAATATCTAAAACTTATTATGGAAATTTAAAAGACACTTCAAGAAGTTTAATTAAATTTGACACAACTGCGTTATCTCAATCAATTGTTAGTGGTGAAATAACTATGAGTAGCGCTGAGATGATTATCAGAGAAAGTGAATCATCAGAAATTTCAACAGATTATTCACTTTATGCATATCCTGTTTCTCAATCATGGGACATGGGAATTGGTACTAGGTTTGACAAAATATCAACAGATGGGGTAACTTGGAATACAAGAAAAACTTCAACCAATTGGTTAGTTGGGTCAGCATCACTAGAAAGTTCTGGTTCATATAATGGTAAAGGTGGAATGTGGTACACAGGATCATATGCATCTCAATCATTTAATTATCAATCTTCTGATATTATAATGGATGTAATAACTCCATTTACTTCTTGGATAAGTGGTTCTATTCCAAATGAAGGATTTATACTTAAACATGATTCATCATTAGAAAACGATACAACAGATTACGGTCAACTAAAGTTTTTTTCAAAAGAAACAAATACAATATATCAACCTAAAATAAGAATAGGATGGGATGATTCATCATTTACAACCGGTTCACTTACTGAACTTACCTCTGATGATATTCACGTAACGTTTAAGAGATTAAAAACAATATATAAGGTTGGAAGTTCACCAGAGATTAGAGTGTTCGGTAGAGAGAAATATCCTCTTAAAAGTTATACCAATACATACGCATATACTGATGTTAAATTTTTACCATCAACAACATATTATCAAATAAAAGATATAGTAACTGAAGAAGTAATAATTCCATTTAATGATAATTACACAAAGGTCAGTTGTGATTCAACCGGCAATTACTTTAAATTAAACTTAACTAACTTTGAATACAATCGAGATTATTATATAGAAATAAAAACAGTAAGAAGTGGTGTTGTTGAATACTTTATTGATAAGGATTTAACATTTACAGTAGAAAAATAAAAAATGGCTTTATCAGATAGATTTAGGATTAATGAACTTGTAAAAAAAGGTTCGAGTGTAATTAGAAGGGATTCTTCTAATCAAATTGTTGTGCAGAAAAGTAATGGCAAAGAAAAAAGACCTATTATATCAAAAGAAGCTCCATTTGGTTCCGTACCAATAAAGGGAAAACAAATATCCCCAAGATTTAAATCAGATTTAAATGAAGTAGATGACTCCTTTGTACAAGAACAAACATCGTTTGATGGAGAAACATCTGGATATATTGAAAAGCCAAAATATAATGAAGAAGAATTGCAAAAGGCAATTGATGTAAAGGTAGATGAGTTAATTAAAAAAGAAAAAATTAAAAAAGGCCCTTTTGTTAAACAAGAGATATATGATAAACTTAATGATAGGTTTAAGACCGGAACCGATGCGATAGAAGATTTAAGAGCTAAGTTGAATGATGCATTATCAAAAATTAGTGGATTGGAATCTCAAAATTTATCACTACAACAACAACTTGATGCGGCGTTACAACAAAGAGCAGTTGCAGAAAATCAAAATACAGTCGTTAGTGATAGATATGGGTCATTATTAGCTGATTTTCAAAATTCTATTATAAAAGGAACAAAGGAAGCTATCGAAAGAGTTTCACTTACAGCACAAGTGAGGGGTTTACAAGCACAGAAGATAAGTTTACAAGAACAACTTAAATTAAAAGACCAAATAGAAGAACAAGAAGAAGCACAACAAGAGGTTGCAGCAATACTTGCAAGTCTAAGTGGACCTGATAATTCATATGACCAAAAAGGAGAGAGTGGTTGGAAAGTACCCGAACCACATGAAGACCCGAATTTATTTGAAACTAGACAAATTCATTTTAGAAGTAACAGAGGAGGTTCAGGATGGGGTGGTTTAGATTCACTTGAATTATATAACTTTAGTGAAGAAGCAGAAATCACATGGTCTATTTCAATTAAAGCAGCTGGTGGTGGCCACGGAACTCCATGGTTAGGATTCTCAAAACAAAGTGGTACAATACCACCAAGAAGTGGTGAAACTCCTGGTAAAATAGAAATAGATGCAAAAAAAGTTAGAAATGTAAATTCTCCAAAAGGAAGAAGAAAAGAATTTACAGATGATATTACGCTAACTATTGGACAAGAAACTTATAATATAAAAGGTATAATGTATAGAAAATTAAGAAAAGGTGGCCACGGAAACTAATATATTATGGCAGAACAATATTTTAAAGAAATAGTAGACAGAAGAGGATACAAAGTAGACTCTGAAGATAGAGCGGTATTTGAAAAAGAAATATCTAAATCTAACTTTGGGTTAGGTTGCGCTGATATGATTGAATTTATTTTATATGATTCATCTAACAATCAACTACCACAAGGAGATTCTGGTAACTTAGTTCGTTATATTTACATTGATGATTCGAATATTAATGATTATTTTATAATTTCAAAAAGTAATAAAACTAAAAAGAAAAACGATACAACTGAATTTATTGTTGATTTAGAAAAACTTATAGTAGAAGCAGGATATTCAAATGGAATATTCAGAACCCAAGTAACCTTATTAAATAGAAGAACCGGTGTTGAAAACTCACCAAATAATAATTTATGGATACATGAAATTTCACCATCAAGAACAGAAATTAGATTATTACCAAACCGAGCAAAAAGCATAAATAAAGATTTAGAAAAAAGATACTCAGTTTTTACAGAGGAAAAAAACTTTAGAGATGATGTAATTTATTATGTAAATGTTTTTATAGAAAATATAAATGTACAAAAAGTATTAGAAGATTTCTTTGTAATAAAAGGAACAGAGGCCGATGGTAAAAAATATATTGAATTAATTTTAAAAGAATTTAAAATAGATAGTTTTGAATTATTCATTCAAAGAATTAAATCAAAATTTATTCAATCAATGCAATATTATTCTCAAAAAAGAATTTGGGATATTAATAATAGTAACTATGGTAAACCAATTGGAGACGAATATGACTGTGTTGACCTAAGTATTTCAGATATAGAGAATGCATCATTTCAATCATTAATAAGATGTATTGATTTTTATTTACCAAAAAGAAATATAAAAACCAAAAGTGTTTTAACAAAAGAAGAACAGATTACTTTAGATGAAGTTAAGTCTATACTTAAATCAAGTACCTCTAATGAAGTTTATGATTCGACTATCCCAGATAGTGCAGAAGTAAGTGGTTGTACAGACCCTAATTCATTAAACTATAACAAATATGCAACAGTAGATAATGGCACGTGTATATATGCAGAAGAAGCAGAGATAAAAGGATGTACAGACCCTAATTCATTAAACTATAATCCAAACGCAACAACAGATGATGGTAGTTGTACATACAATGAAAATACCGTAACTAAAAAATATTATGTTTGGTCTACTGATACAAACATTAAATGGAAAAAAAATGGAGTTGCTGACACTATTAACGGAGTGATGTATGATTCATTCTCTATTACACACGATGTTGGGTCAATAAAATGGTCAGAAGATGTTAGAGAGGTTCCTAAATTAAAAGAAAGTACAGTCAACACATCATATTATTTATTACAAAATATTGGAACATCAAATGATGATGAAAAAAAACAAATTAACGAATCTGATCCTGTAAAAAGCATAGGTACTGTTTCAATTTCATATAGAAATGCAACCGGTGCACTTACAAAATCATCAAATATATCTCCTGGAAGTTCCACAACCATTTGTGCACAAGAAGGTAGTATAGTAGGCTGGCCAGGAGTTACTATAACAAAACAAGGAGTTTGTGGAGGAACTAATAATAATAATGATATAATTATAGATGGAGGAATTGTTTTAGATAATAATGATTATAATTATTTTGATAATGATAATAATGATATAATTACAATAACTGCAGATAAAACAATCAAGGAGAAATAATGCCACATTCAAATAAACAACATATTCCCCCATCAAGACCAGGTAAAAGAAGGGGACAAATTGCAATAGATGGAGATAGCGGCGCGGTTGGTAGATGGGAATGGAATGGGAGAAGATGGATAGATGCAACCATAGAACAGGCCGGAGCCGTAGTTAGAAATTTAGGCAGAGCAATTCAATCAGGCGGCGGCCCCTCTGAGAACGCATTAATACAACTTGGTAAAATATCTGGTCCAGTAACAGTAATGAATGATGGTACACGAGTTACTTCAACTGGTATTGTGGATTCTCTTAATAACCCAATTAATAAAAACGAGTTACAAGATGTAATTCCTAAAACAATAAATACATATAACACACCAGATAATACTATTCAACTTAATATTAAATCACTTCCAATTGGAGGAACGGTTGTTGTAAATGGAAATGATACAAAACATACAACCAACAATCCAATAATTTTTAATGGAAAAGAACTACTTACACCAAAAACAATTACAGTAACAAAGGGTAATAGAAAATCAAAAGATAGATATAGAGTATATACGGTAGAACAAACTATTACAAAGGATGTCAGGCCATTAATTAACTTTGATGAGTTCGAACTGCTCCCAGTAAATCCAGATACTCAAACATTTAATATAAATAATGATGGTTCTCAATACTTAGGATTTCAAAAAGTAGAATCTACACAACTTAATCCGAGACCTCTTGCAGTTGGAACTATTGATTTTAAATTTTATCAATTAAGAGTTGAAAAAAATGGAAAAGAAATAAATGTTAATAATCAAATTAATGAAATAACAAGTACCATAAACAAATCCTTTTCAGTAGATTTAAATTTTAAACTAACCGAAGATATTATAATAGATACTCCCACGCCAACTCTTTATTCATTAGAAATTGAATCTAATATTGGTAATGATGGGGATATTAAATATTCTACATCTTGGGGAGAAGTTGGATTTCTTGAAGATGAAGGATTGTTAACTTTAAATCACAAACCACCATCAATTCCAGGGGATACTTTATATGTTGATTTCTTTGCAAATGGAATAACCGATTTATCTCATACAGTAAGTTATGAAATTCAAAAACCAACAAACAAATCAATACAAACCATTGATTCACTTGAAACACGAGTAAAATTAGAATCAGGTATTACAAAGATTATTGTTAATTCGGTTAAGATACCCAAAGATGATGTAAAAAAACCTCTTTTAAATGTTTCAATAGATAATTTAAAATTTAATATTAAATCCAAAGAGGATACAAAAATTGTTTATAATACATCAAACACGGATACTGTTGTTTATACACTAGGAAAAACAACAAGAACATTAAAACCAAACGGAACCATTATTTTAAATAAAGATGATTTTTATAATGGTATAGGTAATTACATAATTTATTTACAACCCAATTCAAAAACAGCGGGCAGTGGAGATGTAAAAAGAATTAATATTAATGTATTAAGTTCTGAGTACCTACCAGGACCAGATATTACTCATATAAATTATCCACAAAACATAAAAGGAGCGGATTTCAAAGGATTTGATGTTCCCTTTAATATTAGTTGGCAATCTATAAACACTAATTTTATTTATGTTTATGCGGGAAAATATTCTAAAGATACTAAATCTAATTTCTTAGGAAAGTTTGAACCAAATGGAAATGCTAAATTTAAAGTATTAGATGTTATAAAGGCATCAAAAACCAATATTAATGAAACATCAGATGTAGTTCAGTTTTCTTTAAACTTAGTTCCATATAACATTGAGGGCAATGAGAAAACAGAAGGAAAGATTGAAGTAATAAACATTACTTTTGACAAAGGAGATTTAACATTACCCCGAGAAATTGTAATTAATGATATTAAAGAAAGCTTTAGAAGACAATTTGATAAAAGAATATTTGAAGATGTATCTCCGTTTCTTACACATTATTTACACTTAGGTGGTGGTAATAATAAATTAATAGCAACTTGGGATGTTGATAAAAATACTTTATCATCATTTGTAGATGATTTAGAAACAAATACAACAAAAAAAACAAAAGAAGTAAAATCTTTAGTTTTAAAACTATATGAACCATTACCTCAAGATATAAGTTTAAATCATAAAATTTGGATATCAAAAATTCAATCAATTCCTATAATTGATACAATTACGATTATAGATGGTGAAACTGCAGAATGCACTCCACTATCGCCAAACTTTAATTTAGATGTAGGTGATGATATAGGATATCAAATTCTTGATGATTTAATAGGAAGTGGTTCAACAACTTCAACAGATGTTGTTAATCAATTTATTTCTTCCAGTGATTTTGACTTATCTAAACTTAATATATCATATGTAACAAGTTCTACGGAAGTAGTAGAATCAGAATCTGGTAAAATAAAACAAGATACAGGAGTACATGGTTATAACTGGCCAGCATTTGTAAAATATTCATCTGCAGAAGAAAGAGGAGCAAACTTTTTATATAAAGTTAAACTAATAGAATCATATGAATCAAAATACAATAGTTTATTATCTGGTTCTGCATCAACCGGTTCTATTGATATTAAAAATGAAAAAGACAAAACATTAACAAAAATAAATGATGTTAAAAAAGGACTTGATTCATTTGAAAAATTCTTATATACAAGTTCATCAATAAGTGATATAACTTATCCTGGTGCAGGAGGAAATGCACTTTCGGCATCATCGGATTCAACTGTAACATCTTGGTATCTTGGTTTACAAACCTCTGCCGAAAACTATGATTATAATAATAAATCAAGATTTGTAAACAATCTACCACAACACATACAGGAAGATAATCAAGGTGCAGAATTTACCTTATTCTTTGATATGATAGGCCAGCATTTTGATAATATTTGGGCCCATATAGAAGGTATTTCAAAATCAAATAAGGTTGAAAATAAATATAACACAGGTATTATAAATGATTTAGTTTATCATATGTTAGAATCTCTTGGATGGGATGCTGACATGGGAGTTAAATCACAACTACTTTGGGAATACGCATTTGGAAAACACTCCGATGGTACTGTTGTAAGTAATACAAGTGGTAAAGATAGACAACATGAAATTTGGAGAAGAATATTAAACAACCTACCATATTTAAACAAACACAAAGGTACGAAGAGAGCTCTTCATGCTGCCTTAAGTATATATGGTATTCCACAATCACTTTTAACTGTGATGGAATTTGGAGGACCTAAAGACCCAACTACTGGGGGTACAACTAAATTTACATTTGAAGATAGAACTGCCGCAATTGGTATAAATAGTTCATCTTCAATTACTATTCCTTGGAAAAAATATAATAGTGATTATTCAAATGATTATCCAAACTCGGTTGAAATTACATTAAATACTAATGAAAAACAAGACCAACAGATTATATCAGCTTCAAACTGGTCATTGGATATATTGTCCGAAGATACTGGTTCACTTGCTACAATACAACTAACAGTAGGAGCGGAATCTGCATCTACAAATCCAATGCCTATATTCAATGATGAATATACTCAGATAGTTGTAAATCGAGTTAGTGGTAGTTCTTCTGATACTTTTGAACTTTTTGCAAAAGAAGGAATTCAAGGAAGAATACGAAATGAAATGAGTGCTTCATTATCATCAACAACTAAAGCATGGACAAGTGGTAGTGAATTTAAAATAGGAGGAAACACACTAACTGCATCGATTGATGAGGTTAGATTGTGGAGAACTGCATTAAGTGAAGTAAACATTAATAACCATACTTTATTACCTGATGCAATTGATGGTAATCACATATCAGCTTCAACTACTGATTTAATTTTCAGAAATGATTTTGAATATCCAAAGAATAGACATACAAGTGGAGATGCTGATATTAAGAATGTTGCTTTAGTAACAACTTATTGTACTTCTTCTGTAGCTAGTGGATTTGAGAACATTGGTGATTATCCATATCAATATATTCCATATGATAGAGATGTAACCGCAGATGTACCATCTAGTGGATTTAATGTGGGTAATAAGATAAGATTCGAAACACAAACTACAATATCAGATTTAACTTATAAAAGTAGAGCAACTAAAAAATCATTTGATAACGCTCCAATTGATTCAAATAGATTAGGATTATTTTTCTCACCAATTAAAGAGATTAATATGGATATCTTAAAATCCCTTGGTGGATTTGATATAGGAAACTATATTGGTAATCCTGCAGATGATTATTCTGACGAATATAGTGATTTAAAAACATTAAGAAATTATTACTTTGATAGATACTCATTAGATATAAACCAATATATTCAATTGGTTAGATATATAGATAAATCATTATTTGATGTATTGGAATCATTAGTACCTGCAAGAGCTAAAGTTTCAAGTGGATTGTTAATCGAACCACATATACTTGAAAGAAGTAAAGTAGAATTAAGACCTACTACTGCATCTTTACATGGATATGAATCATCAATAGATACACGAGAAAATATAATAATTAATTCATCAAATGAAGTAATAGAATCTTTATTAACGGCTTCTGCAGATATAAGTTTAAGTGGAACAAACGATAATTATTTAACAATTATATCAGCATCTGATAATCATAATGTAACTGGAACAAATAATGGTTACATGGGTACAATCAGTCAATCTGATAACTTAGTTGCAACCGGAATAATAACAAGAAATTCTGGCTCAGATATGGGAGGAATTTCTTTTACAGTAAACGCACAATTTAGCCAATTGGTTCAAGGTGAATATGATTCAACCGCATATCAACAGATAGGAATGGGTCCTGATTCATTATCGGTATTAGGATTTGGTTTATATGGAACCGATGGTAATACAATACGAACTAGATTAGATAAAAATAATAATTTTGTAAAAGAAAGAATAAAAGTATTTTTATTAAAAGAATCATACACAGAAGATGTACCACAGAATATAAATTCAGCGGATTCTTCATTAGGAACCGAGTTAGTAACAGTAACAAAATTTAAACACAAAGTAAACATTTTACCATTTACTGGTTCTAATGGAAGTGAATCAATAAATCCAGTTGTTACTGGTTCTATTGTAGAAGTTACCCCATTAGATGGATACTTCCCAACTCATTACAGAAATATTGGTGATTTAACAAGTGGAATGGAAAATTCATTCTTTAATGGTTCTAAACAAACGGCATCAACTACCTTAGATGGTGGTTCACCTGTTCAAACATTTACAACTAATCCGAATACTCTACGAGTTTCAGATTCACAACGAGGTAGTGGGGAACCAATTCTCGAAGTTGATTGATTTAAGAGGTAGATTAACAAAAAAGACGATAATTAATTAATTTTATAAAATACTTATATTTATATATTGAATAACAAGAAGGAAATAAAACTATGGCGTATTTAAATAACACAGAAATTACAGTAGATGCAATTCTTACCAAGAAGGGTAGAGAAAAACTTGCATCGGGTGAAGGCCTTAATATTACCAAATTCGCATTAGGTGATGATGAGGTAGATTACACACTATATGAACCGGCACATCCAAAAGGAAGTGCATACTATGATTCTGCAATCAAAGCAATTCCAATCACCGAAGCTTCGCCAGACGAAACTCAGGTACTGAAATACAAATTGGTAACTTTACCAAAAGGAACAACTAAAATTCCAAAAGTAGAATTTGGTATTCCATCTATATCGGTAAATCAAAATTCAGGCCAAGTTCAACTTTCCCCTACAACCTCACCAAGTGGTAATACACAAAGTGGATATACTGTTATTCTTTCTAACAAGAACGCAGGTTCAATTGTTGGAAGTGGATTATCAGCAGGAGCTAGTTCAACACCATCATTCTTAGGGGATGAAATAACAGCTACCGCTGCAATAGAAACAGGATTAGAATTTACTTTCATTCCAAATCCAAATATAAATGTATCAATTCAATCAACTATTACGGTTTATGGTAACGAAACTGGTGGTTCTCAGACTATCCCTGTAACAGTTACTTATGTACAACCAAGTTAATAAAAGGAAAATAAACAATGGCAAATATTCAAGGACAAGCAGGAGTAAATTTAACATCAGAGTTAGCAAATTATTTAGATGCTAATCAAGGTAATCTTACTTCTGAACAATTATCACAAATCATAAATCAGTATTTAACTGGTGGTGATAAATTAGGTGCAAGTGGAGGTCAGATTTCTACTGGTATTTACAAAAGATTTGGTGAATTTGACCAAGTTAATGGTAAAGTAGAAGTTGTTACTACTGGTTTATGGAGTGGAGATACCGGAAGTTTAACTTCCTTCTACACATCATCAACTCAAGCAACATCGGAAAATTCAGATTACTACTTAAACGTTTTTGATGATGCGGCCGCAACAGCTGTACAATTTGCTATATCATATGGAAACAAAGTTGGTGGAGGTTCTATCTCTTTAGAAAATGATGATAGTTCAACTTTAGCAAGTAAAGCAACATATGCACAATATAAAAGTATACTTCTTGACCAAGGTGATGATAAATTTAAATTCGCCTCTTCTTCTGGAGCAACCTTTGATTCAGATGACATCTATGTAATTAATTTATCTCGTGCTAGATATAAAGAAAAAATGGATGCAGGAAACTGGTCATTAAAACTAAGTGGGTCTTCAGGACTTGCAACATTAATTGATGATAGTGGAAAAAAATTCTCAGATTCAGTTGGAAAAGCAGGTAGAATATTTGATATAGTAAGTGGTTCATTAAATTTAGGCACTGAATCGGAAGCAACAATTGGTGGAAGATATGATTCAAATGGTAGAGGATTTGGTAAATTCTATCCTGACCAAGGTATCTTAGTTCTTAACCCAACTGCAGTTTCTGATAAATTTGGAACATCTATTGATAGTGGTTCTATCGGTGGTTCCTCAATTTATAGTGGAGTTGTAAGAGAAGGTAAAAATCATTTCTTACTTCATAACATGATTAGTGGAGGTTCAGATTTCCAAGCAAGAAGAACAGAAAATGTTTCTACTTCACATTATTTCGTAAGAGCAACAAACAGAGAGTTTAACTTCTCTAACAACCCAACATACACAACAGGTTCAGATAATTCATTCGCTGAATCAACATTTGAGAAAGACCCTAAAACGTTTATCACAACAGTTGGATTATATAGTGATTCAAATGAAATGGTTGCTGTGGCTAAAACATCACAACCAATTCCAAAATCATTTGATAAAGAAGTTCTAATAAAAGTTAAACTTGATTTCTAAAAATTAAACTAGACAGAATTGATGTGGTTGTAAACACATCGTTCACAAATATAACCCCACCACAAAGTGGGGTTTTTTGTTTCCATATATTTATATAGAGGAATAATAGCTATATGTTAAAAACAATACAAAAATCTAATATATCTAAAAGGAGCTTTAAAGTATTTAAAGACTTCACAATTACTAGTGGAAACGAGCCTTATAACATAAACATAATTTCGGCTTCAATTGAATCAAATTTATTTGATTCGGGTTCTTCTCTATTCATATCATCATCAAATCAACCAAAAATATTTACTCATCCACTTTATGAATCAATAAAAAGTAAATATTATATTAATGATGGTAACCCACTTACTCTTTTTGGAACTTCCACAAACTTAGGTAATATAGATACTGAACGAATCCTTTCATCTACAATTTATGTTTTATCAATTCCACAATCAAAATATGGTGAACAGATAAAACCTGGTTCTGTAAGATTAGTTGATGAGACAAACAATGTAGTATTTTCAGATACATCAGAAGGAAACATTCGTTCTGGTAATTCTACTTATACTCTTTTAACATTAAACTTTGATAGTGGTATAATAGAAATACAAGACAGAGATGGTGATATATTCACAGGTACAATATCTTCCTTTAATGCAGAAACTGGAATAGCGAGTGTAACACTTGGTGGAGTCACGCCGCCTGGTTTTACAATCATTAAACTTGATATAGAAAATGAAACTATTGAAACCGCAGTTAGATTGGATACTATTTTTACCGGCCTGGAAATAGATGAAAAGTTACAAGGAAATATATTCTATGCTGATGGATTGTTAATATTTAGTGGTGTAACTAACTTTCATGAATATTCTTTAACCTATAAGTCAACAAAAACAATATACGAAACAGAAGTATTTATAAACGCAAAAGCAGGTGAATTTAACTATTCACAAAATCCTTCTGCAGTAGACGTTGAAATTAGTGGTTCTTATGATTTCCAAACTACTTCTACATTTAATAATGAACCAGCTGGAATAAAAACAATTACACAAATAAACGATATTAAAAGAAAAGCATCAATAACAGGTTCTTATTCATCATCTATAAGTGGTTCATGGGATGACTATCATACATCAGCTTCAATAGACCCAACTGGTTCTTACTTGGCTCCATATATTACAACAATTGGATTATATGATAAGATGGGAGAAATGGTTGCAGTTGCTAAATTACCTAAACCAATAAAGAATTTACCTGATTATGATGTAAACTTTATTATTCGTTTAGATACTTAATCTATATTTATATAATACAAAGGACAACTATTATGGCATCAATTAAAGACTTATACGACAAATCAGAATTTGCTAAACTTGCTGATTCCTCAAAAGACAAAACACCAATATCTGCAGATGATACTGGTAAGAAACTACACCAAGATGATAAAGCACTTGCAATCGCAAGAGGTGGTAAATTGAATGATAAAAAATATTCTGATTCAATTGCAAAATAATCAATTTGGGATTATTAATTAATCGTACTCATAAATGGGTATATATTCATATTCCAAAAACAGGTGGCACTTCAATTTCTCATATACTTAATAAAGTAACTGGAACAGAATCAATTGCAACTCATGGAAGTATAATAGAAGTAAAAGATAATATTTCGGATTATTTTAAATTTACAATGGTACGAAATCCATTTACACGATTCTTATCAGAATATTTTCACCAAATAAGAAATAATCAAACAAATAAAAATTTTGAATATTACATTAAAAGCGTAGATACAAAAGAATTACATTTGATTTCACAGAGTTATTATGTAACAACTCCGCTGGATAAAACTAAAGAACTAACTTGTATTTTAAAATATGAAAACTATATTAACGAAGTTAATTCATTATTTAAGAAAATAAATATTAATGAATCTATTCCACATCTAAATAAAAATCCAATTTACGATATACATCCAAATTTAAAACAACAACAATATTATAATTCTTTTTATACTGAAGCTTGGATGAAAGATTGGATTCGAGAAAGATATCAAGATGATTTCAAAATATTTAACTATGACATGGACTTACCAAGGTAGAATAATTAACGAACTACATGATATGCCAGACGGCACACATGGGTTTATATACAAAATAACAAATGGATTAACTGGTGAATATTACATCGGTAAAAAACAAGTACAATCTACTCGTAAGAGAAAGTTTGGTAAAAAAGAAACTGCTGCATTAACTGATAAAAGAATGAAGCGATATGAAATGGTTACCAAAGAATCCAATTGGGTAGATTATCGTTCCTCAAACAAAATCGTTAGTAATTGGTTTGATAAAGATGGAAGACCAAATCCAACTTCTAATGATACATTAGAATTAAAAATACTTAAATTTTGTGGAAATAAGAAATCTTTAACTTATTATGAGTTACAAGAACAGTTTTCACATAATGTATTAGCTGATGAATTATCTTTGAATGATAACTTATTAGGAAAGTTTTTCAGAAAAGACTTGGATATATCAAATTAATTTCGTATATTTACTATGTAAATAACTTAAAACGTAAAATTATGCGATACACAGTAAAAGTAGTAACACCTAAAAGTGGTACATACATCCATATAACGGATACTGATGATTATTCAGTAGCACAGAAAAGTGTAGATAAACAAATTCCTTTATGGGGTAAAGATAGCGTATGGATTTGTGATAATCATAATATGCCAGTTTGGATGTAAAAATAATCAAGAAAAGACTAGGATATATGGATTTAATTTCGTATATTTGTATCAATAAAAAATGTAAATATGCTTTCACACCACGAAAGACAAGAGGTTATTAATATATTAAATGATACTTTGGGGATTGGTACATCAATGAAAAACGATGAACAAGCTCATCATTGTCCATTTTGTCATCACCATAAGAAAAAACTACAAATTAACTTAACTACACAACAATGGCATTGTTGGGTTTGTGATGCAAAAGGAAAACGAATACAACGATTATTAAAAAGACTTAATGTAAATACACATAAGTTAAAGAAGATATATGAAATCTATGGTGATGATTATATTGTATATTCGGATAATAATGAGGATGAGAAAATAGAACTTCGATTACCAAGTGAATTTAAATCATTACTAATTGAACCAACAGGATTTAATCCTACATTTAAGAGGGTAGTTGAATACGCAAAACAACGTAATCTTACCACAGAAGATATTAGAAGATATAACATTGGTTATTGTGATGGTGGACACTATGCAGGTCGTATTATCATTCCTTCTTATGATATGGATAATAGAATTAATTACTTTATTGCACGTTCTGTATTTCCGGATGAACCATTTAAATACAAGAATCCACCTGTTTCTAAGAATGTTATAATGTTTGAAAACCAAATAAATTGGGATGAACCTATAACTTTAGTAGAGGGTGTATTTGATGCAATGGCAGTTAAACGAAATGCAATTCCTATACTTGGTAAATTTATACCTAAAAAATTAAATGAAAATATATATAAAAAGGGAGTAAAATCCATAAATATATTTTTAGATGAAGATGCTCAAGGACAGGCATTACATTATACAATGCAATTTACCAATCAAGGTATTACTACAAAAAACATCATTCCAACAGGTAAAGATGCAGCCGATATGGGATTTTCAGAAGTTAATAGCAAATTAAAAGAATCCAAACAAACAGGATTTAGTGATATTATATCACAAAAATTAAAAGGTTTATGACAATAAATAAGGTTTACCACCTTGCAGATTTACATATTAGAAATCTACAAAGGCACAAAGAATACAGACTGGTATTCAAAAAATTCTTAAAACAAGTAGTAGAGGATGATATCCAAGATTCGGTTATTTATCTCGCTGGTGATATTGCTCACGCTAAAACAGAGATGAGTCCTGAGTTACTTCAAGAAATATCTTGGTTCTTTACGGAGTGTGCAAAATTAAGAGAAACTATTATAATAACAGGTAATCATGATTGTAACTTAAACAACAATCACAGATTGGATGTATTAACTCCAATAATAGAAAATCTAAAGAATCCACGTTTACATTATTTACGAGATACTGGTGTATATCCAATTCACAATCTTACCTTTGTTGTCTATTCTATATTGGATGATAAAGAGAATTGGCCAAAGGGCAAAGATGTTGAAGGTGAAAATACAATCTGTCTTTTTCATGGACCGGTAAACAAAGCACAAACAGATATTGGATATATTGTTTCTTCAAATTCCTTCCAAGTGGAAATGTTTGATGGATTCGATATGGCTATGTTAGGAGATATCCACAAAAGACAAACCTTTGGTAAAGGATACGAACACATTGCTTATGCAGGTTCTATGGTTCAACAGAATCATGGTGAGATGTTAGAGAATCATGGATATCTATTATGGGATATTCCTACAAGAACATTTACCGAACACCATATTCATAATGATTATGGATTTATAACTGTTGATGTGATTGATGGAAAAATACCACAATGGGTATATGATGAAGTTAATACTAAACTTCCAAAGAATCCAAGATTACGATTACGATTTACAAATACAGGAGGAGCAGAGATGAAACTTCGTATTACAGAATTAAAGGAAATATTTAAAGTTGCAGAAGTAACAGTTACACGAACTGATACAATGGGTCAACTTAAACAGAATAGTAAACTAAATAAAAACATAGTTGGTAATGTTAAAGAAGAAACATTTCAGAACCAATTAA
>Ga0209090_10000498_pt1 | contig 24461 bp, 15 predicted proteins | sample ArcticOcean_MG_C_9_FD_187432 | JGI IMG/M metagenome (GOLD analysis project Ga0209090, IMG submission 187432) | Marine microbial communities from western Arctic Ocean - ArcticOcean_MG_CB2_152 (SPAdes) (version 2) | ecosystem: Environmental > Aquatic > Marine > Oceanic | place: Arctic Ocean... | reverse complement strand
TATCAAGTATACAGTGGCCAACATCTATGTGGTAAATGCCTAAGTGATTCAGTTCGAAAAAAGACTTCTAGGGAACTAAGAAAGCAACTAATATTGCCTAAAAATGCCCGCCATGATGATGGAACGCCATTTAGGCTTCTTGTAGCAATTTCTGGAGGTAAAGACTCAGCAGTCTTACTTTCAACAATAGTGGATATAATCGGCAAAAGGAGAGATGTTGAGATAATTGCAGGTTGCGTGGATGAAGGAATAGATGGTTACCGCAAACCTTCCATGGAATGCGCCATAGAATTATCAAAAACTCTTGGGATAAAATTTGTTTCTATTAGTTATTCGGAATTGGGGTATGAAGAAATGGATACTGTAGTATCTAAGATGCCGAGAATGAGTGAATTGCATGATGATGCTAAGGGGATGATGCCATGTTCGTTCTGTGGAGTATTTAGGAGACAAGGATTGAATGCATTAGCACGTAAAACAAATGCAGATATTATGGCATTAGGGCACAATTTAGATGATATGGCACAATCTATATTGATGAATCTCCAGAAAGGAGACATAGAAAGATCAGTTAGATTAGCCCCTCATACAGATTCTCCTTTAGAAGGCCTTACTCCCAGAATTGTTCCTTTAAGATGGATACCAGAACAAGAGATACACGCACATGCAGTAGTATCTAAGTTACCCTTTTTCCATGGTGATTGCCCTCATGCACCCGGTGCAATGAGGCAATTAAGCCGTGATATAGTTGCATCATTAGAGGAACAAACACCTGGTGCCAGACATGGATTATTACATTCTTTGGAGGAAATTCGACGCCTCTATAAAAATAGTAATGATGTAGTAATTTCCAAAGCTAAAAAATGTTCAATTTGTAATGAAGTAACAAGTCGTGAAATTTGTCAAGCCTGCACAATGAAAAAATGGTTATCTGAAGCTTAATTATATTATTTGTTCATGTATCTCGGCCATATCTTGGATTTTACCGCAATATGAGCATCTTATCTCTACTGGGCTTCTGTTTACAACTCTCAGCCTTTGGGGCAAAGGTTCTCTTTGGTTTTGAGTTATACAATTAGAAAAAGAGCATTTTATTATATTTACTAATTCATCGCTCAATCCAACCTGTCTTTTTTCAGCTACTCCATAGTTTCTAATGATTGCAACAGATGCCTCAGAAGCTATTATCGCTAACCTATCTAATTCTTCTTGTACTAACTCTCTATCTTCTATTTTTAGTACATCTTTACGGCCTAACTTGTCACTTGGAACATTCATAACTAATGATATTGGATTGGATATTCCAGATTCTAACCTTAACATTCTGAGGACCTGCAGGGCCTGGCCACCAGGAATATGATCAATAACAGTACCATTGCAAATTGCAGTTACTCTTCTCATTTCTGCATCACTCATTTACAAAACCTCCTTTGAAATATCAATTCCCAAACTTTTGCAAAGTAATGCCATTCTAGTAGGTATTCCATTAAATGCTTGTTCGAAATACATGGCGTGCTTTGTAGAATCAACACTCGGGTGAATTTCATTCACTCTTGGAAGAGGATGCATAATTATCATATTTTCTTTTGATCCTATTAAATCAGATTCAGTAAGTGTGTATATTTCAGAAACCTTGGAATATTCATCTTCATCTGGGAATCGTTCTTTTTGAATTCTTGTCATATATATCACATCGGAGTCTTTTATTTGCTCATATAATTGATCAGTTTCATTTACAATTCCTCCTAAAGATTTCAAATCACTAACTATTTCATCAGGCATTTTCAAAGATTCAGGTGCTACTAAAGTCAGATTTACTCCAAAGCGTGCAAGTGCATTTGAAAGACTATGTGCCGTCCGACCATATCTTAAATCACCAACTAAAACTACATTTAAATCCTTAAATTCGCCATGCGCCTCCCTTATTGTAAAAAGATCTAACAATGTTTGTGTTGGGTGATTACCAGCCCCATCTCCAGCATTTAAGATCGGTATGGATACTGCGTCAGCACTGTATTGTGCGGCACCTTGTCTTGGATGCCTTATTACGGCTAAATCGGCGTAACCATCAATCATCTGCATGGTGTCGAACAAAGTTTCACCTTTAGATACAGAAGAGCCAGCTGATGTAAAATTCAATACTTCTCCCCCCAATCTCTTCATTGCAGTTTCGAAAGACATACGGGTTCTAGTAGAATTTTCAAAGAACATATTTGCTAAAACTTTACCCTGTAATAATGGGAGATGAATATCACCTTTAGCAACTGGTAACATTTTCCTTGCATTATCTAATAACTTAATTATTTCCTCATTTGTGAGGTCATCCATAGTAATAACGTCGCCCATAACACTCTCTCTTAATTGTTCTAAGGGGGGGTACTCCATATGTCTTACTGACAAATCATTTCAATTATCAAAAAAAACCGATGTCTTGATGGAGGATAGTCTCTCGGATAATAATAAGATGATTATCAGCCGCACTCCGCTCCGAGCATCATTTTGTGGAGGAGGTACTGATATTGATTCATTTTCATATAATGAATCAGGGGGCGGCATGGTTGTTTCCGCCGCAGTGAAGAATTACATTCATGTTACTGTAAACAAGCGTTTCGATGACAAGATACGAGTTTCTTATTCAAAATTAGAATTAGTTGATAATTTTGAGGATTTAGAGCATGATCTAGTCCGTGAAGCAATGCGAATTACAGGAATAATATCTGGGGTGGAAATAACTACTATTGCAGATATACCTTCAAAAGGAACTGGACTTGGATCTTCATCATCTGTAACAGTTGGTTTATTGAATGCCCTTCATACTTTCGCCGGGCACAATGTATCAGCAAAAAAATTGGCTGAAGAGGCATGCATCATAGAGTTAGATATACTAAAACAACCAATAGGTAGACAAGATCAATATGCAGCAGCATATGGAGGTCTTAATTCAATTTCCTTTTCTTCTAAGGGAAATGTCGTATCTCCTTTAGATGTCTCCGAGGAAATAATAGATAGGATCCAAGATGAATTTACGCTAGTATTTACTGGAATATCTAGGAGTGCAAGTAAGATACTTGGAGAATCTCCAACTAATTATGATGATAAAATTGATAGATTGAGAAAAATACGTTCACAAGCCAATAAATCAATGAAGATGTTAGAAATTGGTGATTTAAAATCCTTGGGCATGCTTCTTTCGGAGGCATGGAATCAAAAACGTGGAATATCTTCAAGTGTAAGTAATGATGAATTAGATTTACTATATTCAAAAATAATTGAACTTGGGGCGTCAGGTGCAAAACTCCTAGGTGCAGGAGGAGGAGGATTCTTTATGGTGCACGGCAATAGTGAATTTAGAGACATCATGGAAGTTGCATTACCATCTAATAAGATAATTCCTTTAATTTTAGACTTCGATGGGTCTACTATAATTTATAATTCATATTCATAGGTCTTATTATGTTAAATACTCGTATTTATGCTGTTTTAGCCTCCATTATATTTTTATTTTCAGCATCAACTCCTATTTTTAATAATGATTATTCCGAGGATATGGTAAAAAATAAATTAAATAATTATTTTACTCAAGATACGAATAATTATTCATTTCAAGGCCAATCTTATCTCAATATATCTGGCCCAATTTCTCCAAATTCCCAAATAAATGCTACTTGGTATTCTGAAATAACTATTTTAGAATCATATGGATCAGATCTTTTGCCCAATCAATCATTTGGATTAAGAAAGCAAATTGATATTTATCTTGGTAATAATGATAATATTTTAAATAATTCAGAGATAATGGATTTTAAGGAATTAATTAATTCTTCTAGGGCATGGACGAATGCTGAACTTGGAGGATGTTGCATTTTTGATTATATACCATTTTTTTCTCAATTAGGTAATCAAATTATTATATCTGCTCCAGAAGTTGGTGATGTTAATTCTACCAATGGTTCTTGGGGTTGGGTTGAATCTGCTGATATTATTGGATTTACTGATAACAGAGTTACCAGAATTCTACACATACCTAGAATTGGTTCCATAAATGAACAAATTCCATTGCATGTTTCATTACCAAAAGATTGGGAATTTAGATATAGTGCAATGTCAGATTTAATTTCTGGGAGTCCAAATAACTTTACTGTCAACAGGTCGCTTGCTCCAGTTGCATCCAATATCATAATATCAGTCGCTGAGAATTTACCTCCCGTTACTTCAGCTCACAGGTCCCCCCAAACATCATCATTAGTCTCTATGAATAAATCATACATTTATACTGGAATTTGTAATGATGGGTTTCTTGAAAATCCCCAAATGGAGTGGAGCATCATCAAAAATGAGGTATTAATTCAGACATTCAACAATCCTTGGTTTGAATTTAATCCAATTGAACATGGATTTACACATTCTGAGCAAGCAAATATATTATTGAAGTGCACAGATTCTCATAATTTGTCTTCATCATGGTCTGAAGATATAATTATTGATAGTATTGCCCCAGAATGGTTGGGAGACATTTCTTACAATATTGATGGCGTAGTTAATGAATTAAATATTGAGAATAGTGTATTCTCAGTAATATCAGGTTCGAAAGTAAAAATAAATATTTCTGCAATTGATGACAGTAGTTTACCAGTATCTATCGAATTATATAGTAATATGTCAGATGAATGGAGGCAATATCACGTCAATGAAGGAATTTTTGAATTCTATGTAGCCCAAGGAAATAACATAAATGGGCTCCATTTAAATATTTCAGACCGTCATCTTCCAAAACAACCCCGGCATATCGATATGGCACTTATAATAACGGATGAAGCGGGTAATTTCATAATAAATGAATGGAAATTAATAATAAAAGATGGAAATCCCCCAACAATCCTTATGGATATTATGGCAAATGATACATTAGTAAGATTAGATAATCCTGCTAGAATGGGTAATCAATTAAAATTAATTTTCTCTAATTCTTACGATGATCTTGATTCTATAGAAAATACCACTTGGCAAATATTAATTGACGAAGAAATTTATCTTGAAACTTCAAATTGGTCAGGCGAAATTGAAAAATTTATTTTACCTGAACTTGAAATAGGATCTCACGTGGTATCAATAACGGCTACTGATTCTAAAGGTAATCAGAAAATAGAAAATTACCCCTTGATTATTTTTCCTAATAGGGGAGTAGATTTAGAAGTTATTTCTTATTCCATATCTGAAGACTCATTACAAACTGGTAATGCCTTATTTGTTTTAGAAATGAAAAATAACTTCTACGATGATGCATATGCTAGGGCATGTATTGAAGGCACTTGTAGTAGGTTTGTACATTATCCAGGTGCAGATTCCGATACCTCAACTATTGCTATTATGGAATTTGAAATTGAAATGCCAAATACATCAAAAGTAAATATTAGTATAGAGTGGGACAGTAATTCTGCAGGCGAAAATGGTAATTTTATTCTTGAATACTCCATCCAATCAAATGAAAATAACTCCACAATCTCATATCTTGCATTAATTATAATCTCTTGTTTATTCTTTTTCTTTATATTTCGAAATACGAATATTTTTAATAAAAATAACTATTTTTCAAATAATTAACCGCATAGATATTGACTGAATACCTTTAGGATGTGACAATGATGGTGCTCTCCGACTATCCGGATAAAATAATCGCCGAGCATCAGTTGAGAATTGAAAAATTTACGATCATGAGTGCAATATTACTAGTAATATTTGGGGGGTGGTGGCTATTTATAAATCTGGACAGTGATAAAAATCTAGTATTTAGATATGGACCCGTCATAATTATGTTCATTTCAGCAATTATATTACCAGATTTAATAAACTTTGGACCAAAATCACGTGCAAAGATAGCATCAATATCTAATATTTTATGGCCCTGTATTCTAGCATTCATTGGAGTAAACTATGATAATTCACCAAATTTTTTATCAATATTGTTATTATTATTATTAATTATAATTTTATTTCTTGTTTCTTACTCCATATTGGGGTCTAATTTAGCTACTAGGAGATTAAGGGGTATTACGAGTATTGGAGGATTAGCAATTGCTTCTCCTATTCTTTCATCTACAAGTAATATTTTACCGTGGGCGGTAGTTATTACTGCTACATCTTTGACCATGATTCCAGACTTATTGAAAAAAGATTCTGACCATCTATTGAGAAAGAGGTTTTCAAAAGAGTTAGATATTGCAGAATTAAAATTACTTGAATTTAAGGCAAAGGGAATTAATATTCAACAAGCATCTTCAATTTTAAAGGTTGCAAGGGAAGAAGGATTTGATAATCCTGAAGAAGGATTAAAATCAATAGAAGATTCTTTAATGGATGCACAAAGATTTATCGCATTATCAAAGGACATTGAAGAAATCAGAAATAATGCATATTCACGATTAGAGAAATTAGAATTAATAACCTTAGTCCCTAAAATCCCTAGAGAATTATTTAATCAGGGAGAAACAGAATTCGATGCTGGTTCATTACGTGAGGCAGAATTACTCTATCGAAAATCTAAAGAAAAGTCTACTGAACTTGAAAAATACTGGCAAGAAGCATCGGATTTAATTGATCGTTCTGAATCAATGATAAATGATTTTCAAGGATATCAAATTAAGGGAGTTATTGGCATACTAAATTCTGCAAAAGATGCTTTAATGGATGAAAATCCAAAAAAGGCAAAAGAAATTGCAGAATCAATAGAATATCATATTAGTAGTATAAGTTCAAATGAAGAAAGTGCAATTTTAGTAATAAAACAAGTAGAAGAAAATATTGAAAACCAGGGATTTGATTTAGCAACAAATTCCAAAAATAGATTGAATGAAGCTAAAGATGCATTAAATTCTGGAAATTCTACACTTGCAAAAGGTTTAGCAGATAGCATACTTAGGGAAATCAAATTAACTTCCGAATCAATGCTTAAGGTCCAAAAGGCATTAAGGCAAAAAAGTATCATTGAGTCTAGATTCCCATCCGGAAAATTAAGAAATAAATGGTTGGAAAAACTACATAATATTATTGCAGAATCAAATTCTGGAAATTGGATAGAAGCATCGGACAATTTAGAAGATTTGACAAAATTATTAAGAGATTTTGAAAACGAAAGTAATGAAGCCAAAGAATTACTTATATTTATGCGAGAAGAATGGGAAATTTTGAGGTCAAAATTGGATTCGTTTGGAATTAAACCGGACGACGAAATGAGGTTGATGATTGAACGTAAAGTATCCGATGCAAATACGTCATTTGAAGATGGAGATATTCAATCGTGCCTATCTCATCTATCCAAATCTGATGAGTTAATTGAAAATCTTAGACGTAGAATCTAACAAATAATTTTTTACTGATGATATGTATTTGTCAAATCAAGTAACCAATTTTATAATATGTTACTGCCTTAACCATTTGCTATGAGGGGCATTATTGGAATTAGAGTAATCTTCTTTTTTGGAGTATTTGCATTACTTTCAGGCATATTGATTCCATTCAATGCGGATGTTAATTATCCAGAACAACAATCAGAGTCTATGCCGGAATCTATGATCGCAGACTCAGATGAAATTATCGAAAAAATAGAGTATTCACAGAAGGATGACCAATCAAATAATTTAATATTTACTGGTATTGGAGTATTATTTACATTATTACTAGCAGGTACATCATTCGAATTTTTTAAAGTTTTATTGTTAGTCTCATTACTTATCCCTATTATTTCAAAAAGAAATAATTCAGAAGATGATATTCTTAATAGGGGAAGAATATTGGGATATCTTGAAGCCAATGCTGGAATTAACTTCTCAGCATTAAGGGATGGATTAGGTTTGGCGAATGGCGTTTCAGCATATCATTTACATTTGCTTGAATCCAATGGGCAAATTATATCTTGGAGAGATGGAAAACTTAGGAGGTATGCCATCAGCAGCTTATCCCAAGAAGAAGTAAAACAGATTCAAAATCCTATAATTGGGACGAGACTAGCCATATTAGAAGTGTTAGGGGACTCTGGAAATATGGGTATATCCGGGCCGGAAATAAGATCCAAACTCTCTATTTCTCGTCAATTACTCAGTCATCACATGTTAGAATTAAGGAAAAATAATTTAGTTTCGCTAGTTAAAGAATCTAAGCGTCAACGATGGCAAAATTCGAATAAAGGAAATGAATTACTAACTATTTCCAAGGAAATTAAAATATCCGAGTAATGTAAATCAATTGCTTTTCCCGCTTGTCCAATCATTATACCAGTTTATTGATATGTAATTACGTTTTGGAGTATTATATGGCACCTAAAAATAATGCTATTTTTATGACACTTTTGATGTTTCTTTCATCCGGTTGTATTGGTTTGATAGAAGACGTTTCTGATATAGCAGAAGAAATTGATAATACAATTAATGCATTAGGTGGCGACTATCCTAAGTTAGAATTACCAGAAAGGATACGTACGAATCCTAATCTTCAAAATTATGACCAATGTAACGAATTATTGGAAGACTTGAAAACTGCAGCATATGATGAAATGATAGTGTCTCTTGATCAAGAGAGTTATTGGCATTGGTCAACTAATATACTTCGAAGCTCAACTAATGGGGATGATATTATGATGCTTGAAGACGGTTTCGCAGAGATTGCATCCGATGCAGTATCAAAAACTCCAATAAATGATAGGGAAGGAGAATTTTCAGGTACAAATAATCAAGAGTCAGATGTCGATGAAGCAGATTTCATCAAGACAAATGGATTCAATATATTTATGTTAAATGGCAATTTACTTCTAATAATGGGAATTCCTGAATTTGGTGAATTATATTTGGAATCCAATACTAGTATTGAGGGCAACCCAATTCAAATGATGCTCGAAGGAGATAAACTTGTAATTGCTTCAAGTGTTAACTCAGCGGAATCATCTAATCATAAATTAGGAAGCCAAAATTCAATTCATTCTATAAATTTAGTAAAATATACTATATTGAATGTAAGTAATGCATCATCACCGGAAGTAGTGAAAGAAGTATATGTTGAGGGTAATTATCAAACAGCACGTTTAGTCGATGGAACAGTTCGTTCAATAACACATTTTTGGACATATATTAAAGATTTACAAAGTTACGTAAAACTTCCAATAGAATATTGGGAAGAAGGCAATTATGATGCCCGAATGGAATTATGGAATTCAAGTGTTAAAGATGTTATTGAAAATAATACTAAAATTATAGAGGCATTAACTCTTGACGATTTTTCTCCCCATGTTTATGAGGTAAAAATTGACCAACCAATAATATTTAATCAATTACCGATAAGTTCGGAAAATTGTTCAGAATTTTCTGCAAGTGAAGATAGTGCAGGCAGAGGATTTACAACAATAATGACATTAGACTTATTCCAAGATGATATTGAAGTCGAAGTTGATCATATCACATCTTCTTCATCTCATATTTATGCTTCAAAAGATAAATTAATAATAGCCGAACCATCCAATGATTGGTGGTGGTTTTGGAGAAATTCTAATTGGGAGGAAGCCACAAATATACATGTTTATGATATCAGCGATTCTACAGAAACTCAATATTTATCTTCAGGCAGAGTTAATGGGACGGTACAAGATCAGTTCTCTATTTCTGAATATCAAGGTTTGATTAGAGTTGCATCTACATCTAATAATTGGGGTCTATGGTGGATTATGGATGCGTTTGATGATAATGAACAAAATGATCCAAAAGGACCAACTAATCAAGTATCAATTTTAGAAGATAATGGTGACGGAACTTTAGATTTAATAGGATATCTTGGAAATATTGCCCCTGGTGAAACAATTTGGAGTGCTAGATTCATAGGAGAAAGAGCATATTTAGTTACCTTTCAAAATATAGATCCCTTATGGGTCATAGATCTATCCGAACCATCCAATCCCACTATTCTAGGTGAATTAGAAGTCCCAGGCGTTTCAACATATATACATCCGATTGATGATAATCTATTATTGACAATTGGTATTGCCCCCGGTCCAGATGGCTTGGGTCTTGATTGGAGTCTAACTCAAATATCATTATTTGACATCAGCGACCCTACAAATCCAAATCTTTCCGATTCTTTACAATTAACTCCAGCATACGCTGACAAGAATTGCGAACAAATTATTTCTTGCGGATGGTCCTGGTCCTGGTCAGAAGCTACATTTGAGCATAAAGCATTTAATTACTGGGGGAAAGAGGAATTACTGGCCGTGCCGCTATCAACACATAGATATGTTACCGATCAAATAACTATTGATGGTAAGGATTATCAATATTCAGGTTATGAATTTATTTCTAGTTTACAACTAATTAATGTAGATTCTGATAATAAATCATTAAGTTTACATGGAGATTTAAATCATTCAGGTTTTTACAATGATCAATCACTAGATTGGTGGAGTGATTCAACAAGTATCCGTCGATCAATCTTTATGGGGGACTATATTTATTCATTTTCAACTGCAGGTGCTAGTGTACATAGGACAATTGATTTAGTGATGATAAAAGAGATTGAAATCCCCGGATTCCAAAGTGTAAATTACTACGATGAGACAGATGTGTCTATTTCTGATAGTTCTTCATAAATCGATTAATTAGTGCCGAATTTTAAAGGTTTGCCAACAGACCCAGGATTCACTATTGATTTTCCACGTAATTCATCATTAAGATCCCTCGTGTGAACAATTACTCCCTCAACTATCGTGAAAACTGGCCATCCAGTCATACTCATGCCTGCATAAGGTGTCCATCCAACCCTACTCCATACATCTCTATCTTCTATCGTTTTTTGTTCTTCCATATTTATTAAGACCAAATCTGCATCTTTACCTTCTTCAATATATCCTTTATTTTGTATATCATAGACCTTCGCAGGGCCTTCAGACATCCAACGAACTACATCAGGAATTGAACACTTACCTTCTGATGCGTGAGTCAGCATTATTGGCAATGAAGTTTCAACGCCCGGCATTCCTGCATGTGCCTTAGGGAAGCCTAATAATTTATTTTCTAAAGTATGAGGGGCATGGTCGGTTGCGATACAATCAATTGTCCCATCCTTTAATCTACGCCATAATTTATCTCTATCCTCTTCATATCTTATCGGGGGATTCATGATTAATCTAGTACCTCTTTTCAGTACATCATTTTCATCAAAAGTAAGGTGTTGAGGGCACACTTCTGTTGTAATTAATTCCCGTTTATTATTTGCCAACCAATCTGCTTCGATACCACTTGTAAGATGTAAAATGTGTAGTTTATGGGAATGATTATTGGAAAGTTGTGCAGCCCTCTTCGTTGCAATCAATGCAGTTTCACTATCTCTCCATTCTGCATGAGCAGCAACGTCCGTTCTATGATTAAATTTTGGTTTTCTAATATTTAATCTATCTTCATCCTCAGCATGAACTGCAATTACGCCCCCAGTTCCTGCGAAAATTTTCTCTAATGCATCTTGTTCATTTACTAGCAAATCTCCTGTACTGCTTCCCATAAATATTTTAGTGCCGCAAATTCCATCTATATTTTTTGGGTTTTCAAATGTACCAACTGCCTTTTGTAATTCAGTTAAATTGTTAGGGGTCGCACCGATAAAAAAACCATAATTTGCGATTGCAGAATTACTAGCAGAATTAATCTTATCATTAATGGATTTTAATGATACTGCAGAAGGATTATTATTCGGCATATCAAGAAAACTAGTTACTCCTCCAGATGCTGCTGCTCTGCTGCCAGTAGCAATATTTTCCCTTTCAGGCTGCCCAGGTTCCCTAAAATGAACCTGAGGATCAATTACTCCAGGTAAAAGATACAATCCCTCGGCATCAATTAAATCCTCATCATCATTTATGAATAATCCTCCGCCAATTGCAACAGTATGTATTAATCCATTCTTTATTCTTAGGTCACCAAAAGAAATATTCCCTTGAATAATCATTTCAGCATTTATGATAAGTAGCCCTCTGCCCATGTATATCATGCCGTCCAACATAGATTTACACAAGACTGTTAGCATCATTCGAGTCAGTTTAAGTCATTCCATTGTGTTCAAATAACCTATGCATCCCACATAGGTCATCGGGTTGGAGTAGTCAGGTTATCTCGTCGGGCTCATAACCCGGAGACCAGTGGTTCAAATCCACTATCCGATACCATTTTTAAATCTAAAATGAAAGTGAATAAACGCTGTACTGCGTACAATACGTGATGTAAAGCACTTTCACAAAATATTCATGGGTGATTAATTCGTTAATATACTTACATCATGCGAGCAGTAAGCGTAAAGGGTGAGATAATGAGTAAAAAAACAGCAAGTGAAAAAATAAGTGAAGAAGAAATAGTAATTGATATTGATGAGCCTGAATTGACAGTTGAAGATTTACCTGGTGTAGGTCCTGCAACAGCAGAGAAATTAAGAGAGGCCGGATTTGAAGAATTACTAGCCATAGCAGTAATGAGTCCTTCAGAATTAGCTGAACAGGCCGAACTAGGAGAGGCCGTATCTGCAAAAATAATAGCCGGAGCAAAGAAAATGGCCAATATTGGTGGATTTATTAGTGGAAATGCATTATTAGAAAAAAGGAAAAGAGTACAAAAATTATCATCAGGAACATCATCTCTAGATGAGTTATTAGGAGGAGGTTTTGAGACGCAAGCTATAATTGAAGTTTATGGGGAATTCGGAAGTGGAAAAACACAAGTTGGGCACCAATTAGCTGTAAATACAATAAGGCCAATAGAGGATGGAGGATTAGGTGGTGAGGTATTTTATATAGATACAGAAGATACATTTAGGCCTGAAAGGATTACTCAAATGGCAATTGCAATAGGAATAGATCCAGCAGATGCCTTGGAGAGAATACATGTCGCAAGAGCATATAATTCGGCCCATCAGATATTGTTAGTTGATGAGATAAAGAGAATGTCAAAAAATATAGATGTTAAATTAGTTATAGTTGACTCTTTAACTAGTCATTTTAGGGCGGAATATATTGGAAGAGGAATGTTAGCTACAAGGCAACAGAAATTGAATAGGCATATGAAAGATTTAAAACAACTATCAGATATCCAAAACTCTATAATTTTAGTCACAAATCAAGTTATGTCAAAGCCCGATGCAATGTGGGGAGATCCTACAAAGGCAATTGGAGGCCATATTGTAGGTCATGCTAGTACATTCCGACTATATCTTAGAAAATCTAAAGGTGGTCGTCGTATTGCGAGATTGGTAGATAGTCCTAATCTTCCAGAAGGAGAAGCAGTTTTTACAGTGACAGCAGAAGGATTGCAGGATTAATTTTCAATATCTAGAATTGACTTATGGACCTCATTTATTAGATTAGTCACATGATCATCTTTGAACGACATTTCTAAGCCAGTAGCAGTGAATAATTCTCTCAGCCCCTTTGTGTATCCTAGGGATAAACCGTTCTTATATAGGTCTAGGGCTTTTAGGGGATTTTCTTTATGGTAATTCCATAATTGCAAAGCTCCTAATTGAGCAATCCCATATTCTACATAATAAAACGGAGCCCCAAACAGATGTCCTTGTAATTGCCATGATGTTTCAAGTATACTCTCCATATTATCTCCATCTTCACTAATGCCGCTATAGTCATACTTTGATCCAAATTTATTCGTTATTTCTAACCATTTATTTCTTCTTTCTTCTCTAGTATGGTTAGGATTTTGATATATCCAGTGTTGAAATGAATCTATAGTTGCCATCCACGGCATGAATTCTATGATTCCTTCCAAATGCTTCTTTTTTGCTCTAATGGCATCATCTTTGTTATAGAACTGCTCCCATTTTGAATGGGATAGTAGTTCCATTGACATAGAAGCAACTTCAGCAAACTCAATCGGAGAATCTCTTTCATGAATTAAATCAAGATGCCCGGAATAAAATGAATGAAATGCATGACCAGCTTCATGAATCATAGTCTCTAAATTCCTTTGAGTTCCAGCAGCATTCATGAAAATAAATGGCATTCTACTTTTCTGAAGATAATATTGATATCCTCCTGGGGCCTTTCCGATCCTACTTTCTAGATCTAAACAGTTATTTTCATCTAATAAATCAAAATAATCCCCCAATTCTTTAGACATAGAATGAAATAATTTTGAACAACCTTCTATTAATTCACTTACATCATTAAATGGCCTTAATGGCTTGTTACCGTATAAATCAACAGAAGAATCCCATGGCCTAAATTTATCTAATTTTAAAATATTCTTTCTTTCTTCATTAAATTGATTTTTAAGCGGCATACATGAGGATTCTATGGAATCATGAAATTCCATGCAATCAGCTATTGTATAGTCAAATCTATGCATTGCTGCAAACATATATTCTTGATACCCATCAAATCCTGAATTTGTAGATATTTGATGCCTTAATTTTATCATTTCATCAAATATTTCCGAAATCTCTTCTGTATCTTCTAGTATCCTCCTTGTACATGTTTTCCATGCTGATTCTCTAACTCCTCTGTCTACATTTTCTTGATAGATAGCCATCATCGGAAACGTCCTTTCTTCTCCGTCATAATGTACAGTTTGTTTACCTCTTATTTCATTATATTTTGTACCTAAAATTGATAAACGCGTTTGAAGTGGAATATTTTCTTCTCTAAATATTCCAATATCAGATTTTATTGCCTCTATCATTAAATCATATTTTTCTGGCAATTCACTTACAGATTTATGATTTACTATCCTTTTATTCAATAAATCATTGTACTCTGACAGCTTTGGTTGAATATTTTCCACAAATTCCTTCCATGAATTTTGTGCATGTTCGTCATCAGTATGACATGTCATATTGATATATGTTTTAGCACGTTTCTCAGAAACAAATTCACTTAGTTCCGACTCATCTTTTATTAACTTCTCAATACATTTTGAACAGTTTAAATCCCTATCTCTTAATTTATTGTAATAAGGCTCTAAATTACTCCATTTAGATGCATCTAGATCTTCGGGGACAAATCTCATACTCATCATTTCGCCTCAATTTTTATGTGATATGGGCCCATTAGGAAGAGGCCCTTCTTCTCTACTCCATTTGATGCACTTCCATTGCTCTGCATCATTTACTACTTTTTCTCTTATTTGTTTTAATTCAGGATGTTCGGGATTTTGATTTTGAATCCAACATGCCGTGCAGTATCTTTTCTTCTCATAATCAACAAAATTACTCGGTGTGCATGCAATCTCACAGTTTATGCAGAACCTAAAGCCATAGAACTTAGACATGTTATCTCTCTCCGCTCAGGGTTAATGCATATCAGTTTGACGCTTTGTTATTATCTATTTCATAAATCTGATAGTGCCATTTGTGTAAGAAATATATTCTCAATTTCAGATAAGGATTTTTTCATATTAATGCTCATCAATCCTATATTCTCTAATCCCTTTATTTGTGGTATCGGTCTTATTGGCATCATCCTACTTCCAATTAATTCTATTAATATTCTAGCGTCTTCATCATTTTCCAAATATGATTCTCTGTCCAAATCTATTTTGCCGAATACATCTGTATCGCCATATTTTGGTAAATATAAAATCCATGCCATTTCTTCCCCCACTCTCAAACCTGATCTTTGAAATCCTGTTTTTATTTGATGCGTACCTGATATTAATCTTAAAAACTCAACGTCAGGAGTTCTGGCAGCCATCTTATTTGAATTTTCTTTTCTTCTCAATGAATGCCATGTAGTCCAAAGATGAACTTCACTTGCTGCCGCTTCACTTCTTAAAAGAAGCCATCTTTGATTATATCTATGTTTATTAAACAACTCAATTATTTCATCTAAATCCTCAATTGGTTTGGAAAAAACAATGCCCCAAGCTGGGAACCATGGTACTGGATGTACTATGCCCATATGTAAGCCGATACACGCATTGTTAATCATTGTTTTTTACTAATTTATTGGCTGAAACAATCATATTATCAACAAGTTTTTTACTCCATCCGCGTAGATCAGAAAGCTTATATCTGTCATTTTCAGTCATCATAACAATATCTCTAGCATTACTAAATCCTAACTTATCACTCATTTCTCTTGCTCTAATTCTGCCTATTCCCTGTATTGAAACAAGTCCTAATAAATCATTTTTACAACCATATTTTACTCTTTTGTGGACTTCATTTATTGCATTAACTAATACTTTATGCGATTCCCTATTTCTATTACGTAATTCTTCATCTTCTATGAGTATTCTTTCCATCGCATAGAGAAGCCATTCAGATAGTTCTACTCTACTTCTCAAATCCCCTGGTTGAACGCTCCATTTTTTTTCAAAATCTTCATACTTTAATTCATTTATCCAAGACTCTATTACTAATGCCCCCTTCATTAACCCACTTTCATCTAACTCTTTAGTATCAATTAATATTTCTCTAGAGTGATTAAATATTGAAGACTGTATAATTTCAATATCGCCAGTTTTGGGCCAAATAGGTAGAAAATCTGGAGTACAACAAACTAGATGAATTAGGCCTAATGGTGAAATCTGATAATAATCATTATCGCCAATTAATGTAGACATCGCTCTCTCTAAACCATCTCTAATTATTCTACCAGATAAGGGATTTAGATATAATCTTGAGATTCTCATTCCAAGATTTGTTGCCCTATATGTCATTGTAAAAGATTCCGGCAAGACTTCCTCTTGTTCTATAATTTCACTTGCTTTAGTAAAGCCAAAGATAGCAGGCCCCTTCCTTGGCTTCTTTATTTTATTATCCTCCATATTTATTTTTGAAATATCAATATTCAATACATTAGATGCTGAATTTACCCATGAGGGGACATCATCAGTCCAATCATCTTCTTTCTTTATTGCTTCATATTTCAGAATCCTTTCTTTAACGATATTAGAATCCCCTTCTCTTGTAATCATTCCATTATTGACGAGCCAATTAATTGATTCATCTATTCTTGATGCTAGATTATCAGAATTCATGTGTGTAGATAAAAATGTCATTGAAAAAAATCTACTTAATGCATCTCTATCTTCTAATCCTCCTGTAGCTATCATTGATAATAAATGAGTCAACAATGCCGGATCTTCTTCTGCTTTCAATGAGTTTGGATTTGCTAATTTTGATACTACATTTTCAGATTCACTATTTATATACCGATTTACTAATACTTCTACTTCATTGGAATTCTTGGCTAAAATCCAAGATTCTCCTCTATCATCATATTTTGGTCTGCCAGCCCTTCCCATCATTTGTCTTATTTCCATTACAGAAATTGGCATATTGGTTCCAGCTATTGTATTCCATCTCTTATGATCACGAATAACTACTCTTCTTGCAGGTAAATTAACTCCCTGTGCAAGGGTTGGTGTGGCAACTAAACAGTTAATTTCTCCATTTCTAAATGCCCCTTCTACTTTTTTCCTATGTCCGTTACTCAAACCAGCATGATGAAAACCCACTCCTCCCTTAATTGATGAAATTAATTTTTTACCTAACGCAGTTTGATTATCATTTTCAGATAATTTCTCAGATAATAACTTCCATAATTTAATATTTTCATTAGTAAATACTGACTCCTCAATCTCAGACTTTTTCATAACATACTTAGCTAAATCTCTGGCTTCCTTTTGAGCAGATGCTCGTGAGGCTACAAAAATCAATAATTGGCCATTTGATTTTACAGTATCTTCAAGGACTGCTGACAGTTTCTGAGTGACTTTTCCTTCAATTAATCTATTTTTTGGATTTTCTTCTTTTTTCCTACTATCTATCCTATGAATACTAACTTCAAGCCCATTTAATACTCCATATTCTAATGATACTGGTCGCCAAGTAGATTTTATTAATTTTGCATCCAACCAATTAGATAATTCTTCTGAGTTACCAACAGTTGCAGATAATGCTATAATTTGAACATCAGGTTTTCTATGCCTAATTCTAGATAGTACTATTTCCAATGTCGGCCCTCTTCCTGGATCATTTATTAAGTGAAATTCATCTGTAATTACAATCCCAATTTTATCCATAATTCCAGGCCTTGTACGAATTAAAGAATCTAATTTTTCACTCGTACAGACCATTATATCAGAATTTTCAATTGATGACCTCTCACCCTCTCTATCTCCAATTGCCAATCCTACTTTCAAATCAGTATGGGCTGTAATTTCTCGCAATTCACTCATTTTTTCTTGTGCCAGTGCCTTCAATGGAACTACATATACTGCTTTTTGACCCTTTAAATCATTTGTTAATCTGTGGACTATGGTCAGGTGGGCAATTAATGATTTACCGCTTGCAGTTGGAATTGTTAACATCACATTGTCTCCTTTAAGTGAATATGGCAAAGCTTCCGCTTGAGGGGGAAATAATTTTTTTATACCCCATTCCTTATCTAGAGCCAATATGAGTTCAGCATCAAGGCCAAACTTATCTAGACTAAGCAAAGGGTCTTCCACAATCCCCCTATTATTCGGATGTTCTAAAGGATATCTACTATCTAATTATTAATTATATAGCAATATATTCGCTAATGCCATCTATGATATGCTGGATGCCCCTCATGTATTGCTACAAAAAGACCTTCTCCTGTTGCACAGACTTTTTCATCAGCTTTCAGGATTAATTCAACTTTAACTGATTTAGTATCAATTTCTACTACCCTTCCTTGAATTAAAAGTTTTGAATTTAATGGAGTGGGTCTTTTTAATTTAATGCTATATGATGCTGTAACTGTACAAGGAGGAAATTTATCTCCTGATTTTTCCATAAGAGCTATTGCAGCTACCCAATTTCCATGGCAATCTAGTAATGTTCCAATTATTCCTCCATTAATAATTCCTGGGAATGCCTGATGTTCTTCAGAAGTTTCAAATTCCAGTTCTAATCCTTCATTATTTCTGAATGATTTAATCCTCAATCCTTTTTTATTTGCAGGTCCGCATCCAAAGCATATGCTATTTGGAGCATATTCTTCTTGTACTGACAGAATATTTTTGTTACCCATGGCCCATTAGAACAAGACTTTCCCATTGAATTATTCCCTAAATTGAAAGTATATCCTATTAATTCAGTCGCCTTGCGGAAGGCGTTGACTGCCTCCGATGATGATATTTTATCAAATTCTGTAACCCCTAGTGAAGGTATCGAAAAAATTGTCCCGAGATTAAAGAAAAGACGGTTTGGACCGCTTAAAGTCTCAAATCAAATACCGAAGAGTAGAAGATTGGAGATAGAGAAAGGTTTGGAAGAATCAACTAAAATTTCTACTAAGTGGACGAGAGAAGGAGGCGCGAGTAATCATAACTTCTTGAGAAAAAGAATCAAGCCAGGGACTATAAGAAATCTTCATTTTAATTTATTAGATATAGAAATTGGTGAATCTTGGCCCATAAATATTACAGTTGTTCATGGAGTAAGGCCAGGTCCAGTTGTGACTCTTTTAGGGGCAGTTCATGGCGATGAACTAGTAGGTCCCCTTGCGTTGACTTATCTTAGTGGGCCAAATTTTATTGGAGAAGATCACGCCATAGACCCTTCATCATTATCTGGAACAATTAGAATAGTTTCAGTAATCAATTTACCCGGATATTTTCGCCAAAAAAGAGATTTTCCCGATGGGAGAGATCTAAATAGGCATTTTCCCGGTAATTTTGAAAGTAATACTACTTCACGAGTAGCAAGTAGAATTTGGTCGAATATTATTTCTGGAAGTGATTATATTGTTGATCTTCATTCAGCCGCAAAAGGAAGGACCAATATGCCTCAGATACGTGTTAATCTAGCCCATTCATCTAGCAATGCCACTGCTCGTGCTTTCGGAATTGAAACAATTCTGGATACAAAAGGGCCGCGAGGCTCACTAAGAAGAACCGCCAATGAATCGGATATAGCTTGCATTACATACGAAGGAGGAGGAGCAGATGAGGCCGATCCAGAGGCAGTACAAGTTGCAATGTATGGAATTCTCAACGTCCTAAGGAATCTTAGGATGATTCCAGGATATCCTAGTAGGCCAAGATTTAGAATTCTTGCTTCAGGTTCAGAATGGCTAAGGTCAAATCAAGGTGGATTGTTAGATGTTTTAGCACCAGCTGGAAGTTATGTAAAGAAAGGCGAAATAGTTGCAACGGTAACAGATCCACGCGAACCAGGAATTAGTCATGATATAATTTCTCCAAATCAAGGGCTTTTGATATGTACTGCAACCTATCCCTTTGTGACCTCTGGTACTCCAATTGGTCATTTATTGCCTATGAAAAGAGGAATCAAAACCCTTATGCAAAGATTAGATGATGAAGGTTGTTTGATTATTAGCGGTTCTGATGGAGATCCTCCATGGCGTGAAGATGATGATGTTGAGGATATATCTGTAGTTGGAGGATGGTCTGGAGGATCACCTGATGCTGAATGGGGATTTAATCATAAACCGTCTGAGGAAGAAGAAGAAGCAGATTAAAACTTCAATTCTTCTTATAATTCATTAATTCTGGAATTTCAGGCGCAGAAGGTAATGTGAAATTTTGGCCCCCTCCATTTACAGTTCCTGTAACTTCAAAAGCTTCGTAAGCATCCTTTAAATTTTTATTTCTGTCTATCTTAATTCCAATAAATGTTCCAATTAATGAAATTACTATTAATAATGTAATTATTGAAATAATTCCAAATGTACTACTTATAAATGATGCAGCATCATTATTTTGAATAGAATTTCTAATCCAAACATTTGTGTCTATTGTATAATTTAATTCTGTAGTTATTCCTAAATCGATTATTGTTATTGTAATATTCTGTGCCCTGTTACCTTCAATGCAAAGGTGAGTTGCTAAATCAGTTCTGTAATTATCGTTACAGTCTAAAGGTGGAATAAATAATCTTAAACCATCTGAGGAAGTATTTTCATTTATGGAAAAACCTTCAAATCTCCAGGATATTGTACGTTCTATTGTATTTGGCACTCCTTCTAAATTTATTATTAGTGATTTATTTCCAGAATCCCAAAAGTAATTATTTTCTAATATTGGAATAGTCTGTATCGAATCTCTTCTTATTACTTCTTCATCTATTTCTTCATTACAATTATCATCAAATCCATTCCAAATCTCAATAACTCCAGAATTGATTGTAAACATTAAATCATTACAATCCTCAAATTCATAAAAGCCATCCATGTCTTTATCATAATCATATTTTGATGGATTTGAAAATTTAACTGAAATTTCATATCCATCTAACATTCCATCTTCATCTGAATCATTAATGTAAGGATTCGTAGAGTAATTATGATATTCTTCAAAATCTGAAAGCCCGTCCATGTCTGAATCTAAGATTAAATAATCTTCATCTATATCTCCATCACAGTCATTATCCTTATTATCTAATTTTTCTGGTTTATCTGGGGCCCGTTCAAAATCTTCATCATCACAGTCTTGGAATTCATACCACCCATCAGAGTCAGAATCTAGGTTTATTTGATTAGGATCAGAGTCAAAAGAATCAACTTCTATACCATCTGGCAAACCATCTCCATCAGAATCTCCATTCATTGGGTCAGTTGAGTAGTTATGATATTCATCATAATCTGTCAATCCATCAGAATCAGAATCTAAGTTCCAGAATAGTTCATCTATCAAATTATTACAATTATTATCTATGTCATCTAATAATTCAATCATCCCTGGGTATCTATTTGACATATTGTCATCACAATCCTCGAACCAATACCACCCATCTTCATCTTCATCTAGATCAAATACTAATGGATTAGTAAATGTTACTAAAATTTCCTTAGAATCATTTAATCCATCACCATCAGTATCGTAATTAGTGAAATTAGTTCCATGAATATAATATTCTTCCCAGTCTATTAATCCATCATTGTCCTGATCAGTTAGATTGAATCCCTCATCAGTTAGATTATCGCAATCATCATCAATGCTGTTTAACAATTCAATAACATTTGGATTTATGTTCGCATCTAAATCATTACAATCTTGGAAATGATAAAACGAATCATTATCTGAATCTTCATCAAATACGTTCGGATTGCTTTCCCAAATAGTTAGTTCTTCATTATCTAATAATCCATCTCCGTCGGTATCAGAAGATAATGGGTCAGTGTTATGCATCATAACCTCTTCATAATCTGTTAATCCATCATTATCTGAATCTACTTGATCTGCCTTTGTACCATAAATTATTACTTCTTCATAATCTGTCAATCCATCATCATCCATATCTGGATCATACGGGTCAGTACCATAGATATCAGTTTCATTACTATCTGTTAAGCCATCTCCATCATCATCGTCATCTAAGTAATCACATATTGTATCAGAATCAAAATCTTGTGGTATTGATGAGTTATCATCTGAATCAGTGCTGCACGCAGATTCATCCAAATCTGACCATCCATCATCATCGTCATCAGTATCAATCAAGTTACAAATATTATCATTATCCGTATCTGTAGGAGTAGAATTGGAATCTAAAGAATCAGTGCTGCACGCAGATTCATCCAAATCTGACCATCCATCATCATCGTCATCAGTATCAGTAAAGTCACTAATTCCGTCTCCATCTGTATCTGTGAAATTACCTACTCCATGAATGATAATTTCCCAAGAATTTAGCGTCCCGGTATCCGAATTAACAGTATCTCTCAATTTTAATTTCCATTCACCAACTGCATCCTCGTCCCAATGATGAACCGTATTGAATAGCCAATTTGAGTATCCGTTTCCATTATCTCCTCTCGTTTCTGCTAACCATGATTCTTTCCCTGATGGCGCCACCAAAACAATGTCTAAATCACCTCTTGAGGTATGAGTTATGTCAGTAATTATGTCGATACTTTCAATTTTGATATCTGTAGTCACATTCATTGAAAACTCAGTCCAATTATCATTATTGTCAGGAATTTCCGTGAATGGATTATTAGTTCCAAAACTAAAATTAGTTTCAGTATCAACATTAGTCCAATTTTCTGCTAGAGAAACAGCGGCCCCAGCATCTACAACTCCAAATCCATATTTATGAGATACATTATGTCCAGCACCATTTGTTTCCCAAGAATCGTCACTTGCATCATTTACTCTTGAACTTTGAACTAAGATATGTTGAATATCTCTCCATGTAAGATTTTCATTAGCTTCTAAAATTAATGCAATTACTCCAGCAACTAAAGGAGTAGCACTTGAAGTCCCCCCAAAGTTATTGTTAACATCCCCATTATTGTATCCGCCACTCCCTTCAATATCAGTTGTAGTAATTCCCTCTCCATCTCCATTCGAATGAGCGGCCAAAAGAATATTAGCGCCCGGTTCTGCATAGTAAGACTGCTCCCCTGTATGAGTTATTGCGGTAACCGCGATTGTAAATCTACTATTTGCATATCCATCATAATTTGCATTATCATCGCTTTCTAGTCCATTTCCCGCAGCCCATGTATATATATTTCCTAATCCTGATCTGCCATTATATGCAGCATTTTCAAATGCAGCCAAAGTTATCGGACCAGGTGATTCTAATGTTTGACCATCATCGGTTGGCCCCCAAGAATTTGTATATATGTCGATATTTTCCATTTGAAAAATTAAAGCATCAGCTTCCATTTGATCACTAGTTCCACAAGCAATAAGAGTAGATCCAGCCAATGTTGCGCCATATCCAGCACCAGTAACATCTATTCCGTTATCTCCAACTGCTGCAGCAACGCCTCCGGCAGAAGTTCCATGGCCATCATTAGACTGAGGAGTTGGATCCGAATCATCATTACACCAGTCGTATGAATATGCTGACGAATAATGATCTTCAATATCTGGATGTTCGTGGTCAAGTCCATCGTCAACTACGCTAATAACGACGCCTGATCCATTATAACTATTCCATACTCCAGTTACATTGATGTCTTCTCCAGTCAAACCTCCATTGGTTTGACCAGTATTTTGTAGGTGCCATTGTTCTGAAAAATCTGGATCATTAGGAATATATCTAATTTCATGATTTTTAATCAACATTGGCGAGTATGACTCTATTTCTCCAATTTCTAACAACTCTTGAAACTCAAGTAAAAGATTAGCGGAATATTCTAAATCCCATATAAATGAACCAATTAATATATCTAGTGGTTTTGTAGAGATTAATTTGGAAATCATATTTTTATGATTAATAATTGGCATATTTGTAACAACTAACCATTCATTTGAATTATGCAATTCATATTCAGAATATTGACTAATATCCCCCACTCTAAGAAAAGCGCTTTGAACAGAATCAGAATAATTAGCTAAAATTTTCTGATTAGATATCTCATCTTCGAGAGGAATAATATCATTTTCAGCAAATACCACACTTATGGTGGGCATCAATAGTAGTAAGACTACAACAATTGTTCGCATTATTTTTTTTGTCAAATTGCTCATGGCTTTAGGCAT
>Ga0209090_10000496_pt1 | contig 24477 bp, 45 predicted proteins | sample ArcticOcean_MG_C_9_FD_187432 | JGI IMG/M metagenome (GOLD analysis project Ga0209090, IMG submission 187432) | Marine microbial communities from western Arctic Ocean - ArcticOcean_MG_CB2_152 (SPAdes) (version 2) | ecosystem: Environmental > Aquatic > Marine > Oceanic | place: Arctic Ocean... | reverse complement strand
CTGCTGCTTCAGCAATCGCTGCATTTGCCACCCCGTCCTCGCTTTGGATGTCGCGGGACAGGATGCGTAGTGCTTCTACTAGGATGGGGGTGGGTGTTCGTGGTGTTTTCATAGTGCTTCTTTGTGGTAGTAGTCTTTTTGTGCTTCGATGGCTTCCTCTAATTCAAAGAATGTTCCTACATGTTTCACCTTTCGGTTGATGTAGGCTCTAGTCACCCATTTAGAGGATGCAGGATGCCAAGTGATGCCCACTACTCCGCTTTGTGGTTTTACCGTAGACGGAGGGGTTGCTAGGGCTCTTAACTTAGCTGTAGCCCTTTCCATGGCTCCCCACTCTTTGTCATTGAATGAGGCTAGTGTTTTAGATAAGGAGATCATGAGGGGAAGTAGGTGTTGAGCCATTTGTTTCCCTCTTCGTAGACTGACTCGTTGTCGTTTAGGGTGATTTCTTGCAGTATTTCAGCTGCATGCTGTATAGCTGTAGCGGCTTCTTCTGGTGTGAGCGGCTTGCCGCCTCCTGGCTTCACCTTCTTCCACAGAGGGCAGTCTTGTCGAGCTGCTGCTGTGCCTCGGTCGTCGGGGCCTTTGCCTGCTGAGCCGGCCCATTGTTCGAATCGTTTTTTCATGATGTTTTAAGGTAAATCTGGGGTGAGTTTTTGGGGTCGTCAATGTCGAGCACATTGTTCGGTGAGAATATGATGCCCACGTCGTTGCTCTTGTCTACTGTCCATGTGTCTGTATTAACTTTCATGAGCGTGCCCATTGTCGCCACTTCAAGCGTTTCTTCAATGATTCTTACAATTACGCCTTTCCCATCGAGGTAATTGAGTGTTTTAAGTGCTGTAGCCTGGGTCATATTGTTTTTACTTGGTTGGTTGTCTCAATCCACACCTTAGCTCCACATGGGAGTGGCTTGTCTGGACTGTATATTATTTTAGCCACCTCCTTGTCGTCATCGTCGCGGATGATAGCTGTGTGGGCGTATGTGTTGGACTTATATGTCTTGCATGTCAGCACAGGTTCTCTGGCTCCAGACTTAGCGTTGGATCTGATCTTGTGTTGATTGACGTGAATGATTGTCTTCATGTTGTAGGGGCGTTTTCTTGACATTCTTCCATAAATTCCTCATGAGCTTCTTTCACCGCTCTGAGTTGTTCGCGGCCCTTTTCTATTTGCTTTTCATGGTGGGCTGTGAGAGCATCTACCCCCCACTTTTCTACGTCTTTGCCCCAGTCTCCACCTGGTTCTTTTTTCTTCTCTATGGGATTCAATGGTTTTTTTGGCATAGGGATCATGGTATGCAGTAGGTGCTGTCGCAGTGCGGACAAATTAGGTGGTCGTCTGAGTATGGTGGTGTTGCTACGCGGTGTTCTAGTGTGTCAAGCCTGCAATGAGGACATAGGTCTCCTTCTCTAGGATTGAGTGTCTCGGTCTTGATTTTATTGTAGGGACTGAGAGGAGCCTCCCCTCGTTCTTCAAGCACCTTCTGTAGGTTGGCTAGGGCACGCCATCCAGCTTTTGTGTCGTGGAGGATGTCCTCCTCGTCCATTGTGCCGGTTTGCATTAGGTGGCGTGTGCATGCATCCTTCTCGTCTCCACTCTTTGCTCTGTCCCAGTGGAGCTCTGTCCCTGGGTTGTGCTGTTCGTTGCCGGCCATGGAGCAGCGGGCTATCGCGTTGATAGCGTCTGGGAAGTAGGCAAGCACGCCAGAGAATACTGGAGTGGCCTTGCGGGCTGCGTGTTTGTCTAGGGGTGGTTGGAGGTAGTCTGCGGCGGTCATGTGTGTAAAAAGAATTGCCCGCCCCCCAGATTGGAGGACGGGCTATTATGCCTAACAAGAGGGGAGTATGGCTGTTAAGCCCCTACCCTTCGAATGGAGTGAACGGGGCTGCTGCTGCGGCTACTGGAGCTGCGGCTACTGGAGCTGCTGCTGCTGGAGCTGCTGTGACAGGCTGTGACAGGGCGACGATGCTTTGGAAGCGTAGGTCTGTAAAGAACTTTGGTGGCTCTGTGGTTCCTGGCTTCTGCCATGATCGTCCTGTGATGTTGACAGTCACTTGAACACGTTGACCAACTTGGAAGCTGTCTAGCGTGAGGCAATTGTCGTTTGTCACTTCAATCTTGTATGGGTCTGGGTATTCACCTTCTGTTGTGACGATGAGGTCACGTTTGGTGAATCGGGCGGTTTTAACTTCGGAAGCGCCGATCTGTGAGATCACGCCTTCTACTATTGCGGTTGGTTTCATGTTATTATGTGGGTGCGTTTTATGGACGCTGGGATTGGTTGGTTCTATGGCTGTATTCAGTGTCTATCACTTCCTTCAGCCACGGAGTGGGTGTTTGGGTTGTTATTACGGCGGCTAGATGTCCTGTGGTCATTTCTGAGATAGGGATGTATTTTAACGGTTGATCTCCATTCTTGCCATAGGTGCCCCAGAAGACGTTGTCTCTGAGAAACTCATGTGGTTGATCTTCGAAATACACGCAGAGGTCTTCCATGCCTCCAGTGGAGCGGATGTAATCTTGTCCTCCATCAACGAAGTATGTGTTACCGTCTGCATCATCATGGCCGACGTAGTCGTGTCGGTGTCGTGACTCTAGGATTGTTCCATCTGGAGTTTTCCATTTGTTTCTTAGTAATCTTGGAGTCATGTGTGTTCTAGTTTGCAGCCTCTATGTCTTTTTTCTTGTGACAGAACGGGGCTGCTTCTGTTCTCTCTCTAAGGTCTAGTCCTCCGAGGATGACATATTCTATCATTTTTTTGGATTCCTTGTCCAGATCTTTTTTGCTTGGTCTATACCACTCGTGAGTGATGTTTGGCGTGGAGAGTGGGATTGGGCGTTCTAGTGGGTAGCGGGAGGTGAGCATGTGCCCTTTACATTCCTTGGCTGACCTGCATTTAATTAGTGGGGATGTCCTCCCCTTCGCCACGTCCACTGTCGTCAGCACTAGGCCGCACGTTTGGCATTGATAGGAGTTGATCTTCCATTCTTTGTCTCGCCAGTTTGTTTTTTCGTTCGAAGTTTTCATAGGTGGTGATGGTGATGTTTGCGTTAACGTAGGTTTGGATCTCGAAGTCTCCGTAGAACACTCCGTCGTAGTAGACTAGGCCATCCTTCTGGATGAGGTCTGTGCAACCTTTCTCTCCATGGAGGGTGAGGTTGCCATAGGTGTAGCTCACTCCTAGTGGCCCTACAGTGGGTCCTGCTGAGCCCCAGTCGTCCATATCGACGTCTGGGTGGATTCTGCCATGGTAGAGGTGGATAAAGACGGTGTCGTCTCTACCGTTTACTGACGTGACTGAGGAAGGCTTTTGCAAGGTAGGTTCTGTCATTTTTGTTTACTAGGGTGGTGGTGAGTTGTCGTCTACCGTCTGCTGTCACTACACGGATGCGTAGCTTGGGTTGTTTCCCTTTACGATGCATCCACTTGGATGACTGTATGTAAGGGCGGGGCTTGCGTTGGCGTGGGGCGCGTAGATCTAGGGTGGTTTTCATGTCAGTATCTCTTCTTTTTTCCACAGTCGGGGCAGTGTTTTACGCCTGTCGTCATGGTGTTGAGGGGGGCGTGACTACAATCTGGACATATGTTGCACATGATAAGCACCCTCCGCCAGTAGAACCGGATGCGGGCTTTGGCTACGTGCTTTATCATGTGGTAGTCGATCATTTGATTGCTGTTATGTGTTTCGTGATGACGTCCTCAGCGTTGTTGAACGCCTCTAGGAGCTCTTCTATGTTTTCTGCCTCCATGGCGCATCGTTCCAGTATGGCTCGTGCTATCTGAGGGAAGGTGGCGTGGTAGGTGGTGTGGATGTGGTCTTTAGGATTTCCATCTTTGTCCACCCCAGGGGCTGTAGTTCTTAGAGCCCAACAGTTGTAGTCCCGTTCGAATGCGTAGGTTTTGTTGAGTGTTATCATGGGTTCATGTGTATCATTTCGTTAAATGTTTTTTGTCCGTTCATCTCCTCTTGGTAGTTGTCACGATGCAGGAAATATGGAGTTACCTCAACATTTTTAATTGTTATTAAGTCTCCATCAGACTTCATGACCTTTCCTCTATAGGTTACTTGCTTCTTGTGCAAATTGATTCTCCCTGAGAGGAATTGGTGTCCAACGTCTGTAACTTGCCATACTCCGTTTTTGATCCCGTCTGTTTGAACTACTAACTTCCAGTATTTCAACTTCTGGAAATTATCCCATTCGTTCCTAGTTAGTTCTGCATGTTTTAGGTTTAGAGGCTTTCCTCCACTTTTTTCTGCAAACTTCCTCAGGCCATTAACGATGCCTTTAGTAAGGGAATGTGTGTGTGTGTTCATGCTGGCTCCGCAACATTGACAATATTTTTTCTCTTTCATGGGTTGTAGTTTTTGATTCCGCTTATTAGGTATCCAAGCTCTTTGGCTTCTGCTGGATTAGCGTGAATCCAGTCGTGATGGCGTCGGCAAATAGCCATGAACCATTGTGAGTCTGTTATGTATTTCCCTCTACCTCTGATGTGGTGTAGGTCTTGTGTTTTATTCGTGCATCTCACTCCTTCGGTTTCGAATTGGCACTTTGGGTGTTTGTCGAATAGCTCAGTCCTTAGTTTCTTATATAGTGCTCGTTCAGCTTTCTTTTTGGGGTCTTTACTGACTGGAGAGAGGGGGGTTCTCTTCATGGAGGACTTCCCCCGCTTGATGGCATACTTTCGTTTTAGTGGTGATCTCTTCATTCGCCTTCTTCAAATACTGTTTTGTTGTATCCTATGAATACGGCTGTGCTGTCTGCTTGGACAATGTAAGAGGCATCAAGGTGATCCCATTTATGGTTTCCTGTTTGATCGCTGTATTGATTGCAGGGTAGGAATATGGTAGATCCTAGCCCTATTTCTTCAATGTTTGCTTTAACTTTGGACCCACAGTTGGGACCACCTATCAACTCTATGTGTGTAGGGGCGTCCCCCTTGGGTGTGTATTCAGTGTTTTCGATATGCACTGTTTTTTTATTTTGTTATCAGCGCGTTTTGGAGAGTGGCTATGTCATTTAACAAGCTCTTTTTGTAGTCGGCTGATGCTGGTGTGTGTCCTCGTCTTTCACGGTCGGTGTGGTAGGCGTGGCTTAGGTGGTTGAGTGAGGCGTTATTAGCCCTTTTGAACTCTTGTGGAGCCGGCGTTGTGCCGGTCTCGGTCGGTGCGTTATGCATATTATGTTAAGTGTAGTGTATTATGTTGGGGGCACACGTGTGAGAACTCACACCAGTCGTTGCACCGTATTGTCGTCCCTGGTCGGAATTGTATTTCTTCGCCAGGTTTTTTATTGGTGATAGCCTCAGCCTCTGACGTGCAGAGTTTTCTGGCTCTTTTTCCTGCGGGCTTTTGTAGAGCCCAGAGATTTGGTTTCTTCCACCTTTCTTCATCAGTGCATGGGACATTATGCCCTAGTGAGGCTCTGACGTGGAGGGTGAGTCGTTCTATAATCTTAGCCTCAATTTGTTCTAGTGGCAAGACAAGAAATGGAACGGGCATGTTGGGGCGCTTGGGGTAGTTTGCTTGCCTCATGGACATGCCGTAGTTCCAGTCGCGAAAGATGTATTCGACACAGGCTGTGTCAATCTCCACTCCCTCGTGGATGGCGAGGAATGAGTTGAACTGCCCTTGCCAGTAGTGGTCGTGCTTTGGTAGCCCGTCTTTAGGGGCTCCATTCACCATCACCACCTTGTAGTCATCAAGTAGCTTGTCGTCTATGAAGTCGGGCTTACCGCCTAGCTTGTAGTCTACGCCGTCGATGTTGTAGGTTTTGTAAAAGCGTCGCTCTACGATGGCTGAGTCGGGAGCACTCCCCTCTAGGGCTGCGTGCACTCCTGTCCCCAGTAGGGACATGAAGGATTTATACACAGGCATCGTCTTCGGCTCATTGCTTTGCTTGAGGAAGGTGAGCTGTGGTGGTTGGAGGATCTCTGTGGTGGTGAAGTCTGCTCCATCCTTGGAGTAGGTGTCATTCCCTAGAGCCCATGCTAGTAAGTCTGGTGGCTGTCTCATGTTATTGTTGGTATAGGAATACCTCCCCTTCGAACTCAATTACTCGGTATTCGTCGATTAGGTCGGAGCCTAGTCTTTCTCTGTCGATGTAATGCTCTAGGTGTCCATGAGCATACTCTCCTATTTCGTTATCAGCAAGTTCTTCTTCAGCATCGCTGATGGACTGGTGGGTGCTTATGTGGGAGTCTATGGCTTCATCAGGTTCGCCTACTCCGTCCTCACTCCACCACGCTCGGACGATTTCCTGTTCGTATATTTCGTGATTCTGGTAGAGGTCTTCGATGTTCCTTACTTGTTCTTCGTCTATTTGTTCTCCATATATGTAGTATTTGGTGTCTATGACGGTCTCTAGATAGAGTGTATCGGCGTGGTCGTAGTGCTTCTCGATTTCTTTACTGAACAAGTGTGTTGCACTCATCCATGTTTCTAGTGTGTTTTTTATTGATGTGTTTCTTTTAAGTCCGAATTCGGCCATGATTTCTTTCACCTTCTCTAGTTCAGCTTGGTCAGGAGATGGGGTGGAGATTATTTTGTGGCTGTATAAGAGGTGGATGGATATGCTACTGTCCTCAAATTCCGGATCGTAGCTGATCTGGTGCTCCTTCAGTTGAGGATCGGTGTATGTGATGGTGATGTCGCTCATTTGTTTAGGTGTTCTGATATTGCAGCTCGTCGTTTGACGGCGTTGGTTGTGAGAGTGGTGTCGATGCCTTTCATTTTCATCCAGGCTGTTTGTTTAGCTGTAGGGAGTTTGCAAATTCGTATTACTTCTTTGAGTATGGCTGCTTGCTCGAACGTCACTCCCATCTTCTCAGCGTAGGTGTGTGTCTTGTGGCAAGGCTTACAGAGGAGGCGGTATCCTCCTGAGGGGTCGAGCATGCGCCTGAGGAATGGACCGAGGTCTTCCCAGTCTCGGCAGGAGCCGGCTGGGACAACGTGGTCCACTTCAATCTTGGATTGAGCATGGTCTTCATGACAGAATTCACATTCAATCACTTTCTTGGCTCGGCTTCCTGGAGGGGCTGGCTTGGCTGCGAGTCGCTTGACGTAGTTTTTAATGGGGTTGCGTCCCCAGAGACCTCTTCGTATCTGCCCTCTCACCCATGAGAAATATGCTGCTTTGGTTTTCCAAATGCTGCCTTCGTGTTCCCAGGGTTGTATTGTAGTGGTGTTTTGCATGGTGGTGGTTGAATAACCTCACCCTTAGGGTATAATGTCCCCCATGTCAAATCGTTATAATAGAAGTCAAGGGTTTCCTCGTCCTGTTGTATGGGAGGAAAGCGGGGAGAGTGTGTCTGCCGGCAACATCCTCATCCTTCTTCGTTGGATAGAGGGCCTTAGGACACGTAAGGGTGGTGACTTGTCTCCTGGATGGGAGGATGTCGTGAGTAATAAAATTTGTGAGGCTCCTGTAATGTCCTCTTGTTGTGGCCCTGCTGTCTCCGCCGAGCGTGATGTGCGGCGTATCGGAGTGAGTGATGTGTTTAGGTTTCTAAACATTATGAAGGCGTGGGTTCAGGCAGGTGGCGTGCTGGCTCCCAGTGAGCTGTCAGCGCGTCGTAGCGTCATTTGTGCATCATGTCCCCATAATGTGAGTATAAAGGGCTGTGCGGGCTGTGCGGCTATTCTACCGAAGCTTATTAGCTTGCTGAAAGGAGCATCCACCCCTCACGATGAGCAGTTGGAGGGTTGTGGAGTGTGTGGATGCTCGCTTAAAGCTAAAGTTCACCTCCCTATTGAGGTGATGGTGGAAGGTGATGGATCTATTGAGGAGAGGTTTCCTGAGTGGTGCTGGATGCGGGATGAGTCGGTATAGGGGTTTCAATGTCTACGGCTGTCACTTCGTATACATTTCCTGACCAGAATACAAATTCTGTCCAGCAGTTTGAACACTTCCTGAACGCTGTGAGGTCTCCGTCTTCGTCGGGGTTCCATTCCTTGACATCTTTGGTTATGTTCAGTAAATCGAAGTGAAATCTTGCAACCTTCCCTGAGGCTAGGATGTCTTTGATCTGTTTTTCTCTGATTTCGTTCATATTAAAAGGGGTCTTCTGTTGTATCCCTCTCTACTGGAGCTGGTTTGTAGAATGGCGTTGGTAGTCCTGGTCCTGGCATGACAATCTGACACGATTTGTCAAACCATGTCTTTCGTCTAGGGAGTTCTCCGGAATCTCGCTGTTTTTCAACGATGAGTTCTCCGTCAGGCACTTGCTCGACGTAGTGGGCTATTTCCACCTCCGACCTGTTGTCCTGTCGCATGATTTCGATGTCTGTGCCTTTCTGTTTGTTACGCCATACGACGAGGATGTTTTCTGGGATACTCCCCCACTCTGATGCTCCTGAGATGTCTGATTCTGTTGGTGGGGTGTTCTTATTGTTGTCTGAGGGTTTACGTGGGTGAGCCAGCACGGTGAGGTGGATGGGGTATTCTTTGGTGAATTCCCTGAACATGTGAGCAATGCGTGCTTGCTCTGCGTTGTCATCTCTGTTTGCCCCTAAGGACATGACGTTATCGAGGATGAAGCGTGTCACCCCTTTACGCTCATAGGCGTAGATGAATTGCTCAAGGAGTTTGCGTGGGTCGGCACGTTGGGTGCTCTTGTAGATTGTTACGAATGGCTCAATGGCATCGTAAAGCCGGTCATATTCCGCTCTATCCTCGTGAATGAGCCTATTACCTGAGAACTGCCGTATTAAAGAGGCCATTGTTACGTGGTTGGTTTGCTCTGCTGAGTAAATTACTGTCTGGATTTGTCGGTTGGCGTCAAATGCCACTTGGTTACTCACTGTCTGGCTCTTACCGTGTCCTGTTGGTCCAAACACTAATGTCATCTCGTTTGGTCTGATCTTGAAATCGTCAAGTCCTGGGAAGAACCATGGGTCTCCACTTCCTCCCACACCACCTTGCATTGTGGTGAAGGTTTCTTCGCGGAGATCTGATGCTGACACTAGAAGTGATGAGGCTGTGTATTCAGCTTCTCCATAGGCCTTCTTGAGCTCTTCGAGTAGCCCTTTTTGCAGCATGTCAGATGCATCTTTTTCTTTGAGCTTGATTACTTGGCATTTATGAACACCAAGTCGTCTTACTATGTCGGGGAGTGCTTCCTGTCCCTTGTCATCCATGTCCATTGACAGGAGGATGGTGTGGAACTGCTGTAGCCACTCCCAGTCTTCGTCGATCCATGCTGTGTTCTTGATTCCTGAGGGTATGGAGACAGCGGGGTATCCAGCTTCGTAGTAGGACATGGCGTCCCACCTTCCTTCAGTGATTACTACGGTTCCCTGTGTCTTTTCAGGGTGGCATACAGGCTTTCCGAATAGGTGGTGGTCGCAGTGCATGCTGCTTCTAAATTTCTTCTCTGTAGTTGAGACGTATTCTACTTTTGCCACTTGGTCGTGTGAGTCGTAGGATAGGAAACAAGCTACTGTAGGGTCGTTAGTGGCCGATCTTACATCGTAGGCCTTGAGCGTCCCTGCTGAGAGTTGGCGCGTCTTAATGGCATACTCCCCCACTTGTTGTGAGAGGGGTTGGTATTGCTCTTGTGCTAGTAGTGGTGCTCGTTGCTTTAATGGGCGGGCTTCATATTTCCTGGTGGTGCATGTGGTGTATTGCTGCCCTAACCATTCAATAGCTTGTCCGTAGGTGTATCCTTTCAGGTGGCTAAGTATATCAATAAGATTGCCTTTTTCGTCAGTGGCATGGTCGAAGTAGGAGCCAAACTTCTCTGGGTTGATGGAGATTGCTAAGCTGCCTCCGTTGGCTTTCCCCTTCTCTCCGTCAAGGTTGCCTAGGCGGGCTTCAGCGCCTCGTATGAGGGCGTCAGGGTAGAGGTCGCAGATGATCTGCTTGATGTTCTGGGAGGCGGCTGCTTTAACTTCAGCGGCGTCGAATGAGTAGGATGACATGGAGGGTGATTATATCACAGGGTGGTGGTTAGGTTGTGTCTCACCCACCGCTTGATTTCTTTGCGGTGGGACGTAAAATGTTGCGAGGCTTCTATTTGTCCCTCGCTGGTGATGAATGTTACTAGGCCTAACAAAACCCGCAGTATTACCAGTGTGTTGATTGTTACGCTTTGTAGTTTTCGGCGGCTTTGAGAGCGGCGAGAGCTTCTTCGGATGATCCTAGGATGATGGCGTCTTGTTTTTTGAGGATGAAGACACGGGCGTCTGTGTGGTTTTTCTCGACAGTTTCGTTGCGTTTTTGTGCAGCTTTCGCTGCTGCTTTGTGTTTTGGGTTTACTTGGAAGAAGTCAGTGATAGCGATTGTTGGGTTGTTATACCGTGTTGCTATATTAAGGCTGTCTATTCCTTTTTTGATTAGCTTATCAATTGCTTTTTCTGAAAGCTTTTGGGCATTGCCATTTGTCACTTCTTGTTTGTGCAGATCACTAACGTTTGGAATGTCCTCTTTGCATGGGAGGTTTTTGTTAACGATGGTTTCGATTCGGTTTGCTGCGTGTTTTCTTTGTTGTTGGTTCATGGTGTTGGTTGTGTTGGAAAGGGGAGGAAGCACCTCAGCATTAGCAGCTATTATGCGGCATTGTGATGAGGGCTTCCAATTGGTGTAGCTCACGGGGGTTTTCCCCGATTCCCTCGTATTGTGGCAAGGATCTTCATTAGATGATGAGCTACAGGGGGATTGGTCATACGGATGTATGACGATCTGTTCTTTATAAGACGGAAGGGCGCACTCTTCTTTGTGTGACATAGCCTCCAGAAACCACTCGTTCGCAGTGAGCTTGTCTCTTTACTTTCTATCACTGGCCGATCTGACTAGTGGGTTAAACCCCCATTCGCCTTTCCTGCCGTGTTGTTATTAATACCTATTACTCTTTTGGGAAGTTACTTTTACGAGAGCTACTCGCTTGGCGTCTTCTTAATGGGCGTAAATGGCTGGCGTGCGGTTTTTTTATAAAGGCTTTGTTTTGAAACAGTGGCGAGCCTGGATAGCGCCATTGTGCACGTTGCTTATTACTCTGTCTTATTGGGTTGTCCGTTTCTCCTGTTTTTTGACTATGTGATTACCACGACAAGTCAAGTCGTGTGGTTGGACTGGGGATCTATTTGGTCACACATGCTTCTGTCATCCTGATCCACTGGTGACGCGTTTACCTCACATGCTTTGGGAGTGCTTATCCCTGATTCCTTGGAAAACCAGGAAAACTTGAGCACTCAACACCTTAATTGTTGTTCAGGGGGTGTGGAAATTGTTATTAGCCGCCTGGGCTTCGATACCCAGATCCTCCCCGTTATATAGGGGTGAGCTTCTATTAGTCGAGCGGCTAAAGAGTAATGCAGCTCCCTCCACCGGTCTCATGTCGTTTATACCCCAGCGGGTTATGATTTACATGGTGGCAGTGGAGGGAGGCAGGATCACCCTTTATCAGTGGGGTCCTTGTCACATGGTTGTCGGCGGTAGCGGTCTCACGGATATGTCCTCCGATGTTGAGAGCCCTCTGACCCGTTGAGCCATGTGCTGCGTCCTATAGGAAATTGGATTCCTGTTTCGTATAACCCTCCAAAGCAATCACTACACATAGCGTAATGTTTATAGCCACCAAGGGGTGCGGTCGGTTTTATTCTCGTCTTCACTGCTAGTGCTATGCCTATACAGACCCGGTGTCACTAACGAAACAGGAAAATTGGTCATGAGTGAGTTAATCAGTGACAGCGTCCACTTCTTCCTGCACATCTTTGATGATCTCTAGGTCGGGGGCTGTTTGAATAATCATTCGAAAACGTGTGCATTTGTCATCGTCGAGGTTGTCCTCTTTGATTTGGGTGATGACGTTGTCATATGTGATGCAGACGTATGTGCGTTTGCTGGATGTAGGGGGTTCTTCGATTCGCCCCATGATCTCGGTATCTTCAAGCCCATCCATTAGGATGTCGTCCCCTTGTTTCTTAACGAGGGAGGCGAGACGTCGTGTCTGCTTGGTGTTTAGGCCTAAGCGCAGGGCTTCCTGTAGGATGAGGAGCTTCTGGCTATCTGTAAGGTCTTTGGTATAGTGCACTTCTTTGTGGTGGGTGAACGTAAGCCCTTCGATGCGTCTGTGTCCCCATTCAAGGGCTACAGACTCAGATGTGACGAGGGTGTTGTAGGAGAGCCCTAGCGTTTCCCCCATTTGGTCGATGTCGTATTCGTCTCCGAAGAAGTCTCGGCATTCCAGGATGATGTTGCCTAGTAGCCAGCAAGCTTCGTCCTTGATGTTGTCCGCTGAGCTATGAAGGGCGGCGATGCGTGACGTAATGTCGTAGGCATCTCCAAGTGATGGTGGGTTCTCGCTATCCAGCACCCACTGTGAGCCTTTGTATTCGAAGTGGTCGTTGATCTCTGTGAGGAGGGGACGCAGGGCTTCTGTGGTGGTGTTGGGGAGGTCGGATGCAATTTCCACTTCCACTTCAATGGTGGGGACTAGTGCGGAGGCTGTGATGGGTTGTTTGTTCATTTATTTAGGGTTTAAAGTTTACCGACCCAGTGTATGAAGATAATTACAGCTATGAATATTACTGCCCATGCTAGTGGGTTTTCTTTGTTTGGCTTGTTTTTGTTTGTCATTAGTTTAGTTGGCTAAAGGTGGACGTATATTAGGTAGGCAATGACAATTATCAAGGCTAAATAATACAGATTCGGATATTTTGCATGGTAGTAGTTCATTATGCTGGGTGACGTTTTTGCCCAAACCAGCTCTGTGGAATCATTTCCATCATCTTCATGGCCGCTTCGTGTGCTTGGTCTTCGACGATGTCGGCTCCCATTAGCTGTTTTTTAAACCGGATGTATACATTACCGTAATAGGCAATTAGCTCTGCTTGAGACATTGGTTGAGTTTCGTAATTACGTGGTGCAGCAGGAAGTGGTGTTTCTTGCGCCTGTGTGCCCGCTGGGGGCGTTGTGTTGGGTGTCATTGGTATGTTGTTGATTTGGGTGGTGGAGGGCGTGAGAGGCTCGTATAGGGCTCCTTCTGTGCATAGGATGCTGGAGGTGCCTTTCCATCTGTTCACTTCCAGGCCTCGTAGACCTTTGTAGTCTATCGTGGATTGGAAGATATAGGTGGTGTTGGCTAGAAGCTGCACTTGAACTGGAGCCATTATCTTGAGCTTAGCCTCCTGCCCCCCTCCTGAGACGTTATACACTGTGATATACCCTTTTTTGGCGTTATATGTGGTGGAGTAGTCTTTAACGAACACTGTCAGGGAGGATAGGACGGTGCGGTCTGGGAGGGCTAGTGCTTCAAGGAGGTGCATGGGATTATCCGTCTAGGTGTTCGAATAGACAGGGGAAGTCGTAATTCTTGTTAATGTTTTCAAATAATAGGTTGGTTATTGATCTGTTTGCAATGTTTGGATTGCTCTCCCATTTCAAGAATGTTCCGTTTTTCGCTTCGTGATATATGTCAATTAGGTCTTGGACTAAATCTTCACTATCTGGAAACATGTTGTTTAGAATGATTGGTTTTACTCCTTTTTCGTTGAAGTGATCCCACGCGCATGCTAGTGTTTCGTCCATCACCCTGTCAAGGATTTGATTTTTTGGTGATGTTAGGAATATATCTTCGATTATGCTTTTTTCTTCGTGGATGTATCCTTGGTAAAGGAATTGCGAGATAATCCAGCCTGGGTCTCTTTCTTTGACAAAGGTGGTGAAGAGTGCGCTGAGGTCAATTAGTTCAGGATCAAGGTCGATATTGTTTGTCCCACTCGTCCCAGTTTCTTTTGTCTGGTTTTCCTGTTCCTGGATTTTTTTTTCCCACCCACTGTCAAATGGAGTGGTTTGGTTTTGAGGGTTAAAGCCTCCTTGGGTTTTCCCCCCTTTTTGGTAGGATACGATGGTGGTTTTAGCTTTCGCTGGGGGTGAATTGTCTACTCGATCCATCCATTCATTAGGAACATCGACGAAGTGGTTTTTGTGCACCATCTCTTCATGGGAGAGTCGGTAGGATTCAGGGGTGTCTCCAAAGTCATACTCTTCAATGGTTCCTTGTGTTTTGGCTGTGAGAAACTCTTGATACGAGTCTTCAATCTTTTCACCCATGTTGTCTTCGTCTTTTCCATACTCAGCTGGACGTTGGCAGTTGAAGCGTGTGTGTAGTGTGAGCTTTGGTATACAGCAGTTTCCGATGGTGGTGTGCCATCCAATCTTCTGGAGCTCGTCATCTGCATCGTCGTTAGACTGTCCAGCTGCCCCTTTGTTGTGGGAGTGCACTGTGCAGTGGATCTGCTCTAGAGCTCGTTCAGTTTTTTTATCTAGTAATGCTTTATTTTCTGGAGTTGTCCAGTCAAACTTTACATGCATTGCAGATGGAGCTTGTTGGTGCCACACGATGATTTTCCATTCCCCATCGACTATGGTGAGGGATAGGATGGCTTCTGTATTCTTCTCCTTACTCACTTTGCAGAGGAAGGATGTGATGAGCATCCACATATCCAGTGGTAGGCGTGGGAGGACGTTGGTCATTCCCTTCACTGTATGTTTCACTGTCGTTGTTACGGCTTCTTCGTAGTGGACTAGAACACATGGGAATGTGTCGTCTACGTCTCGCGTTATTGTTTTTGAGGACATGTTAAATTGTTGCTGTGAATAGGATTTTCTCGTTTCGTTCTTTGATGATTTTAAGCACCTCTGGGTGGATGTCCTCGCCTTTGTTGTGTTTACGGAGCTCGTCAAGTATTTCTGTGACTTCGTTAACCAGCTTCTCTATCTTTTCCATAATGAAGCTGTGAACTATTGCTCCTTCTTGTGGTTCCGCTTTTACCGTTTGAGTTTTCAGGGTGTGTTCATCAATCTTTGTAACGAAAGTCTTGTATCCGGACGTGGAGGGATACACCAGTTTAATGAATGGATCTTGCATCTTGTAGTGTTTGAGAATTCCCGTTGCTGGGTTGAATGAGAGTGCTGCTCCTAACTCTTTCTTTGTCTCCATGCCTAGGAGAATTGCTGCTTTCTTGTTTGGTGTGTTGGCTTCTCCTTTGAATGGTGGAGCCACTGTAGAGCATTTCTCTCCGTCTATGTGGTTGGTATCAAACCTGTTTTTCTTCATGTATCCCGTGAGGGGGAAGCTTTGGACGTAGTTGTCCAGCATTCCTACCCACTTGGGCTCATCGTCAGACACTTTGGTGACATTCAGGGACTTTTCGAAAGCCTCCATTTCTGCGTCTGTTTTCTTGTTGGCAAACTCCTGGATAAGTCCAGTGAGGTGGGGTAGGAGGAGTGTATTCATACTGTGATGGGGATGTCAGAGACCTTTTTGAATTGTGGCCATGGGGTGGAGATGATTTCTGCGATGTAGTTGTTGGAGGAGGCCATTGTCTCAAGGGAGTGGATGATGTGGACGGCGTGGCCGGCTGCTCCGAAGTTGGCTCCTGGGAGCTGCTTGTTCTCAGCGACAATCTCCACTCCATCGCACGTCTCTTGACGTCCTTCAGTGAGTTTGTCGAGCTTCCAGCGTGGTCCGAATGGGTCACGGTTGGTGTATTGAAACTCAGGGAGGAAGAGCCATGCCATTGGTTCCCACTCCTCGTTTCCGCAGATGATGAGGGGGATGTCTTGGTCCATTGAGATGGAGCGACAGGCCTTCCGCCCTTCATTGTTATCTACACAGCAGACGATGAGGTCGCTCTTGATACGCTCGTTACCTCGGAGCATGGCAGGGACTGAGGTGAGGGAGTGGTTGCCTCCCTTGAACTTCTCCACCATTACGTCGGCTTTGTTGTTTCCCACTTCGCCAATGGCGTAGATTTGGCGGTTGATGTTGCGCTCCTCATAGTCGTCTCCGTCGTAGATGGTGACGTCTTTTGTGGGGACGATGGCTGGGAGGATCATGGAACCGGTTCCTCCGGCTCCGATTAATGTTACGTGGTTGATGGTCTTCATGATGGTTTTTAGCACCCTGGATATACAGCGTGCAGTGTTTTCAGTTGGTTTTCGTGAGTTTTAGCGTTTTGCTCCAGATGAGCTATAAACTTACGCTGTTTGGTCTTCTTGATACCGGCTCTGTCCAGAGCCTGACATATCTGCTTGAGGCTAAGTGAGATGTTGGAGGAAGGGTCGATATTCATGGTTGATTTCGTTTATGAGGGAGGGCGTGGCGATGACGCGGTCTCCTTCGGTGTGTAGTGAGATGCACATGAGTTCGTTTGTCCCTGGGCGTATCCCTCCGTTCTCACGTTCCATCACGTGGTCGTTTGATTCACTCGCTTCCATCATTGACAGGATGGTTTCTGGTGGGGTGATGGGGCTGATCATGGTGCTGAAGCATGTCCTCCCTTGGTTGTAGACGTTGGTGAGCTGCACACTCTTCATGTGGTTGTCACTGATGATTACGTTGTGGTTGGCTACGGCCTCTGGACCGGTGACGATGACGTAGTTGATGTCCTTCATATACACCTCATATAATGGTCGAGCTCCTTTTTCTCCCACTCGGTAGTAGTCCTTTTCAGGGAGGTAGTTTAGAGGGAGTGTCCACTTCATGTATTCTCCTCCGATTACGTGGACGAGCTTGCCTTTCTGGGCATACACTGTGTGGGTGAAGGATCGTCCGTCATACCTGAAGGCTTTGGGCGGATGCACTTCTACGGTGCCGATGATGGCATCGACTGGAAAGGGGTTGGCTTTTTCCACCTTATACATGACAGGCGCTCCAGTGGAGGTGTCCATAAGGTAGATGGGTGGTGTTTCTGTTGCGGTCATGATGTTTTTGGGAAAGATTGAGCGGGGAGAGCACCCCCGTTATCTCAGTTCTGTTGGTTTTGGTGTATGAAAACCGTCCCGTGTCTGGGATTGCCTACTCACTAGGACTTAGAAGAAGCTCCAACTACGGCGCTGACAACCATCTCAGGGACGAGAGGGGTGTCTGCTGGTGCAGTGACGCCAGCCACTGTAGGGGAGGCGCGGTCTGCAAAGTTGAAGTTCTGGCGGAAGTCAGTAGTGAAGAGTTCACCGATGGTGGTGGCTTCAGTCTTGACTTTGACCGTGTCGTTGCCGGTCTTAACGTTAATGAAAATGGGAAGTGCCATGGTATTAGTTTGTTGGTTGTGCTGGTAGGGCGCACGCATTTTACATGCGCCCTTAAGCGTGGTTGTTATCAGGGGTGATTACTTAGCGGTTCCGAAGAGGTCGCTGTAGACGGAGCTGTAGGTTGCGTATTTGTCTTCAGCAGTTTTCACTGCGTTCTCGTGGTTGGCAATCTGAGCGAATGTGTTTGCGTCGTTAGCCAAAGCGGAGTTGACGATGAAGCCGTCGCGAGCGCTCTTTGCTTCGCTCACTGCGTGCTTGGCCTGCATTACTGCGGTTTTGCCGCAGAGGTCGAGGCGTTCGGTGCTTTGCTTGAGGTCTTCAGCCTTGATGGCTTCTTCGTCTTGTTTCCAATAGGATGCGATGTTTTTCATATTATTTTGTTGTTTTGCTCTTTCGAGCGGGGTGTTGCTTCTTTTTAAGCGATGCCTTGATGGCTAGGGTGGACATTGTCCGGAAGGGAATCTCGTGATTCCGAAAGGGGGAGTTGGCCCCTTGCGGGGCCTCCGTTTGGTTGGATTTATACCAACATCAATCACACGTGCTTGAGCAAACTTACTTTATGCGCATTAATGGGAGAGTGATCCTTGGATGTCTTCCCTGCTTCAGCTGCTCCCCTCACATCAGGGGGTGTGGTTGTGGATGTGTTTCCTTTTTCACTCTCTGGAGGTCGACTTTCGGTCGGAGTTGCAACTCTCTCCTCTGGTCGTTCCTTTGGGTGATGTAGCGCGGAGGGTTGACGATGGTGCTTTTATAACTTGCCCAGGCTGATGATGAGTGACTTTACCTTTCCTGAAAATCTTTACTCAGCACGTATGTTTCATTTCTCAGCAGTGGGGTGTGTTTTTATTACACTACTTCTATTCTCCTTTTGGATACAAACGGTTTTTCACACACTCCAGATCCACATCACTGCGATGATGAGGAGGGGGAGGAGGGAAATTGTTATCCGCATTTGCTGGCGTCGGCGCAGCGTGCGGTGAAAGGTGTTAATCAAGGATGGTTGCTTTTTCATGGTGTAGGTCTTGGTGGGCTCTCCACTCTGTTAGGGAGTCGGTGAGTTTTTGGCAGTAGGTTTCTATTGCTTCTTGTTCGCTTTGGTCATCTTTCTTTATTCGATCTAGGAAATGGTGGCTCAGCGTTTTTCGTGATTTGTTTGAACGTTCTTTAGAACGCCCAATAGTGAAGAATTTGTAATCTCCTACCCACTGTATATCATTGCATGTTCCTATTTCGAACTCACCAAACTTTTTTGACATGACTTTTTTCCTCCAGTGTGGTGGTGGGTTGATGTATTCTATGGTAAGGATGTGAGCGTATTCGTTACATCCTCTTTCCACCGTTATTTTTATTTTTGGTTTATTGATTGTCATCTTGGTATTCCCTCCAGAGTTTGATGGCGTGTTTCAGTTTGTTGAAGTAGATTTCGATGGCTTCGTTTTGCTCTAGTCCGTGAGGGTTGATTCTCTGCATGTAGTCCTCATCTAGGTTCATGGAGGCTGTGTCGTTTAGTGCTGAGGCATTGCTTCCACATGTGTAGAATGTGTTTGGCCCGTAGAAGGCCGCTGTTCCGTCCGTGATGATGGATATTCCTTCGTGCATTACTTCTTCTTGGAATCTTCTCCAATGTTCTGGAACGTCGATGAATGTCACCACTATTCGGGCGTGCTTGTTCGCTGTTCCTTTCTCGACTGTGATGTTGATTGATGGCATTACACTAAGATAGCCCACTGTCGTGGGTGACAGTGGGCTATTGTAGGTTTTGGGTGATTTGTAGGATTAAGCTTTTGCTTCTGCTTTTTCAGTGGCTGCTTGTGCTTCCCAGAGCTTGCGTTGTTCTGCTAGTTCGAGCCTCTCAACTTTGTAGACGTTGACGAAGTTCATCTCGTCTGCCAGTTCGATGGCGTCGAGTTTGAGTCGTGTGGCCGGCTTCATGCGGCACTCTACGTCAACCAATGATTCACAGTGTGGCTTGAGGTTGTCGAAGAGGTTGTTGGCGAGGACGGTGCGTCCTTTGAGGGCGTCAGCTGCTCCGTCTGAGCCGATGTGTGTCTCGGCGTTGGCGAAGGCTGGAACCTTGAGCTTGAGGGCGTCTGCTGTGAGGCTGTCATATGCGAAGACGAGTAGTGGTGCGATTGTTTTCATGATGTTATTTAGTTGTTTGGTTGTTTGTTACTTGGTTTTTTTCCGAAAGCTTGATGACTTAGGGGTTGATCGACAAAAGCCGACCAACCCCCGTTAGGCCATCAAGACCAACAGAAAATTCAAAAACCACAGAAAAGGCGAGGAACGAGCCTCGCGACGAAGGAGCAATAACGCAGAGACAGCGTGAAGGTTGACAGCGAAGCACGTAGAGACTCCACCCACCAGATCCCCTCACGAAGCCAAGAGCGGAGCAAAAAGAATCCTCCCGCAGCGTGGGGAGGATTCTGTGTTGGTTATTCAGTTCTGAAGGCGCGAATGCCTAGGGTGTCGATGAAGAGCTGTGTGTCGCCTTTCACCACTCTCACTTCTTTGCCGTCTACGGTTTTGTTATAGACGTTGATGGTGTGTTCTTCGAAGCCGATCCAGATGGAACGTTCTCCTCGGAAGTGTGGTGGGACTAGGGCTGATAGGGCATCACGTCCATACACTTGGATTAGCTCTTTCACTTGGTCTTGGAACATCTCCTCCTTTGCCTTCACTTGGTCCATCAGTGGATGAATCTCTAGTTCTCCATCGTTGATGAGGATGTCGAGGGCTGCGCGGAGCCATTGAGCTTTCTTTCGTTTATGAATCCCCACTGGGGTGCCTTTCTTCTTGGAATGCTTAATTAGTCGCTGTCCCTGGATCTCCCAGTTGTATCCGTCGTTTGCCCAGCAGTCGATGTCGATGTCAGTGAGCTTGTATGCTTCTTCAATCTCTCTCGATGCTACGCCCTCAGTGTCCGCCATACGTCCTACAGCGTCCCAGAGCATGATGTCCTCTGGATCTTCATACACGTCCCCCCACAGCGCTCCTGCGTCCTGAGGGAGCATCTCACCAGCCCATACGCAGGCTGCAATGTCTGGGGTCATCTCTGTGGTGTAGCCTTCGGGGTCTGATGCCATTTCAGCGAGGTCATGACGATCCATTCCAAGGCAGAGGTTGATGTATGCTCCCACTCCGATGTCTAGGTCGGGTGTTTCGATAGGCATACTCACTCCTGCTTGTTGGGATTTGAACGCATCTTCGATTGGAAGCACCTTCAGTGCTGGTTCTTCGTCGAGTTGTCCTTTCTCAATGGCTGTCTCCAGTTGGAAGAATGTTAGGCGGGCTTCTTCAGCAAACATGTGCTTGGCTGCTTTGTCCTCTTCTTCATCTTCTTCTTCCCATGGGATGTCAGTTGTGGTGGGCACTTCGTTCATGACGACGTGCTCGTCTGTTCTTTCGTTAATCCCTTTGTCTGGGTCGTAGGCATATCGTGTCTCTGCTTCTTTCCTGGGTGTCAGGGAGAAGATGAGAGCTGGGAATTCCTCTGCGTCCTTTGAGTGGACACACTTCACTTCGCAGAATGTGTTGGTGAATTCCATGTCCATTTCCTTTAATGCTTTCTTCAGCCATGCGTTACGCATCTGCGTCTCACTATTTAGATGACTAAACTCATGTTCAGTTTCCTGCATGTAGGGTAGGTGGCCGTAGTGGGCTTTTAGGATCTTGTTGACGACACTGACGATGCTGCCGGCGTAGTCGTCCCAGATTGCTCTGTCAGGGGTGTAGACAGGTCGCTTGAGCTTCTTATCGTAGACATACATGCGTGTGCGTGTGTCGAAGCTGACAAGGTTGCTCTTGATGATGACGTAGAACTCAGGAGGAGCCTTTTTGAACGAACGCTTTAGCTCGTCATGCCATTCGTATCTTCTACGTTGCATTTCACGCGCCTTGAAGATGCGTCCTCCGTTCAGCTCCTCGGCGTGGCACCAGCTTAGGGGCATTTCGCGTCCTGCTTGTTCCAGGGTTAGCTCATTCTCATCCATTACAGCCTGCACATCTGCATCTGCATATGGCATTACCATGTTGTCTACGTAATCCAGGGCGTTCACCTCGATTGTTTTTTCAATCTCATGGTCGGTGAAGTGTCGCATTGACACTGGTAAGTGGCGCATTGCCTCGTTGTGGCGCTTTCTGGTGTAGTTATAGGCTCCGTTGTTTACACGGGCGGCTATTTCATCTTCACTTATTACTAGGGTGGCTCCTTTACGTATCCATGCCTTCTGTGCCTTTCGGTCAGTGGCTGCTACGGCTTTGCGTAGGGAACGTTGGTATGCTTCTTGGCGGTCTGTGATGTCGTGGATGGAGAGGGTGTCTCCTGTTTCTGTTGTTATGGTCATGATGTTTATTTGCTTTTAGCTAGGTTAATGTGAATTTAATTTACTGATTTGCTTCGAGGAACTTAATGAGTGATGATACTGTTTCCCAGTGTGATCTTTCCGATTCTATGCTGATGTTAGCGCACATGTCTGAGTATGTCTTCTCCACTGAGTGGAATCCTGCTTTTGGCTGGTCTAGTCTTGCTTCGAAGTTATTCCAGTCGGCCATTTCGTGTTCTATGCCGCTCAACTGAGTGGCTGCTCTTGCTGCGAGTCATGTGAAGCAGTCGAGGACGTCGATGATTTCTTCTTGGTTTAGTGTGCGGGCATACTCAAGGAGCTGCTTGTTTGTTAATGTGGTGTTCATGATTGTTGGTTGTTTGGAGTGGTGGGCGTGCCGTTGTAGAAGCTCATTATGTGATTCTTTAAATCGGATGCTTCTTCTTCGGTCCATACTGTTCCCGCAAGCAGGTCTACTATGTTTCCAAAGTCTTGGTGGTCTGTTTGCTCATTGATGGTATCAATAGCATCGCATATTTTCTCTATTTGGTGTTGTTTCATGGTTTATTTTGGTTTTTGTTATCGAATTGATTTGACAGGATTGATTTCCTGTGTATGGTGGGTGTGCAACGGATCATTTACATACCCAATCTCCTAGCCTCCTCGCTAGACGCCCTCGTTCCCGATCCTGTTGCAAGCTTTTCGGAACGAGGGCTTTTTATTGGTTATGGATACATTTTAGATAGGATGATGCGACCTGAGACATGGACAAGGCATACAGACCTATTGACCTCATCAGAGCTGGGAACGATCTTTAACCCGCCCAGCTTAATATATGTTCAGCCTTCACGGGCTGAGTGACATACGATAGAAGTGCTATAGGACATACCTGAGCTTCGTTACGTCGTGTGAGGAGAGCCCTTCACCCTAGCGCCTCTCCTTGTGATTCTCTTCGACCGACAACTCAACTGAAGGAGCACATTATTCCCTGTAATGGGGGTGATGTGTTCTAGTCTCTCTCGAATCTTACTGAAGGAGAGTGTGAGGGACAGTCCCCACCCTCCTCTCCACTCCACAGTGTGCTATACTATGGGTGTGAGCAAGTTAAGTGAACGAAGAAGTAATAAGGTGGTGGCTCCGTGGAAGGAGATAGAGGCTCTGTTCTGTGCCGGTCACACATCGAAGGCTATTGGTGATGAGTATGGGGTGTGTGCTAACACTATCCGGAAACGCTCCTTGAGGGAGAACTGGCCAACTGTGGGCAATCTCAAGAGACAAGCTGCCTCCCTTCTTGCTAAGGCTCATGAGGCTGAGCTAGGCTCCCTCTCTGACAACCCTGTGGACGCCCTGGTGGCCCGTGTTGCTGATCAGAAGATCACTCACCAGAATGCTGTCCTTGACATCACAGCTGCTGCTACAGCTAAGATGAAGAAGGAGCTGTCTGATCCGAAGAGCTCATTCAAGCTCATCAAATCAGCTCATGACTTCGAGTTGGTGGATCGTGTAGCACGACGCAATCTCGGTCTTGATCAAGAAGACCTTGGTTCCGGCCTGTCTGTTAATATCACAGCCTTCGCCACGCCCCCCACGCCTATGAAGCAGGCTGAGGGGTATGTAGTGGATTAGTCCGTATACCCCCCTCCATGGTGGGTGAATGGGAGTGTTGGGTCTGGATGGGTGGACTGGGCGTTGAGAGCCTTGCTGGCTGTCAACCTGTTCCATTTACGTCGAGCCTGACGCTCTATCTGCTTACGGTGGAGGTGCCGCCCCCGCTTGCACTGTGTGCAGGAGCAGCTTTTGATTTTACATGTCATGGAACTTGTTGTTGGGTAGGACGTATTCTTTGTAGTTGAGCCTGAGCTCAGGGTCGGCTTTGATCATGGTGGCGAGTTTGTCTCGTTGGGGCTTCAGTAGCTCCTTATTAGCTCCTTCGTTGACGTGATACTGGATGTATGCATTCAGCGTGTAGAAGTGGCTCCACTTGTCTGGTCGGCAGTCTTTGATATGCTGAATCATTCTTATTGCTGGGTGTTCACTCATGGTCTGTTTCGTTGATGTTTTTTACATGCTCTCTAATGGAGGCCACTTGCTTTGCACACTCCTCTTCGGTGAGCATCTCATTGTGCTCTTCGGAGGCTATGGTGCGGCTTAGCTCCACCATGGCGGCTGCGTGGTCGGCATAGGTGACGAATTCACCGTCCCTGCCGTATCGTTTTATCTTATTCATTGTTTTCTGTTGGTTTAGTATGTTCTGTTTGGGTTTAGGAAGTGTCTATATTGGAAGCCTACACACCCCCTGTGTGTCTTTTTGATTACTTTTCGTCGAGCTTCGTCAACAGGAGGTTGGTCGTGATTCTCTTGCTTCTTGACGGTGTTGAGGTTTTGTTCTAGGTAGTGCAGGTCATGAAACTTGATCGCTGCATCAGTGAGGTTTATTTCGTCCCTGGTAAGTTGTTCACCTTTCTGTGTTGGGGGGATTGTTCCCTTTGACTGGTGATATGCTACTGCTTTCATGACTTTGGTCATGTTCATACATATGTCTGTTACTCGTTTATTTCTCATTGTTTTCTGTTGGTTATCCTGCGTTATATGAGGCCAGGACTATTCCTGCCTTTATTGTTGGGCTTGCTTTGCCGATGTATTTCACGTCTACGGCCTCTGGGGACCGGCACCATGATGTGTAGCCCTCAGCTCTGAAGTCTCCATGGTATGTGGGAGATATGTTGGCTGCTTGTTTTGAGGAGGCGGCTGCTACAACTACTGAATCAAATGTGTCGTAGTCGTTGTTTTCTGTTTGTGATATTAAGTATAAGTTCATTGTTTCTGTTGGTTTAGTTGGCTAAAATGTATGATATAAAGAGCACACATAGGGTGTATGTCTCATATATCGGTTGTTACGTTCATTTCGAACGCTAATTGAGATGATTAGTCCCGTCCTAATGCACCCCTCCCACTAAGAGGAGAGAGGTGGCATATAGGAAGTGGCTACTTATGGTTGGATGATGGACAGAGCCCTTGACGGGCTGCTTCACGGGCTAGAGCCTGAATGCTCCCCATCACCTTGGTGCGTTGAGGCGGTTGGTAGGACGCAGGGGTGTGAGCCCATACGTTG
>Ga0209090_10000494_pt1 | contig 24533 bp, 32 predicted proteins | sample ArcticOcean_MG_C_9_FD_187432 | JGI IMG/M metagenome (GOLD analysis project Ga0209090, IMG submission 187432) | Marine microbial communities from western Arctic Ocean - ArcticOcean_MG_CB2_152 (SPAdes) (version 2) | ecosystem: Environmental > Aquatic > Marine > Oceanic | place: Arctic Ocean... | reverse complement strand
GCCGTTTAAAAAATTTAAAGGAAACAACATTACGTTCATTATTCGAAGTGGCTGCAATGCAAGGTTTAAAAGCAAACGTCGATTTCACTTATAACGAAACGAAATCATTAATCACAATTCACGAAACACAATCGGAAATAATTTTAAAAGATTTGTTTCATTATCCAAGCGATCCAAATTTTGATTCACTTGGTTCAATGGAAATAACCGGCGCGTTCATAGACGAAGCAACCGAAATTACACCAATGGCGTTCAATGTTATTCAATCGCGAATGCGTTATAAGTTGGACGAAAATTCATTAGTCCCAAAATTATTAATGACGTGCAATCCGTCAAAAGGTTGGATTTATTCGGAGTTTTACAAAAAATTTAAGGACGGAACGTTGGACGAAAATAAACAATTCGTTCAATCATTAGTGACGGACAATCCAAACATTTCAAAACATTATATTAAACAATTACAACAATTGGACGTATTGAATCAAAAACGTTTGTTGTTTGGCGATTGGGAATATTCGGACGACGATTCACAATTGTTTTCAATTGACGCGTTGAACGATATGTTTACAAATAATTTTGTTTCGGGCGTTGGGACAAAATATATTTCGGTTGACGTTGCACGTTACGGACGCGATCAATCCGTGATTTGTTTGTGGCACAATTGGCGTGTTGAACAAATTAAAACATTTGACAAAAATTCCATTGACGAATTGGCAACGATAGTTGACGAAATGGCAAAGACACACAACGTTCAACGTTCAAACATTGTGGCAGATTCGGACGGGGTTGGTGGTGGGTTCGTTGACATCTTGAAGGGCTGCAAATCCTTTGTAAATAATGCAAAAGCATTTGACAATGAAAATTATCGAAACGTCAAAACGCAATGTTATTATAAGTTTGCGCAAAAGGTTATGAACGGCGGTGTGTTTATAAATACAAACGACAAAGCATTACAACAAAAAATAATAATGGAATTCGAAATGGTTAAGCAACACGACATTGACAAAGACAACAAATTAATGATCACACCAAAAGACAAAATCAAATCATTATTGGGACGTTCGCCGGATTTGTCCGACGCTTTAATTATGCGATATTATTTCGAATTAAATAAAACTAAAATTTTATATTTCGGATAACTTAAAATTGCGACGATTATATAAAACAATTTTTTATTTTTGTAAATTATGAAATTCAAAACATTAAACACCGAACACAAAGAAATTTTGGATCACTTCATTAATGAGGTTGAGGGGTTTATTTATAGAATTACAGAAGACGAAAACCACAAAGCATTTCGAAATTTCAAACCGGTTATAACAAACGCAAAAATGTTGCACAATAACATTGGCAAAGAATTGAAGTCAATGAATATTCCGGAAACGGATTGGATTTTTATGTTTCCAAATTATTTATTGTTTGCGGGAATTGGATTTGCGGCGGGAATTAAGACGGACGAAAACGAAGAAATAATAAATGAAGAAACGGAATTGTTGTTTGAATTAATAGCGGACACAATAAACGATTTGGAATTTATGAATGAAAAAAGAATTCAAGAAAACCAAATAAAAACCAAACAAAAACAAAATGATTAATTTAAGTGTCGGCGAAATAAAATGTAAAATTCCACAATCTTGGAATGAAATTAATTTAAAAGATTATTCAAAAATTTATTCAATAATAAATAATAATATTTTCATTGAACCAAATGAAGACGACGCACCAAAAAATGATTTACAAATAAAAGCATTGGACGCCGAACGTAATTTGCACAACGTAAAAATCAATCGCCAAGTGTTTTCAGAATTTACGGGAATTGAAAAAAATATAATTAACAAAGTTGACGGCGAAGAAATGTCAAAGACATTAAACACAATGTCAAATTTTTTAAATTCAGAAGTTGAACGAAAAATAACAAAACCGGAAAACAAAAAATCTTTTACAATAAAAAACAAAGAATATTTTTTTCCATTAACTGAAATGAAAACAACAACGTTCGGTGATTATATAGAAGCGGCGCAATTGGATATGTTAGCACAAAAAAATGAAGCGGGACGATTCGGAGTTATTGCCGAACAAATGGCGGTTTTGTGTCGAGAACAAAACGAAGTTTATGACGAACAATTGGTTGCAAAGAAAACGAAAATATTTAGTGAATTGAAAATGGACGTGGTTTGGGATTTCCTTTTTTTTTTGACGAAACAAGTGAACACCTACAAAAAACCTATCCGAACGTATTTAAAAACGGAAACCGAAATGACAACCGACACGCAACAAACAATTGGGCAATCTTGAAACCTTATGGTTGGTTGAATACGCTTTATGACGTTGCAAAAACGGGGTTGTTCACCTCGAAACAAATGAACGCCGTTGAATCAGTTAAGGCCGAAAATCTTTACACGATTTTCACTTATTTAAGTTGGAAGGCAGCAAGCGTTGAATACGAAAACGAAGTTAAAAAAGGAATGGAAGAAGAACAAAAGCAAAAACAAAATGCGAGGAAAAACAAAAGGAAATAAATTATGAGTGCGAACACAAACACAACCGCAATTGTCGATAAAATGAAATATTATTGGGTTAACGCAACACCCAATCGTGGATTTTATTTTGGTTGGCCGCAAGAGGTTGACAACATACATTCGAAAACTTTGCCGTTAATGGTTATGAACCCGCCGGAAATAATTGTTTCAACAAAGGCGTGGAGTTCAAACACAATTTCAACGAATTCAAATTGGACATTGATTAGTTACGACATTTTGCCGTCACAATATAATGTTACGGACGATTTGGCAATATTGGAATTTTGGGATAAAATGGAAGACGACGTTATGTTTTGGATTTACAATTGGTGGTATTATTACGAAAACGTTTTGGGAATTGAATTTATTTTAACCGCACCAATTCAAATAATAAGAATTAAAGAAGCGTCGAACGATCGGTTGTTGGCTTTAAAAGTAACGTTTGGTTTTAACTTTTATCGTTTATGCGCAAACACAAATGATTTTCCTAATATAGATTAATGAACACAAAACAAGTTGATCCAATAGCGGTTCAAATCGAATCAATTTTAGGGCAAAAATTAATTGCTTTAAATCGTAGCGCGTCGGGTTCTTTGATTAATTCTTTGTCGCACACAATAACACCAAAAGGGGAATTTGGTTTGGATTTACGAATTATGGGAAACGATTATTGGCGTGTTGTTGAATACGGGGTTTCGGCTGCAAAAGTTCCATTTGACGCGTCCACACGTTCGGGTGCGGGGAATTCAAAATACATTGACGGGTTAATTGATTGGGTTAAAACAAAAGGAATGGCAAGTGACAAGGACGCAATCCGTGCAATTGCGTTTGCAATAGCAACAAAACAAACCGCAACAAATCGCGGGGGTTTTGGTTTGGGAAACCCAATGAATAAAAACAAACTTGGATTCGTTGCAAAATCACAAAATGAAATTAACAATGAAATTTTAAAGATTTCAAAAATATATCAATCGGAAGTTTTAAAAATAATAGGGAACGCAATTCCAAATCAAATCGAAATAATTATATAAAATGGCCTTTACACTATCAATAAAACCGAAAAGAAACGAATTGATTTCAACATTGATTCCTATATTTTTTCAATGTAACGATACAGATCCGGACACAACAAACGTAATTGCTAAATGTTTTAAGATTAACCAAGGAACATCAGTTGCAACGCAAGTTGGCGGATCGTATAGATTAGCGCCAAACTTAGAATTTACGGGAGTTTTTAAATTTGACGCGTCAGAAGTTTTTAATACATTAACAAAGTGGACATTGTTCGATATGTATTCAAGTTTTGGAAATGATCAGGGGGTTATTAATTCTCTTAAATCCGGTTCGGACATTGTAAATTTTAGGTGTTATGTGGAATTCTATCGCGAATATTTAGACACAACAACGGGTTTAATTATAGTTGATCCAACGCCGGTGACTTCTGAAAATATTTATATTCACGAAGGTTCACCAAATACAAAATTTTTACAACAAGTCGTTGGCGACAACGGATCAGTAAATGGCGTATTCAAATATTTTAATACATTAAATGATATTGAAAATCAAGTTTCAAGATATTTCACAAACTATCCAATTGCAGTTGAAGCAATGCAAAGATCTTCTTATGTTACAATAAGACGTGACGAAACATATCCGTTAATGTTTAACGCCAAGCCGTCGCAACAAAATGATGTTTGCGGATATACGATTATAATTGAAACAAAGGACGGAAATGGTTTAAGTTTAAATACTCATTCATTTTTAGTTCCGGACGATTTAAACACAAAAATGGTTCGTGTTGGTATGATGGATATTATTAATGGATTTACACCAAATGCAGCCGAAGGGACATCACCAAAATTCATAAACGTTAAAAAATACATTGTTAGATTCAAAGGAAACACGGGTGGCGCAAGTTGTGTTTATGCAAACGTTTTAACAAATTACGTGTTTAAAATTGACGATACGTGTATAAAAAATTCCGGATATTTACGTTTCGCTTTTAAAAATATGTTGGGCGGTTTTGATTGCGTAACAAGCAACGGAAAATTCAGTAAAAAAACAAAAAACAAATTCGAAGATTTTGAAAAATCTTTAGGATATTTCGATATGTTTAAACCAATGGCGTTCGGGAATTCAAATTGGGCGAATATAAATATTGAAAGTTATTCAGTCACAACACAATTAATGCGTAAAGACAGAGCAATTCATTTTGCGGAAATGTTTTCGTCAACTAACGTTTATTTAAAAACCACTAATAATTCCGGTGAAACAATTGTTGACACGGAAGTTTCTTTTTTAGAACGTGAACAACCATTTTGGTTCGTTCCAATTGTTTTAAAAGGCGGGACGATAAACATTGAAAAATCAAACGAAAATTATGCAAGTTTAAAATTCACTTTTGAATTGGCGGTTAACCAACGAAACCCAAGATATTAAAAACAAAAAAAAATGGCGCAATACTCACCAAATATTGAATTCATAATTGTTAACACTTCGGTTAAACCAAACGAAAAATTTTATTTGGATATTGAGAAAGTTACGGATTTTCCATTGGCGTTGACTTATTCAATTAAGGACGTCCAAGATCCGTCAAGTTCAAAAGGTTCATATTCCAAAACATTTTCAATTCCGGCAACCGGAAGGAATAACACAACGTTGAAAAATCTTTATTCCGAAAGTTTATACGATTCACACCAATACGTCGAAGATTATGACGCGTTAATATTTGTTGACGGAATGAATATTTTGGAGGGAAAATTTCAAATCAAAGGAACGAAATACCAAGGAATTCCAAAATCTTATGAATGTCAAGTTTTTGGCGAAAACTTCAAATGGGTTAATGCGTTGGCCGATTTAAATTTATGCGATATTGATTTCAGCGCGGGAAATTTTTTCCCATTAGCGCCCGTCGTTGGTTTGTTTTCACGTGACGCAATAAAAGAAACTTGGAATTTTGGCGAAGCCGGCGACATCCAAGGTGGTGTTCAAACACACATTGTTTATCCATTAATTAACACGGGAAAATGGAATTTTGAAGACGCAACAACGGGTGAAGGAATACCAACGCCGTCCGATTTTTCACCGGCTTTTTATTTTTACAATATGTTGAAATGTATTTTTGCCGCGCAAGGTTACACGCTGCAATCGACATTTTTTGAAACGTCTTGGTTCAAACGTTTGGTTTCATTTATACCAATGGAATCTTTTGTTAATAATGCAGCAATCGTCGAATCTTATTCATTTGATTATTCAACATCTGACACAACGCCGTGGAAAACGCCGTTGAATTATTATCACCAAGATGGCGCAACTTTAGATTGTTACGGAACGATTGGCACGAACGCGTGGCACGGACAAAGTTATGGTTTAACGATAACGTGTCCAACGTGTGATCCGGCCGGACAAATAACAATTGAAGACATAACGCCGTATTTTAATACGACAACACCTTATAATATTAGCGGGTTGCATACGTTAGACGATCCGTTTCATTTTGCGGGTTGGTATTGGGCAAATTATGGAACGGGATTAACTAACGGGGGTGCGCAATCCGACAACGTGCCGTGGCCTTATTCCGATAACCCGTGTATTCTTGCGGGTGGAACAACCATTTCGCAAAATATGCCTTGGAGAACGTGGGGACACGATTATTTTTGTGCCGATTGTGAACCTTGGTATTACAATCCGGCAATTGGTTTGCCTTATCCTTATCCCTATTTAGGTAGCAAAGAAATTGTAATGACTGATACGTCAATGTTTGCAACAACATATTTAGGAATTTACGAATTTTCCGGCGGAATGTATTTGGAAATGAATAATGATTACGAAATAAATAATCCGGTTGCACAATATGATCCGTGGCCACCTTACACATCTTCTGAAATGCCGCCAATGCAAGGAACGGGAAACGGGGGATCAAATTTTGCGGCTCATTCCAATCTTTATGGATATGATACTTATACGGGAACGGCTTACGATTTTAACGTTTATTTAATACACTACAAACACGCAACACGAAGTTGTCACGTAGTCCACGCGGTTGGCAAAAGGGTGACGAATAGTTTAAACACAATGGGCGGGTTATCACCATCAACGGGGGCATATAATAATCTCGAATTATTCAACGATCTATTCCCATTAAGTGCGCACACAACAAATTTAAAGAAAAATTTGAATTTTACCGGAATTCAAATTGATATTATCGACGTAGAAGACAGAGTTTTTTTATATAGCGAAGTAAATTGTATAATGGGAAAAACAAATAGTGCATCAACGGGAACGGGTGTCGCGGGCGGTATTGGTGCGCAAGGAACGTGTCAAATGAAATATCGCGCACGTTCACAATCATTTAGTGGGACAATTGATCCGGTTATTATTGCGGGGGGTTCGGTTGACTTGGAATTATTATTGCCGTGCGATCAAACGCAATTAGAATGGGTTAATGGGTTGACGGGTTTATTCAATTTATTTTGGCAATCAAACGAACAAACAAAAACAATAATAGTTGAACCGCGCGATTCATTTTTTAAACATTACACGGAATCGGTTAATTGGACGGAAAAATTACATCACGGAAGCAACCAAGAGAATTCATATATTTATGACGCATTAAAACGAAATCTTTGTTTCACTTATGAAAACGATTCCGCCGACGGATTGGTTGAAGAACGAAACCGAAGACGTGGCCAAATTTGTGAATTGGGTTCACACGCTATAAATTTAGGCGATTTATATTTGAATGAAGAACAAAAAATTGGTTCAGATTATTATGCGCCAACTTATATGTTTTACGACAAAAGCGTTTCAAATAACCAAGGCGCGGACAAACAACCATTTATTCCAATAATACATTCCGAATATTCGTCCGCGTGGAATGTTCAATACAACGTAAATTTGCCGGATAAGTTAACCGAATTCGCAACACGAATTTTGACTTGGTATGGATTGCAGCCGTTAAACCAAGTTGACGGAATAACAAGTGCGAACACTTGGCGTTTTGGATTTGACGATTTAACCGATCCAACGGAAAATCTACAAACATATCCATTTGCGGGTGTGTATTCCGATCAAGTTGGAAATTTAGGTGGGACACTTTTGTTGGGTGGTGTTACTTATAATAGTCCGTCACTTTATTTTGAACAAAGCGAAATTAATGTTGTTGCAACGCCGCCGCCGTATGACTTAACAAATGGGCTTTATCAAATGTTTTGGGAATCACATATTTTATCCTTAATTAATCGTCCCGTCGTTAAAAAAGCATTTTTTAAATTGACGCCTTATGATATTGCAAATTTAGATTACAGAAAGTTAATTTATATAGAAGGCGCGCAAGCGGACACGTATTGGGTTATGAATAAAATAACGGATTTCAAAGCGGGTGCAAATCAATTAACAATAGTCGAATTATTCGAATATTCAAACACACGTGGAGTTTCTAAGGTGTCAATGAAAAAAGGTTTTGGCGCAAACTTAACGCCGCAATGGACAGATTTTAATGCACAACCAATTGCGTTTGGAGTTGCAAAAGTAGCTTCGGAATATATGACGTCGTCTTTAGATATTGCAAACGAAAGATTTATTAATAATCCAACAAATCAAATATTAAGAACGCAAAAATTACCAAGTCAAGTTGGAATTGCACAACCAATAAATATAAATTATACAAGCGACGGGACGCGAGTTCCTACGCAATTAGCACCCAACGCCGGTGGAAACATTGGCAACAATCAAAACATTGGAGTTGGCGCAATTTCAATTGGAAAAAATATAAATCAAACAAGTTCAAACATTGTTATTGGTGACGGGAATAATCAATATTCAACACAACCAATTCAATTCACACAAAACGGAATCACGGCGTTGGCAATTTCGAATGGTGGTTTAATGTTGGAGGGTGGCGGCGGTTGTGTTTATTATGAAAATCCGGCCGGTGAAATTATGGAAGTTATGACGGGGATTCCTTATCACACAATTCAAGTTGGTATTACACCGAAATTTAATTACGTTCGTTGTTTATTATCCGAACCAAGCATAACACAAAAATAAATTATGGCAACATTAGAAACAATATTAAACATCAAAGTTGAGGGAACGGATCAAATGGTTAAGTTAAAAACCGAAATTGATAAAACTTCGGCGGAATTAAAGGAATTGCAAAAGGAAGGAGTAAAAGCCGGACAGACGCAAGATCAATATAACGCGAAAGTAATAACGGCCGAAACAAAATTAAAGGGTTTACGCGGTGAATTAAACAAAGGAAAAACGGAATTGGTTAAAAATGCAAAAGCCGCCGGCGACACTTCAAAATCTTATAATTCATTAGTAAAAGCAAACGCGAAATTATCGCAAGAAGCACGGAAATTATCCGATCCGTTAAATAAAAACAAAAAAGCGTTTGGAGAATTGACGGCAAAAATGAAAGCCAACGAAGCGCAATTAAAAAAAATGGACAAGTCAATGGGACGAAACCAACGAAACGTCGGAAATTACAAACAAGCATTAACAAGTGTCGCAACGGGAATTGGCGCGGTGATTATAGCGTTCAAAGCATTCGAACGTGTGTTGTCAACTTTTGTAGATTTCGAATTTCAAATGAAACAAGTTGGTGTTATTAGTGGCGCAACCGAAGCAGAATTAGCAATGTTAACGGAAACCGCAAAAAAATTAGGTTCAACAACCGCGTTCACGGCGGGCGAAGTTGCCGAATTACAAAATGAATTGGCAAAACTTGGTTTCGATCCAACTGAAATTGATAATATGACGGCAAGTGTTTTAGATTTGGCGTTTGCATTTGACGAAGATTTGGCAACTACGGGACAAACAATTGCGGTTGTTTTAAATTCTTATAAATTAGAAGCGTCCGAAGCGGCAAGGGTTACGGATATTTTGGCGGCTTCCTTTGCGTCAACTTCTTTAGATTTGACAAAATTCAATGTTGCATTTCCAAAAGTTGGTGCGATTGCGAAACAACTTGGTTTTTCATTAGAAGGGACAACGGCAATTTTGGGTTCATTAACTAACGCCGGAATTGAAGCGTCAACGGCGGGGACATCACTTCGTTCGATATTTTTAAAATTAGCCGATTCGAATTCCGCATTATCACAACGTTTAGGTGGTTCAGCAACTTCGATTGAAACTTTACTTCCGGCTTTAAAAGAATTGTCAGAAGACGGAACGGACGTAAACGAAATGTTAGGTTTAACGGACAAACGTTCAGTAACGGCGTTTGCAACATTAGTTTCGGGAATTCCGGACGTTCAAAAATTAACAAAAGAATTTGAAAATTCGGCGGGAACGGCGGAAAAATTCGCGAACGTTATGCGGGACACATTGAAGGGTTCATTGGACGAAGCAAAAAGCGCGGCGGGTGGTTTTGTAATTGAATTATTTGAAGCATTAGCACCGGCAATTGATTTAATAGTTCAAGGGGTTGGATTGTTATTCACCGGATTATCATTTTTGATTACAAATTTCAAAGCGGTGGCGATAGGTGCGGCCGCTTACGGGGTTGTTGTTATTGGAAATGCATTTGCAACGGGTGCGTTGACAACCGCATTAATTGCGGAAAAAATAGCATTGGCGGCGGTTGCCGTAGGAAATTATATTGCAGCAACGGCAACGCGTGTTTTTAGTGCCGCAATATTTGCGAATCCAATTGGATTGTTTGTTGGGTTATTGACAACGGGAATTGCATTGTTATTTGATTGGGGAGATGCTTCGGGAGATGCAGCAGACAAACAAGACAAAGCAACGGAATCTTTAGAAGAAACGGCTAAAGAATTGACGAAACTTGAAAAAATACAAAAAAAATATAATGATAAACAAATAGATGAAATTTCTACTTTAAAATTGTTGAAAAAAGAAATTAGTGACACAAATTTAACATTATCAGAAAGGCAAGAAGCATTGAAAGCGTTTAATAAATTAACGGGTTCTAACATAATACAATTAAAAGACGAAAAAAGATTAACTTCGGAATTGAACAACGCAATGGAAGGGACAATTGACGCCTTAAAACGAAAAATAATATTAGACGGATCACGTGAAAAAATAAATGTTTTACTAAAAGATCAATTAATACTTGACGAAAAAATTGAAGCATCAATCGAAAAACAAAATGAAAAATTAAAAGGTAATGAAGCGATTTCTAAAGAATTAGCGTTGTTGGAACAAGAAAGAAAAAACGCAGGCATTAGGAGTTCGGATCAATTATTAGAAGACGGATTAAAATTGGGAAAACAAAATGAACGCGCAGTAAGTGACGCCCGTGAATTTAACAACGTAATTATTGCGGGTGCAAAAGAGCAAGCCCAAGCAATGGCAGAACGTAAGCAAAACAATGTTGAAATAACGTATGCAAATCAATTGCAAATCCAAGATGCGGCCGCATTAATATCTTTGGATAATATGTTAAAGGAAAATGAATTAAAAACAATTGAAGACAAAAAAACCGCAAACGAAGATTTGGCGGTTTCCGAAGCAGCAAGTGCGGAAAATATTTTAAAATTAAGAAGACAAATCGGAAATGTTTTACAAGATAATTACGAAACATCACAAGAAGACAATATATTAATTGCAGAATCCGAAGTTATAGAAAAACAAGTTAATTCAATTTACAACGCAAGGGAAAAGGCATTGTCAAAATTAATTAAAGTTACAATAAAAGGAAGCAAGTCCACAACAAAAGCAAAAACCGCATATCAATTATTAGCGGGCGAAGTTACTATTTATGAAGCCGTTTTAAAAAAATCAGTTACGGAAGGCGCAAACCAAGCACGAATTTTTATTAATTCAGAAGAAGCAAAAGCAATGTCAGTTGAAGACAGAAACAAAAGGATTGCAGAAATTGAAGAAGGCACGGCGAAAAAAGTTAAGATTGCCACGGGGTTGGTTATAAAAGCAAAAGGAGATTTAAAAGTTGTTGACGACGAATTGGCAAAACAATATGAAATAATTAATTTTGAATCAAACGAATATATTAATTCATTAAAAAAATTGGCCGTTGAATCACAAAAAAATATTGATTTAGATAAACGACAATTAGGTGTTTTACAAGAATTGGAAACGGCCGGCGCGGACGTAGCAAACGAACGAATACGTTTGGCATTAAAGATTGCACAAACCGAATTGGATCTAGCGATTAGAACGGCCGAAGCGTCCGACATTACAACCGAAGCACAAATTGCAAATTTAAGAAGGTTAAAAGGTGAAATTGACGGATTCAAAGAACAATTGGAAAATGACGACGAAGACGGCGGCGGAAGTTGGTTAGATAAAACATTATTTGGAACGAACGAAGACGGCGGCGCGTTTACAATGGGCGACGCGTTAACCTCAATTCAAATTGGATTGGGTGCGGTTAGCGACGTAATGTCTTCTTTTAACGAAAAATCAAAACAAGAAACGGACAACAAAATTGGTGTTATTCAAAAAGCAAGTGACTTAGAAGTTAAGACATACGAAGAAAGCGCGCAATATCAAATCGACACCGACGAAGAACGAACAACGAAAATTGAAGCGATTGAAAAAAAGCACGACGACGAAATGTTAATTTTAAAAATTGCACAATTTGAAAAGGATAAAAAGTTTCAAAAAGCCCAAGCCGTTATTGGTGGCGCAACCGCGATAATGAATATTTTAAAAGGTTCGGCAACCGGAAATGTAATTGCCGACGCAATAATAAAAGGGGTTTTAATTGCCGCAACAATTGCAACAACCGCAATGCAAATTTCAACAATAAATTCACAACCCGTTCCAACGGCCGCGTTGGGTGGTATAATGGACGATTCGTTTTTTGCAGACGGCGGAATGGTTGTTGGAAAATCACACGCAAACGGCGGTGAAAAATTCAAAGTGGGCGGACGTGTTGCGGAATTAGAAGGTGGCGAAGCCGTAATAAATAAACGTTCAACGGCAATGTTTAAACCTATGTTGTCAAAAATGAATGTTGCCGGTGGCGGAAAAAAGTTTGCAGACGGCGGAATGGTGTTTGCAGACGGCGGAATGACTTTTGACACGGATTCAATGCAAGACGAAAGTATTATTGCGGAATCGTTAGTTGATCAATTAAACAACCAACAAGTGTTGTTGGTAGAAGCAAACGTTACGCAATCGCAAAATTCGGTTAAAACAATTCAATCACGGGTTTCATTTTAAAAAATAAAAATATGTTTATAGTAGATAAGGCAACACAAAAAAAACGATTAGCAATTTGTAAAAAATGCGATAAGCGTTCCAATAAATTTTTAGGATTGTTTAATTATGATTCGTGTTCACTTTGCAAGTGTTTGTTGAAAGCAAAAACAAGTGTCACAAAAGAATTCGACGGCAAGTGTCCGTTGGGCAAATGGTAAAACTAACATTAGATTGTTAAAAAAAAATTGCATTTATGCCTATTCCAATATATAAAAAAACTATTTTTGACGTTATGGAAAACAAAGACGACGAAAACGCGGCAAAATTCGATTCAATAGATCGTCAAGCGGTTGAAAATTTAATGGTTCAATTTATTAAAAATAAAGACGCACGCGGACAATGGAAAATTCCACAAAAACAAGGATTGGAATTATTAGTTTATTTTAGGAAATATATTGATCCAAACGTTCGTGACAACATTTTTGGTTGCGGTGGTTGTGCAAAAAAAATGGTTGAATATATGTTTACTATTTATAAAAAATGGCAAAACCAAACAAAATAAAATTTGTTATCGATTTTATCGATATTATTTGGGACGAAGTGCAAACGCGTTTCGGTGAACACGCAACACCAAAAGACGTTGTTTATCATTTAGTCGAAAAAGGTTTATGCGAACCAACACGTGTTCGAAATTATTTAATCATTTGCGATTTCGACACTATATTAAGACAAAACAACGGCCACGTAACACATACTTTTATGGATTTATCCATTAAATATGACTTATCAGACAGACAAATACAAGGAATTGTCTATAAATACCGGCCAAAATTCACCAAAAACGAAACAATTTTGGGTGATTATAAGTTAAAAATCAAAGAAAAACGCAAAAAAGCCAATATAAATCGGGCTTTATATCGTTAATTCACTAGGTTAAAAGCAAAAAAAGTTTAAAAAAGTAAAAGAAAGTTTGATTTTTCCATTGTCAAACAAACATTTAATGTATCTTTACATCAGAAATAAGGGACAAACCTTTATTACAAACCAAAAAAAACCAACAAAATGTCACTAACTAACTTAACATCAGCATTTCACAACAAAAGATTAGAAGAATTATCATTAAAATTAGAAAATCAAAATTGGATTGAATTTGAATTTGGAACGTTTGAATTTTGGCAATTAAAAAAAGCGTTAATGGGACAAAAAGTTCAATTAGCAACGGGAAGTGTTCAACATTCAATTACAATGAATCAAATGGAAGAAATGGATTCAGAAACATTAGAATTTTCAATCTTATTTTGCAAAAATAGATTAAGAAAAACATTTAACCAAATAGATGAAAATAATAATGAAGATCAAAGAAAAAATTTAATAAAAGAAATTTCAGAAGAATTACAAATTTTAAAAAAAGAATTAAGCGCAATGGTTCTATTATTAGAACACGTATCAGAAACAAAATAAATAATTTAAAAGACACGGGCGGGACGTTTTGTCCCGCCTTAATTAATACCAAAAAAAACCAAATGGAAAATTTAACACACGCACAACAAAAATTGATTTCAAAATTTTTAACCGAACAATTAAAAAAATTAAACTTTGAAAATAGAATTGGACGTTTACATTTTGACGCCGCAAAAGACAAGGTTTATCCGTCAAAAATCATTAATGCAATGGCGGAAACAATTTATCAATAAACATTAAAACATATTTTAAAAGACACGGGCAAACAACCCGTGTTTTTTTTATTCCAATATTTTCGTAAAATAAAGATTCAACACTTTTATTTTTGTCGCAATGAAAAATTGGTTTGAAATACAAAACAACGCGGAATCAGAAACCGCCGACGTTTATATATATTCGGAAGTTGGCGGACACGACGTGAACGCAAAAACATTTATTGACGAATTAAAAACAATCAAAGACAAAAACATTGACGTCCACATTAATTCATTAGGTGGTTCGGTTTTTGACGGATTGGCAATTTACAACGCATTAAAAAATCATTCGAAAAAAGTAACAACGAAAGTTGAGGGAATCGCGGCGTCGATTGCGTCAGTTATTGCAATGGCGGGTGACAAAATAGAAATGGCGGAAAATTCTTTATTTATGATTCACAATCCATTTGCGAGTGCGGGCGGTGACGCAAACGAATTAAGAAAAACGGCAAACATTTTAGATAAAATCAGAAATGAAATTGCCGAAATTTACGCGTCAAAATCAAATCAAACTTCGGATCATTATATTAATTTAATGAATGTTGAAACTTGGTTTAATTCCGAAGAAACAATGGAATTGGGTTTAATTAATGGAATCACACAACCATTAAAAATCGAAAACAATTATGACGTTTCGAAGTTTCAAAATATTACAAGCGAAAAAATAAACACTATTATTAATAAATCAAAACAAATTGTTATGGCAAAAGAAACAAAAGAAGTTGTTGAAATAAAAGAAATTTCAAACGACGCAAGTTTACTTGGAAAAATCAAGTCAATGTTGGGTGTTAAGAACGAACACGAAGAAGGACACGAAGAAGGCACACCGGCAGAGGACGCGGATTGGGCGTTAACTTATGAAGAATTAAAATCAAGAGTTGACAACCTAGAAAACGCGATTCACGACATTGAAGAAAAAATGGGAATGGCAGAAGGTGAAAAAGAAAGCGCTATTGAAGACGCGGAAAACAAAGCAAAAGAATTAGAGGTTGCAAACAAAACAATTGAAAATAAATCAATTGAAATTTCTAAATTGAAAGCGGGAAAAACGGACGTTACACCAAATTCAGATCCAAGCGTTATTGACAATTCAGTTGTTGATCCAAACGCGGCATTTTTCAATGCAATGGTTTCGACGTTAAAAAGAAAGGCATAACAATAATAATTAATAAATAATCATAAAAAAATAAAATTATGGCAAATGTAGCATTAGACAATATCGCGGCAACTTATAGTGGCGCGAATTTTAACGAATTGTTTTTAGAACCAATCTTTAGGGATTCGGATTTAATGCAATTTAGAGTTATTCCAAACGTAAAATTCAAAATGAATCTTTACACGGCGGACGCATTATCGTGTATCGTTAAGAAATACACAACGTGCGGTGGCGCTGAAAGTGGTGAATTCAACGTGAATGACAAAGTAATTACGGCGGGAAGAATGAGAGTTGCGGTTTCACAATGTCAAGACGCATTTTTTGGGACGTATCTTGAAGAATCATTTAGAAATGGCGTTAACGTTATGAATTTAGAAGGAACGGCGTTAATGGACACAATTTTACAAAATGTAAGAAACGGAATTGCGGAAGACGTTGTTAGGTTAGCGTGGTTCGGTGATACGGCAATTACGGGTTCGAATAATAGTTGTTACGATTCAACGGACGGGTGGTGGAAACTATTTATTGCGGACACGGTTATTAATGCAAGAAAAACGGCAATCGCAAATTCCGGTGCATTTACTACGGGTGACGGCCTTATTGCTTTACGTGCAATGTATGCAGCCGCACCAAGTGCATTACAAGGAGTTGCAACAAATGACAAAGCATATTACGTGTCAAGATTAATTTATGACGATTATATGACGTCACTTGAAAATTTAGGAAATGCAGAAGGATTTTCACAATTAGTTGACGGATCAATGAAATTATACTTTAGAGGAATCGAGGTAATTCCAATGTATATTTGGGACGTTGCGGCGACGCAATTAACATTGACGGACGACGTTCGTGCGGCATACGTTGCAAAACAAAATCTTGCAGTTGGAACGGACACAAACGATCCGGAGGGCGAAATGAAAATGTTTTATGACGATTTAACGGAAAAAGTTTACGTTCGTGCATACTTCAAATTAGGATTCCAATTTTTACACGATTCTTTAGTGCAAATAGGTTACTAATTAAAATAAATAATAATAAAATAAAAATATAAAATTATGAGTATTACAACGGGACATAATGTTATTTGCTGCGATAGAAATAGACGTGGTGGATTAAAAACAATTTATTTAGGAAACACGGACGATATTACGTCGTTTACACTTGACGCGGCGGCCGGTTCACACGGATATACGGCGGTTGTTATGACGGGTGGGGCGGTTTTCTTTAAATGGGAATTTGACAGAGGAAGCGCGGGTTTCACGGCGTCAGCAACAAGGGAAAACGGATCGACAATGATTGAAGTTTCTTTGGAATTTTACATTCCTAAAGTAACGGGAGTTGTTAACCACGATTTAATGGAATTAGTTACAAGTTGTGGAATTACGGCAATTGTTGAAACTTACGCGGACGATTGCGCAACACCGGCTTTGACTTATAAATTCGTTTTAGGTTGGGACGAAATATTTGAAGAAACGGCATATATGGAATTCACAAGTGGTGAAGAAACAACGGGTGTTGGGCTGCAAGACGCAAACGGAACGGCAATTGTTATTTCTACACAACAAGGAGAATATCCAAGAGAATTCACGGGAACGATTCCGGTTTAATATTTAACGCTAGAATATAGGTTTCAAATTCGATTTGAATTAAAATTAAATTGGGGACATTTAAAAGTGTCCCCATTTTTTTTTGACACAATGAAATTTTATTGTATTTTAGCAAAACGATTTATTAATTATTTAAAATAATAAAATGGCAAAATACAAATTACACAAAGACGTTGCGGGTGCAAAATCATTTCGTTACAACGGAAATAAATACGAAACAAATTCGGTTGATCAAAAACTTTTGAAAAAATTATTTAAAGACGGATTCGAATATGTTAACGAAATAAAAGAACCTAAAAAAACCGCAAAAAATGAGCAAAAGGAAAACAACGAATCAAACGATTAATTCGGCCGCGAAAAAAGTTGGATTTACAAAGTTCGATATTTTTAATTTAGGAGTTCCGGACAAAATCCGCGAAAACGTAGATTTAAAAACAATTCGAACACCATTTATTCCAAGTGGCGAAGACAATTTATTTCCACAATTTTTGGCAGAAGTTGCGCGACAATCGCCAACGCACCGATCAATCCTAGCACAAAAGAAAATTTTGAGTATGGGAAAAAACTTTGCGTCCGAAAATTTAGCCGTCGAAGAATTTATTGCAGACGTCAACACGGGTGATTCAATGCGTGAGGTTTACGGACGAATTATCAATGATTATTATACGTTTGGAAATGCTTATATGCAAATTGTTAAACACGAAGGCGGAATAAATTTATTTCATATTGACGCAACGAAATGTCGAGTTTCAAAGGATCAAAAACATATTTATATTCACCCCGATTGGGCGAAGTATGGAACGACAAAAGAAGACACGGCAATTGTTCCCGTTTATCCGGATTTTGAAAAAAACACTTCAATTGTTCAATTTAAAGATTACGAACCGACGTTTAATTATTACGGATTGCCGGATTTTGTGGCCGCAATGTCTTGGTTGGCTATTGATTGGGAATTGCAAACTTATAATGAATCAAAGTTCAAAAATAATTTTACACCAAGCGCAATTGTTGAAATAAACGGCGATATGGGTGAAGAAGAAGCCGAAAAATTAGTTAAGGACGCGCAAGCAAAATGGACGGGCAAAGGTAACAATTCAAAGATTTTATTTCTAGTTAAGAACGGCGACACGTCACCGGCAAACGTTACATTAATAAAAGACGGATCGGACGGATCGTTTATGGAATTACAATCATTAACAAGTCAAAACATAATCACCGCGCACCGGTGGCAACCGGCAATGTCCGGAATCGTTAGTTCCGGAAAATTAAGTTCAACCGGAAATGAAATCCGTGTTGCGTGGGAAATGGTAATGGGAACGATAATAAAAGACGTTGAAAGTTTAATTTTTGGAAAAATTCAAAGAATAATCAAAGAAAACACAACGTTAGACATTGACGATTTGGAAATTGTTTATGAACCGCCGGTTTCTTTTTTATCCGATATTGTCCCAAGTCAAGTTTTAACAATTAACGAACAACGTTTGGTGTTAGGTTTCGAAGCAACGGAATTTGGCGACACTATGTTGTCAAATAAAAAAGAAATATAAATGGCAATTACAAATAATTATTTATCATTTGATCCGTTAATTACGGCGGCGCAAACAATCACTTATTCGTTCACAAATCAAAACACCGATCCGGTTTTAATTTCGAATAATTTAATTACAATGGCCGAATTTGCACACTTAAAAAGTGCAATTGGTGATTCTTATTATTTACATTTGAAAAAAGTTTTTAATTCCGTTCCGGTTGGCGCACCAAGCACAGAGGACACGGATTTTATGGCGCAATGGTTAATTCCAACGTTTGCGTGGTTTGTTAGATTTGAAGTAATAAACGAAATCCAAGACAATTCAACGTCAAGCGGAATAGTAACGGCAATTCCGGATTTTTCAAAAGCGGTTGACGCAAAAACATTAAACGTTTATAAACAAGACACTTATAGACGCGGAAATGTTATGTTGCAAGCAATGATTGATTTTTTAGACACAAACGCAACGGATTTTCCGGAATACAAAAGTTCGTCAAGTGTGGATTGTGGCAACACTTCAAACAAAGTTTCAAAGCAACACGGAATGATAATTTATTAAATTGTGCCGTTACCGATACCAAATAAAAACGAACCAAAAGACGCGTTCATTTCACGTTGTATTGAAACGGAAATAATGAATAAAGATTTTCCAAATTTAACACAACGAATTGCGGTGTGTGTTTCACAATGGGACAATAAAGATAAACCAAAAACAAAAAAAACAAATGAGTAATTTACACAAAAATTTAGTTGACGCACAAATTCACGTTCCAAAAGGATTCGCGACGGCTGCAAACGACACAAAATTAACAAAAAATTCAACGGGGGTTTTAGAATGGGCGGCCGATAGTGGTGGCGGTGGTGGCGTGTCTTCAATTGTTGCGGGAACGGGAATCACAATTTCACCGGTTACGGGTTTGGGTGACGTAACAATAAACACGTCGGCAAGTATTGACAATTTTGTTACACAAAATATAAAAGCATACGGATCAATTGCAACCGGAAGTGAATTTGGGTTAGGAAATGCGCAATACAATAGTGAACACAAATTTGTTACAAATTTAGGAACACCAAGCATAACGACAATTACGCCAAAAAATATGCTTTACACTTCAGTTTATTCGAATCCAAAAAACGGAGGGATATTACAAAATTGGAATGGTTGGATCAATGGTGCAACGGGAACAATTGTTGTGTTGAGTTTATTAAGAACAACATTGGTTTGTCCGTTGTCGGGCGCTTATCCGTCAACAATTCCGGTTTGTAGGGCGGCAACTATTTCTTTAACATTGACTTCAAATAATACTCCAATTTGTTTTAATATTGATTCTTTTACAACTTGCGCAGGTTTTACGGAAGCATTGTCGCCGAACGAAGTTTTGATTGTAACGGCATCTAGTGGTTCAGCAGAATCCGCCGTTTTTATATTAAATAGTAATATTACACTTAATTTTTAATAAATAAATTATCTTTAAAATGCAAACAATAATTGAAAGAATTTGTCCAACGACACTTTTATTAAATGTGGGCGCAATTGGAATAAGTTTGTCACAAATGGAATTAACATTGAAATTAATATCGTATTCAATTGCGATAATTTGGACAACAATAAAAGTTGTTAAGGAATTAAAAGATTGGAACAAAAAATGATTCATAACCAAATATTGCGACAATAATTTTAAGATAATTTTTATTTTTGTCTATGGCAAAATTGAAATATCTTGTTATTCATTGTTCGGCAACTTACGAAGGAGTTGACATAAGGCCGGAACAAATAATGGAATGGCATACGGGAAAAAATGGGCGCGGTTGGACACGTGCCGGATATTCCGATTTAATTACAATTGACGGAAAATTACACAATTTACATTTTGCAGAAGGAACGAACCCAAACGATCAAATTATTGAAAGTTCTGAAATGACGTGGGGTGTTCGTGGAATTAATAGTGAATCCAAACACGTTTGTTATGTTGGCGGGTTGGATAAAAACAAAGTTCCAAAAAATACATTAAACGATTTGCAATGTGATACGTTGCAAACTTACATTAAACACGAAATATTACGTCATCCCGACATTTTGGTTGCGGGACATAATCAATTTTCAAACAAGGCGTGTCCGTCTTTTGTTGTTTCAACATATTGCGCACAAATTGGATTGAAAATGAAAAACGTTTATTTTAATTAAAAAAAATATTATGAAAAACTTACTTGGTTTACTTACTTCAAAAAGGGCATTAATTACAACAACAATGATAATTTGTTGGGTTGTGTTTGGTTTAAAAGGAATTGACAACGGAACGAATATGTCAGAATTTGCGGCATATTTTGCGGCATTATCGCCGTTTGTTATTGGTTATATATACGGCGAAACAAAACGTCCGTCCGGTTTTAATTGTAAAAATGAAAATTGTAAAAAATAAAATATTAGCAATTTTATTATTGTTTATTTTAACGGGTTGTTGTGCTTTAAAATCACCGGTTAATCGTTATGAATGCCAAAAACAAAAGGCGTCGGAAAAAATCTATGTTTTAACAAAGAAATTTCCGGAGTTATTGCAACCAACGGACACGATCCGATTGTCGGACACTATACGCACGAACAACGTTTTGGTTGACACTTCTTTTGTTTTTGGCAACGTTAACGACACGATAATTATTCAACGTGACAAATTAATTATTAAATATTTAAAAACCGATTCCATTATTTATTTAATGGGCGAATGTATCGCGGACACTATTTATTTAACACGTGAAATTCCAATTGAAAAAATAGTTGTTTCAAAATCCGCAATTTCTAAGAAAATAAAAGATTGGTTAATAATTGGAATTATTTTTATTTTTGGTTTGTTTTTTATTAGAAAATTAATTAAATAGTGAATTCAAAAGAAAAACAATTTCGGCCGCGTTGGAATACTGAATTTCATTCTTTAATCACTAGGATTCGAAAGTTTCCAAAACATATCCAAAAACATTGTTTGGAATTGGCCGTTCGTTCAGCAACAAGCGGAAACGAAATCACGTTTGACGAAAATAAAAAAGGCGCAACAATTGAAACAAAAAAATCGTCGAGAATTAAAAATATTGAAGACTTAATTGAACATTGTGAAATTGATTTGGACGTATGGGAAATTGAACGTTACGTTGTCAACAAATGGGAAGTCGGATCAAATGTCGAAGGAACGATAATTGTTGAACCTTTGTTTCAAATCAAAGCGTGGTTAAAAAAGAACACGGATATTTTAAACATTAAAAAATTACGTGACGAATTAATTAATGAAGTCAAAACATTTTCGCCAAAATATCCGTCGTTTAATTATAAGAAAATAAAAAAAGGCCATTTATTAGAAGTTAATATTTTCGATTTGCATTTTGGGAAATTGTGTTGGGGTTTGGAAACCGGCGACAACTACGACACCAAGATTGCCGCCAAACGCTTTTTAAAGGCCATTGACGCGATAATACAACGTTCAAAAGGTTATGACATCAAACGGGTTGTTTTTCCCGTGGGTAACGATTTTTTTAATTCTGATACAAGATTAAACCAAACTTCGGCGGGGACGCCGCAAGACGAGGACGTGAGGTGGCAAAAAACATTTAAAGAAGGCCGGCAATTATTAATTGCGGGAATCGATATGTTGTCCAAGGTTGCACCCGTTGACGTTGTTATTATCCAAGGAAACCACGATTGGGAACGTTCGTTTTATGTTGGTGACGTGTTGTCGTGTTGGTATCATAACAACAAAAATGTTATTGTAAACAACGAACCAACACCACGGAAACATTATCAATTCGGAAATTGTTTAATCAGTTACACGCACGGAAACAATGAAAAAACAATTGATTTGCCTTTGTTAGTTGCGTCCGAAGTTCCAAAATTATGGGCGGCGACACAATTTCGCGAAATCCATATTGGCCATTTACACCATAAAAAGGAAATCAAATTTATGGCAACGCAAGAACACAAAGGAATTGTTATTAGGTTTATGCGTTCACTAAGCGGAACGGACGCGTGGCACAATTTAAAAGGTTATAAAGGCGCAACACAAAGTTGCGAAGCGTTCATTTGGTGCGAAAATGAGGGTTTAATTTGCCAATTTTCACATAATTTAATAAAATAAAAATCTTTTTTTACTCTAGTAAATGAAAGTTTTTTGCATATTTAATGAAAAAAAGTTTGATTTAATGAAATTTAATGTATCTTTACACCATCAAACAACGGCAATCTTGCCAACCAAAAAAAACCAAAAAGAAAATGACAAATTATTTAAACACTTTAATTTCAGAAAAAAACATCAACATTGAAACAATCATTGAAGTTGAAGGACAAAGCGGAACAAACTTTATTCCATTAGGTGTGATCGTTGAACATATTGAAATCGCACCAACACACGAACAAAACCAAATCAAAAACACTTTAGTAAAAATCGATTTTCATAACGGCGACATTATGCACTTTTTTACATACTTAGCGCAAGCGATTGCAAGATAAAACAAAACACGGGCGGGGATTTTTCCCGCCCATTAAAAACAAAAAAAAGAAATGACACAATTACAAGCATATCAAAAAGCATTTTCAAAACTTAAAACCAAAACAACAAAAAACAAAAATGGTTTTACGTTAAAAATACACACAACAAATTGGAGTGGTGAACCGCAAGTTGAATTTATGAATTTCGATTTAAAAGGAAATGACACGCGAGATTATAAAAAGAAATTTTCTTTAGGAATTTAATTATGGAAAACCCACACACAAAAGAACGTCAAAAGCAATTGAAAATAAGAATCAAAGAATTGCAAAAACAAGGTGCAAAAATCATTGAAGTTTATGTTTGTTTATACACTAAAAACATTTCAATTAAATTTGAATATGAAAACAAAACACACGAAACAAATTTGGGTGACTTTTACATTGACATTAATAAAACAATAAATAAAAAATAAAATGAAAAAAATTCTTGAATACACTTTAGCGTTTGCGGCAATGTATGGTTTATTATATATGCTTTGCGCAACATTAACTTTAATTGATTTAATCTTTTTAATAAAATAATGAATAAAAAATTTCACTACAAAAACCAAAAGTCCGTTCCGTCACAAAAGACGGGCGGCACAATGTATTATCTATTTTTCAACGACGGCGAAAAATCATTTCGAACGTGCGTCGATTCCGGTTATCGTAATTTTGCAAAGTGGGAACGCTTAATTAACAACGCAACACGTGGTGATATTGTCAACGGATTGCGTATCGCGGGCAAAGGAATTATTGACGCCGATTCAACGCCGAGTTATGGCGGAAATATTTATAAAAAATAGTTGCACAATATCAAAAATTTATTAACTTTGTAGAACCAAAAAAAAACCAAATGGAAAAAAAAGACAACAACCGCGAGCAATTAAAAAAAATGTATTTTGATTATGAATTAACGCCAACCGACGTTTTCACACACAAAAATTATGTTATTTTGACACGTTCCGGAATCGAAAAAATTATGGCAAAATCACAAATAATTGTCACGTTTAAAATTATAAAAAGTGAACGCGATTTTGCGTCAGTTTTGGCAACATCTTATTTCGGAAAAAGAACATTGGAAACAACGGGTTCGGCATTACGTGGGACATCTTATAAAGACGGAAACACACAATCGCATTATGTTTTAGAAATGGCCGAAAAACGCGCAATGTCACGGGCGGTTTTGAAAATTTTAAATCTTTATGAAATAGGTGTTAAATCGGAAGACGAAGCCGACGACTTCGTTAAATCAAAATAAAAAAAATTATGTTATTATTATTAAAAATTATGTTGTGGATTGTTGGAATTATTATTGTTTCATTTTTCATTGTTGTTGGTTTCGCAAGCGGGTTAATGCG